>Ga0209056_10000011_pt1 | contig 155490 bp, 139 predicted proteins | sample GraSoiAngelo_114_FD_185876 | JGI IMG/M metagenome (GOLD analysis project Ga0209056, IMG submission 185876) | Grasslands soil microbial communities from the Angelo Coastal Reserve, California, USA - 14_0903_13_40cm (SPAdes) (version 2) | ecosystem: Environmental > Terrestrial > Soil >... | reverse complement strand
CGTTGATCGCGTGCATGCGGAAACTCCTGACGATCCTCAATGCCATGGCGCGCACTCACACCCCCTGGCGACCGGCCCATGCTTGACATGAAACACGGTTGCTTAAGGACAACGATTGCCGAGCACAGGCTTTAGCCTGTGAACGTGCCTGCGAATAGATTCCGGTCTCATGCAGCACGAAGCCGTGATCATCGCCGGCGCCGGGCCGATTGGTCTGGCGTGCGCGATCTCCGCCAAACGCCGCGGCATCGATCCGCTCGTGATCGATGCGGGCGCGCTCGTCAATTCGATCGTCCGCTATCCCATCAACATGACGTTCTTTACGACGCCGGAGCGGCTCGAGATCGGCAATCACCCGCTCGTCTGTGCCGGGGCGAAAGCCACGCGGGAGGAAGCGCTCAAGTACTACCGCGGGGTCGCCCGCGCCGAAGGTATCCGCGTCCAGACCTACACGCAGCTCATCACGGCCCGCGAAGTCGCCACGCGCTTCGGCCGTGAGCCGATTTCGTGGGACAAACTCGTGCTCGCCACCGGCTACTTCGATTCTCCCAATCGCCTCGGCGTGCGGGGCGAGGAGCTGCCGCACGTCCATCACTACTTCGACGAAGCGCATCTCTCCTACGGCCGCGATGCCGTGGTGATCGGCGGCAAGAACTCGGCGGTCGAGGCGGCGCTGCAACTGTTTCGTGCCGGCGCTCGCACCACCGTCGTCTACCGCGGCAAGGCCTGGCCCAAGAGTGTGAAGTATTGGCTCCGCCCGGATCTCGAGAACCGCATCAAGGCGGGCGAGATCCAATCACGAATGGCGAGCCAGGTGACCGAGATCACGCCCCGCGAGGTAGTCGTGCGCGGCGCGCTCGGCAACGAAGAGCATATTCCCGCCGATCGTGTGTATCCACTGATCGGTTTCCACCCCGACCTCGAGTTGTTCACGCGGGTGGGGATCGCGTTCGATCCTGAGTCGGGACGGCCGGCGATCGATCCCGAAACGCTCGAGACCTCGGTGCCCGGCGTCTTTGTGGCGGGCAGTGTGACGGCGGGCAACAAGATCTCCGAGATCTTCATCGAGAACGGCCGGTTTGACGGCGAAAAGATCTTCGGGACCTCAGCGGAGCGGGCGCAGGCGAAAGACCAATACCTTGGGATTAGACGCGAAACCGGGGAGTAGTTTGCCCCCCGAAGTCCCTTCCCATCCCTGACACACGCGGGCTAACTTGCGACCTATGTCCGAACTCCGCGCCGCTCTAGCGGACGCCCTCGGCCCGCTGTATCGGATCGAACGCGAGGTACGGCCGGTCGGTGAGTACCGGCTTTTCGTCGCGACACAATCCCAGAACGGCACGGAGCTGCTCGTCAAGGTTCTGCCCGCCGCGTTGTCCCTGGGTATCGACGATCTGCTCTTCGAGCGCGCGGTGCTCCTCCTGGGCGAGCGACTGAGCCATCCGAATCTCGTTCGCCCGCGCGGCGCCGGGCGGGCCGGTGCGTTCGTCTATCACACCCGGCCGTTCGTTCCCGGCACGACGCTGCGCGCCTGGATCGGCAACAACGGCGCAATTCCCCTCTCCCGCACGGTCGAGATTCTGCGCGCTATTCTGAGCGGGCTCGCGTACGCGCACGCGGCCGAGCTCGCGCACGGCGATCTCAAGGCGGAGAACGTGCTGCTGGCGGATCAGGGCGTGATGATCGCCGATACCGGGATCGCGAGCGCCCTTGGCAAACCGGCGACGCAGCGCAATGACATGGCGGCGGTGCAGTCGCTCGCCAAGGAGATGCTCACCGGCTCCAAGCCGACGGTGGGGGAGGAGCCGATCGAGCGGGCGCGGTCGCTACCACTATGGCTGACCGAATGGCTGCGCTCGCGCTGGCCTGACGCGGGTCGTGCGCTGGCGGGAATGCGACCGCCCCCACCCTCCAGCTCCCAGTCCTCGCAGCTCTTCGCCTAAACCCATTGACACTTCTGGCGACCTTCCGCGTATTGTAGGCGTCCTTTTCAATCGGATCTTGTGATGAAGCCCGTGCTTACGCTCGCCGCGGTCGGAATCCTGGGCATCGGTCTTTGGAAGCTCGCTTCCGTGCTGCTTCTGCCGGTCCTCTTTTTCGTCTTCAAAATCGGGCTGATCATCGGCCTGGTCATGCTGGCCTTCTGGTTCTTCAATAAGAAGAACCGTGGTAAGGAGGACACGCCGCCCCCCGCGGCGTAGTGTCCCCAGGAACACAAACCGAGGCGCGCCAAGGCTGAAGCTGCCTGGCGCGCCTCGTGCTTTTCCCCCCGCTGAAAGGGGGGCACCATGACCAACTGGAAAGCTGTCACGATCTCGCTGGCGCTGGCGCTGGGCTGGATCATGGGGAATCCGGCGGTTGCGCTGGGCCCCGCTCCAGATCCACAGGCGGAGGTCCAGATGAGTATCGCCCGCGTCGAGTCTCTCACTCAGCATTTGCGTAGCCATCCTGAGGATGTCGGCGCGATGGAGGACCTCGCTGCGCTGTACATGTCGAATGGGTCGTATGACACCGCGATTGCACCGCTCGCTCGGGGGCTGCAGCTCGATCCGTATCGTCGGAGTCTGTGGGTGGCGCTGGATGTCGCTGTGATCCGGTCGGGACGGAAGATGATTACAGACGCAGAGCTCACCAGGCAGGCGGTGGCTTTTGAGAAGGCGCTGAATGACTAACTGCGCGTGACGGCGCGAAAAGGCGCGGTAGGTGTGATCTCACACATCACCCACCGCGCCTTTATGCGCCTCTACGCGCAGTCAGTTGTCAGCTATTGATCCACCCACGTCGACCGCACGTCGTACGTCACGTTGTACACCAGCTGGTTTATCAGATGGCCATAGGCGTCGTTCGGATCGCGCGCCGAAAACGACGGCGTCCCGCCGATGAACGACAGGCCGCCGATCTCTTCGGTCGACGCGGAGCTTCTCCGCCACATGACGCCGCCGGTGCGCGTGTTCATGAGCCATACCGACAACTCGACCGTGACGGACGCCCGCAACACGGGCGCGAGGCCCGCCGTCAGCCCGCCACGCGGCTTCACGTTCGAGATCTTCAGGTGGCCGAAGAAAGCGACCGGACAGCCGTTGCTGTCGGCCCCGGCCGCGAAGACGCGCGAAGAGTCGGCCGACGTGAACTCGCGCATCTCGATCCCGTTCTGCGCGGCGAGCACGTACTCCTCGAAACGATGCGTCGCGAACTCGTGGAGATTGCCTTTGGCGTTCTCCACCGAGAACAGGAAGAGTCCGATGTTGTGATGTGGGACGAGATTCAGCGTCGGGGGCAGCAGCACTCGCTGCCGTACCGGGCGATGCGATCCGCCGCAGCCAAAAGTCGCCGCGAAAATGACGAAGCAGATCAGGATGCGCTGCACACGCATAGGCACCTCGATCAATGGAGACTCGGAGCACCAACATAATGTGTGCCGTCGCTGTCGTGGGAACCTGGATCACAGTCCCCCCTTGGCTTTAGGGGGTCTGTGCGCGGCCGGGTCGGCGAGGTGTCTCTGGGCTAGTCCATCTCTGAGTCGGAACGACACTTGGAATCGGCTGCGCCCGGATGTAATCGATCACTTTCCAAATCGCTCCGGGCGACATGATCCCGCCGTACGCGGGCATGCCGCGGGGCCGGCCGTAAAAGATCGACTGGAACAGCGCGCCGTCGGTGCCACCGTAACGCCAGCGGCCGTCGACGAGACTGGGCCCCACCCATCCCGTCGCGCCGCCGCCATGGCAGCCGTCGCAATTCATCATGCTGAAGATCCTGGAGCCGTCCGCAACCGTCGCGGAGTCCGAGGCGATCGGATTCTCGAGCTCCGCGGCGGGAGGCTGGTTACCGCCCGCGGCGACGTGATCGGGATAGCGCACGGACGCGGGGACACCACCCATGTTGGAGCGGTCACAAGCGGCGAGCAACGCGAGCAAGACTAGAGGCCGAAGATCCAGACAACGCCTCCCTGGCTCGTGTGTCGCGCGAGATCGGGTGCAAAATCGGCGGGCGGCCGCACGTCGGCCGGATCGTCGGATCGCACGTCGCCCGACAGGAGGAACCAGTCGCCGCCGATACCTCCCTGACTCGTGTGCCGGGCGATGTCCGGCATGAAATCCGCCGGCGGCCGCACGTCCGCGGGATCGTCCGAGCGGACGTCTCCCGACAGGAGGAACCAGTCGCCGCCGATGCCGGCGTAGATCGCGATGTACTGCTTGCCGTCCGGGCCGCGAAACGAGATGGGTGCTCCCACCACGCCCGAGCCGACTTTGAACTTCCACAGCTCCTTGCCGGTCCGCGCGTTGGCGGCTTTGAACCAGCCGTCCAGCGTCCCGAAAAAGACGACGTCACCGGCGGTCACGACGCTGCCGCTCCAGACCGGGAATTTCTCTTTGATCCCCCAGACTCTGCGGCCGCGGACCGCATCCCAGGCGATGAACTCGCCCATGTTGCCACCGGGCCCCGCGAAATACGGCGTCGTGGCGCCGATGTACGGGGTGCCCCGGATGCGCGTCACCGGCGTCGCCTCGAAATTCATGCAGAGATTGTTGGTCGCCGTGTAGAACAACCCCGTGCGCGGCGAGTAGGAGGACGGCGACGCGGGACTCTTGCCTCCCTCGAGGCTGGGACAAATGCCCGTGACGTTCCCGCGCGACGCGCCGGTCGTCTTGGCCGTATCGACGACCGGCAGACCAGTCGACCGATTGATGCGCTTTGCCCACGTCACATTTGCGAACGGCTCGGCGACGAGCAGTTCGCCGGTCGCGCGATCGAGCGTGTACGCGAAGCCGTTCTTGTCGAAGTGCACCAGCACTTTGCGCAGCCGCCCGCCGACCACGAGGTCGACGAGAATCATCTCGGCGTTCGAGTCGAAGTCCCAGCTGTCGTGCGGCGTGAATTGATACGCCCACACGAGCGTGCCATTACCGGGCCGGCGCGCCAGCACGCTATTGGTCCACTTGTTCTCACCGGGCCGCTGCTCGGTGTTGTACGGGCCGGGATTGCCGGTTCCGAAGTAGATCAGGTCGAGCTGCGGATCGTAGGAAATCCAGCCCCACACCGGCGCGCCGCCGCGGCGCCAGGAATCGCCCTCCCAGGTCGACACGCCGATGTTGGCGTCCGCGGTGTAACGGCCGCGTCCCGGACGTGCGAGCAGCAAGGAATCGGGACCCATGTTGTGGGCGGTCCAGAGGATCTTGCCGGTCGCCAGGTCGAGCCCCTTGGCCCATCCGTAAATGCCGAACTCGCCGCCGGACGGTCCGACGATCACGCGGTTGCCGGCGACGAACGGTGCCATCGGCGTCGTCTCGCCCTGATTGATGTCCGCAATCTGCGTTTTCCAGACTTCGCTGCCGGTGACGGCATCCACGGCAACGGTGTGCCCGTCGAGCAGGTTGTAGATGATCTTGCCGTCGGCGTACACGGCGCCGCGATTGATCGCGTCACAGCACGCGATGCCGACCGCGGCGGGATTCACCTCGGGCCGATACTTCCACTTGAGTGGATAGCCTTCGCGCGTCAGGTCGAAGGCGTACAGCACGTTGGGGAAGGGCGTGACGACGTACATCGTGCTGCCCACGACGAGCGGCTGTCCCTCATGCCCGCCGAGGACGCCGGTCGAGAAGTTCCAGACGGGGTGCAGCCGCCTCGCGTTCGCCGGCGTGATTTGCGACAGCCCGCTGTAGCGCGTCGCGGCGTTGTTTTTGGCCGGCATGGTCCACTGGCCGTCGTCGCGCGCCGGCGTGCCTTGAAGCAGCAGGAGCAGAATGACGAACGCGATGCGCATGAGGTAATGATACGTGTCCGCTTGTGGGACGCGCGAATCCCAGAAGCGAACGCTCGCGGCGCGGGCTCCAATCGCAATGTCTTCCAAGGCCGCGGGTTAGCTGAGAGAGCGGACTGGTACGGTCCGTGCCTTGTCTCGGGCACGTGGATATCCCACGCGCGCCAACCAAGAACCGCAAACGCTATGTCCAAGGCGGTATCGCCGCCGGCGGTTTGGTCCTGGTCACAATCCTGCTCGCCAGTCTCAAGCCGGCCGCGCCGAGTGTCGATCGCGAGGTCGTGTCACTGGACGCAGTCCGCCGCGGGACGATGGTGCGTGAAGTTCGTGGGCCGGGCACGCTCGTGCCCGAGCACATCCGCTGGATCTCGGCGCTCACTCCCGCGCGCGTCGAGCGCATTTTCGTCCAGCCCGGCATTCCGGTGCAGGCGAACACGGTGCTGCTCGAGCTTGCGAATCCGGACGTCCAAATCGAAGCGCTTGACGCCCAGCGCCAGCTCACGGCCGCTGAGGGTGAGCTCGTCAATCTGCGAACGAGCCTGCATGGCGCGCGGCTGACGCAGGCCGGCGTCGTCGCGTCGACGCGCAGCCTGTACCTCCAGGCAACACGCGACGCCGCGGTCGCCGACTCGCTCACGGTGATCGGCGGTCTGTCGCGCAATGACGTCACGCTGGCCCACGAAAAGGCGAGTGAGCTCGAGGCGCGCTACGACATCGAGAAGCAGCGGCTCGATCTCCTGACGTCGACGGTGGACTCGCAGCTTGCCGTACAGCGTGAGCAGGTCGTGCGGCTGCGCGCGATCACCGCGTTCCGGCTCAGCCGGCTCAGCTCGCTGCAGGTGCGGCCCGGCGAGGAGGGCGTCCTGTCGGAGCTCAACCTCCAACCCGGCCAGTGGGTCGTACCCGGGACGATTCTCGCGAAGGTCGTCCAGCCCGGAAAACTCAAAGCCGTCATTCGCATCCCCGAGACGCAGGCGCCCGGCCTCGCGATCGGGCAGGTCGCGTCGGTGGACACGCGCACCGGCATCGTCGCCGGCCACGTCATCCGTATCGATCCTTCCGCGCAAGAGGGAACGGTGACGGTGGACATCGCGCTGGACAGTACCCCCGGGTCGGCGCGGCCCGACATCAGCGTGGACGCGACGATCACGATCGAGCGGCTGACCGACGTGTTGTTCACGGGCCGTCCCGCGTATGGCCAGCCCAACAGCACGATCGGGATGTTCAAGCTCGTCGAAGGGGGACGCTACGCCGTTCGCGTGCCGGTGAAGGTGGGCCGCACGTCGGTCAATGCGATCGAAATCGTCCAAGGCCTCGCGGCCGGCGATTCGGTGATTCTGTCGGACATGACGCGGTACGACAACGTCGAGCGAGTGCGACTGAAATAATGCTCGAGCATTTCCTTCAGGACCTTCGCTACGCGATCCGCACATTGGCGCGGAGTCCGGCATTCACGCTGGGCGTGGTCTTGACGCTGGGACTCGGCATTGGTGCGAACGTGGCGATGTTCCCCATCGTCGACCGGATGCTGTTCCGGCCGCCTCCCTACCTGCACGATCCCGCGACTACTCACCGTGTCTATCTCGCGCGGTTCTACCGCGGCGAGGAGTTCACCAACGGCGCCGTGCAGTACGCGCGGTACGTGGACCTAACGAACGGCACGACCTCTTTCTCACGGACAGCGATATTCACCGAGCGGGACCTCGCCATCGGCCGCGACGCCGACGTGCGCGAAATGCGGGTCGGCGTTGTGAGCGCGAGCTTCTTCGGTTTCTTCGACGCCCCACCGGTGCTGGGCCGCTACTTCACCGTCAGCGAGGATGCGCCCCCTACGGGGACCGCGGTGGCGGTGCTCGGCTATCAATTCTGGCAAACGCGTTTCGGCGGGCGTCGCGATGCCATCGGGTCAAGGCTGCAGATCGGCCCGACGCTCTACACGATCATCGGTGTAGCGCCGCGGGGGTTCGTCGGCCTGTGGCCCAACCAGCCGCCGGTGGCCTTCATCCCCATTGCGAGTTACGCCAACGCCGAGCGCCTCAATCTGCGGGGTGAGCGGTGGTGGACGACGTACCACTGGACCTGGGCCTCGATGCTGGCGCAACGTAAGCCCGGCATGACGGCGGCCGCGGCGACTGCCGATCTCACGGCCGCCTACGCCCGGAGCTACGCCGTCCAGGCGGCCGAAAGTCCGAAGGGGACGAGCCCAGCGGCGGTGGCCCGGCCTCGCGCCATTATCGCCTCCGTGCTGAGCGAGCGCGGGCCCAACGAGTCGAGCTTCGCCAAGGTCGCGACATGGATCAGCGGCGTCGCCGTGATCGTTCTGCTCATCGCCGCGGCCAACGTGGCGAATCTGCTGCTGGCACGCGCCCTCAAGCGCCGGCGTGAGATCGCCGTACGGCTGGCACTCGGCGTGAGTCGCGGGCGTTTGCTCTCGCAGCTTGTGACTGAGAGCGTGCTGCTCGCCGCATGCGGCGGCGTGGCGGCGCTGCTCGTCGCGGAGTGGGGTGGTGCGGTGCTGCGCGCGGGCTTCCTGCCGAAGTCCGCCGACCTGAGTCTCATGGCCGATACACGCACGGTGATCTTCACTGGGGTGGCCGCCCTCCTCACCGGTCTCCTCACCGGGCTCGCTCCCGGACTGCAGGCGTTGCGGCTCAACCTTGTGGGCGACCTCAAGGCGGGAGCGCGCGAGGGCAGCTATCGGCGCTCCCGCATGCGTGTGGGACTCCTCGTCGCACAGGGTGCGTTATCGGTCGTACTGCTCGTTGGGGCAGGTCTGTTCGTGCGCAGCCTGTATCACGTGCGCGTCATCCCGCTGGGCTACGACGTCGACCCGGTCCTCCTCGTGGATCTGAACATGCGCAGCGTCCAGCTCGACAGCGCAAAGCAGATCATGTTGCGCCACGAGCTCCTCGACGCCGCGCAGACGATTCCGGAGGTCACGTACGCGTCGCAGCAAGTCGCGGTGCCGTTCTGGAGCTCGTGGAGCGAGAACCTAAGCGTCGCGGGCATCGACTCCGTCAGCCGCCTGGGTGATTTCGACCTGAACGCCGTGTCGCCTGACTACTTCGCCACTATGGGCACGCGCATCCTCCGCGGTCGTGGTGTCTCGGCCCAAGACATCCGTGCCGCACCGCAGGTGATGGTAGTGAGCGACGCCATGGCCAAGGCTCTCTGGCCCGGGCAGGACGCGATCGGGCAATGCGTGAAAGTCGGAGCCGATACGACGCCGTGCCGTTACGTGGTCGGCGTCGCCGAAAACATCAAGTCGCAGCGGCTGGGTGACGATCGCACGCTGTTCTATTACCTGTCGGCCGCACAATGGCACCCGGAGAAGGGTGGCCTCTTCCTGCGGGTCCGTGGGGATGGCGCGCGCTCCGCCGAGGCGATTCGGCGACGCTTGCAGCAACTCATGCCCGGCACCTCATACGTCACCGTCACTCCGCTCCGCGAAATACTCGGCGAGCAGACTCGCTCGTGGGAGTTGGGCGCGACGATGTTCCTCGCCTTCGGTGCGCTGGCGCTGGTGCTCGCCGCGATCGGCCTCTACAGCGTGATGGCCTACAATGTGGCGCAACGGGCGCAGGAGCTGGGTGTTCGCGCGGCCCTCGGCGCCCAGCAGAAAGACTTGGTGAGGCTCGTGCTCAACGAAGGACTCAAGATGGCGACTGTGGGGATCGTGATCGGTGTCGTGATCGCGCTGGCCGGCGGGCAATGGCTGGGTCCGCTGTTGTTCCAGGAGTCGCCGCACGATCCACTCGTCTTCGGGTTCGTGGCGCTGCTACTGCTCGGCGTGACCGTGGCCGCCAGCGTCGTTCCCTCCCGCCGCGCTGCGCGGGTCGATCCGATCGTGGCCCTGCGATATGAATAGAGACCGGATTCGTAGTCTCCAGGAGAGAACCAATGCCCGCTAACGGTACGCCGCTCATTCAGCTGCAAGGTGTCCGCAAGATCTTCTTCACCGACGAGGTCGAGACGCACGCGCTCGCGGACGTACACCTCGAGATCCGCGAGGGCGAGTACGTCGCGATCAACGGCCCTTCGGGCTGCGGCAAGACGACGCTCCTCTCCATCCTCGGCTTGCTCGATACGCCCAGCGACGGCAGCTACCTGCTCGAGGACAAGCCGGTGGCTAACCTGACGCCGGCGGAGCGAGCGCGGATCCGCAACCGGCGGATCGGCTTCGTGTTCCAGGCCTTCAATCTGATCGGCGATCTCACCGTCGCCGAAAACGTCGAGCTGCCGCTCACGTACCGGGGCATGTCGGGAGCGGAGCGCACGAAGCGGGTGCAGCAGGCGCTCGAGAAGGTCGGGATGTCGCACCGCGCCAAGCACTATCCGGTGCAGCTCTCGGGCGGCCAGCAACAGCGCGTCGCGGTCGCCCGCGCGGTAGTGGGCGATCCCGCGATCCTGCTCGCCGACGAGCCGACGGGCAACCTCGACTCGACCAACGGCGAAGCGGTGATGGAGCTGCTGCGGACGCTACATCGCGGCGGCGCGACGGTCTGTATGGTGACGCACGATCCGCGGTACGCGAAGCACGCGGATCGGTCGATTCATCTGTTTGACGGCCGCGTCGTTGATGAAGAGGGGACTGGGGCCTCGGGCTCGGGGCCTGACACGCCAACCCCCAGGCCCTAGGCCCCAGGCCCATGTTCCAAGATCTCCGCTACGCCCTCCGCACGCTGGCTCGAAGCCCCGGGCTGTCGCTGGCCGCGGTGCTGACGTTGGGGCTCGGCATCGGGGCGAACAGCGCGATGTTCGGCGTCGTGGACCGGCTGTTCTTCCGGCCGCCGGCGCACGTGGTTGATCCGGATCGAGTCGTGCGACTCTACGTCACGACCATGATGCCCGGGTATGGAACCAACACCATGCCTATCGGGACCTATCCGCGCTACGAGGAGTTCCGGGATCGGGCTCGGAGTTTCGCGGCCGTCGCTGCGTATGGCAGGCGGAGCTTGAGCTTCGGGCTCGGCCCCCAGGCGGAGCCCGTCACGAGCGGATTGGTCACGGCGTCGTTCTTTTCTGTCCTCGGCGTCCGCCCAGAGCTGGGGCGCTTTTTCGGCGCTGACGAGGACAGTGTAGGACGCGCAGCGCATGTCGCGGTCCTGAGCCGAGAGTTCTGGAAGCGCCGGTTCGGGGCGGACCGGGCAGTGCTCGGCAAGACGCTGCAGCTGGGGCGCAACGTGTACACCGTGATCGGCGTGACTCCCCAAGGCTTCACGGGGATCGACCTTGAGGTGCCGGACCTGTGGCTGCCGCTCACCGCGGCGGCCCCGGAGGTCATAGGGCCCGATGCCTTGGGTCCCAGGTACTTCTGGCTCTATGGGGTGGTCGCCCGGCTCCGTCCCCGGGTCAGTCCCGAACAGGCCGCCGCCGAGGCTACGGCGATTTACCGTAGCGACTTTGTCCAGAGCGGCGATTCCACCGGCACCGTCTCCCTGGGCTCTGTGCACGAGGCCATTGGACCTCTCGCCGGCAGAGACGCGAAGCTCTCCGTTTGGCTTGGGGCCATGTGCGCGATCGTCCTGCTGATCGCCTGCGCCAATGTCGCCAATCTCCTGCTCGCGCGAGCGGTGCAGCGCAAGCGGGAGATCGCCATCCGCCTGGCACTCGGCGCCAGCCGTGGTCGCCTGGCCCGACAGCTGCTCGCCGACAGCGCCGTGCTCGGGGTGCTGGGAGGGGCCGCGGCCTTGCTCATCACGCTCTGGGTGGGGCCTGTGCTCTCCGCCTCTCTGCTGTCCGATTCCACGACGACCGCAGGGCTCGACACGCGTGTCCTGCTTTTCGCGGTCGTCGCAGTCCTTGTGACCGTAGTGCTCGCGGGGTTCGCCCCGGCCTATCACGCAAGCGCGCCCGATCTGTCCTCGGCGCTCAAGTCCGGGGAGCGCGAAGGGACCTTCCAGCGGTCGCCCGTTCGCACCGGCCTGCTCGTGGGCCAGGTCGCGCTCACTCTCGTGCTATTGACGGGCGCGGGACTGTTCGTGAGCAGCCTGCGTCACGTGCAAGGCCTCCGCCTGGGATTCGACGCGGACCGTTTGATCGTCGCTTCCGTGGACCTACAGCGCACGGGTTACAAACGCGCTGCGGCCAACGCGCTGTACGAGGACATGCGGGAACGCGTCAAGCGGCTGCCCGGCGTGAGTGGCGCGAGCCTGGCCGTCGGGCATCCCTTCGGTTGGGCGTTCGCCGTAACGCTCTTCGTGCCGGGCTTGGACTCGCTGCCCCAAGCGACGAGCGGGGGACCGTACTTCGAAGCGGTGACGCCCGACTACTTCCGGACGATGGGGGCCGCCGTGCGTCGCGGCCGCGCCTTGGTCCCGACGGACGTCGCGGGAGCACAGCGGGTCGCCGTCGTGAACGAGACGATGGCCCGGCGCTATTGGCCCGGGCAGGACCCGCTCGGCAAGTGCTTGAAGATCATCAGCCCGGCCGCGCCGTGTACCGAGGTCGTCGGAGTGGTTGAGGACGCCCGGCTCAAATCAGTGACGGACGGGGGCGCTATCCAATACTTCATCCCGCTCGCGCAAGCAGACTCGGTCACGAGCTCGCCTGTCACGGCCCTTCTCGTCCGTACCAACGGCCCGGCAGACGCGTTGGTCGGGGCCGTGCGACGCACAATCCAAGAGACGGCGGCGGACCTTCCTTATCCGAGCATCGACCCCATGCCGCGACTGTTCGCATCGCAGCTCCGTCCTTGGCGACTGGGCTCGGTGCTCCTGAGTCTGTTCGGAGCCCTGGGCCTCGTGCTCTCTGCGATCGGGCTCTACGGCGTGCACAGCTACGTCGTGTCCCAGCGTACGCAGGAGATGGGTATCCGCATCGCGCTCGGGGCAGGACGGCGCGAGATCCTCGAGCTCATCATGGGACAGGCCCTGCGCGTGACGGGGTGGGGTCTCGTGCTGGGCGCGGCAGGTGCATTGGCGGTGGGTCGTGCGATCGCTTCGCTGCTCTACGGCGTCAAGCCACACGACCCGCTCGTGCTTTCGCTGGTGATGGTGATTCTCGGGGCGGTCGCGGCGGTTGCGAGCTACCTCCCCGCCCGGCGGGCAACGAACGTCGATCCGATGGTGGCCCTGAGGTACGAATGAGCACAATTCTTCAAGACCTCCGCTACGCGCTGCGCGCTCTCGCCGCCAATCCCGCGTTCACCGCGGTCGCCGTGGGGACGCTCGCCCTCGGCATCGGCGCGAACACTTCGATCTTCACTGCGGTGCACCACCTGCTGTTCAATCCTTATCCCTTTCTTGACAACTCCAGCCGGCTAGCGGCTGTGTGGGAGGTCGGACCACGCGGCAACGATCACAACGAGGTTTCGGCCGCAGACCTGAGAGATTGGCGCGCCAATCTCAAGAGCTTCGATCGTCTCGCTACGCACGTGTGGTGGACGGGCAACGTGACCGGCGGGGAGCGGCCCGAGCGCATCCAAGGCTTCCAGGTGTCGGCCGATTACTTCGAGACGCTCGGACTCCGCCCCGCGCTCGGCCGCACGTTCGTCGCCGGCGAGGATCAGCCCGGCCACGATCGGTTGGTTGTGCTGAGCTGGGGGTTGTGGCAACGGCGCTTCGGCGGCGACAGCGCGGTGTTGGGCACCGTGATGTCGATCAACGGCATTCCGCGGACGATCATCGGCGTCATGCCGGATGGTGTGCGCTATCCCGCGCCGGCCGAGATGTGGGCTCCGTATGCGCCGCCTCCGGACGTGTGGACGCAGCGCCGGGCGCACTACCTGTTGGTGACTGGCCGGCTCGCGCCGGGCCGCACGCTCGAGCAGGCGCGTGCCGAGCTCGCGACGCTCAGCGCGTCGCTCGCGGCGCAGTATCCGGCGACCAACAAGAACTGGAGCACCAACGTGCGGCCGCTGGTGCGCGACACGGCGCGCCAGATCGAACCGATGCTCGCGGTTCTCATGGCGGCGGTCGGATTCATCCTCCTCATCGTCTGCGCCAACGTGGCGAACCTGATGCTCGCGCGCGCCACGGGACGAGGCCGCGAGCTTGGCATCCGCGTGGCGCTTGGCGCGTCCCGCGCGCGCATCGCCCGTCTGGTCCTCGTCGAGAGCATGGTGCTCTCCCTTGCCGGCGGCGCGGGCGGCGTCTTGCTCGGTCTGTTCGGCGTCGACCTGCTCACCTCGCTCGTGCCGTCCGACTTTCGCCGTGCGTTTCCCGGCTTTCAGCACCTCACCATCAACGGCACGGTGCTGGCGTTCACCGCTGGCTTGTCGATCGTCTCGGCACTGTTGTTCGGCCTCGTGCCGGCGTTGCGGGCGGCACGCGGTGCCGTAGGTGAGGAGTCGCTGCGTCGGGGTGGTACGACGAGCGGCCGTGAGCGGCATCGCCTGCGGCGTGTACTGGTCGGCGCGGAGGTCGCACTCGCGTTGCTGCTCCGGTAGGCGCGGGACTGACGTTCCGAACCTTCCGTCATCTGGGGACGTTGCACCCCGGATTCGATGTCGAGGGCGTAGCGATCACGAGTCTCGCGCTCCCCGGCGGGACGTACCCCGACGCAGCCGCCGCGGGCCGGTTCTATAGCCGGCTGGTCGAACGCATTGCGTCGTTGCCGGGCGTCGCCGCGGCAGCCGCGGCCAATGTCGTTCCACTGTGTAGCTGCAACCAGACGACCGGATTCTCGGTCGTCGGTGCGCCTCCCTATCCTCCCGGCGAAGGACCGGAGGTCGACTGGCGCGTCATCACGCCGGGCTATCTCTCCGCCCTTCGCATTCCGCTCATTCGCGGCCGCGATTTCACCACTGCCGACGGGCCCGATGCGCCGCCCGTGATGCTCGTGAACGAGACGGTCTCGCGCCGCTGGTTCCCGGACGGTGGCGCGCTGGGACGCCGCTTGAAGGTGGTTGGTGACACGGCGCGATCGTTCGAAGTGGTGGGGATTGTCGGCGACATCCGGCACGACGGTCTGACCCGGCTGGCGCCACCGGAGATGTACCTCCCCGCCGCGCAGGCGCCGGTGTGGGAAATGACCGTAGTCGCGCGTGCGGTGGGCGGGGAACAGGCGGCGGCGTCGCTACTGCCGGCGCTGCGAGCGGCGGCCCTCGAAATCGATCCCGAGCAGCCGGTCTACGATCAGCAAACGATGAGCGATCTCCTCGCGCTGAGCATGGCGCAGTACCGGGTGTCGCTGCGGTTACTCGCGGCGTTGGGACTTGTTGCGCTCGTCCTCGCGGGCGTCGGGATCTACGGCGTCATCGCACAGCTCGTCGCCGAGCGCACGCGCGAGATCGGCATTCGGATCGCGCTGGGTGGCGACCAGCGCGCGGTGCAGAGGCTCGTCGTAGGGCAGGGGATGATGCCGGCGGCGCTGGGAGTCGGCGCCGGACTGGTGCTGGCGCCCGCGCTCACGCTGCTCGTCCGCCAGCTGCTCGTTGGCGTGAGTCCGCACGATCCGTTGACCTTCGCCACCGTCGCGGTGCTGCTGCTCGTCGTCGCGCTCGCTGCTTGCTGGCTGCCCGCCCGCCGCGCGGCGCGGGTCGATCCGATGATCGCGCTGAGGGCCGAGTAATGGACGGATTGCTCCAAGACATCCGCTACGCGGTCCGCATGCTCGCCAAGAGTCCCGGCTTCACCGCTGTCGTCGTGCTGACGCTGGCGCTCGGGATCGGCGCCAACACCGCGATCTTCTCGGTTGTGAACGGCGTGCTGCTGACGCCTCTGCCGTACAAGGACCCGTCCCGCCTCGTGGTCGTGTGGGAGAGCAAAGGCACGTCGAACCACAATGTCGTGAACCCGGCCAACTACATGGACTGGCACGATCGCGCGACCAGCTTCAGCGGTCTTGCGCTGATGTCGTGGAGGAGTCTCACCTTTGCCGGTGACCAGGCCGAGGAGGTGCAGGGCCGCGCGGTGACGCCAGACTTCTTCGGCGTCGTCGGCGCCACGCCGCTGCTCGGCCGCACGTTCAACGCGGACGAATCGCGGCCCAACAGCCCGCGGGTCATCGTCCTCAGTGAAGGTCTGTGGCGGCGTCGCTTCGGGGCCGACCGAGCCATCGTCGAGCGTGCGGTGCCGGTCGCTGGCGGGACGGCTCGCGTCGTCGGCGTGATGCCGTCGTCATTCCGCCCGATGCCGCTCGGCCACGAGGAGTACTGGGAGCCGATGGCGCTCGACTGGTCGAACCGCGCGCGCGCGGGCCGCTACGCGATGGCGCTCGGCCGGCTCAAGACCGGCGTCACGGTCGAGCGCGCCCAGACCGACATGTCCCGCATCGCGCGTCAACTGGAGTCGGACTATCCCGACTTCGACACCGGGTGGGGCGCGACGGTGGTGCCGCTGATGGAGCAGGTGGTCGGCGGCTCACGGCGGACGATTCTCATCGTCCTCGGGGCCGTGTCGCTCGTGCTGCTCATCGCCTGCGCCAACGTCGCCAACCTGATGCTCGCGCGGGCGGCCTCGCGCGAACGGGAGTTGGCGGTTCGGGCCGCGCTGGGCGCGCCACGCTGGCGGCTCGTCCGCCAGGCGCTGGTCGAGAGCGTGATGCTGGCGTTTGCCGGCGGGGCCGCCGGCGCCCTGCTGGCCAGCTGGGGTGTGCACCTGCTCGTCCGAGCGGCGCCTCCTGAGGTGCCGCGCATTGCGGACATCCGCCTCGACCTCACCGTGCTCGCCGTGACGGCGCTCGTGTCCATGGCCGCCGGCGTGCTGTTTGGCCTGCCCGCAGCGTTGAGCCGCTCGGATGCCGCGATCCAGGACCTGCACGCCGTCACGACCCGCACGACGGCAGGCGTACCTGCCGCGCGCCTGCGCGGCGCGCTCGTCATCGCGCAGATGTCGCTGGCCATCGTGCTGCTGGTCGGAGCCGGGCTGCTGGTGCGCTCCCTGCGCCAGCTCATCGCCGTCAATCCCGGCTTCGATCCCGCCAACATCTCGGCGGTGACCATCACGCTGCCGCGCGCGACTTACCCCGATAGCCTGCGTCGCGTCGCCTTGTACGAGCGCCTGCTCGAGCGCGTTCGCAACATGCCGGCCGTGCAGTCGGCGGGGATCATCAGCTGGCTCCCGATGACGCCGGGGAACTCCGTGACGTCGCTGACCGTGGTCGGCGGCCCCGAGCCCGCCCCCGGCGAGGCACCCGCGGCCGCGATCCGCCTCGTGGACCCGGGCTACTTCGACGCGATGCGCATCCCGATCAAGCGGGGCCGCTCGCTCGCGACGAGCGACCGGATCGGCAGCGCGCCGGTAGCGGTCATCAGCGAAGCCATGGCCCACCAGCTGTGGCCGGGCGAAGACCCGATCGGCCAGCACGTCAAGGTCGAGTGGTGGCACCCCACCGCTTCGGTCGAGATCGTCGGCGTCGTGGCCGATTCGCGCCACGACGGGCTTGACGCCGCGTTCGAGCCGACGCTGTTCTACCCGTTCGCGCAGGAGTCGCAGCAGAGCAGCATGAGCCTCGTCCTGCGCAGCACGCTCCCGCCTGCGACACTGACCCGCATGGTCCGTGCGGCCGTCTCCGAGATGGACAAGGGTGTCCCGGTCGCCGACGCGGTGACGATGTACCACCACATCGCCGAGACGATGGCCGACCGTCGCTACCCGGCGTTCGTGCTGGGCCTGTTCGCGGCGCTGGCGCTTGTGCTCGCCGCAGTAGGGATCTACGGCGTGCTGTCGTACACGGTAGGCCAGCGCACCCGCGAGATCGGCGTGCGCGTAGCGCTGGGTGCCCGGCCCGGCGACGTGCTCCGCACGGTGGTCGGCAGCGGCCTTAGGCTGACGCTCATCGGCGTCGCGCTGGGCGGTGTCGCCGCGGGGCTCGCCGCAGGGGCACTGGGCAAGCTCCTCTACGGGGTGCACCCGGTGGACCCGGTGACGTTCGCCATCGTGCCCCTGGTACTGGTCGGCGTCGCGCTGCTCGCGATGGCCGCTCCGGCGCGCCGCGCCGCGCGCGTGGACCCGATGGTCGCCCTGAGAAGTGAATGATGGACACTCTGCTCCAAGACATCCGCTACGCGTTGCGCACGCTCGCGAAGAGTCCCGGCTTCACACTCGTCGCCGTACTCACACTCGCGCTCGGCATCGGCGCGAACACGGCGATTTTCAGCGTCTTCTACGGCGTGCTGCTCCGGCCACTCCCCTATGTCGAACCCGATCGCATCGTCGGGCTGGCGCAGACCTACGCCGGCGTCCGTGAGGCGCGGAACGTTACCTACGTGCAGTTCCAGTTCCTCGAGCGGAACAACCAGGTCTTCGAATCCCTCGCGGGGTCGGCGTCAGTCGGTTTCAACTTCTCGACCGGCACGCAGACGGACCGAGTCTACGGGCTGCGCGTCTCGAAGGACTACTTCCGGGTCCTCGGCATCGCGCCGGCCCTCGGCCGCACCTTCTTCGCCGAGGAGGATCAACCAAACGGCCCGAGCGCCGCGATCTTGAGTTACGGGCTGTGGCAGCGCCGCTTCGGCGGCGACTCGGGCGTGATCGGTCGCACGATTCTCCTCGACGGTATCCCGACCACCGTGGCAGGCGTCATGCCGCTCACCTTCCGCTCGCCCAACGGGGCGGAAGCGTGGTCCACGCTCGCCCAGGTAGGGCGGACCGTCGGCGGCGGATCGAACGTGACGGTGATCGGACGGCTTCGTCCGGGGCTGTCCGTAGGGCAAGCCAGCGCCACCATGGGGTTGCTCACCCCAGCGTTTCGCACTGAGTTCAGTCGCAGCGTCTCGCAGGATATGACACTCGCGCTCGATCCCTATCGTGCGCAGATCACGAACGATCTTCGCACTCCCGTCGCCGTCCTCCTCGGTTCGATCGCTCTCGTCTTGCTCATTGCGTGCGCCAACGTCGCCAGCCTGACGCTCGGCCGCGCCGCCGCGCGAGAGCACGAGTTGGCCGTGCGCGCCGCGCTCGGCGCGAGTCGCGGCCGTCTGCTGCGCCAGCTGCTCACCGAGAGCATGCTCCTCAGTCTGATCGGCGGCGCCGTCGCTCTGGTCGTGGCGACCTGGGGGTTGAGCGCGCTCATGGCGCTCGCGCCGAATGCCCTGCCGAGCACCGCGGATATCCGGCTGGACCGCTGGGTGCTCGCGTTCACTTTCGGCCTGTCGCTCGTGACCGGCCTCGTGTTCGGCGCCATCCCTGCGTGGCAAGCCGCGCGCGGCGGACCGCACGAGGCGCTCAAGCACGCGACGGCGCGCGTCGCGGGCACGGCACGACAGGGTCGTCTGCGCCGCGCGCTGGTCGTGGGAGAGATCGCGCTGTCACTGGTCTTGCTCGTCGGGGCGGGACTCCTGATTCAGACATTCGCGCGCCTGATCGGAACCGATCCGGGCTTCAATCCCCAGGGGCTAGTGGCCGCGGAGATCTGGCTCACGGGCACGCGCTACGACTCCACGCCGGCAATAGCGGGATTCTATCGCGACCTGACCGCGCGGCTCGAAGCGCTTCCCGGCGTCACGTCCGCGGCAGTGGTCGAGGCGGGCTTGCCGCTGCAACGCGGAGGCAACGCCACGGTCGAGATCCCCGGCCAACAGCGCTGGTCGATCGATTACCGCAGTATCACGCCGGGGTTCTTCCGAACGCTCGGGACGCCGGTGATCGATGGACGCGACTTCACAGCGGCGGACGCGGCGGGTGCCCCTCCGGTCGTGATCGTGAATGAATCGTTTGCCCGGCGACACTTCCCGGATCAGGCGCCGCTCGGCCGCACCGTGTCCATCGAGGGCCAGTCGCGGCAAATCGTCGGCGTCGTGCGCGATGTCAGATCGTTCGTCGGAGAGCAGCCGCCGGCGACCGTCTTTATTCCTTCGGCGCAAACCCCCGCTGCGCTGACGCGGCTGTTCGGGAGCTGGTTCGCGACGCATGTCATGGTGCGGACCAGCGGCGATCCCGCCGCGGTGCAGGCATCGCTCCCCCGGGTGATCCGCGAGACAGACCCGTTAGTGCCTGTTGGACGCGTACGGGCAATGGAAGAAGTCCTGCTGGGCTCGCTCGCATTCCAGCGATTCGTGATGGCGCTGCTCACCGCCTTCGCGGGACTCGCGATCGTCCTCGCCTCGGTCGGACTGTACGGCGTCATCGCGTATCTCGTGGCGCAGCGGACGCACGAGATCGGCGTGCGCATGGCGCTCGGCGCTCGCTCCCGCGATGTGCTGCGCATGGTCCTGGGCCACGGGCTGCGGCTGGTCGCGATCGGTGTGGTCCTTGGGATCGCAGGGGCGCTGGCGTTGACGCGTTTCCTGGCCGGCCAGCTGTACGGGGTGCGACCAACCGATCCGTTCACCTTCACTGCGGTCACCGCTTTGCTCGCGCTGGTCGCGCTGGCGGCGACCTGGCTGCCCGCCCGCCGCGCGGCACGCGTCGATCCGATGATCGCGCTGAGGAACGAATGATGGACTCCGTCCTACAGGACCTCCGTTATGCGCTGCGGACGCTGCAGCGCGCGCCTCTGTTCACGCTTGTTGCGGTGCTGACTCTGGGGTTGGGCATCGGCGCTACCACGGTCGTTTTCACCATCCTGAACGGCGTCGTGCTGCGTCCTCTGCAGTATGAAGCGTCAGACCGGCTGTTCGGTATCTGGGAGCAGAACGAGCAGGGGAACTACCGGCTGGGGTCCTACCCGGCGTTCCGCGATTGGCGCGCGCAGAGCGACGTCTTTGAAGCGTTGGCGTACATCCGGGGATCGTCCGACCTCATGCCGGGACATGACGGCGCTCGTCGGGTGGGCGCCGCGTTTGTCTCTGACGAGTTCTTCGAAGTACTGCGAGGCCAGCCGCTGATCGGCCGGCTATTCTCGCCCGATGAGCAGCGACCCGGCGGCGCACCAGTGGCCGTCCTTACGCATGCCCTATGGCGTGAAGCGTTCGGCGGTGATCGGAGGGTCATAGGATCCACAATCCGGCTGAATGCGGCGACCTACACCGTTGTTGGCGTCCTTCCCGACTGGTTCCAGTTCCCCAGTTGGGCCGGAGTGTACCTGCCGCTCAGTACAATCCTTCCTACGGACCGAATCCTCGCGCAGCGCGGATTTCATGCCGACAGCCGAATTGTCGCAAAGCTCAAACCCGCTGTATCGATCAAGCAGGCGCAGGCCGCGATGGCCGCCATCCAGTCTCGGCTCGCGGCCGCCTATCCCGCCGATAACCGTGGCTGGACCCGAGTCGAGTTCGTGTCACTCTTCGAGGAGGAGCTGCAGTTCGGCGCGGTGCGGCCGGTGCTGGTTTTGCTCGCCGCGGCGGTCGCGGCCGTCTTGCTTCTAGCGTGCGCCAATGTCGCGAACATGACACTCGTGCGGGCAGCGCGGCGATCTCGGGAGCTCGCGATCCGAGCCGCGCTGGGCGCCGGACGAGGACGCGTCGCACGCCTGCTGTTGACCGAAGCCATCCTCGTGGTGATCGCGGGAGCTGGGCTTGGTTTGCTGTTGGCGTGGTGGGCGACTGGCGTAGTGCGAGCGACGGCCCCGGCCGGGTTGCCGCGAGTCAGTGAGATCGCGCTCGATGCGCGGATGCTGGGTTTCACGGCGCTGATTTCTCTTCTGGTCACAGTGGCGATCGGCATCGCGCCAGCCGTGCGTCCTCCAATGCCGGATCTTTCCCAACCGCTAAAGGCGGGTTCACCGGGCACCGCGGGTTCGGGACTCTGGCCGCGGCTACGGTCTTCACTGGTTGCGTTAGAAGTTGCGCTGGCGCTGGTGCTGATGATCGCGACGGGTCTCCTGGTGCGCAGCCTGTGGACACTGAGCCACGTCAATCCTGGATTCGACCCGCAGGGCGTCGTCACATTCGCGGTTTTTCCGCCGCCGCGGTATGACGCTCCTGAGCGTGCGGTCGCCCTGTATCAACGTGTAGCCGGCGCGATCGCGGCGCTTCCGGGCGTCAAAGAAGTCGCGCTGTCGAACCACTTGCCGCTCAGCGGCTCATCCCTCCCCCGGCCCATCGAGATTCCGGGGCGCCCCCGCGACGAGCAGAACGATCAGCCCGTGTTGTTCCGAACGATCTCAGCCGAGTATTTCGAAACGCTGCGCATTTCTATGCGCAGCGGCAGAGCTTTTACGGCGACTGACGTCGCATTGGCCTCGCAGGTGGCCATCATCAATGATGCGCTCGCCCGGCGATATTGGCCGAAGCAGAATCCCGTCGGCACGTACATCACGCTGTTCAAATCAGCGCAGGCTCGAGCGGATTTCGGACAGCGCTTCTCGGTCGAGATCATCGGCGTTGTGAGCGATGTGCGGCACACTGGCTTGCAGGACGAGCCCTCCCCCGAGGTCTACATCCCGTACACGCTGAACCCTTGGGGATACATGAACGTCGTGGTCCGCACGGCTGGCGATCCGAACGCTCTGCTGCCTGTCCTTCCACGCGTGATCAGCGCCATCGACCCGGACATTCCGGTCACAGGCGCTCAACGGCCTGGCGCGCTCACTGACGTTGTGTCCGGACAGCTCGCGCGCCAGCGCCTAACCGTCACCGTGCTCTCGGGATTTGCCAGCGGGGCATTGCTGCTGGCGGCGCTTGGCATCTTCGGTGTGATCGCGTACGTCGTGACACTGCGGACACGCGAGTTCGGAGTGCGTGCGGCTTTGGGTGCAACGCCACGCCAGATCGTGCGCCTCGTGATCCGTCAGACAGTGTGGATTGTGACCACGGGGCTCGTGCTCGGCTTCGCGGCCGCGCTCGCGTTGACTCGTCTCATGGCGGGACTTTTGTACAACGTCCCACCGACGGACGCAGCGACCTTCGCTAGCCTCACACTGTTCGTCGGATTTGTCGCGCTACTCGCGTGCTACTTCCCGGCGCGCCGCGCGACGCGCGTCGATCCCATGATGGCGTTGAGAAATGAATAGGGACTTGGGCCTAGGGCCTGGGGCCTGGGGATTTGCGGCGGAGGGAGCTTCCCCTCGGCCCCAGCCCCAAGGCCCCAGGCCCTTTCTTTCGGTGCGCAACGTCGAGAAGTCGTTCCCCGAAGGCAATGGGCGACAGTTCGTGTTGCGCCGAATCTCGCTGGACGTCGCGTCGGGAGATTTCGTGACGATCATGGGCCCGTCGGGGGCGGGAAAATCCACCTTGCTGGCCGTATTGGGAATGCTCGACGGCGACTGGACGGGAGAGTTTCGCTTGCTCGAACACGCGGTGCACAAGATGAAGCATAAGGACCGCATCGCCCTGGGCAAGCAGTACGTCGGGTTCGTGTTCCAACAGTATCACCTCATCGACGACCTCACCGTCGCCGAGAATCTCGCGATGCCGCTGTCGTACCGCGACGTGAAGGCCGACGATCGCGAGGCCGCGGTAGCCGACACGCTCGATCGCTTCGGCATGGTGGCCAAAAAGAATCTCTATCCCCGCCAGCTCTCCGGTGGCCAGCAGCAGCTCGTGGCGGTCGCGCGCGCGGTGATTCACAGGCCCGCGCTGCTGCTCGCCGACGAGCCGACCGGGAATCTGCACTCGACTCAGGGGAAGGACATCATGGGACTGTTCCGCGAGCTCAACGCGGCCGGCACGACGATCGTGCAGGTCACGCACTCGGAGGACAACGCAAAATACGGGAAGCGCGTGATACAGCTGAGGGATGGGTGGATTGTTGACTGACGGGGCCTGGGGCTTGGGGCCTAGGGCTTGGGGTTTAGGGACTGGGTCCTAGGGTGCCGACCTGAAAGACTATTTTGGAGGGCCGAGAGCATGCGGCCTAGCTCACGACAGCGTTCGAGGAGCGCATCGGCCGATGAACCCTCAATGAACCCGAGGCGCACACTTATCAGCAACTGGCATTCGATCTCGGTCAGAGATCCGGCCGCTATTACGAGAAACCGCCGGTAATCAGCCCGCGATCGTGTATGGCCCTCGGCGATGTTTGAGGCGACCGAGACTCCCGCTCGACGGAGCTGTGCAACAAGTCCGTATCGCTCGGTCACCGGAAACGTGGCCGTTGCTCGGTAGAGGTTCTCGATGAGATCGGTAGCCCGCTGCCACACACGAAGATCACGGTAGCTTTTTATGGAAGGACTGGGCGTTGGCTCGCTTGGCATGTTGCAGTCTTTGCCCGAGAGCATTCAGACGCACCATCAAAATCGCACGGTGCGGAGCGGATTCGCGCTCACTTACCCCCCAAGCCCTAGGCCCCAGGCCCCAAGCACCCTAGCCCCCAGGCCCCAGGCCCTCAAACTTGAACAGCATGCTCGCTCGCGCACCACGTCTCCTCGTAGCTGACGATCAACCAGATATCCTCGAAGCCCTGAAGCTCCTCCTCAAGGGCGAAGGCTTCGACGTAGAGACCGCAGCCTCTCCCCGCGCCGTGCTGGCCGCCGTCGAGGCGCGTGACTTCGACGCGCTGCTCGTGGACATGAACTACACCCGCGATACGACGTCGGGCGCTGAAGGGCTCGACCTGCTATCCCGCGTCCAGGGACTGGAGACCCCACCCCCGGTCGTGGTGATGACGGCGTGGGGCAGCATCGATGGCGCGGTCGAGGCGATGCGCCGCGGCGCGCGGGACTACGTCGAGAAGCCGTGGGACAACCGGCGGCTGCTGAGCACGCTGCGGACCCAGGTGGAGCTAGGGCGCGCATTGCGCAGGAGCCATCGCCTCGAGATCGAGACGCGCACGCTGCGCAAAGAAGGTCTGCCGGAGTTGATCGCCGAGTCGCCGGCAATGCAGCCGGTCCTGCGACTGATGGAGCGCGTCGGCCCCTCGGACGCGAACGTGCTCATCCTCGGTGAGCATGGCACGGGGAAGGAGGTCGTGGCGCGCTGGCTGCACGCGGCGTCGGCACGGGTGGACCGGCCGCTGATCGCGGTGAACCTGGGCGGCATCCCGGATGGGCTGTTCGAAAGCGAGCTGTTCGGGCACGTGCGTGGCGCATTCACAGACGCGAAGACCGATCGCATCGGGCGCTTCGAGCTCGCCGAGGGCGGCACCCTGTTCCTCGACGAGATCGCGAATCTGCCGCTGCCGCAGCAGGCGAAGCTGCTCCGCGTGCTCGAGACGGGCGAGTACGAGCGCGTGGGCGCGTCGCGCGCACGGCGCGCCGACGTCCGCGTCGTCGCGGCCACCAACGCCGACATCCAAGCGGAGGTGAAATCCGGCCGCTTCCGCGAAGATCTGCTGTTCCGTCTCAACACGGTCGAGATCCGGCTCCCGCCGCTGCGCGAGCGGCGCGCCGACGTCCCCCTGCTGGCCGCGCATTTCCTGCGGCGCTACGCCGCCCGCTACCGCAAGGCAGCGAAGGAGTTTGCGCCGGATGCCATGGAGCAGCTGCTCCGCCATTCGTGGCCCGGCAACGTGCGGGAGCTCGATCATGCGGTCGAGCGGGCCGTGCTCATGGCGGAGGGCGGTCGGGTGCAGGCGCGCGACTTCGGGTTGGGCGGCAGTGGCGATGGTGCCGGCGCGCTCGACCAGATGAGTCTGGAGGATGTGGAACGCGTGTTGATCCAGAAGGCGCTCACGCGCGCGGCGGGCAATGTGAGCGAAGCGGCCAAGGCCCTCGGCCTCTCGCGCAGCGCGCTGTACCGCCGCCTCAAACGGCATGGGCTCTAAACCCTCGCCCCGTCCCCTGCGGCACGAGCGCCGCGTATTCTGGCTCGCGTTGCTCGGCGGCTTCCCGGCTGTCGCGCTCGCGCTCGGCCTCCTCTGGTTCGGCGATTTTACGCCCCGCACCCAGTGGACGCTCACGCTGCTGGTCGCGGGCATCTGGCTCGCGTGCGCGGCCATTGTGCGGGAGCACGTCGTCCGGCCGCTGCAGACCGTATCAAACGTGCTCGCCGCGTTGCGCGAACGCGATTACACGCTCCGCGCCCGGGGCTCGAATCCCGAAGACGCGCTCGGGCTGCTCCTCCTCGAGCTGAACAGTCTCGGTGACGACATGCGTGCGCAGCGGCTCGGCGCCCTGGAAGCAACGGCGCTGCTGCGGCGCGTGATGGAAGAGATCGATGTCGCCATCTTCGCGTTCGATGCCGCGCACGCGCTGCGACTCGTGAACCGCAGCGGCGCGGCGCTGCTCGGCCGCGCGCCCGAGCAGCTGCTGGGCCGAGACGCGGAGAGCCTCGGCCTCGCCGGCTCCCTCGCGGGGGATGCACCACGCGTCGATACGCTCACCTTCCCTGGGCGCGCCGGGCGCTGGGAAGTGCGGCGCGGCACGTTCCGCCAGGGCGGGCTGCCGCACCAGCTGCTGGTGCTCACCGACGTGAGCCGCGCGCTCAGTGACGAGGAGCGACAGGCGTGGAAGCGGCTGATTCGCGTCCTAAGCCACGAGCTCAACAACTCCCTGGCCCCGATCAAGTCGATCGCCGACAGTCTGCTCGCGCTCACCACGCGGGAGGCGGCGACACCCGATCGGCGCGAGGATCTCCGCAAAGGACTCGGCGTGATCGCGAGCCGCTCAGAGTCGCTCAGCCGCCTGATGGCAGCGTATGCCCGCCTGGCGCGACTGCCGCCGCCGCGGCTCGAGAGCGTCGCGATTCAGGACTGGGTGCGTCGCGTCGTTGCGCTGGAGACGCGCCGCCCGGTCGCGATACGCCCCGGTCCCAACATGACGATCCAGGCGGATGGCGGACAGCTCGATCAGTTGTTGATCAACCTGGTGCGCAACGCGGTGGATGCGACGCTCGACGGGAATGGAGCGGTGGAGGTCGGCTGGCAGGCCCGGAACGGCCAGCTGGACGTCTGGGTGCGCGACGAGGGCGCCGGCCTCGCCGACACGGCGAATCTGTTCGTGCCATTCTACACGACGAAGCCCGACGGTTCGGGGATCGGTCTCGCGCTCTCGCGGCAGATCGCCGAGGCGCACGGCGGAACGCTGACGCTCTCAAACCAAATGTCCGGGTCGGGGTGCGAGGCTCGCGTGACGCTCCCGGTGGATTGAAAATGATAGCAGTATGAGAAGGCTCTCATAAGACAAAAAGGGTCCTCCGTTTTCGCAGTCGCCGCGTTGATTCTCCCGAGCAATTCACCGTCACCATTCTCTCGGGAGGCTTACGATGAACAAGATCGCGGCACTTAGTACCCTGGCATTGGTTGCGCTCGCGGCCTGTGCGCACGACCACAGCGTCACCGGACTCGCGGCTGATCGCGCCATCGCTGTGGATGCGAGCTCTGCAGCGTTGGCGGCCGACGCGCCGGGCGCGGTGTACGCGCTCACGAATCAGGCTGGCGGCAATGCCGTCGCCATCTTTTCCCGCACCGCCGACGGCCACCTTTCCTGGTCAGGCAGCATCGCCACTGGTGGCACCGGCGCAGGCAGCAGCCTCGGCTCACAGGGCGCGCTCGCGCTGAGCGACGACGGCCGGTGGCTCTTCGCCGTGAATGCCGGATCGAACGACGTGTCGGCCTTCCAGGTGACTCCCGGTGGTCTAGCGCTCACGAGCCGCGTGTCGTCCGGTGGTGTCCGGCCGATCAGCCTCAGCGTTCGTGGCAACGTGGTCTACGTGCTGAACGCAGGCGGTGACGGCAATATCAGCGGCTTCAGCGTCGGAGCCGATGGTGCGCTCACGCCGATCGTCGGCTCGACGCGCGTGTTGTCCGGAAGCTCGGTCGGCCCCGCACAGGTGTCCTTCAGTCCCAATGGTGACTGGCTCATCGTGACGGAGAAGACGACGAACAGGCTCGATGTGTACGCGGTGGGCTCGGACGGCGTGGCGTCCGCTGTGATCACGACCCCATCGGCAGGCGGCACCCCGTTCGGCTTTGCATTTGGCCATCGGGATGAGCTGTTCGTGTCGGAGGCCGCTGGTAGCGCTTCGTCGTATGTGATCGCTGGCAACGGCGCCCTCACCGTTGCCAGCGCCACGGTGCTGACGCACCAGGGCGCACCGTGCTGGGCCGTCGTGACCAAGAACGGCAAGTTCGGTTACACTGCGAATGCGCAGGGTGGCTCGATTTCCGGCTTTGCAATCGCGCCCGACGGCACGATCGGTCTCATCGACGCTGATGGCCGCACGGCGGTTGTCGGCGGTGGCAACATCGATTTGGCTCTAAGCGGGAATGGCCGGTATCTGTACCAGTTGAATGGCAACCGCAGCATCAGCGGCTTCCGGATCGAGACTGACGGGCATTTGACTGCGGTCGGTAATGTCGCGGGATTGCCTGCCAGCACGGTGGGGTTGGTTGCGCGGTAATACTGGATCAGATCGCGGCACATGGTGAATGTAGGGGCGCAGCATGCTGCGCCCCTACATTCTTAAAGTCCGCCCCTCCGATACCCCCCTACGAAACCACCCCCGGCAGCCACAACGTGAACGTGCTTCCCACGCCGACCGTACTGTCCACCTCAATTCTTCCCCCCTGCAATTCCGCCAGCAATCGCGCGATCGCGAGCCCCAGGCCGGTGCCACCCAGCTCGCGGCTGCGGGACTGATCGATTCGAAAGAAGCGGTCAAAGATCTTGTCCACATGCTCGGGGGCGATGCTGGTCCCCGTGTCCCGTACGCTCACGCCGACCTCGGTGCCATTGCGTACGATGGCAAATGTCACAGTGCCCTGCGACGTGTAACGCACCGCGTTCGACGCGAGATTGAGCAAGATGTGTCGAGTGCGATCGGCATCGCCGACGGCTTCGACTGGCGGGGATGGGTCGGCGCGCACGACGAGCGACTTGTCCAGGGCCATCGCTTCCGTGATCTCGCGAACTTCGTCGACGACGGCGCTCAAGTCGAACGGGGCATGTGCCAGCGCTAACTGGCGATTCTCGCCGCGCGCGATGAGCAGCAATTCTTCCACCAGCTTCGTCGTACGGTCGAGCTCCCGTTCCATCGCCACGAGCGCGTCGCGCGTTTCGGCCTCGGTCCGTCCCTCGTCGGACGCCCACTGCACCTGCGCGCGCAGGTGTGTCAGCGGCGTGCGCAGCTCGTGACTCGCGTCGGCGGTGAACGATTGCAAGGCGCGATGCGCGCGATCGACCCGCTCGAGCATGCGATTGATGCTCTCCGACAGCTCCGTCACCTCTGCTTGGCCGGTAGGACTGGTTAAACGCGTGCCGAGCTCCGACGGGCCGATCGCGCGGGTCTCGCTGGTGACTCGCTCCAGCGGTTGGAGGGCGTCGGCGACGGCTTGGCGCGCGCCGCGCGCCGACGCGAGTGCGGCAAGAGGGAGGAGCAGGGCGGCGACGCCCATCAGGACGCCGAGCGGGACGAGGTACGCGTCCCGGCTTGCCACCACGTAGAGATCGAACTCGCCCATCGTGCGATGCAGCACGCGATAGCGCCAGCGCGCCCGCTCGGTGATCGCCGAGACGAGCGCCGCCCGCGCCTGTTCGGGCGACGACTCGGGGACGCCCTCAAGGCGCCGCGCGGGCATCCCGGGCGACAAGTAATAGACCTGCGGCATCCCGCCCGCGTTCGTCGTGGTGCGGGTGATGACGACCTGGCCACCCATCGCGACGAGCTGATCGGCGAGCGCGGAGGGCATGACGCTTCCAGGCCCGCTCGTGGAATCGCGATAGGCGCCGAGCAATGACTGGATGACGTCGGCCGAGTGGTCGAGCGAACGGCGCAGCGCCATTTCGGCGGCGGTCGTGAACAGCAGGATGACGACCACGGCGTAGCCCGCCAGCGCGGTCCACGCGACGCGGCTGAAGCGCCGCGTCAGCACCTCACTCAGGCGGCGTTCAGACATCGCCAGCGGGTTCCATTCGATACCCGACGCCGCGCACCGTCTTGATGGGTACCGTGCGTCCGCCGAAGCTCAGCTTCTTGCGCAGATAGTTGACGTAGACGTCGACGACGTTCGTTTCGGGATCGAACTTGTAGTTCCACACCGCCTCGGCAATGCGCGAGCGCGACACGGTGCGACCCACGTTGCGCATCAGGAACTCGAGCAGCGCGAACTCGCGCGGCGAGAGATCCACGAGGCGATCGGACTGCATGACGCGCCGCGTCAAGGGGTCGAGTGTTACCTCGCCGACGCGCAGCGTCGCGTCCTTGTGGCGCAGCTCGGCGCGGCGAATCAGGGCGTGGACGCGTGCGAGCAGCTCCGGCAGATCGAATGGCTTCGTGACGTAGTCGTCGGCACCGCCTTCGAGCCCGCGCACCCGCGACTCGAGCTCGTCTTTCGCCGTGAGCAGCAGCACCGGAGTCGAAACGCCGCGCTTGCGCAGCTCACTCACGACACTGAAGCCATCGCGCCCCGGCAGCATGACGTCGAGCACGAGGCAACTGAACGTTCCCTCGAGCGCGCGTTCCAACGCGCGATCGCCGGAGTCGGTCTCCGTGACGCCATAGCCTTCCTCGCGGAACGCCTTGCTCAGGAAGCGCCTGAGATCGCGATCGTCTTCGACGAGAAGTATCTGCACGGGGCTAACCTACGGGGGCCGTCGACCCGCGGGCAATGTGAAAAGGATGAGAAAGCTCTAAGAATGCGCCCTGGCACTTCCCTGGAAATGGGCGTTCCGTCATTATCAGCGCATGAACATTGCACTGCTATTGGCCCTGAGCCTCACCGCTCCGCTCGATACCGCGACTTTCGCCGGCGGCTGCTTCTGGACGATGGAGCACGCGTACGACGATGTGCCGGGCGTGATCTCGGCGACGTCCGGATTCATGGGCGGCAGCATCAAGAACCCGACCTACATGCAGGTTGTAGAGGGAAACACCGGCCACCTCGAGTCCGTGCAGGTGATCTACGATCCCGCCAAGGTCAGCTACGAGACGCTGCTCTGGACCTTCTGGCACAACATCGACCCGTTCCAGGCCGACGGGCAGGCGTGCGACACTGGGCCCAATTATCACACCGCGGTCTTTGTCCGCGGGACTGACCAGCGCCGGGCGGCCAGCGCGACGCGCCAGCAGATCATTGACCGGTTCCATCGCGAGGTCGCGACCCAGATTCTCACCGCCGGCGCGTTCTACGCGGCCGAAGAGTACCATCAGGATTACGCCAAGAAGAATCCAGTGCGCTACGGGATGTATCGCGCCGGCTGCGGCCGCGACAGGCAGCTGAGTGCGATCTGGGGTGACGAGGCAGGCAAGGTCAGTGCGGCATCATCTACGACTCCAATCAGACAGGCGATGTATACCGTGAAGCCAAAACCGAGCGACGCCGAATTACGCCGCACGCTGACGCCGGTGCAGTACGAGGTCACGCAACACGAGGCGACCGAGCGGCCGTTCCAGAACGAGTATTGGGACAATCACCAGGAAGGGATCTACGTCGACCTCGTCTCCGGCGAGCCGCTGTTCAGCTCGCTCGACAAGTTCGATTCGCAGACGGGGTGGCCGAGCTTCACGCGGCCGCTCGAGGCGGGCAACATCCAGGAGAAATCGGACCGCTCGCTGTTCATGGAGCGCACCGAAGTGCGCTCCGCGCACGCCAACTCGCACCTCGGCCACGTGTTCGATGACGGGCCGAAGCCGACGGGGCTACGCTACTGCATCAATTCGGCGTCGCTGCGGTTTATTCCCGTGGCGCGGCTGGAAGTTGAGGGGTACGGCCAGTACCTGGCCCTGTTCAAGAAGTAGTGGTGTAGGGGCGCAGCAGGCTGCGCCCCTACCTTTTCTGACGTTCGAGCAGACCGACGGCGAGGTGCAGGCGTTCGATCGCTGCGCTGAGGTCCTCGCTCGGTCCTGAGGACAACTCCCCGACCAACGCGACTTCCCGGAGTAGCTGCAAGGCATTGCGCACGTGTTCAACCGGCCGCTCGGCATTGGGGGTACGCAGGGCCCGGCCGCGGCGGTCGAGCGTGCTCCGGCGCTCGGACCCGCGGCGCCGGTCGACGACGCGGCGACGCTCTTCTGTCATGGCCATGACAGATTGGCGACGTGGCTCTGACCGGCGATCGTTGCCGGTGCGACGGTCGGCCCACAGTCTGGTGAATGTCACTACGCGGACGCCTCGCGCGGGACGGGGAATACGGTCCAAGGAGCCCGGCGAAGCTACCACGAAACCAACCCTTTGTCGAATCGTACCATCCAAGGAATAGCCTCACTTCCCGGGACAATTCATGATTCCGCTGCTGCCAGTCGCTACGGTCGTATTGGCTCTGCAAGGCGCTGCGTCACCGCCTCCCTCACGCGGGCCGTCAGCGACCACCGCCGTCGCGCAGCGTGCGACGACGCCACCCGTGATCGATGGGAAAGACAATGACGCCGTCTGGCGCATCGCCCCCGTCATCAAGGATTTCCGGCAGTTTCAACCGACCGAGGACGGAAACCCGAGCTTCGCGACGGAGGCGAAGGTCGCCTACGACGATCACAATTTCTACGTCTTTGTCCGAGCGTTTGACACGCATCCCGACAGTATCAAGAAGCTCCTCGCCCGCCGTGACGTCCGCATCTGCTGTGACCAAATCAAGATCATGATCGACTCCTACCACGACCGGCGCACCGGGTTCGAGTTTGCGGTGAACCCGGGCGGGGTGAAGCGCGATTACGCGATGTACGGCGACGATCAGCAGGAAGACGATGCGTGGGATGGTGTGTGGGAAGTCGCGACCCAGGTCGACTCGTTGGGCTGGACCGCGGAGTTCCGGATTCCGCTGTCGCAGCTGCGGTACGCCCACGCGCCGAGCAACACCTTTGGATTTGCCATCTGGCGAGACATCGACCGGCACGGCGGAGAGCGTGTGGGTTGGCCGCTCTATCGCGTGTCGCGCCGCGGCTTCGTCTCACAGTTGGGCGATGTCGTGGGTCTCGACGGCCTGGCCGCGCCGCGCCGGCTCGAGCTCGCTCCCTATGCCGTGACAAAAAACGTGCCCAGCGCAGGATTCCAGCACGAGCAGAAGTATGATGCCGGCGCCGATATCAAGTATGGGATTACCTCGAATATCACAGTCGACGCGACGGTAAATCCTGATTTCGGGCAGGTCGAAGCCGATCCATCGGTTGTGAATCTGACCTCGTTTGAGACGTTTTATCAGGAACGCCGGCCGTTCTTCGTCGAGGGGACCGGCATTTTCAATTTCGGCGTCAACTGCAACATCGTGAACTGCAACGGCGAAGGCCTGTTCTATTCGCGCCGTATCGGTCACGATCCCAGCCGCATCCTCGGCGCCGCCAAGATCACGGGCCGGCTGCCGGGCGGCCTGACGATCGGCGCAGTCGAGGGAATCACCAAGCGCGCGGCGGACAGTAACGTGACGCGCGAGCCGTTTACGAATTACGGCGTCTTGCGGCTCTCGCAAGACTTCCGCAACGGGCAGAGCGGCTTCGGCTTCATGGCGACCGCGGTGAATCGCAACGTCGATCAGTGGACGAGCGGGCTGCGCGATCGGGCCTACGTGGGAGCGGTCGATTTCCGCCATCGGTTTCACGGCGGGGCCTACGAGCTGACAGGGTCGTTCGATCTCAGCAGCGTCGGCGGCAGCAGCGCGGCGATCGCCGCCACGCAGCTCAACTCCACGCACAACTACCAGCGCCCCGACGACAACGTTCGCTTCGACAGCACGCGGACGTCGCTGTCGGGCGACGCCGAAGAGATTTTGCTCACGCGCCGCAACGGGTTCATCCAGTTCCAGACCAGCTACCAACGCCGCTCTCCGGGATTCGAGATCAATGATCTCGGATTCCTGCTCCGCTCCGATCAGCAAGGCTGGAACACGTGGGGCTCGCTGAACTGGACGAAACCGACCAAGCTATTTCAGCGCGCGTTCTGGAACTTCAACTGGTGGCAGTTCTGGACGACCGGCGGCTTGCCGACCGATCGCGCCTTCAACACCAACGCGCACGTGCAGATCAAGAACCAGTGGTTCCTGCACGCCGGCGGCACGATCGGGAATCTCGGCGCCATCTTCTGCGACCGTTGCGCCCGGGGTGGTCCCGCCGTGCGCGGCAGTCATTACATCGCGCCGTGGGCGGGGTTTGGCGGAGACCAGCGCCGGGTGATCACGCCATTCCTCTTCGTCAACTATTTCAAGGGGGACGAGGGGCACTCGACGTCGTTCGGCGCGAGCCCCGAGATCGACGTGCGGCTGGGTTCGCAGCTTCGCAGCTCGGCCAGCCTCAATCTGTCGCACAATATCAATGACACGCAGGACTTGAGCCCGACGACGGACGTGACCGGCACCCATTACCGGTTCGCGCACCTCGATCAACAGACGACGTCGTTGTCGTTCCGGGTGGACTACACCGCCACTCCGACGCTTACGGTTCAGGTGTACGCGTCCCCGTTCGTCAGTAAGGGACGCTGGTCCAACCTGCGCGAGCTGTCCGCGACGCCGCGGGCGAGCGCATACAGTGATCGCTATCAGCCGTTCACCGGACCGGCTCCCGGGGACTTCAACCTCAAGTTCTTCAACTCGAACCTGGTCGTGCGCTGGGAGTATCGTCCCGGGTCGACGCTGTTCCTGGTCTGGAGTCAGGGACGGGACGACTTTGAGCCGACGATGGGTACCCGCAACATTACCGGAGACTTCAGACAACTCTTCAACGCCTATCCGCGGAACACGTTCCTCGTGAAAGCGTCGTACTGGCTGAACCGGTAAACCGAATGTCCGATGATCAATGTCCAATGTTCAATGTCCAATGTTCAATGTCCAATGATCATTGAACATTGGTCATTGATCATTCGGACCTGATTCCCAATTCGTCGATGTGCAGCAAGAGGTCCGCGGGGTCTTCATAGACCCGGTAGGCCCCTGCGCGCTCCAGCTCCTCCTGCCCATACCCACCGGAGAGCAACCCCACACCGAGCGCGCGGGCGCGACGCGCGGCGAGCAGATCCCATACGCTGTCCCCCACGGCGATGGCCGATTCGATCGGCACGCCGAGCCGGAGCGCGGCGGCGATCCAGAGGTCGGGATTGGGCTTGGCGTGCGCGACGTCGTCCCGAGTGATCACCGGAACGCCCGGCGGCAGGTTCAGCAGCTTCAGCAGCGGCTGCGCACTCGCCAGCGCGCCACTCGTCGCGACGGCCCACGACACGCCCATCTTGGTGAGATGCCGCACGAGGTCTTGCGCGCCGGGCAGGGGGCGTACGTCGCGCAGCTGCGCCGCGAACAGTCGTGCGTGCGTCCGCTTGAGCTTGGCCGCCTCGTTCTCACTCAGCTCGTGGCCCGTCTCGCGGGCCAGGCTATCCGCCAGCAGCCCGCCACTCATGCCGATGCGCCGGTGGATGCGCCAGACGGACAGCTCGATGCCGCCCAGCTCGAGCGCCTTGTGCCAGGCGAGGGCGTGCTGATAGACGCTGTCAACGAGCGTGCCGTCCAGGTCGAGGAGGAGGGCAGGACGGTCGGTCATGACCGGAAGCTACTCGAGGTTCACTTACAGCGCGGACATGCAAAAACTAGTTGCACCGACGCACAGCGGTTCACCGGCGACCGGTCGCAGGCGGTGTTGTCCCACGGACGGCGACCTGTTTCCCGCGGTGCGTCTGTGGCCTAGTAGTGCATGTCCGCGCCTTTTACTTCCGGACCTTCATCACAGCGGCATATGCATCCACAAATCCGGCTCCCACTTCCCACGTCCCATACCCGGGTAGTGGTCGGGCCGTGGACGTCAGCGCTGTGATGACCTGGTCCGGTTTGAGCGTGCCCCCTGCGGCTTCCTGCATCAGCGCTACAACACCGGCGATGTGCGGCGTAGCCATCGACGTGCCCGACGCACATGTGTAGTACGGCTGATTGAGGAGCGCGATGTTGCAGATGCGCGCGTCGTGGTTCAGATCGTCGCCATTGAGCACCGTCCCCGTGGATGCGCGCGTCGACACGATGTGGACGCCGGGGGCGGTGATGTCAGGATGATAGAGCGGGTCTCCAGGGATGCCGCGGGACGAAAAATCGGCGAGCACGTGGGCGCGAGGCTCATTGTTGGTGGGCGCCAGCGGATTCGAGCCATCGTCCAGCATACAGTGCGACTCCGAGTTGGTCGGATCGGCGACGCCGATCTTGCACCCCGCCGCCACGCCGATCACCCAGGGCGCGACGCTGTACGGATTGAGCGTGTTCTGGCCCGGACCATCGTTGCCGGCCGCGAAGACGACCGTGATGCCCCGGCTCGCGACCTTCTTGGTCGCCTCGTTGATCGGATCCTTGGGATCGAAGGCGCCCGTCGTCCCCCAGGAATTGTTCACGACCTTGATGTTGTAGTGCTGCTGGTGATCGAGGATGTAGTCGAATCCCGCGAGGGCCCAGAAGATGAACAGCACGTCGCCGGTCCCGATACCGATCAGGTTCGCGCCGGGCGCGACGCCAGTGTAGTAGCCGTTGGACGAGGTCCCGCGCGCCGCGACGATGCCGGCGACGTGCGTGCCGTGGCCGACGGAGGTCTCGGAATTGGGGAGATTCTCGACGACCAGGGTGGCGCCCTTGCGAATCGGCTTCGGCGCGTCTTTTCCGAAGGTGAAGAGATCGTTCTGATTAAACAGGACTTTCACGTTCTGCACGGTGTACTGCGGATACGCGACATCGGCATTGTAGGCGCCATCGATCCCGCTATCGAGGATCGCCACGCCGATGCCCTTCCCGGTGATGCCGGCGACGTGCACCGCGTCGGCGCGAATGGCGGGGACGCTCTCGTGCAGCATGTAGTAGTCGAGCTGCTTGTTGGCGTAGACACCGTCGAGCCCCGGCAGGGCAGAAATCGTCAGCAGCTGCGCCGGCGTCGCGAGCGCCGCGACCATGGAGAAGTTGTCGAACTGCACGACGCCGGCGCCCGTGTTCAGAATGCCGGTCGTGACCGCATCCTGCGTCGTCTGCGTTTCATCGAAGTTGACGATGTAGATCGCCGCGTCGCTGGCCACGGCGTCGGCGGTCGGCGCGGAATGGTTGGGTCCCGCGACCGTGCTGCCCCGGTCGCACGCCACGACGGCAAGCAACGCGCCTGCCGCGATGAGCCACCTCTGCATGGAGTCCTCGGGTGTCAGGGATAGGCCCGAGACTCAGCAAGCGATATGCCGATTGTTAACCGCTGAAACCACAACGGCCGGCGATGGAGGCGGCCGGTGCTGTGGCGCCGGTCCTGTGGCGCTCGCGCGACGGCTACTCCGGCTCCATGCGCTCCAGCGCGAAGCGGAGCCGCAGCATCGCGGTGTCGAGCAGCCGGCGCGAGTCGTCCCGCAGCGCGCCGTGATCCGCCAGTTGTGTGAGCAGCTCGAGGACGGCATGCATCTGCGCCGTCGCTGATTCGACGATCATCCGGCGATCGAGCCCGCTGCGCCGCTCGGTCTGTACCGAGACCTCCTTGACCCGCCGCTCTGCGCCCCGTCTGCGATTCGCCACGGTCATCATGAGACCACCTCCCAGGTGCGCTCGCTGTTCAGCAGTGCGTCCAGGTCTGCGTTCCCGCGTGCGGCACCTTTCTGCGCGTAGACATCGTGTTCGTAGGACTCCCTCGGATTGCAATAGAGCACACCGATCGCCGTCGGCAAGGGCGGCTCCAGCGCCGCGAGCAACTGTGCCAGGGCGCGGTTGGTCTCATCGTGGACGAGCACGTCGGGGGCCGTGGCCGGGACGACTTCGAGTTCCAGCGTGCCGGACTTGAGCCGCAACCCCTTCTCCTTGCTCTTCCCGAACACCAGCGGCTTCCCATGCTCGACGAGGACCTGGGCGTCCGGGGCCACCTCTTTTCCGGTGATGTGCTCGAACACCGCATCATTGAAGACTACGCAGTTTTGCAGGATCTCGATGAACGAGGCGCCCCGGTGAGCGTGCGCGCGCTTCAACACCCCGATGAGATGCGGTTGCTGCGTATCGACGGACCGCGCGACGAAGCGGGCGCCGGAGCCCAGTGCGAACGCACAGGCCGAAACCGGGTTCTCGATCGAGCCCAGGGGCGTCGAGGGCGAGCGCGTGCCCCGCCGTGACGTCGGCGAGTACTGACCCTTCGTGAGGCCGTAGATCTCGTTGTTGAACAGGACGATGTTCAGGTCCACGTTGCGGCGCAGTACGTGCAGCATGTGGTTGCCGCCGATGGAGAGACCATCGCCGTCCCCCGTCATAACCCACACGTCGAGATCGGGATTCGCGAGCTTGATCCCGGTGGCGATCGCGGGCGCGCGACCATGCACGGTGTGGAAGCCGTACGTGGACATGTAATAAGGAAAGCGTGCCGCGCAGCCGATGCCGCTCACGAACACCGTGCGCTCGCGCTGGAGTCCCAGCTCGGCGCACGCCTTCTGCACCGCCTTGAGGATGGCATAGTCGCCGCACCCCGGGCACCAGCGGACTTCCTGGTCTGAGGCGTAGTCCTTGGGCGCGAGCTGCGCGTCGGTGATCGTGGTGACGGTCATCCGGCTTCGCCTCCTAACCCGCTTGTCTCACGCGGAGGAGGAGCACCACCGCGAATTCGTTGGACAATGTCCGTGACCCGGAATGGCTTTCCGGTGACTTTGCTGAATCCTTCCGCATCGACCAAGTACTCCGCCCGGAGCAGCTTCACGAGCTGTCCATTGTTCATCTCGGGCACGAGCACGCGATCGTAGCGCTTCAGCAAGTCACCCAGATTTCGCGGGAACGGACTCAAGTACCGCACGTGGATATGCGCGACATCGCGCCCTTCGTCCTGGGCGATCTTCACGGCCTGATGAATCGCGCCGAACGTCGATCCCCACCCCACCACCGCGAGCTTGCCGTGATCCGCACCGAGCGCGACGGTCTGGAGCGGAATGTCGCGCGCGATCCCCGCGATCTTGTCTGCGCGCGCCTTGGTCATGCGGGCATGATTGTCCGGATCGTACGAGATGTGCCCCGAGTCATAGTCGCGCTCGAGCCCGCCGATGCGGTGCTCCAGGTTCGGCGTGCCGGGTTTGACCCAGGGGCGCGCGAGCGTCTCCGGATCGCGTAAGAAGGGATGGAATCCTTCCGGGTCCGTGCGATAGCTGACGGGGAACTGCGGCAGATCCGCTTCCTTTGGAATGAGCCACGGCTCGGCGGCGTGGGCCAGATACCCGTCGCTCAACACGATCACCGGCGTCATGTACTTCGTGGCGATGCGTACGGCTTCGATCGCGATGTCGAAGCAGTCAGCCGTGGAAGTAGGGGCAAGGACGGCGAGCGGCGCGTCGGCGTTGCGGCCGTGCACCGCCTGAAACAGATCGGACTGCTCCGCCTTGGTCGGCATCCCCGTGGATGGGCCGGCGCGCTGTGAATCGATCACGATCAGCGGCAGCTCGGTGGCGATCGCGAGCCCCAGCATTTCTGTTTTGAGCGCGATTCCGGGCCCTGAGCTCGACGTCACGCCCAGCGCGCCGGCATACGCGGCGCCCAACGCCGCACCGCTCGCCGCGATCTCATCTTCGGCCTGGAACGTGACCACGCCGTAGGCGCGCAGGTTGGCCAACGTGTGCAGCAGCGCCGACGCCGGCGTGATGGGGTAGCCGGCGAAGACCATCTTCTCGATCCCCGCCGCGCGCATCCCGGCCACCAGCCCCCAAGCCAGGCCCTCTGTCCCGCTGACGGTCCGATACCGGCCCGGCCGCGCCTCCGCCTTCGGGACCACGTAACCGACCATGTGTTCGGTCATTTCCGCGGTTTCGCCGAACGCGTGTCCGGCGTTCAGCGCGGTGATGTTGGCGTCCGCGATCACCGGTTTCTTGGCGAACTTCCGTTTGAGCCAGTCGACCGTGGCGGCGCGCTCATAGCCGTACATCCACAACAGCAAGCCGAGCGCCCACATGTTGCGGCAGAGATGGGCTTCCCGGGACGACAGGCCGTGCGGCTTGACGGCGTCAGCGGTGAGTTTCGTGATGTCGAACTTGAGAACCTGATAGCGCGCGAGGGAATCGTCCTCGAGCGGATTGCGCGTGTATCCCGCCTTGTTCAGGTTGCGCTCGTTGAACGCCGCGGTGTCCACGATGACCGTGCCGCCGACCCTGAGATCGTTCAATTCCACGGTGAGCGCGGCCGGATTCATCGCCACGAGTACGTCGACGGCATCGCCCGGCGTCATGACGTCGGTGCCGCCGAAATGAATCTGGAATGCCGACACGCCGAACGTCGTGCCGGTCGGCGCCCGAATTTCGGCGGGGAAGTCGGGGAACGTGGAGAAGTCGCTGCCGGCAAGCGCCGTCTCCAGCGTGAACTGCGCACCAGTCACCTGCATCCCATCGCCCGAATCGCCGGCGAACCGGATCACGACCGAGTCGCGGCTCTCCCGTTGCGGGCTGACGATGGAGGAGGTGGCCATATCCCTAATCTATACGACGTTTCGCAGCACGAACCACACGTTCGCCGGCCGTTCGGCAAGGCGCCGCATATACCAGGCGAACCAGGCGCTGCCGTAACTGATTAGCACGCGGACTTCCGCCCCCGTCGAGGCCAGCTTCCGCTGCTCCGCCGCCCGAATCCCGTACAACATGTGAAACTCGTATGAAGACGGATCGACGCGCTTGTCCGCGGCCGCCTTGCGGATCCACTCGATGAGCCCGAGGTCGTGCGTTCCAAATACGGGTTTCCCGCGCTGCCGCGCCGCCTCGGCGAGCAGGCGCTGGGCCAGCTGCCGGTAGCTCTCGTCGACGTCCCGCTTCTTCGGGAAGGCGACGCCGGCGGGCTCGTTGTAGGCCCCTTTGACGAGACGGATCGCGGGGGCGATGGGCAGCAGGCTTTCGAGGTCCTTCGCGGTCCGGTGTAAGTACGCCTGCAGGCAGACCCCGACATTCGCCCATTCGGCCTTCGCGCGCCGGTACACCTCGAGCGTCACGTCGACGTACCGCGACTCTTCCATGTCGATCCACAAGAATGACCGCGCCTGCTCGGCGCGCGCGGCGAGCTTCAGCACGTCCTGCACGCACCCCTCCCGGCTCGCTTCGATTCCCAGATGCGTGAGCTTGACCGAGATGTGCGCCGGGAGTTTGCGCCGCTGGATCTTCTCGAGCGCGCCGAGGTAATGATCGCGCACCGCGGCGGCCTCGGCGCGATTCGTGACCTGCTCACCCAACTCTGTGAGCACGCTGCCGAGACCCGCCTTGCCGATTTGCGCGGCCGCTTCGAGCGCGTCATCCAGCGTTTCGCCGGGCATGAAGCGCCGCGCGGCTTTCTGAAAGAACCGTCGTTCGCGCAGCTGCCGGGCGAGCCACTGGCTGCGCGACGCTTTGAGGAGGACAGTGCGTGCAAATCCCATGGAGAGATAGTGTAGTGTATCGTTATTTCATGCCAGCGCGTCGAATTCTGTTGATCGCCTGCCTGAGCGTCGCCGGCTGCGCGCACCCGCGCGTCGGCGCCCCTGGCGGGCCCGGGGGACCGGGGGCACCGGGACAGGTCGAAGTGCCGGAGGACAAATGCCTGCTGTCCACCGGTTCCGTTGCGACGCATACGGTCACCGTGACGATCGGGCTCACCGACGCCGTCGATCCGCGCCACGCGCCGCTCGGGCGCAACGACGCCGAGCGAATCGTGTTTCGCCACCTCTACGAGACCCCCGTCCGGATCGACTGCGACGGCCACGCGGTGCCCGAGCTCTTTGATCAATGGACCAAGGACGACGCCGGCAGGCGCTGGACGTTCCGGCTGCGCGACGGCGCGCAGTTTTGGGACGGTGCGCCGGTGACCGCGCAGGACGTCGTGTTCGGCAGGGGCGGTATCGGGTACACGCTCAGCGCCCCCCCCCCCGCCCCCGACACCCGCGCTGTCACCGTCACGTTGGCGAAGGAAACGAACGACGTTCCGATCGTGCTCGGTGATCGCAGCCTCACGGTCACGAAGTCGGCGCCGGACACAAGCTGGCCGATCGGCACGGGGCGCTTCTGGGCAACGAGCGGCACGACGACGGCACAGGAGATTCGGGCGCACAGCCCCCAGGGCGATACCATCGTTTTCAAGTTTGCGACCAGTGGGGATGCGCGTGATCTGCTCGACGCCGGTGTGGATCTGCTCGTCACCCGCGATCGCGCGCTGCGAGATTACGGCGCCACACTGCAGAATCGCACGGTCGTCGCGCTGCCGTGGGACCGCACCTATGTCTTCGTGAGTGGCAGCGCGGAAGCGACGCGGTTCGACGCTGGTGGTCTGGAGCAAGCAGTGCATGCCGAGGCGCGGCGCGCCGAGGGTGACTTCTGGTGGCGCGATCTGCGGGCCTGTGGCATAGCGCGAGATACCGCACCGCCCGCACCAACGACTAAGCGCATTCTCTACGCACGCGCCGATCAGGCCGGCCGTGAGCTGGCGGGCCGTCTGGCCGCGTTGACCCACGCCGTCGCGACCGGCCGAGCGCCGGACGACTTCAGCGCGGCGCTCGCCGGGGGCAAAGACTGGGGTTACGTCGTCGCGTTGCCGCGGGTGACGGCCGATGCCTGCCGCTCCGCCAGGGATCTGTTGCCGTCGTGGCCCGCCACGTTCACGGCGCTCGTCGATACGCGGGCCACAGCGATCGTGCGGCGCGGCGTGGCGCGGTGGACGGTCGATCAGGACGGGACGGTGCACCTCGCCCCATGAGCTTCCGCACCCGCCTCCTCATCTCGTTCGGTGTGGTGGTGCTGATTCCCCTGCTCGTCTTCGGGCTCGGGATCCGGAGTGCGATGTCGCGGCGAGTCACGGGGGAATACGAGCGCCGCGTGTCCGCGCTCGTCGACGTGATTCGCGGCGATATCGCGCGCGAGAATGACCGTAGCGCCACGCGGCTGGCGGCGCTCAGAGGATCGCTGGTGGGTGATAGCAAGTTTCGAGCGATGGTCCTGCGCGGCGAGGACAGCGCGTATGTTCTCGACTACGCCAGCGACGCCATGCGCCTCGCCGGGCTGGGGTACCTCCAGATCCAGGACGACGAGGGACGCGTCGTCTCTTCGGGGCATTTTCGCAACGAGTTCGGGAGGCTCGGCCCCGCGATACCGCCGGGCGGCCCGACGCTGGTGCGGGGCACCGCCGCGGAAGGGGCGTTCCTGGCGCTCGTGACCAGCGACACCCTGAGCGTTGCCCGCAAACCGTTCCGGCTGGTCGGCGGCATCGTCGTGGATTCAGCGTTCGTGCAGCGCCTCGCGCGTGACCCCGAGCTCGGCGTCGGTTTGCGATTGCCCCGCGATTCCACCGCGGCCGACTCCGCGGCGCTCATCGTCGGCGACGTGACATTGCCATACGTCGACGCCGCCGATGGACCGGGAAGTGTCGAGCAGGGCCGGATTGTCGTCACGCGCTCCGCCGCGCTGCTTACGGCACTGCAGCGCAACGTGAACCTGTGGTTTGCGGCCGCGGTGCTCGTCGCGGCGCTCGCGGCCCTCCTGCTCGCCGGCTGGCTCTCCACGCGCATCAGTACGCCAGTGGAAGCCCGCATCGCCATCGGCGACCTCGCTCGGCAGGTCAATCACGACATCAAGAATGGTCTTGCACCACTGCGGAATGTGTTTCGCCATCTCGCCCAGGTGGCGCGCGAGCAGCCCGGCGATTTGCCGCGGGTGTTCACAGAGCGGCACGGGACTGTGGAGTCGAGCATCAATTATCTCGAGACGCTCGCCGCCAACTACGCGAAGCTGTCGCCGCAATCGGAGCGAAAGGCCACGGATGTGAATGCCGTCGTGCGGGAGACGATCGGCGGCTCCAGTGCGGTGCGGGCCAAGCTGGCGGAAGGGCTGCCCCCAGTGTCGGCCGACGCGCTCGTGTTACGACGGGTCATCGAGAACCTCGTGAGCAATGCGGTCGATAGTCTCGATGGGAAGAATGGGACCGTCACGGTCACCACGGAGCGGGGCAAGGGCATGGTGCGAATCGCCGTGAGCGACACGGGGCGGGGAATGACCAAAACCGAGCTGGATCGCGCCTTCAACGACTTCTACACGACAAAACTGGGTGGGACTGGGCTGGGTCTTTCGATCGTTCGACGGCTCGTGCTCGATTCCAACGGCTCGCTGAGCGTCGACACCGAACCGGGCAAAGGATCGACATTCATCGTCGAGATTCCGGCGCAATGACTCTCGTCCTCATCGTTGACGACGTCCCCACCATGGCGGAGCAGTACGCCTACGACCTGAAGCGCCTGCGCGGCTATGACACCCTCATTGCGCAGAGCGGCCGCACGGCGCTCGAGAGCCTGACGCGCGACTCCGTCGACTGTGTCATCCTCGACCTCGAGATGCCCGGCATGGACGGCTTCGAGGTGCTGCGTTCCGTCGAGCGCTTGGGATTGCGCGTGCCGGTGATCGTCTACACGGGAACGGGCGACTACGACCGCTGCGCGCAGGCGATTCGCCTCGGCGCCTACAGCTTCATCGATAAGGCCGAGCCGATGGAGCGCGTCGCGCAGGAAGTGGAGAACGCGATCGAGCGCCGCCGGCTGACGGCCGAGGTCACGCTGCTGCGGCGCGGCTTTGGGCTGGAGTCGCCGCTCGTCGGGACGAGCCCCGCCCTTGCCAAGCTCAAGGAAGCGATCGTCCGCGTCGCCCCGGTGCCGAGCCCGGTGCTGGTCGTCGGCGAGAGCGGAACCGGGAAAGAGCTGGTCGCACGGGAGCTGCACCGCCTCGGCCAGAATCCGAAAGGCCCGTTCGTCGCGCTCAACAGCGCGGCGCTGCCCCATGAGCTGGTCGAGAGCGAGCTGTTCGGCCACGAGCGCGGCGCCTTTACCGGTGCCACCGCCACCCGGAAGGGCGCCTTCGAGGCGGCCAGCGGCGGCACGCTCTTCCTCGACGAAATCGGGGATCTGCCTCAGGCCGCCCAGGCGAAGCTGCTGCGCGTGCTCGAGGAGCGGAAAGTCACGCGGATCGGCGCGAACAAGACGATCGATGTGAATGCTCGTGTCGTCGCGGCGACGCATCGCGATCTCGAGAAGGAGCTCGCCGAGGGCCGGTTCCGCGAAGATCTGTTCTATCGGCTGAACGTGCACGTGTTGCGCGTGCCGCCGTTGCGCGATCGCTTATCGGACGTCCCCGCGTTGCTCGAGCACCTCGTCGCCGCGACCTGCGAGCGCTTCGGCATGAAGACGAAGACGATCGCGCCCGAGGTCGTGGAAGCGCTGATGGCGTACGACTGGCGCCGCAACAACATTCGCGAGCTGCGCAACGTGGTCGAGCGGATGCTCATCGCAACGGACGGAGAGGAATTGACGCGAGCGGCGGTCCCTGGCGAGATCCGCGATGGTCGCAAGTCAGTCCCGCGCACCGCGCACGGCGCACCGCGCACCTTCGAGGAGCAGAAGCAAGAAGCCGAGCGCCAGATCATCGTGCAGGCGCTCGAACGAAACGAGTGGCACGTCACCAAGACGGCGAAGGAGCTGGGACTCTCCGACCACGCCAGCCTGCTGAAAATCATGCGCCGTTTGGGTGTCCAGAGAGACACTTAGGCGGCGCTCCCCGCGGGTTCCGTAGTACACGAAGGTCGACCCTCATTTCGTAAGTCATTGAGCACCAACTGACACGCGACACCCGACAGCTGGCACCGCTCCTGCCCTTCCTCCGGGCGAACCCCCTGCTCCCGGAGGAGCCATGTCCTACCAGTTTCAGCTGGATCAGTCCAATCGTTCGCTGCGGTTTCCGGTCATCATGATGGCGGCCATCGTCTGCACGGTGATCGCGGCCTACGCATTTGCCGCGTGCGGTGACCGAACGCCCGACCAAGCGCGTGCCAGTGAGCCCGTCTCGCAGCCGACGGCTACAGCACCCGTCAGCAGTGCCAGTAACGTCAGCACCGCAAAACCGGCGCTCGTCATTACCGGTCCGGTGACGTTCGAGATGGCGGACTCCGCCTATCGCGAACGGCGCTACGATGACGCGGCCGTCCTCTTCAAGACCTACACCGAGGGCCGGCCCAGCAACGCCTGGGGCTTCTACATGCTCGGCTTGGCGGCGTGGAAGTCCGGCGATCGCGCGCAGGCCGAGAGCGCGTTCGTGCAGACGCTCACGCTCGACTCGACGCACGTGAAGAGTCATCTCAATCTCAGCCGCGTGTTGCTGGAGGAAGGGAAGCCGGACAGCGCGTTGGAGCACATCGAACAGGCGATCGCACTCGATTCGACGTCGAGCGAGCCGCTGCGGCTGCAGGGACGGGTCTTCGAAGCGCAGGGCAAGACTGATGACGCGATCGTGGCGTACCAGCGTGCGATCGTGAAGAACGACAGCGACACGTGGGCGATGAACAACCTCGGTGCGCTCTACATCCGGCTGGAGCGGTACGAGGATGCGATCGGCCCGTTGACCCGTGCCAATGAGCTCGAGGACAAGGTCGCCACGTTCCACAACAACCTCGGCATGGCGCTCGAGTTGACCAGTCGCTTTGCCGATGCCATCGAGCAGTATCGCGCGGCGCTGGCGATCGAGGGGACCTATGGGAAGGCTGTAGCGAACCTGCAGCGTGTCGAGCTGGTGAAGCAGGATCCGTCAATCACGCGGGTGGATTTGACGGAGCGGTCCAAGCAGTTCCAGCAAGAGATTACGAAATGGTAGTAACGCAGGGGCGCAGCATGCTGCGCCCGTACTAATTATCCGCGAGCCGCCTCAAGAATCTGTTGAGGCGGCTTTCGCTGCTATGCGGATCCTCACCGATGTAATCCGCGCGCGCTTCGGCGAGAGAGGCGTGGAGCTCGGTGCGCGCCTCGGCGGCGCGTGAGAAGAGCGACGCCTCTGCGGGGGCTTTCGCCTCGAGCAGATCGGCGGCGAGCGCGAGCATCCGGCCGGCGAACGTCACGTAGGCTCGGACCATACCCCCACCAGAGGCACCGCGCTCGACCCATTCGGGGAAGCAGCCCGCCCACCACAAAGCCAGCGCCGCGGCGTCGGCCGCCGCTTCGGCCTGCGCGACGGTGCCCTGCGGCAACGCGGCGACGAAGCGCCACCACTCCGCCATACCGTCCTCGCCTTGCGCGATCGTGCTGTGGCGATGAACCGTCGCAAAGACGACGGGCAGTGTCGCCGCGTAGTCGGCAAGCAGAATGTCGCTGATGCCCCGGGTGCGGAGCTGGGCGCGAATCGGGACGTACCAGAGCAGCGTCAGGGGAAGCGGAGCAGGCGCACCGCCGCGGCCCAAGACCGCTTCGAGGGCGGCCGGGGAATCGAGAACGGTGTCGACGGCGCCCGCCTGCAGCGCTTCGTCGGCCTCGCGTCCTTCCGAGACATCCATCCGTGCGATCTCGTCTACCAGGCAGGCGAGGTCGCCCCGGGTCAGCTGGCGATGGATGATAGGCCTGATCATGCTTCCCTCCCTTACGGCGGACTTAGAGGCAAGCTTGGTGCCGGTCATCTATCTGACTATCGATCAATGCCTTAGGTCAGAAACCGCTCCACCATGTTGTGGACATTGCGCAGCGGAAAGCTGCAATCCGACACGGGAAGCGGGTGTGAGGCTGCTCACGCTAGTAAACAGCGGCTTGTCAGGCAAGCAGATAGCACTCGCCCCCTTGGAGTGCCAAGGCGGCCGGTTTATGTTCCCGCTCCCATGAAAGCCACAGACATTCGGAAAGGTCACGTCCTCATGATCGACGGCCAACCGTGCCGGGTCATGGACTTCACCCATCGCACTCCCGGCAACCTGCGCGCGTTCGTGCAGGTCCGTTTCCGGAGTCTTGTTTCGGGTAACACGTTCGATCAGCGTCTCGCCGCCACCGATTTCCTCAACGAAGCGCGACTCGACACGAAGGAGATGCAGGTCCTGTATCAGGACCAGGGTGGCGTGCACGTGATGGACCAGCAGACCTATGAGCAGTTCACGCTCGATGAGCGGGCCGTGGGCGAGGACACACCCTGGTTGCAGCCCGAGATGGTGGTGCAGGTGGAGTGGCTGGACGGCCGGCCGATCGCTATCGAACTACCGTCGGTGATCGAGCTGAAGGTGGTTGAGACTTCACCCGTGATGAAAACCGCCACGAAGACCGCGAGCACCAAGCCGGCGAAGCTCTCGAACGGCGTGACGGTGCAGGTGCCCGAGTTCATCAATCCGGGCGAAACAGTCCGGGTGGACCCCCGGTCGGGCCAGTATCTGGAGCGGGCGAAATAGACTTGTGTAGGGGCGCAGCATGCTGCGCCCCTACGTTATTTGGTCAGCTCGCGATAGCGGTAGCAGGTCACTACATGATCGTTGACCATCCCCACCGCCTGCATGAACGCGTAGCAGATCGTCGGCCCCACGAATCGGAATCCCCGCTGCACGAGCGCCTTGCTCATGGCCGTGGACTCTTTGGTCTCGGCAGGGAGGCCGCGCAGCGTCTTCCAGGCATTCACCTTCGGCTTGCCGCCGACGAATTGCCAGAGAAACTGATCGAAGGACTCGCCTGCGTCCTTCATCGTCATGAAGGCGCGGGCGTTTCCTACCGCCGATTTCACCTTCTGCCTGTTGCGCACGATGCCAGGATCCCTGAGGATCTTCGCGATCCGGCGGGCGTCATAGCGCGCCATCTTGTCAGGGTTGAATCCCTCGAACGCGTGCAGAAAGGCGTCGCGTTTGCGCAGGATGATGGCCCACGACAGTCCGGCCTGGAATCCGTCCAGCACGAGTTTTCCGAAGAGCTGGCGGTCGTCGTGAACCGGGACGCCCCACTCCGTGTCGTGGTAGGCGATCATCTGGGGGTTGTCTGATAGCCAGGGGCAACGTGTTGGCATCCTCAAAAGCTAGCACCCAATGAAAGAGGCCAGGAATTTCTCCTGGCCTCTCTTTCGCCGCTGCGGACCTGCCTTAGCGGCTGAAGACTTTCTCCTCGGAGGTTACGGTGCGTTCGGTGACGGGACCAGCCGATCCCTCGAGGATGATCACCAGGAACTTCGAGCTACGCCAGAAATCGACCGCCGACGTAATCGTGAGGCTCGAGACGCCGGAGTACTTGTTGTGGTCGCGCTGCTCGGCGATGAAGTCCAGATCCTGGAGCGACGCGATGCGGTATTGGGCCCGCGAGCTCGGCAGCGGAATCGACGTTACCTTGCGGGTGTCGATCGCCGTGAACAGTGACGGATCGAGATTGCGCGCCGGCTGCAGCGTCTTGCCCGTCCGCCAGAGGATGAAGAGCACGCGACCGCCGCCCTGCTCGGTGAGAATCCCCTTCTTCTTCAGGTCGGCCCGCGTTCCGATCACGTAATAGCCGGTGGACAGGCTGTCCCGGAGCGCGACGTTCTCGGTGGTCAGCGTATTCACTTGCTCGGTGAGCAGGTCGATGGTCGTCCGCTGCGACGCGATCACCGCCTGCATGTTGCCGACGGTCGTATCGAGCGTGGAGCGAAGGCTGTCCGACAGGGTGGTGAGGTTCTTGATCCGCTCGCGGCTCTCGTTGAGCGCGCGCTCCGTTTCGCCGACGCGGGCGACGACGTAGCGCAGCTTGGCAATGAGCGTGTCGTTTGCCGCGGTGATCGGGCTCTCGCTCGACACGTGCAGCCGGTTGTTGCGGATTCTCGCCTTCGCGAGCTCTGCGTTGACGTCGCTGATGAGGCGCGAGCTGATAGCGACTTCCTGCATCAGGCTGTCCTTCTGCGTGTTGGCCTGCTCCAGCTCGGCGAGCTTGCGTTCGGTCTCCGCCGATGTCCCGCACGCTGCAGCGGCGAAGACGAGCGCCGCGACCGTGAACCTGAGCTTCGTCATTGGGACGACTCCCCCATCGAGAATGGTGAGACTAGTTTTTGCCGGCGATGCGACTCCACGTCGGTACGTCCGGCTACAACTTCCCCGAATGGAAGGGAAGCTTCTACCCGCCCAAGCTACCCAGCGCGAAGTGGCTGGAGTACTACGCGCAACACTTGGGCACCGTCGAGATCAACTACACGTTTTATCGCATGCCCAGCGCCAAAACTATCGCCAGTTGGGACGCGGCGACTCCGGCTGGATTCACCTTCGTGGTGAAGGCCCCACAGCGCATTACCCACTTCGCCCGCCTGCGAAACATCGACGAACCGCTCCGATACTTCTGTGATACAGTTCGCAAGCTGAAAGTCAAGCTGGGACCCGTATTATTCCAATTACCCCCCAATTTTAAAAGAGACCGCGAGCTGTTGGGTGATCTGCTCACCCAATTCCCGCCGGATGTCCGCGCGGCGTGTGAGTTCCGTCACGCATCATGGTGGTCAGACGACGTCTACGAGCTGCTGCGGAGCACCAACACCGCGTTGTGCATCGCGGATACAGAGGAAGGGACGACCCCGCTCGTCGCGACCGCCGACTTCGGGTACGTGCGGCTACGCGACGAGGGCTATGCTGAAGCCGGGCTCAAGGAGTGGGTACAAAAAATCCAAGCGCTGGGGAGCGCCTGGACTGATGCCTACGTCTTCTTCAAGCACGAAGAGCAAGGAGTTGGCCCCAAGCTGGCGGCCGAGTTCCAGCGACTCTTCGGCTAGCGCTTGCCCGCGACCTTCCGGCGCTTCGCGGGCTTCTCTTTTCCCTCGGCCGGTGCAGACTCGAGACTCTGTTTCAGCGCCTGCATCAGGTCGAGCACCTTGGTCTTCGGCGCCTCCTCCGGCTCCTCGGTGATCTGCTTGCCTTCGACCTTCCGCTCGATCTGCTCCATCATGCGCTCGCGCACGTTGTCCTTGTACCTCTTGGCGTCGAACTCTTCGATAGCCGCCTGGTCGATCAGCTTGATCGCGAGGTCGAGCTCGGGCTTCTTTACCTCGACTTTGGGGATGGGAACTTCGGCGATGTCGCGGATCTCATCGGCGTAGCGCAGCTGTTCCATGACGAGTCCGCCCTTCAGCGGACGAACCATGATCAGGTATTGCTTGCCGCGCGCCGCGTACTGGCCGATCGCGACGCGCTTGGTCTTCTCCAGGGCTTCGGCCAGCAGCTTGTAAGCGCGCTCGCCGCCCTTGTCGGGGCCGAGGAAATAGGTTCGGTCGAGGTAGATGCGATCCACCTGCTCGGCGGGCAGGAATTCCCTGATCTCGACGGCGCCCGTCCCGCGCTCCTCGAGCGCTTTCAGCTCTTCCGGCGTGAACGTGACGTACTGCCCCTTCTGGAACTCGTAGCCCTTGATCATGTCGCTGCGTTCGACTTTTTCGCCGTCTTTCACGCAGACATACTGCTGCTTCAGGCGCGAGCCATCCTTCTTGTGGAGCATGTTGAACGAGATCGCGGCCTTCGACTCGCCGGCAGCGAACAGCTGCACGGGCACGGACACGAGGCCAAACGAGACCGTGGCGGAACCGATGGAGTGGGCAGCCATATGATTATGATACGCCGAGCGTTCCGAGCTTGTCTAGCGCTGGGTTGCGCAACGGGATAACTCCAAGGCTCTACGTGACTAACTCACCGCCGCCCCCGGCCGCACGTCCCGTCGTGACGTTCGTGATCATCGCGATCAACGTCGCCGTGTTCATCGCGATGACGGTCGGCGGTGTCTCGCCGGTTGAGCCCACGACGCAGGATCTCGTGAGATGGGGAGCCAGCTATGGCCCCTACGAGCTGAGCACGGAGTGGTGGCGTGCGTTCACGGCGATGTTCGTGCATATCGGGTTTCTGCACATCCTACTCAACATGTACTGCCTCTACCGTCTCGGACCCCTGGCCGAGCGGATGTTGGGACCGTGGAAGTTCGCCGCGCTGTATCTGCTCAGTGGCATGGGCGGGAACGTCGCGAGTGTGGCGGTACATCCGATGATCGTCGCGGCGGGAGCGTCTGGCGCGATTTTCGGCGTCGCAGGCGCGCTCCTCCCCGTGCTCCACTTCCGGCAAATCCGGGCGCTCGTGAGTCAAGGCGGCCGCGGCCGGCTCGGTATCGGCGGGTTCATCGTCTACAACCTCGTCCTTGGGTTTGCAAATACCGGCATCGATAACGCGGCGCATATCGGCGGTTTGGTGATCGGCTTCGTGGCTGGATATGCCGCACCGGTCGCGGGATCGCCGGCAGGTCGGCAGGTCGTTTTGCGAACGCGAGGTGTCCTGGTCGGGCTCGCGCTCTTTCTCGTGGTGGCTTTTCTATTGGTACGCGAATGGCGGCCAGGTCATGGAGACGACGCGCATCTTGCCCGCGGCGCAGCGTACCTGCATGAAGGGAAGAATGCCGAAGCGATCAGCGAGTTCGAGCTGGTCCTCCGCCACGACTCGACCAATGCGCTGGCGCTGGAGAACGTCGGTGTCGCCTACATGCGCACCAATCGCCCTCAGGACGCCCTGGCTCCTCTCGAACGAGCCCAAAGCATCAACCCGAACGACCCGATCGCCAATTACAACCTTGGTCTCGCCAATCTCGCGGTCGATAAGTATGAGACCGCTATTTACTACTTGAGCCAGTCTTTGCGAATTCGGCCGAACTATCCCGACGCCTTGGTGCAGCGGGGATTCGCGTATCAGAAGCTGGGCAAGGCAGACAGCGCTAGCGCCGACTACGAACGCGTCCTAAGCCAGCCGGAAGGGGCGATTAACGACAAGATGCGCGCGGAGGTACGGCGCCTCGTCGCTGCCCTCCCAGGCCGCTAGAATTCCGGCTCATGCCAAGATCAAAATCGACGTCTCCCGATTCGCTGGCGCAGTATCGCGCGAAGCGCGCATTCGATGAGACGCCGGAGCCTGGAGGCCTAGTCCCAAAACCCGGGCCGAAACCGGGCGGGTTGTTCATTGTGCACATGCACGACGCCACGCGGCTGCATTGGGACCTGCGGCTCGAAATGGATGGCGTCCTCAGATCCTGGGCGGTTCCCAAGGGGCCGTCCGCGAACCCCACCGACAAACGTCTCGCGGTGAAAGTCGAAGATCACCCCATGGAGTACGGCGACTTCGAGGGGATCATTCCGGAAGGCAACTACGGCGCCGGCACCGTCATCGTGTGGGACCGCGGCGTGTGGGTGCCGCTCGAGGATGTGCGTGAGGGATTCGAGAAGCGCAAGCTGCTGTTCGAGCTGCGGGGCTACAAGCTCCGCGGGCGCTGGACGCTGATCAAGCTCAAGAAGACCGAGAAGGAATGGCTGCTGATCAAAGAGCGTGACGAGTACGTCTCCACTGAGCCGTACTCGAACGAGTCCGTGCTCTCCGGTCTCACCAACGACGAACTGCGCAACGCGACGCAGCGCGCCGAGCCGATCAAGCAAGAGCTGGAGAAACTCGGCGCGCCAAAGCGCGCGCTGCGTGTCGCAGACACAGAGCTGATGCTGGCGGAGACGCGTGAAGAGCCGTTCTCGAAGGACGGCTGGATCTTCGAGGTGAAGCTCGACGGCTATCGCATGCGCGCCGCGTGTCAGGATGGCGAGCCGATTCTCTATTCGCGCAAAGGTCTCGAGTACACGGAGTCCTTCCCGGAGATCGCGCGCGCGGTCAAGGCAATTCCGTTCGAGGGAGTGATTCTGGACGGCGAGCTGGTCGTCCTCAACGAGGCGGGGAGGCCGAACTTCAATATGCTCCAGGCGCGCGCCAGGCTCGGCGCGCGCGAGGCGCGGCGGGCGGCTATCGAATCGCCCGCGACCCTCTATGTCTTCGATCTCCTGGCGTTCGGAGGCTACGATCTCCGCAAGTTGCCGCTCGTCAAACGCAAGGAGATTCTCCGTAAGATCCTGCCGCAGACGGGCCCACTCAGGTATTCGGAGCATTTCGAGAAGAACGGCGAGGCACTGTACGAGCAAGTCGTGAAGCTCGGCCTCGAAGGCATCATGGCGAAGAAGGCCGACAGCCCGTATCGGAGTGGCCGCTCCAGCGACTGGCTGAAGATCCGCGCCGACCGGATCGACGACTTCGTCGTCGTCGGCTTCACCAAGCCCAAAGGCGCGCGGGGCGGCTTCGGGTCGCTCCACGTCGGCGCGTACCAAGACCGCAAGCTCATTTACTGCGGCCGAGCGGGGTCAGGGTTCACGGGCGATCAGCTCGAGGAGATCAGCGCGCAGCTTACCTCGCTCGTCCGCAAGACGCCGCCGTGTGAGCCGCCCGAGCACGGCGCGCTGCCCAAAGGGCCGGATCACCTTTGGGTCGAGCCAAAGCTGGTCTGCGATGTGCGGTACAAGGAGATCACGAAAGATGGGCTCTTACGGCAATCCGTTTTCGTGCGCTTTCGGGATGATAAGAAGCCCGAAGATGTGATGATGCCGGGGACGGGGGACGAGGGACGGGGGACGAGTGAACCCGAGGCGGGATCCCCCCGTCCCCCGTCCCCCGTCCCTTCTCCCCGAGAAGTCAAGTTGTCGAACCTGGACAAAGTCTTCTGGCCCGAGGAAGGCTATACCAAGGGCGACCTGATCGAGTACTACCGGTCGATGGCGCCCTGGCTCCTGCCGTATCTCAAGGACCGCCCTGTCGTGCTCACCCGCTATCCCGACGGGATCAACGGCAAGTCGTTCTACCAGAAAGACGCGCCGGGCTTCGTCCCGGATTGGATTCAGACGATCCCGATCTGGAGTGAAGACACGCAGCGCGACATCCAGTATTTCGTCGCGAACGTCGTCGAAACACTGGTCTATCTGGTAAACCTCGGCACGATCCCGCTGCACATCTGGATGAGTCGCATCGACGATCTCACGCGTCCCGACTGGTGCCTGATCGATCTCGATCCCAAAGACGCACCATTCGAGCACGTCATTACGCTTGCGAAGACGATGCGAAAGGTATGCGAACAGGTCGGGATGCCGGCGTTCATCAAGACGACGGGGAAGTCAGGCCTCCACATCATGCTGCCGCTCGGCCGCCAGATGACCTATCAGCAGTGTCTGCAGTTCGCGATGTTGTTCGCGCGGCTCGTGACCGACCGCCATCCCGACATCGCCACGACGCAGCGCACGATCAGCAAGCGCGAAGGGAAAGTCTACGTCGACGCCTTCCAGAACCGCGCCGGCCAGTTGATGGTCGCGGCCTACAGCGTGCGGCCATCGCCCGGCGCTCCCGTCTCGATGCCGATCGAGTGGGATGAGGTGAACGCCAAGCTGCGCAACAGCAACTTCACGATCGCGAATGCCCGGAAGCGCATGGAGAAGCTGGGGCACGATCCGGTCATCAAAGTGCTCGAGCTGAAGCCCACGCTCATGGGCGTGCTGGAACGCCTCAACGAACTCATTGGCGAAGACTGACGCGAAGTACGTGTACGTGTTCGCGCACGGCGCGGGGGCGGGGATGCACCATCCCTTCATGCGGCGCGCGGCGGAGGCGCTCGAGGCCCGCGGCATTAGCGCGCACCGGTTCGATTTTCCCTATATGCAGGCGAAAAAGAGCCGCCCAGATCCGCCGGCAGTAGCGGAGGACGCGGTCCGCAAGGCGGTGGCCGAGGCCGCGCGCCAGGCGCCCGGGTTGCCGATCTTCGCCGGCGGGAAGTCATTCGGCGGGCGCATGACGTCGCAGGCGCAGGCGGGGCAGCCTATGCCCGGTGTGCGTGGCCTTGTCTTCTTTGGGTTTCCGCTTCACCCGCCCGGCCGGCCCGGCACGAGCCGGGCCGAGCATTTAACGTCTGTTGACGTGCCGATGCTATTTCTACAGGGCACGCGCGATGAATTCGCGCAGCTCGATTTGCTGCGCGAGGTCGTGCGGAAGCTGGGCGATCGCGCGACGCTGCATCTCATAGAGGAAGGGGACCACTCGTTTAAGGTCCCCAAGCGCACCGGAAAGACGGAAGCCGACGTCATGAACGAGCTGGCAGACACTTTTCAGCAATGGGCCAACAATGTCTAACTACTGGTTGGTGAAAACCGAGCCGAGCACCTACAGCTACGACGATCTCGAGCGCGCGCAGACGGCGGTCTGGGATGGCGTGAAGAACCCCGTGGCGCTCCGGAACCTGAAATCGATGCACCCCGGCGACCAGGTGCTGGTCTATCACACCGGCGATCAGAAGGCGGTCGTGGGCTGGGCGACCGTGGTCTCGGCACCGTACGCCGATCCCAAGAAGCAGGACCCGAAGCTGATCGTGATCGATCTCAAGGCGCACCGCCGTCTGCCGCAGCCGGTGACGCTGGCGCAAATCAAGGCGGACAAGACGTTTGTAGACCTGCCGATTGTGCGACAGGGGCGCCTGTCAGTGAGTCCGGTGACGGCGCCCCAGTGGAAACGGGTTATGCACTTGGCTGGTGCGGAAGACTAACGCTTCGCCTTCTCGGCGCGGGCCGAGGCAATGCCGGCCGCGATCCCGGCGACGATGGCCGCGCGTCCGGCCGCCTTCAGGACTTTCCCGGTGCGGCGCAACGCCGCCTTGATGCGCATCTGGCGCTGCTTCGTCTTCGCCCGTTTCTGCGCTTCCGCAAGCAGCTTGTCGGCTTCGCGGGCGGCCGTCGCCGCCCACTTGCGGGCCGTCCTGGCAGCCTTGACCGCCGCCTTCTTGAAGCGCTCTGCGCTCGCAGCCATGACGTAATCCCTCGGTAAGGGTCGCCTATTGCTACGCCGTCAGGCCCCGAGAGTTTCGGCGGCCTTCCTCACATCTTTCGGCTTGACCCAGAGCAATCCACCGTAGCGACCGCTTCCGGTCCTGACCGCGCTCACCGCCGTCACGTTGATGCCGGCGGCACCGAGCCGCGACAGCGTGGTGGCGATCGCGCCCACGCGGTCGTCGCCTTCGATCAGGAAAACGGTCTTCGGCTTCGACAGTTTGAGTCCGGCACGCTTCGCGGCCATGAGAAATGCCGCCGCATCGACCGGCACGACGTCGATCTGGGATTTGCGCGCGCTTGGGAAGGCGTGGACCGCGAGCAGATTGACGCCCGCATCGCGCAACGCGCCGAAGATCCGCGCTCCTTCTCCCGGCTTGTCGGGCGCGGTGACGTAGTAGTAGTCCGCCTTTCGGATGGTGTCCATCGCTTCCTCCTTTTCTCTCAAGCCTCGCCTGAATACCCGCCTCTGGCAACCAGTGTAATGAAGCCCAGATCGAGAGGCTTCCGTACATTCCAGTCATGGATACGGTCGCTGTACGACTCGCGAAGCTCAAACGCGAAGCGCAGAAGGAATGGAAGCGGAAGTGGCGGCAGAAGCTGCGGCAGGCGACACCGGCCAACTCCGCCGAATGGCGCGCGCTCGGCGCCGACGTGGCGGTCGCGCTGCTCAAGATCGTGATGATCATTGCATTGCCATTTGCGGTCTTGGTGCGCGGCTCTGTGTTCATCTACGAACACGGGACGCGATCGGTATGGTTGGCGGTGCTGACCGCCGGGATCCTCACGGGCGGCGTGGTGACGGCTTACGCTGTGTGGATCGCCCGCAGGTTCACCGGGCGCGGCGGTCGCGGGGGTCGAGGGCTGGTGATGCCGCTCGCGAAATGGGTGGCGCTGCCGCTGGTCGTCTTCTATTGCGGCTATTCCTTGATCTATTTGGCGAGCGTGAACGCCAAGACCGGGCCCGTGCGGGCCTACTACGGGTCGGTGCATCCGCTGCTGCGCCTGGCACTGTCTACGCTGATTCTCGTGGACCGCGACATGCTCATCACCGACACGGGCCGGGCACCTGATGACTACGGCCGGATGGGACTGCCGACCAATAGTCGCTCCCGGCACTTCGAGCAGGCCGACGGCTGGATTCATGCCGTCGACCTCCGCACGACGGGCCGCGGCTTCATCAAGAACCGCGGCGTGCAGTTCTATTTCTGGTTGATGGGATTCGATACGCGGCGGCACGTCGGCACCGCCGATCACCTGCACGTGGAATTGAACTAGGCGAACAGTTGCTGCAGCTCGGCGAACGGAATCCCGTACGCCTCCAGTGTCCCGTAGGTCCCCTTTTCTTTCCACTCGCGAGCCATCCGCCGCACCAGGCCGAGCGTGGCGCGCATGGGCGCTGAGCCAAACGTCACGCGCCGCACGCCGAGGGCGGCCAGCTCTTTGAGCGTGGGGCCGTTGGGCGTGCCAAGGATATTGACCGGCGCGCGAATCTGCTGGACCAGCTGCTCGATCGTGCCGCGATCGCCGACGAACGGGACGAACACCGAGTCCGCGCCCGCGTCGCGAAACGCGTTGCCGCGCCGCACCGCCTCGGCGAGTCGCTGGTCGCGCGGCAGCTCCGGCGCTTCGAACGCGTCGGTCCGAGCGTTGAGAACCAGCCGGACGCCGGTGGCGTCGGCTGCGGCGCGCGCCGCGCCCACCCGCTCGACGGCGAGTTGAAAGTCGATCAGATGCTTCTCCTCCATCCGATCCTCGAGATTCATCCCGACGGCACCGGCGTCGATGAGGCGACGAACCGTCTCGCCGACGGCCGTCGGCGTGGTCCCGTAGCCTGCTTCCATATCGGCGGTGATGGGAACGGAAATGCGGCGGGTGATGCGAGAAACGGCGGCGAGCATTTCGTCGCGACTGATACGCTCGCCGTCTCGGTAGCCCAGACTGAACGCGATCCCCGCGCTCGTCGTCGCGAGGGCGGGGAAGCCCGCTTCCACAAAGATCCGGGCGCTACCGGCGTCCCAGGCGTTCGGCAGGACGAGCATCGGCCCCTCGACGTGGAGCCGGCGCAGCACTTCGGCTTTGGTCGCGCTCACCGCGCCAGACGATAGCCGGTTTTTCGAACGGTGAGAATATGCTTGGGGTTCGCGGGATCGCGCTCCAGCTTGCGGCGCAGCTCCGCGACGTGCGTGTCCACGGTCCGGCTCATCACTTCGGCGCTGTAGCCCCAGACTTCGACCAGCAGCTCGGAACGGGTGATGCATGCCCCGTCGCGCCGGATCAAGGCGAGCAACAGGTCGTACTCCTTGGGCGTCAACGCGACGGGCGCGCTGTCCCGCAACACGGTCCGCGACGGCGTGAGCACCTCGATCTCACCGAACTTGTCGAAGGGCGGGGCCGGGGGCCCGCCATTCTTGCGCGGCTCGACGACGCGGCGCAGCAATGCCTCGATCCGCGCCAGAAGCTCGAGCACGCCGAACGGCTTCGTGACGTAGTCGTCCGCGCCGAGCCGCAGGCCGCGAACTTTGTCGGCCTCTTCGCCCCGTGCGGTCAGGATGAGGACCGGCATCCCGTGGCCTTCTTCGCGCAGCGCGCGCAGGACGCGGAAGCCGTCCATCCCGGGCAGCATCAAGTCGAGGACGATCAGATCGGGCTTGGACGTCTTGGCGCGCGTCAGGCCGCGGGCACCATCCTTGGCGACTTCGACCTCGTAACCCTCGATCTCGAGGTTGTTGCGCAGCCCGTACGCGAGGTCGGGGTTGTCCTCGATCACGAGGATCCGTTTTTGATGAGTCATCGGAGGACTCGAGCTCATACGGGCAGCTCGATGACGAAGCGTGTTCCTCCCCCGACCGCGGGGCCGTTTTCATCGATCCACGCGCGCCCGTGATGCAGGGTCGCCAGCTCCCGCACGACCGCGAGGCCGATGCCGCTGCCCGCGACCGCCGACTCACGGTCGCGTTCCAGCCGCCAGAACCGCTCCCACACGCGCTCGCGGTCGGCCCGGGGAATGCCCGGTCCGCCGTCGTCCACCCACAACTTGGCGACGCCGGTTTCACGGGTCGCGCCGATGCGCACGTCTTGACCCGTGGGTCCGTACTTCACCGCGTTGTCGAGCAGATTCAACAGCATCTGGCGCACCGCGCCCGGATCGGCGGTGACGACGAGATCTTCCGGGATCGCCGCGGAGAGCGTCGCCCCGCGGGCGGCGGCGAGCGGGGCAAAGCCGTCGATCACCTCCTGGACCAGCGGACCCAGCGCGGTCGGTTCCGGTGTGATGTGCGAGGTCTGCCGCTCCGAGCGCGAGAAGTGCAACAGGTTCTCGACGAGGTGCGTCAGCCGCCTGGCCTCCTGATCGATGATCGCCAGCGAGCGGCGCCGCTCTTCGTCGGAGCGCACGCGACCCAACGTCAGCGTCTCGGAAAACATCCGGATCTGTGCCAACGGCGTGCGCAGCTCGTGCGAGACGCCGGAGATGAAATCGGTGCGGAGCCGGGTGAGCTGAGATTCGCGCCGTAACTGGAAGAGCGCCGTGCCGATCAACACGGCCGTCAGTCCCAGCAGGCTGAGGATCAGCGAGAGGCGGGACTTCGGCAAGCCACCGATGATCAGCTTATCGGCGACCGCTCCACGCAGCGTCGCCTGGGCGTAGAGGTCCCCCATGTCGGTGCCGATCGTGTCGCGCGCGGTGAACGGTGACGTGTACTGCGCGGCGGAGCGATAGATCTCGGTTCCAAACCGGTCGGTGATGATGATGGAGCCCATCGAATCGTACTCGACCCCACCCGTCAGGGGTCGTGGCAGCAGCGGAAATTTCTCCGTTGCGTGGACGACGAGCGGCCGCAGCGCGGCCGGCTTGGTTTCGAACCCCAGTGCGGTCCGCAGCGATCCCTGAGAATCGCGCAGCACGGTGTACACGACGTAGCGACGGTCCCAGCCCGGCTGTCCCAGAATGCTTCCCATGTGCCACGAGGAGTCATAGACCGTGCGCGTGTGCACGGGGAGCGTATCGATCAACCACTTTCGGACTCCGGGCGGGACGGTGTGCCCGGATGTCTGGAGCTGCCCCGTTGCCAGGTCCATTCGGAACGTGAAGCGGATGTATGGAGCGATTGAGAACTCGTGCTCCATGACGTCAAAATGCAGGTCCGCCGGGCGGGGAAGCGGTTTGTGCGGCGCCATCTCATGGGCGTGCTGAATCGCTTGCAGCGGCGGTTTGACGGCGTAGAAAATCTCGATGGCGCTGCGCTGCGCGACGCGTGCGGCCGCGAGTGACGCGTAATCGCGCAACACGCGATCCGCTTGAGCGCGGTGGTAGCGCGCCGTCTCGTACGCCTGGACCGCGAGCGCGGCTGCCACCGCGAACGCGAGTACCAGCAGCACGCCGACGACGGCGCCGCGTCTCACCCGGAAACGAGTCATCGTTTGAACAATCCCACTTCGACGCGGAACCGGCAACAGTTTCCCAACTCGACTGGACGGTTCTCTGACACAGTCCCAGCACAGACTCGCTTACATTTCCGGACGGAAAAGAGAAGGTCGCGGTGTGAGTGTCGACGGCCACTCTGCCCGACCTCGCCAACCCGGAGCGCATGAATGGCTCCGGGTTTGGTTTTTTGAGGCAGTTGGGGCAAGTGAACTGCCGGAAGAAAAATGGAGGGGCGCAGCATGCTGCGCCCCTCCATCTCACCGCCTCGCCAAGGTGACCCGGCTACCGGTTCGACATTGCCGGCACGACACGCATCCGGCCCAACATCTCCGCAACCCGTTCCGCCGCGATCCCCAGGACACAACCGATCGCCAGGGCGATCACGATTCGGACACCGCCGTTGATGGCGACTGCGCGCGCACCCATGGCGGTGGCGGCGCCGGCAAGCGCGCCCGTGGTATACGACAGCAGCGGGATGCGCGCTTGGAACACCATGCCGAAGACGGCAGCACCGAGGAGTAGGGCGTCCAGAAGGTCGTTCCGGCCGAGCGCGGTCGACACGGCTGCATACAGCAGGGCCCACACGACTCCGGATGCCGAACCGAGTACGGACTTTTGCAGTCCCATCACGCCGCCGCCCGCGCCCACGTAGCACGCGAGACCGACGATGACGGGCCAGAGCTGCAACGGCAGCTTGCCGAAATGCGAGATGACGGCCCACAGGGCCGCGACGATCGCCAGGCTCAATGCTTTGGTGGTTGAAGCGCTCATCGGTTGGGCCTCCTCCAAGAAGGAAGAATGCGGCGCCAACATAATGAACGGGCCCTGCTGCGTGCAACGGCTGCGCGGCTAAGCCCGTTGAATTACATAGGCTTCCATGGCGTAGTACTCGGGCAGGCCAAGCCGGTCAGCGCGCGCCGCGGTCTCCAGATTCCGCGCCTCCACCCGTTGCCAGAACTCCCGCTCGTCATAGCCGGGGAACGGGGCGGTGTCCTTCTGCGACTGGTGACGGAAGATGGCGAGGATCTTCGCGTGCAGCTCGTCCTGCGACAGGGGAACGAGGACGTCGGCCTCGGTCAGCGACCACTCCTGCCACGCGCCACGATACAGCCACACCTCGGGCTGCTGTCCTTTGTAGCGCTCCAGGGCGCGCTCCACGGCTGCCTTGCACGTGCGATGGGTGCCGTGCGGATCCGAGAGGTCGCCGGCGACGAACACGAGATCGGGCCGCACCTCGTCGAACAGCCGCAGCACGATGGCGATGTCGTCTTCGGAGAGCGGCCGCTTGCGCACTTCGCCCGTTTGATAGAACGGCAGATCGAGAAACCGCGCGGCGCTCGGTGGAATGCCGACCGCTGCCAGCGCGGCAATCGCTTCTGATTCGCGAATGAATTTCTTGAGGTTCTGCACGACCGGGATGTCGACGTCCCCGGGCGCCTTCTGCTCGATCCCGGCACTGATGGTGGCGCGCGCGCGCGTTACGGCCGCCGCATCCAGCCCGAGCGACTTGGCGGCGCGCTCGACAAAATCGAGATGCCGGGCCACGTCGTGATCGAATACCGCGATGTTGCCGCTCGTCATGTAGGCGACGACGATCTGGTTTTCGTTCTCCCATAGCTTGCGGAGAATGCCGCCCATCGAGATGACGTCGTCATCGGGATGGGGCGAGAACACGAGCACGCGCTCGTGCGCCGGCAGCTTGGCGCGGCCGCGAATCTTGTCGCGGAGCCGGTTGAACACCTGACCGTTGATCGGACCCGCCGCTCCCGCGCGTGCGAGCAGCGGGCTGAGGTGGTTCTCGGCGTAATCACGCGCCGCCAGTTTGAGCACCGCCTTGCCGGAGCGTTCCGCGAGCCACACGACCGACCGCTCGACCATCGCGGGCGTCCAGTCGACGCCCCCGCTTTCCAGCACCCACGGTGTCTTGATCCGGGTCAGCTCGGCGGCGGCGGGCAAATCGAGGTAGACGGAGGCGCTGGGGTGCCGCTGCAGGAACGTCGCGGCAACGTCGGGGGAAATCTCGCCTTCGACGGCGCGCGCCACGATCCCCGCCTTGTGCTCGCCGGTCGCCATCAGCGCGATCTCCCTGGCATCGAGGATCGTGGCGACACCCATGGTGATCGCTTCGCGCGGCACATTCTCTACGCCGAAGAAATCGGCCGCGGCGTCTCTGCGAGTCAGCGTATCGAGGGTGACGATGCGGGTCCGCGACGACGCATCGGATCCCGGCTCGTTGAAGCCGATGTGTCCCGTCTTGCCGATGCCGAGCAGTTGGAAGTCGATGCCGCCGGCCGCCCGAATCGCCTCTTCATACGCGGCGCAGGCCTCCACCACCCGCTCGCGCGGGATCGTGCCGTCGGGGATATGGACGTTCTCCTTCGCGATGTTCACCAGGGCGAAGAAGTTCTCCCACATGTAGCGGTGATAGCTGTGGGTACTGTCGGGCGCCATCGGATAGTACTCGTCCAGATTGAACGTGACGACGCGCGAGAAATCGACGTCGCCCGCCTGATGGCGGCGGATTAGCTCTTCATAGACCCCGAGGGGAGTGCTGCCGGTGGCGAGCCCGAGCACCGCGCGGCCCTTGGCGCGGGTCTCGCGCTGAATGATCTCGACGATGCGGTCGGCGACCGCGATCGCGAGATCCTCATGCTCGGGAAAGACGACGGTCCGGAGCCGCTCGCGGTCGCGCGAGCTCTCGATCGTGGGAGGTAAGGCGCGGCGTGCGGCGGCCTTCGCCATCTACGCCTTCACTTCGATCGTCGCCCCACGCTTATACCGCACGTACAACCACGCCATCGGGACGATCAGCATGCCGGCGGCGATGATCGTGAGGGCGAGCAGGAGGGCGGCCAGCAGCACGGCCTGCTGCGAGGCCTGCGCCGCCTGGAACATGGCGGCATCCTGTTTCGCGAGCAGGACGATCATGGCCTGGCGCGCATCCGTGCTGGGGGCTTGCCCGGTGCTCGAGCTGGTCAGGCCGCCCAGGACCCTCTGCACCAGGGCGCGCTCCTGATCGTCCGCCATGGCGTTGCCGAGATCGGCGAGCTGCATCCGCAGCGACCGGCCCAGGCTATCCCGCTGCGCGATTGCTTCGGCGCGGCGGAACCGCGGATCGGAGCTGGTGGCCATTTCCCGCCAAACCTCGAGCCCGGCGTTGTAGCGGTGCAGCTTTTCGGACGTCCGAGCACCCCGGGCCACGGTTTCCGCGGCTTCCCGCAGGGAGAAGATCAGCCAGAGCCCGATTACCAGGGCCAAGGCGAGGGTAACGGCGCTGATCGTGACGGCTATGCCGGGCCGGATGAAGGTATAGTCCTTCATGGCGACGGCGAAGGACGAGCGGCCGACGGAGGGCCGAGACGGGAAGCCAGGAGGTGGCGTCGTCATGGGGCCAGACGCTAGTGTGCGCTTGACGGCGCTGCAAGGGGGCGCAATTTCTACCATGCGCCCCTCGCTCCCCACCCGACACCCGATCGCTCGTGGGATGCCGATGGAGGATAGTTGAGCGCTGTAGCTTTTCGCGGTGATGAAGGCGAGGTCTTGCGCCAAGCGAGCGCGGTGGTGGGGCGCCCGGTCGTCCTGTGGGAAGTTATCGGGACGCGGCAGGCGGTCGCTCGCGCGAGCAGCGGTCCCGATATTGGTGCACACCCTCCCGGTTTTAATCTGGACGCGATCCTGCAACGCTGGAGCATGCGGGTTCCTGTCGGCTCTCGCTGGGTCACAGCTCCCGGTCCCACACCGGAGGCTTGGGTCGTCGCTCCGGTGCGCTCCCGGCCGCCGGCCCCGCCGCCGGGCGGCCGTGAGCGACGCAGCAAGGAGCGACTCGCTCTCGAGCTCGCCGGCCTTGCCCTCGGATCAATCGGCGCACCAACCATTGGTGCTGGGGAGACGACCGTCCCGTCTTCCGGGATGCTCCTACATCAAGCCGCCAATCCGTTGACCGCAGCGCGCGCCGGCCTGCAGCTCGCGATGGAGTCGATCGGCCGCTGGGTCGATCTCGCCGCCGACCGCCGGCTCATGCTGCTGGATGATCTCGGCGAGGTGCTGGAAGACATTGACCGCACGACCGAGCTGCTCCGCGCCGTGCGCGAACATGGCACGACGCGCGGCGCTGCGCCCGCTGGTCGCCCCGAGCGCTTCGACGCGGTGCGGGTCATCCGCTCCTGTCTCACGCTTGAACGGCGGCTGCTCCGGGACCGCGGCATCGATCTCGACTTCACGACAGCGCTTGAGGCGAAATACTTGAAGGGAGATCCGAACGCGTTGTTCGATCTGCTGGTAAACCTGGTGCGGAACGCCGCCGAGGCCGGCGGAGAAGCGCCGTCCCCCGTGTTGGTCCAGCTCGACCTCAAGGGCAGGGAACTTGAGTTGACCGTGCGCGGGCGCGGGAGTGCGGCGAACCTGGAGAAGCTGCGCGGCGTCGCCGAGACCACCTTCGGGGGCACGGTCACGGTGGAATCGGCGCTGGCCACGGGAACGAAATTCACGATCGCGCTGCCGCTCCCGCCACAGCGCGAGGCGGAGCACCGCACCTAAGCGAGCAGCGCCTGAAGGTCGAGCGGCCGCGTGTGCATCCGGATGCTGCCGTCCGCGCCACGCGGCCATTCGTTTTCCGGCCGATCGCGGTACAGCTCGATGCCGTTGCCGTCGGGATCACGGAGGTAGATCGCCTCGCTCACACCGTGATCCGACGCGCCTTCCAGCGGAATCCCGTGATCGAGCACTCGACGCACGGCAGCGGCAAGGGCGGCACGGTCGGCAAAGAGGATTGCGAAATGATAGAGACCTGTCGTTCCCGCCGGCGGGCGCGGCGCGCCTCGGCCGGCCCACGTGTTCAGACCGATGTGATGATGGTAACCGCCCGCGGAGATAAACACGGCGTCGGGTCCGTACCGGGCGGTCACTTCGAAGCCTAGGATATCGCGGTAGAAAGCCAGCGCGCGGTCGAGATCGCTGACCGTGAGGTGCACATGGCCGATTCTCGTTCGGGGATCGATCGTCATGTCACCTCCAGAACACGCCGGGGTTCCCCGGTTACATTTCCGGCATGAACGCAGCCAAGATTCCTACCCCGATCAACGAGCCCGTCTTCCCCTACGCCCCCGGCTCGCGCGAGCGAGGGGAGCTCAAACAAGCCCTCAAAGATCTGAGCGGCCGTCAAATCGAGATCCCCGTCGTGATCGGTGGGAAGGAGATCCGAACCGGGAAGACGGTCGACGCCGTGATGCCGCACTGCCATCGCCACGTCCTCGCTAAGGTGCATCAGGCCGGCCCCGAAGAGGTCGCGGGAGCCATCAACGCGGCGCGCGACGCCTGGCGCGAATGGTCCAGCTGGAGTTTCGCCGACCGCGCGGCCGTTTTCCTCAAGGCCGCGGACCTGCTGGCGACGCGCTGGCGCGCCATGGTAAACGCGGCCACGATGCTCGGCCAAAGCAAAACCGCCTTCCAGGCCGAGATCGATGCGGCGTGCGAATTGATCGACTTCTGGCGCTTCAATGTCCACTACGCCGAACGAATCCACGCCGAGCAACCGCTGTCGGTCGCGGGGAGCGGGATGTGGAATGCGATGGACTACCGTGGGCTCGAAGGATTCGTCTACGCCATCACACCCTTCAACTTCACGGCGATCGGCGGCAACCTGCCGACGTCGCCCGCGATGATGGGGTGCACGGTCGTCTGGAAACCCGCCGCGACGGCGTCCTACTCGAATTACCTCGTCTTCCGGCTGTTGCAGGAGGCGGGGCTGCCGCCGGGTGTCATCAACTTCGTTCCGGGCCCCGCGGCCGTCATCAGTGAACGGCTGCTCGCCGACCGCCATCTCGGCGGGATCCACTTCACCGGGTCCACCGAAGTTTTCCAGACACTCTGGAAACAGGTCGCCACCAACCTCACCAGTTACGCCGACTACCCGCGGCTCGTCGGCGAGACGGGCGGCAAGGACTTCATCCTTGCCCACGCGAGCGCCGACGTTGACGCGCTGGCGACCGGTATCGTGCGCGGGGCGTTCGAATACCAGGGCCAGAAATGCAGTGCCGCGTCTCGCGCCTACATCCCCGAATCGCTCTGGCCCAAGCTGCGCGACCGCGTGCTCGGCTTGCTCACCGACGTGCGCGTCGGTGACCCGGCCGATTTCCGCAACTTCATGGCGGCCGTGATCGATCGGAAATCGTTCGACAAGATCAAGGGCTACATCGAGCGGGCGAGGAACGATACCAAAGCCAAGATCCTGTTCGGCGGCGAGTGCGACGACGCGGACGGTTACTTCGTGCACCCGACACTCATTCAGGTCGAGGACCCGGCGTATCGCACGATGTGCGAAGAGATCTTCGGTCCGGTGCTGTCGCTGTACGTCTATCCCGACAAGAAATGGAAAGAGACGCTGGAGCTGGTGGATCGCACGTCTCCCTACGCGCTGACGGGCGCCGTGTTTTCGCAGGATCGCGCCGTGCTTGCTGAAGCCAGCTCCGCGCTGCGGTACTCGGCTGGGAACTTCTACCTCAATGACAAGCCGACCGGCGCGGTGGTGGGTCAGCAACCGTTCGGCGGTGGCAGAGCCAGCGGCACGAACGACAAAGCCGGCAGCCTGCTCAATCTGATTCGCTGGACCAGCGCCCGCGCAGTGAAGGAGAACTTCGTGCCGCCGCGCGATCCCTGGTATCCGTTCATGGCGGAGGCTTGAAGGCGCCGCTGCTGGTGTGGGCGATGGCGGCGGCGTTTCTCCTGCTGGTGGCGTCGTTGTTGATCGGTGCGTTCACGAAGCCGGAGTTTCCGCCTTATGCAATCGGGCCGCATGCCGATAGCACGTACACACTCGATGCCTCGCGGGGCGATGAGTGGCGCTGGTGGGGGGGGGGCGACCTCGGCTTTAGGCGCAATCACGTCATCACCGCTCCCGGGGCCGGCGCCATCGACCTGGGTTCCGTGGCGTTCGACTCGGCGACGGAGCTTCCAGCCGACGGGTACATCGCCACGAGCTTCGCCGCCGACACCGCCAACGCCGCGATCGGGAAATGGTACGACTACAGCATGTGGTCGCACCTGCTGACGTCCAGGCATCATGTGTATGCGATCCGCTCGCGTACCGGACAGCTCGCCAAGCTCGAGATCCTGGCCTACTACTGCCGCGAGGTCGGCGCTGCCTGCTACACGATCCGGTACAAACAAGCACGCCCCCGGATGAGAAGCACCGGGGGCGTGCGGGTCAATTAAGAGGACCGCGAGGCTACTTCGGCGGCAGGATCTTGAACATACCGGTCCCGCACACGGGACAGACACCCTTCAGCGCGGGGCGGCCGTTGGCCATCTTCACCTGCTGGGCGTTCGAGATCTTCCGCTTCGCCTTACACTTCACACAGTAACCCTCATCCGCGGCCATCGGTGTCTTTCCCTTTGCCATTTTCGGTCACTCCTCCAGTTCAGGGGCACAGGGGAGAACGGGAAGTCTAAGCGCAGACAACATAATAAGGTCGCGCTAGCCGGTGGTAACTTGCCCGTCCTGGAACCCGTTGCGTTTGTGCGTTCCGTCACAAAACGGTTTGGTCGCCGAGCCCCCACATCTGCACAGCACAACGACTTCCGCCGGTTTGCCGTCTTTCCGGGGCGGGGGCGTCAATTCCCGCCCGTCGGGCGTCACGATCCGCACCGGACCCTCGACGATTAGCGGACCGTTCGATTTGGGCGTTATGGTCACCTGGGTCATAGCCGCCAATATAGCGGCACGGTTTCCGAGGAGGCGGGGTATCTCCGGCGTGCGCGGGTTGTTCCTGGTGCTCTGCGCCGGCGTTGTGGCGTGTATTGGCGAGCGTGGGCCGCTCACGAACCGGATGGCCCATTCCCCGACGACCTATCTTGCGCGCGCGGCGCGCCAGCCGGTGCGGTGGCAGCCGTGGGGACGCGATGCCTTCACGCTCGCCGCGAAACTCGATCGCCCGATCCTGCTGTACGTCGGCAGCGATACCTGCCACTGGTGTGCCGAGACCGATCGCGCGATCTACACCGATCCCGAAATCGGTGCCCTCATCAACACGCTCTTCGTCCCTGTTCGCGTCGATCGCGACGAGCGGCCCGACGTGGCGCAGCGCTACCAGGCGGCCGTCGAGCGCCTCGCAGGGTTACGGGGATGGCCGCTCACCGTCTTCCTCACGGCGGATGGCTCGGCCTTTTTCGGCGGCACGTATTTCCCCGCGGATGATCCAATCACCGGACGTGGGTTGAAGCAGCTGCTCCCTGAAGTGGCGAAGAGCTATCGCGAGCAACGCTCCTTCGTCGTCCAGCAGGCGGCGCGGGTTCGCGAGCTCGTGCTCACGGGAAACCGTGAGCTCAGTGGAACACTGCGGCCTTCCCTGGTGCAGCAGGGAATCGTCGACGTCAGGCGCGATCTCGACGAGGCGGTTCGCAGCCGAACAGTTGCCGGGAATGTCATGGACGCCCAGGCCGCGTCGCTGCTGCTCCGCGACACGACCGCCCGTGCGTCGGCGCTCCGGGCGCTGGATTTCATGCTCGACACAACCGCCGGGGTTGCCGGCGAGGATCCCGCGGGGCTGGTTCGCGCGGCCCTTGTGGGAACGGTCGCCGAGGCCTGGATCGTCACCGCCGACAACCACTACCGGGAAGCGGGCCGAGCCCTCGTGCGGAGCCTGGCCGACGAGCTGCCTTCCGCGGATCACGCCAGTTCCGGTGGCAGCCAGGCTGTCTTCACTGACCAGGAGGCGTACATCATCGAGAAGGTGCTGCTCGCCGCCGCCACGTTGGGTGAGTCGACAGCGACCCGGCGTGCGCGGGCGGCGCTCGATGGTGTCCTGCTGCGAACGTACGCGCGGGGCTGGGGCGTCCGCCACTCGGTTGCGCCGGGTCCGCGAGACAGTGGAACACCACCAGGTTTGCTGCAGGACCAGGTCGAGATGGCACTCGCCTGCATTGCAGCCCATCAGGTCAGCGGTGAAGGCGGTTATCTGGACGTCGCGCTCGACCTCGCCGCAGTCACAGAGAGTGGCTATGCCGATCCCGCGGGCGGCTACTTCGATATCGCGGATGCAGCGCCGTCTTCACTCCCCGGGCTTGCCGACCGGACGAAACACGTCCTCGATGATGTGCTGCCCGGCGCCAACGCCGGGACGGCATTGCTCCTGGCTCGGCTCGCGCAGGTGACCGGCGACCAGGCGTACCGGCGTCGTGCTCAGCGCACGCTGGAGGCCTTTGTGGGGGCCATCTCCGGCACCGGTGTCCGTGCTGCGACGTATCTGGCTGCAGCACGAGAAACGCTGCAGATACCGTGACCAACACTGCCCCCCTGGGGTCCCTGTAATGGTGAATGAAGACGCCGACGTAGTCGCCCGGGTGCTCGCTGGCGATGGGGAGGCGTTCGGGATTCTCATCCGGCGATATGAGCCGGGTCTGCTTCGCTTCGCAACGCGGATGCTCGGGAATCCCGACGCGGCGGCGGATGCGGTGGCTGAGAGTTTCGTGCGCGCCTATCGGCATTTGGCACAATGCCGCGATCCGTCGCGGCTGCGGAGCTGGCTGTACCGGATTACCGGGAATCGCTGTCGCAGCCATCTCGCCCGGCGGCACACGAACGACATTCCGCTGAGCGAGGCCCCCGCGCCAGCGCTGGCGGAGGCGTCGGACGCCTGGGAAATACTCGAGCGCAGTGAGCAGGTCGCACTCGTAGAGCGGGCGCTCGCGGCGTTGCCGGCCGAAAAACGTGAGGCGTTCGTCCTGAAGCACGTGGAAGGGATGAGCTACGAGGAGATGGCGGCGGTGACCGGGGCACGCATCCCCACGCTCAAGATGCGGGTGCATCGGGCGCGGGAAGCGTTGCTGGAGGCGCTGGAGGAGGTCGTACGATGAGCCCAATTGATCCGCGGTTGCAGGAGGCGCTCGATGCGGAGCGTGATCCCGGCGAATTGCCGGCGGATCTGCGGGAGGCGTACGCCCGGCTGATGTCGGCGGCGGAGCTGCTCCAGACGACGCCAAGGCTGAGCGTCGCCACTCGCATCATGACGGAGATCGGCCGGCTCCCCGCGCCCGTTCACTCCGATGGTCCGATGCGCCGTATCATTCGCTGGTTCGGGCGGCCACGGGCTGTCACGCTGCGACTGCGTCCGGCCTGGACTCTGGCGCTGGCGGTCGGTCTCGGGGCGATGCTGCTGCTGTCCTTTCAGCAAGACTCGACTCCTACGCCCGGCGCGAGCGAGGGCATCGCGAATTTCATCGGTCATTTCCCGGGAGCCACGTCGGTGGAAGTCGTCGGCTCGTTCAATAACTGGAGTCGCGGCGCAATCCACCTGAATGACGACGATCATGACGGCATCTGGCACGGTGCGGTGGTCCTGCCGGCCGGGGCGCACGAATACATGTTCGTCGTCGACGGCGAGCGCTGGGTGCCTGATCCACTCGCCGGCCGCTACGTCGATGACGGATTCGGTGCCGGCCAGGAGAATTCGCTCCTCTTCGTGCGACCAGCGGCCGCGCAGCCATGAGGTGTAAGCTCTCCGTCGTGCTGGTGCTGGTCGCAGGCCCCCTCACGGCCCAAAGCGGATCGACCCGGCTGGCGGGCCGGGTCCCGGCGGCCGTGCTTCCGGCCATCGACTCCATCATCGGGACGGCACTCGCTGAGAGCCTGCCGACCGAGCCGCTCGTTCAAAAGGCCCTCGAGGGCAGTGCCAAGAACATTCCTCCTGACCGGCTCGTGAGCGGCGTCCGGCGCGGCCTGCTGCAGCTCCGCCAGGCGCGCATCATCGTGAGCCACGCCGTCCCCCAGGGCCAGCCGGTGCCGGAGGGGCATGTCGCTGCCGTGGCGGCGGCGCTCGCTCGCGGCCTTCCCGGGCCGATCGTGGAGCGGCTCCTGGCGATGGCGCCGAACGAGCCGCCTGGGCCCACGCTGCATGCGGCTGCCGACCTGGTGGCCCATCGCTTTGATCCCGATTCCGCTGCGGAGCTGCTGCTGGAAGCGCATAACAAAGGCTTGCGGGGCGTGCGGTTACTCGATGTGGCCGTGGCCGCGGACCACGAGCTCCAGCGCCCCGGGGGCCGAACTCGTGCCGAAGCGATGGCCCACGTCAGGGCGATGTTGCCGAACGTGCCGGTGCCGGAATCGGCCGTGACGCGACATGGAACGAAGGGGTCGTAAGAGCGACCCTAAACCCGAGGCTTTTTAATGCTTCAGTCCGCACTCCTCCTCCTGGCTCTTGCTGGGCAACAGCCCACGCAACAGCCGGCCGCGGCGCCTGCGAAGCCCGCAGCGAACGCGTCTCAGCAGGCTGACACCTCCAAGGCGAAGCATCGCACGCGCCGGGCCCGCAAGGCGAAACCGGCGACGGCGCCCGCTGCTGCGCCGCGTGATACGACCAAGAAGCCCTGATTACGAGGTGTAGTCTGAGTTGATCCGGACGTAGTCCGGGGAAAGATCGCAGGTCCACACCACCGCCTCCGCTCGACCCAAGCCAAGGTCGAGCCGGAGGCGGATGGCTTTTTGCTCGAAAATGGCGCGCGCCTGCTTCGGATCGGCGAGCGCGGTGGCGCCGCCGCTCGCGAGGGTGAGCCAGCCCTCCGCCCCTCCGTCCGAGCCCGCCTGCAGCGTGATGCGCTCGGCGACGAGCGCAACGCCGGCGACGCCGGCCGCCGCGAGCACGCGGCCCCAATTGGGATCGCCGCCGTAGATCGCCGTCTTCACCAGCGTCGAGCGGGCGATCGCGCGGCCCACTTCGCGTGCGTGCGCTTCGGTCTGGGCCCCCACGATCTGAATCTCGAGCCGCTTCGTCGCGCCTTCGCCGTCTGCGACGATGGCGAGCGCGAGCGTGCGCGCCACCGCGGTCACCGCCTCTTCGAACAGCTTCCACGTTGCGCCGTCGCGTGAGGGGTCGACGCCCGCCTGCCCGTTGGCGAGCAGCAGCACGGTGTCGTTGGTACTCGTATCGCCGTCCACTGAGATCGCATTGAACGTGCGGTCGACGACGTGCTTCCAGAACGAGCGCAGCGTGCCGGGCTCGGACACGGCGTCCGTGGTGAGCACGGCGAGCAGCGTCGCCATGTCGGGATGGATCATGCCGGCGCCCTTGGCCATGCCACCGATCGTCACGGGGCCGGCGGGTGTTTCGAGGCGAACCGCGCAGTGCTTGGGACGGGTGTCGGTCGTCATGATCGCCCGCGCCGCGTCGGCACCGCCTTCCGGCGAGAGCTTCGCGGCCGCAGCCCGCAGGCCGCGTTCGACTTTATCCACAGGCAGCGGCGCGCCGATCACGCCGGTCGAGAGCACCAGCGCCGTCCGCGGTGGCAGGCCGGCTGCCTCTTCGGCGCAGCGCGCCATCGCGCGCGCGGCCTCGAGTCCGGCGGCGCCGGTGCACGCATTCGCGACGCGGGCATTCATCGCGACGGCACGGACGCGTCCCGGCCGCTCACTCAGGAATTGCGCATCGTAGATGACGGGGGCGGCGCGCAGCGCATTTTTCGTGAAGGCACCGGCGGTGGCGCAACTCGTCGCGCTGACGAGCAGCGCCACGTCGAGCGCGCCGTCCGCTTTCAGACCGGCGTGCGCGGCGGCGGCGGTGAAACCGCCGGGCGATGTCGCCGAGCCGCCGTCGATCGTGGAGAATCCGGAAGACATTGTGCTTGTGTAACAGTGCTCCGTTTCTTATCATAGCACAACCTTCCAGGGGGGACCCGTTCGATGTCGGATCCGTTCCTCAGTTCCGACGAATACGACGAACGTGCACATCAGCTCTACAACGAAGGACAATACGACGAGGCCATCGACACGCTGCGCGAGGGGTTGAGTCTCTACCCCCACGCCGTCGAGCTGCATGTCGGTATGGGCTATGCGCGGCTCGCGCGCGAGGAGTTCGCGTGGGCGCGCCGCTCATTCGAGGAAGCGCGCGGCCTCGATCCCGATCACGAGGACACACTCGCCGGTCTCGGCGAAGTGTTGCTCAAGTTCGGCGAGCGTGCGGCCGCGCTCGCCTGCTTCGATCGGGTCCTCGCCCTCGGTTTCCGGGACGATCACGATCTCATGTTGCAGATCGGGCGCGCGCTGTTTCGCGAAGGGGTGCTCGATCAGGCTCGGCGCTTTTTCGAGGGCGCGCTGAGTGCGCATCCCGACTCGGCCGACGCCGCAGCCTGTGTGGGCTATGCGGCGCACCGCCTGGCGGACGAAGGCGGCAGCTTGCACTGGCTCCGCCGCGCGCTCGAGCTGGACGCGAGCCTCGGGGAAGCCCGCATCTACCTCGCGAACCTGCTGTACGACCGCGGCGAATACGAAGCCGCCCTCTTCCATCTCGAGCGTACCGGCCCCGAGGAGCATTACGACGCGCTCGCGATCTGGCGCCTCGTGGAGCTGAAGAAAAGTGTCTATCGCCTGCCCGACGACGATCCCGAGCTCGTGCCGTGGAACGAACGCTTGAATGAGCTGGCCGGCGATGCCGCCCCCGAAGACCTCCTGCTCTCGGAGATCGAGGCGATGACGCCGGACGGCCAGATCCGCGATCCGCGCCAGCTGGAGCTGTTCGGCACGCTGCTCACCGAGCTGCAGGGCATGAAATACAAAGTCGGCGAGGGGGCGGCGAAGGGCGGCGAGCTGCACCGCGTCAGCACGGTGTCCGGCTCGACCTATGTCGGCACCTGGGAAGACATCGTCCGCCAGATGAAAGACGACGCGGTCGAATGGGCCGGCGGCTCGCTCGAGGAGTACATGGAGGCCAGCGCCAAGCGCTGGCGCAAGCAGACGGGCGTGGCGATCCCGGCGACGGATCCGGAGAGCTTTCTCCGGGCCGGCGCTGACGCCGGAGTTCTAAGAATCCTGCATTAGACGGTCTTCTTGAATCGGATCCCGATCGACAGGGGCCCGTCGCCCAACGCCATGAGGGTGACGGCCCCGGCGAGCAGCAGTGCCTCGAGCTCGAAGTTGGCGTGATGCGGGAGTTTGTCGGCCAGGATCTTCACCGCCATCAGTACTGCCATCGCGGTGGCCCACAGGCGGGTCCACATCCCGAGTAGCACGCACACCGCCCCGACAGTCTCGACCAGAATGACGACCAGGGTCACCAGCGCGGTGATCGAAAGCCGCGGGATGCCGCCGTGGATCCGATCGAGGCCGTGGAGCAAGAACACGCCGCCCACCGCCAGGCGCATGAAGAAAGCCGCATACGGCGTCAATGCGTTCACGAGGTCTCCGTTAAAACATGGACATCGCGAGGAACGACCGCAGATTGTCGTTCGTCACGCGCAGCCGGGCGGACAGGAGCCGCACGACGGACCACAGCACCCTGTAGGCGACGTCGCGATTGAAGTCGAGCAGCAGCTCGAAATCGGACCTCGAAATCGTGATGAGGGTACAGGCGGTGTTCGCGATCGCGTCGGTGGAGCGCTCGGAGCGGTCGAAAATCGACATTTCGCCGAAGCAGGCACCCGGCTTCAGCACCGCGAGTGCTTCTTCACCCGAGCCGGGGATCGTCCGCGAGATCCGGACTTCGCCGTCCGAAATCAGGAATAAGCGGTTGCCCGGCTCGCCTTCCTTGAAGACGAATTGGCCGACGGTGAACTTCTGTTCGCGACACACTTCCGCGACGCGGGCCAGCTCGCCGTCGTCGAGATCCTGAAAGATGGCCGCTTGCTTGAGCAGCTTGAGGTCCACGGAGGCTAAGGTAGGGTGAAACCGCGTTTTGCGGTAGCCGACGCCCTGACGGCGCTGCGTTTTCCGCTCGCGGTCCTATTTCCCGTGGTGCGCTCGCCCATGTGGCAGCTCGCGATCATCGCGGCCGCCGCGGCGAGCGACGTGGGCGACGGCTGGCTCGCCCGGCGGCATGGTTCGTCGCGTGCCGGCGCGGTCCTCGACCCGATCGCGGACAAATTCTTCATGGTCGTTGCGTTCGTGACGATCGCCCGCCGCGGGTTGCTCGCCTGGTATGAGGTGCTCGGCGTTCTGCTGCGGGACATTCTGGCCGTGCTCGGATTTCTCGCGACCTGGCTGCTGCGCCGGTCCGGTGGCGGTGCCGGCGCGCGCGGGGGCAAGGCCGTGACGATCGCCCAGCTGCTCACACTGGTGGCGGCGATCGCCGATTGGACCTACACTCGACATCTCGCATGGGCCACCGCCGCGATTGCCGTCTACGCTCTGTGGGACTACGGCCGCACCGCGGCGGGAACTCGCGGGGGGGCACGTCGCAAAGACGGCGCGCAAGCCGTCCCATGAACTGTCCCACCCGGAATGGGAGGTCGGTGCCTGGAATGCGGATCGTCACGTTGGCGCTCGCCCTCGGCGCGATGCTCGTCGCCGACGGTGCGGCCCAACAATTCGTCCCGCCAAAAAACGCCAAGCATGGCGGAACCCGCCTCGGGCTGTTCGGATTCGGCGTGCGCGGCGGCGTCGATTTCAGACGATCGGCGCAGCTGGTGCTGGGAAGCACGCTGGACATCGGCGATCTCTTCTCCAATCGTCTGCGGCTGCGGCCCTCGGCGGAAGTCGGTCTGTTCAACGGAGCCAACACCTACGTCGGCAATTTCGAAGTGCTCTGGCGCTTCACCGCCGACGAAGAGGTGGCCACGCCGTACATCGGCGGAGGGATAGGCGTCGCGGGTCGTGACGGGTGCGGTTCCGATCCGGGGTGTCCGGGCCTGTGGCTCAACACCGTCTTCGGATTCGAGCTGCGGTATCGCTCCACGTTCAACTGGCTCATCGAATATCACGGCATGGACAGGATGCGCCGGCACCGGCTGTACATCGGTCTGACGACACGGCGGGGGAACTGATATGGCAAGAACCGCCGAAGTGACGACGCGCTGGCTCAAGCACCTCCAGTTCGAAGGCAGCGGGACCGGACGCCCCGCGATTCTGGTGGACGGCGATTCGGCGGCGGCTACATCGCCGGCCGAGATGCTGTTGCTCGCCGCCGCGACCTGCACGGCATCGGATGTCGTCATCATTCTGCAGAAGCAGCGCGTCAAGCTCGAGATCCTGGAGATCGCGGTGCGCGGGACGCGCCGTGACGAGGAGCCGCGCCGTTACACCGCGATTGCGTTTCACTTCCGCGTACGCGGGGAAGGCGCGGATGAGACCAAAGTGCGGCGCGCCGTCGACCTCTCGCTGGAGAAGTACTGCTCGGTCGTCGCGTCGCTCGCGCCCGACATTGCGATCAGTTACGACGTCGCCATTGCGTAGTATCGCGGTTCCCGTCTCCCTCCTGGCTCTCGCGTCGTTCCCGGCCCCGCTGGCACACGCGCAGCAACTGACCGCCACCGAACTCAGTCTGGGCGCGGCGACGGCCATGACCCATCGCTCGTTCGTCGGCGCGGAGCTCGCGCTCGCCCATCGTCCAGCGGCCGACACGCGAGTCGCGCTCGCGCTCGCCGGCGGTACCGTGGCGGAGCGCGCGGCGCTGCGGGCGCAGCTGACGGTGCAGCTCCTGGTGAATTCCGCGGCTCGGTCCGGTCCGGGACTGTATGCCGGGATGGGAGCGGCGTTCAGTGCCCGTCGCAGCACTCCGGGTCAGGGATTCTTGGCGGTATTGCTGGGCTTTGAAGGCGCGCCGGGACGGAGACAAGCCTGGTATGCCGAGCTCGGCTTCGCGGGTGGGGTGCGGGTGGCGGCGGGATGGCGGATGCGCTGGTTCCCCAGCTGGTGGCGAGACAGGTAGTGAAAAAAAAGGGCGCCCACTTTGCGGGCGCCCTCCTTCCGAAACGATTGCCGTCAGGCGTTCACAACGACGGGAGTGTTGCGCGGCACGACGGGGCGGCAATAGCGCTCGCCCAGGACGCGCAGCTCGTGCAATTCCGTCTCGGTGAGGTCGGCGAAGCGATCTGCAAGATACAGCAACGTGTCGTCAAACCATTCCTTCTGATGCTCAGGCCCGGCCTCCAGTACGCCGCAGCGGAGAATGTGCGAGAACAACTCGTCTCGCGCCTGCTCGAAGCTAGTGGGAATCGCATACTTCCGGGGCTCACCACGGTTTTTGGCCATGCAGGAACTTTCCTTTCGGGTTGGGAGCTCGTAAAAACGGCGCCGCAAGATAATTGGTTGTGTGGTATAATGCCACAGCAGGGACACGGGTTCCCGTGTGCCGGGAGGTAGCGATGAGCGAAGAAATTTATGGGCCCGAGCGAGCGCAACGTCTCGTGGCGCTGCTCCGGGCTTTAGCCGCGCGCATACAAGAGCTGGACCGGACGGGCCGGTTGCTCGATGCGGCGCCGGAGCTGCAAAAACTGCTGGGCAACGCCCGCAGTGAGCTGTTTCACTACGAAGTGCGCAGCACCTACGACACGCCGGACGTGGCCGAGAGCCGTCGCATCGTCGACGAGGCGCTGGGTGGCGAGCTCTCACTCGACGATCCGGACGATGACGAGCCCTGGCGAGGTGGAAGGGGAGGGGGAGGAAACCGCGAGGCATGAATCGATTCTACGTGGTGTTGACCGTGGTGGCCGTTGTGCTGGGAATCACGGTGTTTATGCTGCTGCGTACGGGCGGCGGCGCGCCCGCGGCAGCGGCCGGCCCGCCACCCACCGTCGCGGACGACGGCTTTCGCGGGTACTCGCTCGGTCAGGCAAGCGCGCCGGTCGAGATCACCGAGTATCTGGACTTCGAGTGTCCGGTGTGCGCGACGTTCGCCACCGTCCAGCTGCCGACGATCAAGGAGCAGTTGATCAACACCGGCCGAGTGCGGTGGAAATTCCGCGACTATCCTCTTCCGATTCACAAGTATTCGCGCTTCGCCGCGCACGCGGCGCAGTGCGCGGGTGCGCAGGGGCGATACTTCGAGATGCAGGACCAGTTGTTCGCGCACCACCAGTGGGCACAGACGGGCAAGGATCCCTCAAGCCTCTTCCGCAGTCTCGCGCAGGCCGCCGGCGTCGACCTGAACGCGTACGACGCGTGCATGCAGGCCGGCCGCTACGCGCAGCGCATCGAATACAGCCGGAAAGAAGGCGATTCGTTACGCGTCGACGGCACGCCGACGTTTTTCGCGAACGGCAAGAAGCTCGACTTCCGCCGGCTCCCGGGTTCTGACGATTTCAAAGCGATCGCCGACAGTATCATCGCCCACGCGCGGACTCCGAAGCCGCGGAGTTGATGCGCCACCGCCAGGCGATCGCGCTGCTCGCGCTCGTCGGCCTGTTCGTCGCACTCTACCTCTGGCTGCACGCGCTCGGCTTCGGCGGGGCGATCAAGTGCGGCGCATCGGGCGGGTGCGAGACGGTGCAGACGAGCCAGTGGGCCGTCTTCCTCGGCATGCCCGTCGCGTTCTATGGAGTGGTCGGCTACCTCGCGCTGCTGGTCGTGGCGCTGGCCGCGTTGCGGCCGACGGCACTGGCGCAACGCCGCTGGAACAGCCTGCTCGCCGCGCTGGCGAGCGTGGGGTTTCTCTTCACGATCTATTTGACGTATCTCGAGCTGTTCGTCATCCACGCCCTCTGTCGCTGGTGCGTGGGCTCGGCGGTCATTGTCACGCTGACCTGGATCGTGTCCTTGCTGTCGCTCAGGTCTCCTGGGATTCGTACTGATCCCGCAGCTTCGCCACAACAGCCGGGTCCGCGAGTGTAGTCGTATCTCCCAGCGCTCGTCCTTCGGCGATGTCTTTCAGCAGTCGACGCATGATTTTCCCGCTGCGGGTCTTCGGGAGATCGGCTGAAAAGAGAATGTCGTCGGGCTTCGCCAGCGCACCGATCTTTTTGGCGACGTGATTCTTCAGCTCCTCCCGGAGTGCGTCGGTTCCCTGTCTTCCTTCTTTGAGCGTCACGAACGCCGCGAGCGCCTGGCCCTTCAGGTCGTGCGCGCGTCCCACGACCGCGGCCTCGGCCACTGCCGAGTGGTCCACCAGTGCGCTCTCGACTTCCATCGTGCCGATGCGGTGGCCGGCGACGTTGAGCACGTCATCCACGCGTCCGAGAAGCCAGAAGTAGCCCTCCTCATCGCGCTTCGCGCCGTCACCAGCGAAATAGATGTTCTTCCACTTGCTCCAGTAGACCTGGCGATAGCGTTCGTCGTCGCCCCAGATCGTGCGGAGCATGCCGGGCCACGGTTTCGGGATGGCGAGATAGCCGCCGCCGACTTTCACCTCGTTCCCTTCGCCGTCGAGGAGCACCGCTTCAATGCCTGGAAACGGAACGGTCGCCGATCCGGGTTTCGTGGCGGTCACGCCGGGCAGCGGCGTGATCATGATGCCGCCGGTCTCCGTTTGCCACCACGTGTCGACGATGGGACAGCGCCCGCCGCCGATGTTCTGCTGATACCACATCCATGCCTCCGGATTGATTGGCTCTCCAACCGAGCCGAGGAGCCGTAGCTTGGAAAGATCGTGCCGTGCCGGCAGCTCGTTGCCCCACTTCATGAACGCGCGGATCGCCGTCGGCGCCGTGTAGAAGACGGTGACGCCGTGCTTCGCGCAGATCGACCAGAACCGGTCTTTGCCGGGATGATCGGGGGCGCCCTCGTACATCACCTCCGTAACACCGAGCGCCAGCGGGCCGTATACGACGTAGGAGTGTCCGGTCACCCAACCGACATCCGCCGTGCACCAGAACACATCCGAGTCTTTGAGATCGAACACCCACTTGGTCGTCGCGTACACGTGCGTCAGGTAGCCGCCGGTCGTATGCAGGATGCCTTTCGGCTTCCCCGTCGTGCCCGACGTGTAGAGGATGTAGAGCGGATCCTCGGCATCCATCGCTTCGGGGGGACAGTCCTTCGACGCACCGGCCATCAGTTCCGACCACCACAGGTCGCGGCCGGTCTTGAACGAGACCGTCTGGCCGGTGCGCCGCAGCACCACGACGTGCTCGATGCTCGGTGTACCGGCGAGTGCGTCATCCGCGTTCGACTTCAGGGGCACGATGGCGCCTCGGCGATAGCCGCCGTCCGCGGTGATGAGGATCTTCGCGCCGGCGTCATTGATCCGGTCGCGCAGCGACTCGGCGGAGAAACCGCCGAACACGACGGTGTGGACCGCGCCGATACGGGCGCACGCCAGCATCGCCACCGCGACCTCGGGTACCATGGGCAGATAAATCGCGACCCGATCCCCTCGCCCGATGCCCAGGTTTTTCAGCACGTTCGCGAACTTGTTGACCTCGGCGTGCAGCTCGCCGTAGGTGATGCGCCGCACCTCGCCGGGAGGCTCACCCTCCCAGATGAGGGCGACGCGGCCGCTGCGGCCCGCGCGCACGTGCCGGTCGAGACAATTCACGGAGGCGTTGAGCTTGCCGCCGAGGAACCATTTGGCGTGGGGCGGCTTCCATTCCAGCACGCGGTCCCAGGGACGGCTCCATTCCAGTTGCTTCGCCCAGTCCGCCCAGTAACCTTCCCGATCTCGCCGCGCCCGCTCATGCGGCGTGGTGTCCCGCACGTGGGCCTGCGCCCTGAAGGAATCAGGAGGGGGGAAGCGCCGCTGCTCGTCGAGAAGCGTCTCGATCCGGTCAGTCGTCATGGTTCAGGATATTAAGGAAGAGGGGGACTCTAGCAAGTTGCACCGCGCCGTTCGGTATGCGGCAGGCGCGGTGCGTGAGCGGGCTCACCGGTTTTGGACAACCGCTTGATACAGCGCGGCTTAGATAGCATGGCATTGGAGTGGCATACACCACCACGGGAGGAATCATGTCACCATTGCCCGTGGAGCACACACTGATGTCAACGCGCCCGATGGAGAAGACGATCGCGGCTCCGGAGCGGCTCGATCTCGAGTCCCGCACGGTGTTTCGCCGCGCGGCCGGGGAGGTGCTGGACCTGCTCGCTGAGGGGGCCGGCCGCCTGGTGATCGATCTGTCGGGGACGCGCTCGGTCGACAGCGCCGGTCTTGGCGCCTTGATGCTGATCCAGCGCAAGGCCGCCGAGCGCCGCCAAACCGTGTGCCTGCGCGGGGCCAACGAGGAGCTGCGTTTCCTGCTCGTCCTCACCAAGCTCGACGACCTGTTCGAATTGGAGACTGGCGTTTCCTGACGTAAATTGGCGCGATGGCGCCGTCGCCGCGCAAAGTCCTCTTCGTCGAAGACGAAGCCGCCCTCCAATACTCGTACGAGCGGTTTTTTGAAGGTAAGTACACCATGGCCTACGCGCCGAACGGCGCGGAAGCCATGCGCCAGCTGAGTACCTTCCAGCCCGACGTCCTGGTCCTCGACATGCGGTTGCCCGATACCGACGGCATCGCCCTGCTGCAGCGCATTCGGGAGACGCAGCCCACGCTGCCTGTCGTCGTCACGACCGCATATGTGAGCATGGAGCCATTGATGAACGTGCTCGACCTGGGGCACAGCCGCTATCTGGTCAAACCCTACGAACTGAGCGAGCTCGCGGCCGCGATCGATGCTGCGGGCTGAGGGCCTGCGGCACAGTTTCGGAGCGGTCAGAGCCCTCGACGAGATTTCGTTCACCGTACAGCCCGGTCAGACGCTTGCCATCTTCGGTCCGAACGGCGCCGGCAAGACCACACTGCTGAAGGTGCTCGCCGGACTGATACAACCGCAACGGGGGCGAGCGGAGGTCGCCGGAGGACGCCGGGCGATCGGATGGATTGGTCACCAACCGCAGCTCTACGCGCCGCTCACCGTGCGCGAGAATCTCCGCTTTTGGGCGTCATTGTACGGCGTATCGGTCCCCGGTGAGCTTCTTTCGCGCTTGGGGCTCGAGGAGCACGCGGACCGTCCGGTCCGCGCGCTCTCACGCGGGCTGGTGCAGCGCGTTGCGATCGCACGTGCGCTGCTGCACGACCCAACGGTGTTGCTGCTCGACGAGCCGTTCACCGGACTCGATCGCGTGGCCGCCGAGGCGCTGAGCCGGCTGCTGGCGCAGCATGGTGCGGCGGGTCGCGCGACCGTGCTGGTGACCCACAACGTGGAAGAGGGCACGGGACTCGCGACCCATGTCGCGTTCATGCGCGCGGGACGGTTCGTGCATTTCGCGCCCCGTGCAGGCCGCGGCCCTCAGCAGGTGGGCGAGGAGTATCGCAATGCCATTGCCTGACCTCCTGCGTCACTCCTGGTCCGTCGCGGCAAAAGACCTGTTGGTCGAGTTTCGGTCGCGCACCGCGATTCTCTCGGTGGCGGTGTTCGTGGTCCTGGTGCTCGTCGTGTTCAATTTTGGACGCGATCCCACGGCCGTTTCCAACGTCGACCTCGCGCCCAGCATCCTATGGGTAACCTTCACCTTTGCGGCGATCCTCGCCTTGAATCGCGCTTTTCAGCTCGAGCTCGAGAACCAGGCCCTCGATGGACTGCTGCTCGCACCGATCGACCGGAGCAGCATCTACCTCGGCAAGCTGGTCGCGAATCTCGTCTTCGTTGCGACGATCGAGCTGATCGGCGTCCCGTTGCTGGCGCTCTTCTTCAACGTGCGCGTGCTGCCGTACCTGGGTCCTCTGGCTGCATTGATCGCATTGGCGACCGTGGGATTCGTCGCGGTAGGGACGCTCTTCAGCGCCATGACGGTGCGTACTCGCTTCGCGGAGTTGTTGCTGCCGGTCCTGCTGTTGCCCTTCATGATCCCGCCGCTGAGCTGGGCCGTGCTGGCGACCGGCCGGTTGCTGGCGGGCCGTCCCTTGAGCGAGATCGTGGGCTGGCTTAACATGCTGGCCGTCTATGACATCGTCTTCGTTGCCTTGGCCTTGCTCCTGTTTCCCGCGACGGTGAACGAATGAGAATGCTGCGCGCGGGACGGTGGATCACCGTGGTCGGCCTGGTCTTACTCGCCGGCGTCTACGTCCGGGCGCTCGCGTACACGCCGGTCGAGCAGTCGCAGGGTCTGGCGCAGAAGATTTTCTATTTGCACGTGCCCGCGGCGATCTGGGCCGAGCTGGCGATGGTGTTCGTGGGGCTGGCGAGCGTCTTCTATCTGTTTACGAAAGACCCCCGGCTCGACCGGTTCGCCGCTGCCTCGGCGGAAGTGGGCACGGTGTTTTGCGCGATCGTCCTGACGACCGGTCCGATCTGGGGGAAGCCGATCTGGGGCACCTGGTGGACCTGGGACGCCCGCCTGACGTTCACCCTCTTTCTCTTTCTGCTCTATGTCGGTTATCTGCTGCTGCGGGGCGCCGTGACGGATCCCGCCGCGCGGGCACGCTTCGCCGCGGTGCTCGGCATTTGCGGCATGTGCGAAGTCCCGTTCATCCATCTCAGCGTGTACATGTTTCCCACGCTGCATCCGATGCCGATCGTGCTGAAACCCGGCGCGCCGTCGTTGCCGTGGAGCATGCTGTCGACGTGGCTCTTCTCGTTGGGTGTGTTCACGCTGCTCTACGTGGGCTTCGTGGTGCAGCGCTATGCGCTGAGTTATCTGCGGGAGCAGCTGGAAGCGGTGGGAGAGGTAGGACATGCTTGAGCAGGTCCCGCAGAACGGCGGCTACATGATCGCCGCGTACAGCGTGGCGGCCGGAATCCTCATCGGCTACGCGGTGTCACTGTACCTGCGCGCGCGCCGCAGCCTTCGCGCGTAGCTCCGCCCGCGCTTCGGGCAAGCGGCTGTGCCCGTCGGGCACCTGCGTCGCCCACAGATTCAGCGCTTCGTCCGCGGCTTCATGATCCCCCGCATCGTAGAGCGCCTGCGCGTTGTGCCACAGCGCGGTTGCGCCCCCACCCGCCGCGTAGGCGCGCGCAAAGCGTGCAGCGGCCTCGGCAAAGCGCCCCACGCGCTGATACAGGGTACCGGCCGCCATCGCGGCATCGGCGCGCTCCTCGAGCGCCAGCGCCTGCTCGAACGCGCCCAGCGCCTCGTCCTGCCGGAACACCATCTGGAGGGCTTCACCGAGCAGCATCCAGGCGTCGGCGTGATCGGGGAAGCGGAGCGTGGCCGTGCGTGCGGCTTCGACCGCGCCCCACCGGTCATCGAGCGCGCGCGACAGGTGTACCAGCGCGGGGTACGTATCGGCGAACCCCGGCGCGAACCTGGCGCCGAGCTTCAGCCACGTGAGAGCGCGGCGTGGAGCATCGCGTTGTGAGGCCGCGGCGCGGCGCAGGCAAAAGCGGCCGAGTGCCGCGCGGAGTGAGCGGATCATTGCTTGATAATGGGGAGAGCCACGGTGAGATTGCAACGGCGCATGGCAGCAACCTTGCAAGGGCGCCGCATCGTGGTCACCCGCACGCGCGAACAAGCGGGCGATCTGGTACGAGCGCTCGAAGACCGGGGCGCCGTGACCGTGATCGCTCCCGTCATTCGTATCCAGCCGCTCGAGAATCTTGGGGCGCTGCGCGCCGCGCTCACCGGGCTCTCCGCCTACCGCTGGGTCGTCTTCACGAGCCAGAACGCCGTGCAGATCGTCTTCGATCGTCTCGTCGCGTGGGGCCTCACGCCCCGCGTGTTCAGGTCCACCGCGGTCGCCGCCATCGGTACAGCGACGGCCGACGCGCTGACACTCCGCGGTGTGGTGCCGGCGCTCGTGCCGGAAGAGTTCGTCGCGGAGTCACTGGCGGAAGGGTTGATCCGCCACCACGGAACGCTGGCCGGTGCTCGCGTGCTGATCCCGAGCGCCGAGGATGGGCGAGAAGTGCTTGGCACGACGTTGCGACAGCACGGTGCCGAGATCGAAACGATTGCGGTGTATCGGACCGTGCCGGTCCGGAGTGATCTCAGCGCGCTTGCGGCGGAGATCCGGGGCGGCGGCATCGACGCGATCACGTTCACGTCGTCGTCCACGGTTCGATCCTTCGTCGACTTGGTGGGACCCGCGGCCGCGACGGGCGGGCGATTCGTCGCCGCCACGATCGGCCCCGTCACCGCGGAAACCGCGCGCGAGCTCGGGTTGCGCGACATCATCGAGGCGGAGCCGCACACCGTCCAGGGATTGGTCGACGCTTTGGCCAGGCGGTTCGGATGAAGATCGGGACGCGTGGCAGCCAACTCGCGCGCTGGCAGGCGGACTGGGTGCGAGACCGGCTCGCTGCACACGATGCCCGCGCCGAGATCGTCGTGATCAGAACCCGCGGCGACGCCGAAGTTGATCGGCCGCTCCACGAGCTCGAAGGAAAGGGCTTCTTCACCAAGGAAATCGAAGATGCGCTGCTCGACGGCCGCATCGACGTCGCGGTCCATTCGCTCAAGGATCTTCCCACGACGTTGCCCAAAGGCTTGGCGGTGGGCGCCATTCCGACGCGCCACGATCCACGCGAAGCGCTCGTCAACGGCCGATCGCTCGCCGATCTCCCGGCCGGCGCGCGGGTCGGCACATCCAGCCTCAGGCGCATCGCCCAAGTGCGGTTTCTGCGGCCCGATCTCGAGGTCGTTCCGCTGCGAGGCAACGTGCCCACGCGCGTCCGCAAGGTCGAGAGTCGGGAGCTGGATGCCGCGCTCCTCGCGATCGCTGGACTCGAGCGTCTGGGACTCGGGGATAAAGGCTCCGTGATCGATCCGCTCGATGTGATGCCGGCGCCGGGGCAGGGCGCACTGGGCGTAGAGATTCGGGCAGATGACAAGGCGACGCGAAAAGCGCTGCGGTCGCTGCACGACGACGCCAGCGCCGTCGCGGTGACCGCGGAGCGTGCTCTCCTCGCGGCGCTGGGCGGGGGCTGTCAGGCGCCTGTTGCTGCGTGGGTGAGCAGGGAGCAGGGAGCTGAGAGCAGGTTGTACGGGCGGGTTACGGATCGCGACGGCGCAGTTCAGCTCACTGCCTCGGCCGAGCTCGACCCCGGGAAACCGGAAGCCGCCGGCGAAGCCGTGGCCCGCTTGCTGGAGAGTGAAGGCGCCGCGAGCTTACTCGCCCGATGACCGCACAATTCCCGATTCGCCGCATGCGGCGGCTGCGTCGCACCGCCGGCCTTCGCCGCCTCGTCGCGGAGACACACGTCGTACCTTCGCAGCTCGTGTGGCCGCAGTTCGTTGTGCATGGCGAAGGAGTGCGCCGCCCCATCGCCGCCCTTCCCGGCGTGGCGCAGCTCTCCATCGATCAGCTGGTGAAGGACGCCGAGCGGGCGGCATCGCTCGGGCTGGGCGGCATCATTCTCTTTGGGATTCCGGCGACGAAGGACGCCACCGGCTCGGAGGCTTACGACGACCAGGGAATCGTGCAGCAGGCCATCCGGGCAGTGAAACGCGCGGTGCCGGACCTGCTCGTCATCGGCGACGTCTGCCTCTGCGAGTACACCGATCACGGGCATTGCGGCGTCATCCGCGACGGCGACGTCGACAACGATTCGTCCGTCTACCTGCTCGGCAAGACCGCCGTGATGCAGGCGCGCGCCGGCGCGGACCTGGTGGCGCCGAGCGACATGATGGACGGCCGCGTCGCCGGCATCCGCAAGGCACTCGACGCCGGCGGCTTCTCCCACGTGCCGATCATGTCGTACGCGGCGAAGTTCGCATCGGCGTTCTACGGACCGTTTCGCGAGGCGGCCGGCTCGACGCCGCAGTTCGGCGATCGCCAGTCGTATCAAATGGCCGTGGCGAATGGTGATGAGGCGATGAAAGAGATCGAGCTCGATCTCGACGAAGGTGCGGACATCGTGATGGTGAAGCCGGCCGGTCCGTGCCTCGATCTCCTCCGGCGCGCCAAGGAGCGCTTCGGTTCGCCGCTCGGGGCGTATCAGGTGAGTGGCGAGTACGCGATGATCAAGGCCGCGGCCGAGCGCGGCATGCTCGACGAGACCAGAGCGATGTGGGAGTCGGTGACGGCGATTCGGCGGGCCGGCGCGGATATCATCCTGACCTATTTCGCGCCGGATCTGGCCGAACAACTGTAGGGGCGCAGCATGGTGCGCCCCTACCGCGATATCCGATAGCCTACCTCAAATCGGTCGCGCCGGGCGGCAAGAGGAGATACCGCCACAACCCAGCAGCCGCGGCAGCGCCGACGAGCGGTCCAAGCCAATAGACCGCCTGGGCGTGCCAGTCCCAAGAAACCAGGGCCGGACCAAAGGCGCGAGCCGGATTCAGCGCCGCGCCGGTGAGCACGCCGCCACCCAGGACGCACACGACCACGACCAGACCGATCGCGAATCCCGCGACGCGCTCCCGTTGCGCTGAGACCCCTGTCCCGTAGACGGCGCTCACGAGGAAGAAGGTGAACAGCGCCTCGAGCCCCACCGCGGCCCAAAAGCCGATGGCACCCGAAACCTGCGGAGTGCCAAGTGACATCATGCGCGCCGCCGATGCGGGGAAGAGCAGCTTGATGAACAGCGCGCCGACGATCGCGCCGAGCAGCTGCGCGACCACGTAGCGGCCCAACGTCAAGGTATCGATCTGTTTGCCGAGCCATAATGCGAAGCTCACCGCCGGATTGATGTGCCCGCCGGAGATCGGCATCATGATCGTGACGACGAGAGCGAGTCCGATACCATTCGCCAGAGCGACGCCCAACGCGCCGGCGGCGTTCGCGACGGCGCTGCCTGCGCCCACGAGCACGAAGAGGGCGGTACCGACGAATTCCGCCGCGGGAGCTCGGAGAGACCGGTAATTCACGAGTGACCTCGGGTTGAAAGCCGGGCCAATCTACCGGGCGCCACCGTCAGGCCGCAACACCAACGCCGCGTTGATTCCGCCGAATCCAAACGAGTTGGAAACGACAGCGGCCGGGAAGGCAGTCCTGCCGCCCGGCAGGCAGTCGAGATCGCAGTGGGGATCGGGATGTTCCAGGTTGATCGTGGGGGGCAGCCAGCCTCGCGCCAAGGCAAGCGCGCAGATCGCCGCCTCGATTGCGCCACTCGCCCCCAGCGCGTGGCCGTAATAGCCCTTGGTCCCGCTGACGGCCAACCGGTAGGCGTGATCCCCGAACACCTGTTTGATCGCCGACGTCTCGGTCGGATCGTTGAGCGGCGTGGACGAGCCGTGCGCGTTGATGTAGCCGACCTCGGCGGGCGACACGTCGCCGTCGGCGAGCGCCAGCCGCATCGCCCGTGCCGCCTGCCGTCCGTCCGGGCGCGGCGCGGTCATGTGATAGGCGTCATTCGTGTACGCGTGGCCGACGACTTCGGCGTAGATCTTCGCTCCCCGCGCGAGCGCGCGGCTCCGCTCCTCGAGCACCAGCACGGCCGCTCCCTCGCCCATCACGAAGCCGTCGCGTCCCGCATCGAACGGGCGGGACGCGCGCGCGGGATCGTCGTTGCGGGTACTCATCGCGCGGATGACGCTGAATGCCGCGAACGTCAGGGGAGCGAGCGGGGCCTCGGCGCCGCCCGCGAGCATCACGTCGGCGCGGCCATCGCGCACCACGTGAAATGCCTCGCCGATGGCGATCGTGCCCGACGCGCAGCTCATCGCGTTCGTGGCGTTCGGTCCCGTGAATCCGAACTCGATCGCGATGTTGCAGCTCGCGGCGCCGCAGAACACCGCCAGTGCGAGCGACGGATCCAAGCCGCGCGGTCCCTCGGCGAGATAGCGGGGCACCTGGGATTCCGCGAACGACACGCCGCCCAGCGCCGAGCCCATCATCGTGCCCACGCGGTCACCGTCTTCCTGCCGCGGAGAGATCTGCGCGTCGGCCAGCGCCAGACCCGCGCTGGTCACCGCCAACTGCGAAAAGCGATCGAGCCGCTTGGCCCGCTTGGCGTCCAGGTGATCCTGCGGCCGGAAATCGGGAATCTCGGCGGCCATGTGACTGCGGAACGGCGTCGGATCGAACCGCGTGAGGGTCCGCACCGCGGAGGTGCGGGCCTCAAGGCCGCTCCATAAACCGTCAGCTGCCGTCCCGATAGGCGTGACGGCGCCGACCCCGGTGATGACGACCCGACGGAAACTCTTCATGAGACTCCTTCCGCGGCTCGTTTGAGCCCTGAGAGTGTGCGCGACGCGATTCCGTGGATGAAGATCGGGCCGATGACGAGATTCGCGGCCAGTCGCCCGATGAGCGGCCACGTCGGTCCCCGCCACGTGTGGACGATCTCGACCTCCACGCCTCCTTCAGAACCTTCACCATCCTCCACCAACCTCCACACAACTTGCATCCCTCGCGTGATACCCCGCACGTGCCGATACCGAATTTCTCCGGCCGGACGGTCCACCGTCATCTCGGAAACCCACCAGGTGGGATACTTGATGAGACCACCGCCGAACGGCCGCCAGGCCGCCATTTCGACCAGACCATCGTCCAGCACGCGAACCCAGCGGTAGTGCGGAAGGATGGAGGGCCAGCGGACCACGGTGCTCGCGGCGGCGAAAACCCGGGAGAACGGCGCGTGAACGCGAATGCGATCGACGGTACGCATCAGCGGCTGAGGCCGGCGTAGCCTCCTCTATAGTAGAGGAGCGGCCGCCGGTCGCTGACGTCTCCGCCGACGACGAGGCCGAGGAACACGGTGTGATCGCCGGCCGCCATCGCGCTGCGCTTTTCGCACTCGATGTGGGCGACGACGCCCTCGATGACAATCCCGCGATCGTTTTCGCGGTAGCTCACACCGCGAAAACGATCCTGCTCCTCTGCGGCGAAGCGCCGCGACAGCGCCTCCTGATCGGCCGAAAGAATGTTGAGCACGAAGTGCGTGCCACTCTCCAGTGCCGCATGCATGTCGTGCGTTTTGTCCACGGAGACGAGGATGAGCGGCGGATCGAGCGAGACCGACGCGACCGAGCTGGCCGTCATGCCGATGGGATCGCCTTTCGGCGTGCGGCTGGTCAGCACGGTGACGCCCGTGGCGAAGCGGCCGAGCAGCTGGCGGAACAGCGGCGGCTCGACGCCACTGCCGCCCCCCCCGCCCCCCCCGCCCCCCCCGCCCCCTCGCGGGGTCAAAGGACGAGACTCGCGAGCACGCCCGGAGCCAGCGCGGCACGCGCGGGAATACAGTTGCCGGTGGCCCGGACGAGCAGGTCGGCGAGCTCCGGGCGCCGGATCAACCGTCCGACGACGCGCTCGATCAATGCCGGCCATCCCACGGCGACACCGATGATCCGCTCGAGCAGCCATTTGCCCGTGAACTCACGCAGCCGGGCGCGCGCGTATTGCCGCAGATCGGCGCCCGTCGCCAGCGAGTCCAGAATCGCGGCGGCCGCGAGCTCCGCGCCGCGCAGCGCGCTGTAGATGCCCTGGCCCGTGAAGGGATCGAAGAAGTCGGCGGCATCGCCGACGAGCAGCGCGCCGTCGCCTGCCGGCTGTCGCGACCAGCGCGCAAACGGTCCGGTGGCGAGCACGCGCCGGACGATGCGCGTCGGGTCGAAGCGTCCGGCGACACCCGGAAAGCGATTCAGCTCGTCGAAGAACCGCTCGCCGCGGTGTGCCTGGTCGAGGGGCAGCACGAGCGCGACCGTCGTGACGCCGGAGCCGATCGGCCCGAGCCCGACATAGCCGGGCCGTCCCACGTGCATTTCGCCGAGGTCGTTCACGTCGCGCGCATCCGCGACGTGCGCGGTGAACGCGACTCGGTAGGGCGCCGTACGAAAAACCTTACCCAGGCGACGCGCGACAATCGAGCGTAACCCGTCGGCCCCCACAACCACTCGCGCGCGAACCGCATCTCGCATCCCGCTTCTCGCATCCCGCGTGACGACGCCGCCAACGGTGCCGTACTGGTAGATGAGCTCTTCGACCTTCACTCCTTCGCGCACCTCCGCTCCCGCGGCTTCCGCGGCATTTCGCAGGATCGTATCGAACGTCGACCGGGGAAGCGCAAAGCTGAACGTCTCGAACCGGCCAACGACGCCCGCGCCGCTCGGGGCGACCACTTTCATTCCGGTCAGGTGCGCCGGCGCCGCGGCGATCACGGCCTCGAGGACGCCGTTGCCGAGGCGCTCGAGCACGCGGGTCGATTCGGGGCTGAGATATTCGGAGCAGGGCTTGTCGCGGGGAAAGCGGGCGCGGTCGAGGAGCAGGACACGCGCTCCCGCGCGCGCAAGCAGCAGCGCGGTTGCGGATCCCGCCGGGCCGGCGCCGGCAACGACCACATCCCAATGCGGCGAGCCGGTGCTCACGCGATGAGTCCCGCGCATGCGGCTCCAGTCAGGGTAGCCGCCAGGTTCACGGCGTCGTTGTCCACCCACCGGACGTTTCCTTGGACCGTCGCACCGAGCAGCGAGTCCACCAGCATTCCCGCGACTCCCGCTGCTGCGATGACCAGCGCGCCCCGCTGTCCGAAGACGTACGACAGGCCGGCAATGAATCCCGCCCCCACGATTCCACCAGCGGTACCGAGCAGCGTCATACCGCCGTCCGTGCCGGGCGCGACGCGCCGCCCATTGGTGATGAGGCGAGGCGCGATCGGTGAATGCCTGCCGATCTCCGTGGCCCAGGTATCGGCGGTGGCGGCAGCGAGGGCACCGGCGAAAACGATCCAGCTGCCCGCGAGTGCTGCAAGTGCGGCGACGCCGCCGTTCGCGACGACTTGCCGAGCATTACGTCCGCCGCCCTTCGCCGCCGTCGTTAGCAGGCTCGACCAAATGAAAAAGGCGAGGAGCAGCACGAATCCCCGCCAGCCGAGTCCCCAGATTGTCGCCAGGCCGACCGCGAGCGCCGCCGTGGCGCCCCGTCCGGTCAGCCATCTCACTCGCCGAATAGCTCCCGCAGGACGCGCTTCTTGAGCTCCGCCGGCGCGCCCTGCGCGCGGCACCGCGCCCGCAGGAACTTCAGGAACAGCTCCTCGAAGTCGTACTGCTCTCCGCACGGCGGGCAGTCCTCGAGATGCTCGCGAATTTCCCGCTCGAGCTCGGGCGTCAGCTCGCGGTCCAGAAATTCATAGAGGTGCTCGACACACTCGCGACAATTCATGCAGGGCTTCCTTTGATGTATCCCATCTCGACGGCGTAGTCGTAGAGCTTGCCTTGCAGCAACTGGCGCGCGCGAAACAGCCGCGACTTCACAGTCCCGACCGGGACTTGCAGAATGCCCGCGATCTCCTGATACGACATCCCTTCGACATCGCTCAACACCAGTGTTTCGCGGAACGCCACCGGAAGCTGGTCGATCGCCCGGAGCACCTGATCATCCACGATCTTGTCGAAGAATGCGCCCTGCGGGTCTTCGTCCTGCACCTCCGAGAACACCGCGTACGGCTCGATGGCGTCCACGTCCACCGTTTCCGGGTGCCGGGTGCGACGGCGGTACTCATTGATGAACGCGTGCCTCAGAATCGTGAGCAGCCAAGCCTTCGCGTTGGTTCCCTTCTCGTACTGGTCCCAGGCGCGGTAGGCCTTGAGCATCGTCTCCTGGACAAGGTCATCGGCATCGGAGGGGTTCCCCGAGAGGCGGAGGGCCACCCGGTATAGCACGTCGAGGTGGACCAACGCCTCCCGTTCGAAGCTTACCCGCTTTTCGTCTACGGGGGTCTGAGGAGTCGTCATGGCTGTCGGAGAAGGCTCATGCGACGCGGCGAGTTCCGCAATAGGGGAGGGGATGCTACGTTTCGCGCTCCGTGGTGCACAGCATTGTCCCGCTCGCCGTCCTCGAGGCGGTCAAGAATCTCGATACTCCCGTCGAAGATGGGCTCACCGAGTTCGCCGAGGAGCTCCTGGTGAAGCGTCTGGGCCTGTCTCCTACCGTTGAAATGCAGCTCGCGGAGTACGAGCTGCTCGCTCGCAAGGACGCGCGAGTCGAGCCGTCGCACGTCGAAGCCCTGCTGCGACTGGTGGGCCGTCGGCCCGACGCCGATCTCGTGTTCGCGGATGCAGGGCGCCGCGCGGCCCGTCGGGCCGTGAAGCGGATGTACGGGGTAACCCGTCTGTTCGGGCGTTCGGCCGCGCGGCGCGCGGCGCGCGCGGTCCTCGGCGCTGAGCTGGGCTTCGAGCACCGGTTCCCCGTCGCGCGCGTGAGTGATCCGATCGCCATCCAGGCCACGCCCGACGGCACGGCGTGCGGGTTCTACGGCGCCGGCCTCGTCGAGCTGCTGCGCCTGCTCATCGGCTACGAGGGGGCGATGCTGCACGTCGACTGCCGCGCGCGCGGCAGCGGCGCCTGCGAATGGCGCGCCGTCGGCCCCGATCCGCGCCACCAATGACACCGCTCGAAGGGTTCGATTTCGCGGCGCTGCGGGAGCTGCTGGGGAGTCTGCCCGCCGACGCCTGGCTGTTGTACGACTTCCGCGGCATCAACCCGGCCGCGACGCGGGTGCTCGGCATCCACGGGATGGGGACGCGCCGGTTCTTCGTCCTCTTGCCGCGTGACGGGCAGCCCGTCGCGCTCGCGCACCGCATCGAGCTCGCGGCATTCGACGGATTCCCCGGCGAGGTGCGTCCCTATGCGGCGTGGACGGAGCTGAACGACAATCTGCATGCACTCGTCGGCGGCAAAACCGTCGCGATGGAAGTCTCGCCCAAGGATGCCGTCCCCTACCTCGATCGCGTGCCGTATGGCGTCGTCCAGTTGGTCGAGGCGTCTGGCGCGCGCGTCGTATCGTCCGGCGTGCTCGTCTCTCGTTTCGCCGCGCGCTGGTCGCCCACCGAGCTCGCGGGACATCGGCGCGCCGCCGAGGCGATCGCGGAAATCGCATTGAGCACGCTGCGCTGGGCAGGCGCCGAACTCGCGCGCGGTGTCGCGGTGCGCGAAGTGGGGATGCAGTCGCGTGTCATGGATGCGTTCACGCGTGCCGGTCTCGTGACCGATCATCCACCCATCGCCGGCTTCCAGGCGAACGCCGCCAATCCGCACTATGAGCCGCGCGCCGGCAGCGACCGCAGCCTGGCCGCGGGCGATGTGTTGCTCCTGGACCTTTGGGCGGGCGTGTCACCCGGCAGCGTCTTCGCCGATCAGACATGGATGGCGTTCGCTGGGCGTGAGCCGAGTCGTGATGTGGTCCGCGTCTGGGAAGCGGTGCGCGGCGCCCGCGATGCCGCGGTTGCGTTACTGCGCGATCGCTGGAAAAAGAAAGCGACCGTGACTGGGGCGGCGGTCGACGATGCCGCGCGCCGCGTGATCCGCTCGGCGGGATTCGGCGAGTACTTCGTGCATCGCACGGGCCATTCGATCGACCGCGACCTCCATGGCTCGGGACCGCACATCGACAACTTCGAGACCCAAGACGAGCGAACCCTCATTCCGGGTGTCGGTTTCTCGATCGAGCCCGGCGTCTACCTGCCCGAGCGCTTTGGCATTCGCAGCGAGATCAACGTCTATCTGGGCGAGTCTGGTCCGGAAGTGACGCCGCGGCAGCCACAGCAGGAGCTGCTGCTGGTCTGAGCGCGGTCGTCACCACGGTGGCCCACACTCCCGCGCCCACGGCGGCATGCGCCGCCTGAAGTGCGCCGGGAAATCCCAGCTCCACCATCGCGGCGGCGATCGCGATTTGCACCGCGACAATCGCGAGGAGGACCGCGGCGCGCCGCGGTTGGCGCGACACCCACCAAATCGCGGCTGCCAGCACGGCGTAGGCGAGCACCCGGTGGATCCACTGAACGACGGCGAGCGGACCGGCGGTAGGGATCACCTGGCCGTTGCATAACGGAAAGCCGCCGCACGCGGCGGTGGCTCCCAGATTCGCGGTGAGGGCGCCGAACAACACCGTAATGAAGGTGAGGCCGAGCAGGAGCCCGGAGCCGGGAGCCAGGATCCAGGGTGGGCGCGCAGCCGCGATGAGACTCGCCAGCAAAAGCATGGCCGTCGCGAGATGCAGAATCACCAGGACCGGAGTCAGACCGGTCTTCACTGTCACAGCGCCGAGCAGGACCTGAATGATGAGCAGCACGACGGCCGTGTACGCCGCACCCCTGGCTCCCGGCTCCAGACTCCCGACTCCTCTCCACGCAAGCCCACCGAGTGCCAATACCAGCACCGATACCAACGCGGCCACCAGCCGGTGACTCCACTCGATCACGGTGGGTAGGTCATTCAGGGGCGGAAAGAGGTGGCCGTTGCAAAGTGGCCAATGCTCGCCGCAGCCCAGGCCGGACCCCGTAATTCGGACGACGGCGCCGAGGACAATGAGCAGGTAGGTACAGGCGGCGGCAATCCATGCCAATGTGAGGAAAGGTCGCTTCATGGGTCGGGAATATCGCTCGAAATCGTTAACAGCAGGGGTCTTGCGGTCTGCTCGACATCCCGGCAGAATCCCGAGATAGCAATGACTGGGTGTCCCGCCGGTCGCGCGCAGGAGGCCGTCACCTCGATGCGTGACCTTGTGGTGGATCCTGAAAACCGCAGCTGAAGGAGGAAGTGTATGGCCGACAATCGTTGGTTCGTTCGGTTCACCCTAAGACTTGGCCTCGTCCTGCTCGGACTGGCGCCGGCTCTTGCGAGTGCGCAAGCGCCGACGACGGTGACCGGGCGGGTAACGGCCAGCGTGGGAGGCTCGCCGCTGTACGGCGCGATCGTGAGCATTCCCTCCCTCCGCGTCAGCGGCAGTACGAACGGCGACGGACGATATCAACTCATCGTCCCCGCCGGGACTACCGGCGCTGTAACCCTCACCGCACGGCTCATCGGCTTCAAGACGCAGTCCGTGCAAGTCAGCCTCACGGGGCCGACGGTTCAGCAAGATCTCGCGCTCGAGGAAGGCGCGATCGAGCTCGAATCGAAGGTCGTGACGGCGCTGGGCATCGAACGTGAGCAGCGCAGTCTCTCGTACGCCGCGCAGACCATCAGCGGCGACCGGCTGTCCGACGTGCGCTCGAACAACGTGATCTCGTCGCTCCAGGGCAAAGTCGCCGGCGTGCAGGTCACGAACTCCGCGAACCCGTTCGGCTCGGCGCGCATCGTGGTACGCGGCGCCAGCTCGATTCTCGGGCAGAACCAGCCGCTGATCATCGTCGACGGCGTTCCGATCGACAACTCGGCGGCGTCGAACGAAGGCTACGGGCCAGGAAGCGCGTACGACGCGAACACGTCGCTGGGCGGCTATGACGTCGGCAACGCGGCGTCAGACATCAACGCCGACAACATTGCGTCGGTGACCGTCCTGAAAGGTCCAAACGCCGCGGCACTGTACGGCTCCCGGGCCGCGAATGGCGCGATCGTGTACACCACGAAGAGCGGCCGGGGCGCGCCGCAACAGGGATTCGGCGTGACCGCCAGCTTCGGCGCGACCGCGGAAACGCCATTGCGACTACCCAATTATCAGAACCAGTACGGTCAGGGTTTTTACGGTGAGTTCGATTTCGTCGACGGCAATTTTGGCGGACTCAACGACGGAGCCGACGAGAGCTGGGGGCCGAAGCTCGATGGGCGGACACACGGATGCGTGTACGTCACCACCGCGGCCGGCAAGCCCGACTACGCCGCTGGATACGACCAGAGCCGTGCGTGCAATCAGTTTTTCGGCGCGGGCCCATGGATGGCGCACCCGAACAACGTGCGCGACTTCTGGCAGACCGGGCTGATGATCAACGCGAACATTGCGGTGGCGCGCAGCAGCGACCGCAGCAACGTTCGCCTATCGGTGGGCCGCACCAACGAAAGCGGCATGTATCCGAACAACACGAACAACCGGACAGACGTCGCGTTGTCCGGCGGCACGCAGGTCTCGGATCACTGGAGCGCCGAGGCATCGGTGAACTACGTCAACGACGGCATGAAGAACCAGCCGGCGCAGGCGTACGAAGAAATCGATCCCATGCAGAACTTCATCTGGTTTGGCCGGCAGGTGGATACTAAGCTGCTCAAGGACAACCTGTATCGTAATCCGAACGACGCGCTCACGCAGCAGATCTTGACCGGTGTTCCGGGTCTGCGTACCGATGCGCCCATCCAGTACAGCTGGAATTACAGCTATCACGCCAACCCGTACTGGATGGCGGGAGTGAAGACGACCGACTACTCGCGTAACCGCGGACTCGGCCACGCGTCCGTCACGTACAAAGTGAATGACTGGTTGAGCGTGACCGGGCGTTCGGGACGCGACTGGTACCAGAATCAGTTTCGTGCAAACTACCCCGTCAACGACATCTCGCCGTTCTTTCAGGGCGGATTGTTGGATGTTGGCGAAACGCGGAGCGAGACGAACAACGACTTCCTGATTACAGCCAACCGCTCGCTCACGCCGACGCTGGGCCTGGCGCTGAACGTGGGCGGTAACGAGCGGAAGAATGACTTCAATACGAATATCGGGCAGGTGAACGGGCTCGCCGTACCGGGAGTCTACACGATGGCCAACTCCAACGGTCAACCGTTCACGGCCGTGCTGCAGTCTCACAAGAAGGTCAACTCCCTGTACGGCTCGGCGAGCTTTAGTTATCGCGACTGGCTCACGTTCGATGTGACGGGCCGTAATGACTGGTCTTCCACGCTGCCCAAAGGCGCCAACTCACTCTTTTATCCCTCGGTGGGCGCGGCATTCATCTTCACCGACGCCATGGGCCTGCAGAGCAGCTGGCTGTCGTACGGCAAGCTGCGCGCCAGCTGGACGCGAGTCGGGAATGACACCGATCCGTACCAGCTCGCCGCCGTCTACGCATGTACCCCGTGGGGTGGCCGGCCCAGCTGCAGCGCCTCGGATCGACTCCCGACACCGAACCTCAAACCCGAGCAGACGACGGGCGAGGAAATCGGCGCCGACCTCGGATTCTTGCGCGACAAGCTGATTCTGAACGCGACCATCTATCAGAAGAACACGACCAATCAGATTCTCCCGGTCTCCGTCTCCGCCGCGACGGGTTATACGCAGAAGGTCGTAAATTCCGGTGAGGTCCGTAACCGTGGTATCGAGTTGGCGTTGACGACGACGCCAGTCGAGCGGGGTAACGTCCGGTGGAACGTCGTGGTGAACTGGTCCAAGAACAGCAACCAAGTGCTATCGCTGTTCAGTGGCGTGTCGCAGGTCGTGGTCGGGTCGTTCTGGAACGTGAACGTGGCCGCTCAGGTTGGCCAACCCTACGGCAATCTGGTTGGTTACAAGTGGCAGCGGGACGCGCAGGGCCACATCGTTGTCGGCGACGACGGCCTGCCGGTTCGGGATGCGACCCAGCAGGTCCTCGGTAATTACAATCCCGATTGGGTCGGTGGGATCAGCAACACAATCACCTACAAGCGGCTGAGTCTCTCCCTCGCTGTCGACGGGCAGTACGGCGGCCAGGTCTACTCGGTCACGAAATGGTTCGGCCAGTACTCCGGCGTCCTCGCGAACACGCTCGCCGGCCGCGAGACCGACTGGGACAAGCCGGGCTACGTGGTGCCGAATGCGGTCTACGCAAACGGCCAGCCGGACACCACGCACGTCTTGGCCCAGGATTACTGGCACAACACGTTCTACGCGCAGGAGCCTGGGATTTTCAACGCCACGTACTTCAAGCTCCGCGAGGCCCGCTTGGCTTACACGCTCCCGCCCTCGGTCGCGCGCTTCCTCGGGTTCTCGGACGCGACTGTGGCCGTTGTGGGGCGTAACCTGCTCCTCTGGGCCAGGCAGCCAACGATCGATCCGGAAACCGCATTCGACACCGGCAATCGTCAGGGTGTCGAGAACGGCCAGCTGCCGACCGCGCGCAGCATTGGCTTCACCATGTCCGTGCGGCCGTAGCCGCCTTAGGAGACAGACCTATGCGATATAAAATCCTGAGCGTCTTCGCCGCGCTGGCTACCATCACCGCCTGCGGCGACTTGACGTCCATCAATAGCAACCCCAACGGGCCGACGGACGTTGACCCGCCGTCGATTCTCGGAAACGCGCTCGACAACGTCGCGGGCGGTGTCAACGGGGTGAACAGCCTGAACATTCGGGGTGGGGGTCTCTGGGTCCAGTATTACGCGGAGATCCAGTACAGGGATGAGGACAAGTACATTCTCCGTTCCGGCAGCTCGGGCGGATGGGGATTCTATAACTCGTCCCTCGAAGACTTTCAGCGGATGATCGAGAAAGGTGTCGCGGCCGCAAGGCCTAATTGGTCCGCCGTGGGTCGCATCATGAAGTCGTACGTCTTCAGCGTCATGACGGATGCGATGGGCGACCTGCCGTATTCCCAGGCATTGAAGGGCGACACCGTGCTGCAGCCCGCTTACGACACGCAGCAGGCGATCTATAATGGCCTGTTCGCCGATTTGACCCTGGCGACCACGGAACTCGATGCCGCCGCTGCAGCGCCACCGGGCGATCCTAAGGGTATTGGCTTCGCCACCGGCGATCTGCTGTACGATGGTGATATGGCCGAGTGGCGCAAGTTCGCCAACTCGCTCCGGCTGCGTCTCGCGATCCATCTGACGAACGTGGATCCGACCAAGGCGGCAGCGGAGGCCGCTGCCGCGGTCGCCGGTGGCGTGTTCACCGGCAATGCGGACAACGCCGTGCTCATGTACCTCGCGACGTCTCCCAATCAGAACCCGATCTATCAGGACGTGCACGTCGGGGGCCGAGACGATTACGGCATGAGCAAGACGTATGTGGACTCGCTGCTCAGCTGGAACGATCCGCGGTTACCGGTATTCGCACAGATCAACAAGGACACCATCCTTGCGAATCGGACCTATCGGGGACTCCCCAACGGTCTCAATGACGGCGAGGGCCCCAAGCTGTTCTACATCTCGCGGATCGGGTCACTGTGGCGCGAAACACCGAATGCGCCGATGCCGCTCTTGACGTACTCGGAGGTGCTGTTCCTCGAAGCCGAGGCGGCGGAGCGCGGCTGGATCGCGGGAAGCGCCGCGACCTTCTACAACGATGCGGTCAGGGCCTCGATGGAGTTCTATGGCGTTCCGGACGCTGCGATCACGGCGTACCTGGCCGATTCGCGCGTCACGTACGTGGCAGGCGCTACGGGCCTGCGACAGATCGCTTACCAGAAGTGGGCTTCATTGTTCATGCAGGGCATGGAATCGTGGACAGAGGTGCGGCGCACTCAGGTGCCAACGCTTGTCCCCGGTCCCCGCGCGGTGCTCGCCAGCATTCCAGAGCGCCTGCCGTACGACGACAACGAGGCGGTGTTGAACAAGTCCAATTTGGACGCCGCGGTCTCACGTCAGGGGTTCAGCGCCAGCAACGACATTAGTTCGGCGCTGTGGTTCACGGGGCGGTAGTAGTCGCCGCGCCCGTCTCGTAGTCTGAAAAAACTGAAGCCCCCGGGGAATCATTCCCGGGGGTTTCTGCTTCAGTGACTAATCGCGGAGCTCCCGCGTGCCCGCTCGTGTCAAGTTGTGTCGGCGCGCGCGAGGAAGATGAGGATCAGACCGTGCCCGCTGCCGGGATAGCCGGGGCGGGACGTCATGCCGAGGGGATAGACCTCGACGCGTTCGGTCTGCGCTGCTTGGATCTGGATGAGCGGACAGGTATCGGTGGTGCGGGTGCCGTCGACGTACACGTCGGGATCGTTGCTGCCTTGCATGCTGTCTTTGCCACGCAGCTCGAGCAACGGGCAGCGGGTGTATTGCGTCCAGCCGGTGATGCGCAGCTGCGGCATCGCGTGTCGGATGACGTCCAGGACCGAGCGACTGGGGTCGTACGATAACGCCCGGCCCGTGATGATCAGGCTCCCTGTCGTCGTGGGGGACAGCGGCCTGCCGCCGGGATCATTGGAACGGTCATACGCACGTGACGTTTGGCAACCGGCGGCGACGACCATGAGTGCCCCGAGGCGCGCGCGCGAACGAAAACTCAGCATGAGAAGCCTCCTTCCGGAGTATGTCCGCGGGGCAGGCAGTGTCAAGGTATACTTTGCGAATCTTATGTCCGCACCTTTGATGCCCCCCCGCCCCCCCGGCCCCTCCGCTCCCGCTGACCGCTGGGGCGAGCGGTTGGTCCGGCGCTTGGGCCTGTGGAGCGCGGTCGCCGTGCTCGTCGGCTCGACGATCGGCAGCGGGATCTTCCGCACGCCGGCGCGCATCGCCGCGTACGTGCCCGCGCCGATCCCGATGTTCGGCGTCTGGGTGCTGGGGGGGCTGCTCGCGCTGTGCGGTGCGCTGACCTATGCCGAGCTCGCGGCGCAGTACCCGCGCTCGGGCGGAGTCTACGTCTATATCCGCGAAGGCTTCGGGCGGCTCCCCGCGTTTCTGTTCGGCTGGACCGAGCTCTTGCTGATTCGCGCGTCGGCGCTCGGGGCGATCGCGACACCGTTCGCGGAATACTTGCTCCGCTCGCTGGGCTACGATCCCAAGATCGAGCCCAACGCGACCTACGTCCATTACGTCGCGGCCGGGGCGATCGTCCTCACCGCAAGTCTCAATTACGTGGGCGTGCGCTGGAGCTCACTCGTCCTCAACCTCACCACGGGGGCGAAGTACGGCGCGTTGGTGCTGCTCGTGCTGCTGGCGTTCGTGGTCGGGCGGGGAGAGTTCGCGCATTTCAGCCAGGCAGCGGGCATTGTCCAGCCGGCGTCGTTCGGGCTGGCGCTCGTCTCGGTCCTCTGGGCCTACGACGGCTGGGGTGACCTTTCGTTCGTGGGCGGCGAGGTGCGCGACCCCGAGCGCAACCTGCCCCGGGCGCTGGTGCTGGGCACGCTCAGCGTGATCGCGATCTACCTGCTGGCGAACGCCGCGTACCTGTATCTCATCCCTATCGCCCAGATGAGGCATTCGCCTCTGGTCGCGGCAGACGCGGCGCAGCTGATCGTGGGGCAAGTCGGCGTGGGCCTCGTGGCGGTGCTGGTGATGGTGGCCACGTTCAGCACTTTGGTGGGGTCGATCCTTACCTCGCCGCGCATCTTCTTTGCCATGGCGGACGACGGCCTGCTGTTCCGCCAGGTGGCGCGGGTGCATCCGCGCTTCCAAACGCCGTCGGTCTCGATCGTCGTGGCCGCGGCCCTCGGCGTGGTGTGGGTGCTGCTGCTCAACTTCGACCAGCTGGCGGACCAGTTCGTGGTCGCGATTTTTCCCTTCTATGCGCTCGCGGCGGCTGCCGTTTTTACGCTGCGGCGGCGCCAGCCTGCGCGGCCCCGGCCCGTCCAAGTGCTCGGATACCCGGTGGTGCCGCTGCTGTTTATCCTCGCCACCTTCCTCATCCTGGGGAACGCCCTGCGCGAGCACCCCGGCTCCACCGGACTCGCGTTCGGCGGCATCCTGCTGGGCGTGCCCGTCTACTTCGCGTGGCTGCGCTGGCGGCCCGCGCCGCCGTCCCCGACCTCGACCCACTAAGACGAGAAGGGCGCGATTACTCGCGCCCCTCAGACAGACCGTCCGACCGTCCGACAGTTACCAGTTGAACAAGTACCGCACCCCCAGCTGCATCCGCCAGACGTCGAACGTGCTCACATTCTTCTGGAACGAGCTCGAAATGAGGTTCAGGCCCACGTTCGCCAGGCGGTAGGTCGGGGCGCCGCTTGCATCCACGCCGACGAACGACAGCGGCCGCGACGTCACGAACCCCTGCGAGACTCCCCAATCGCTCTTGAGCAGATTTGTGAAATTCAGGATATCGAAGCGGATCTGGAGACTGTTGGCGTTCCCGGCTAGCCGGCGCGACACATCCTGCGAGATGCTCAAGTCGGCACGGAAGACCATCGGCAGGATCACGCCATTGCGCTGGGCGTATTCGCCGCGGTGCTTGCTCAGGTACGGATCCTGATTGATGAACGCATCCCACGCCGCCGCCTGCTGGGCCGGCGTGTACGTCACCGTATCCGGATTTACGATCACGCGGTTCGAGACGAAGTTCATCTCGCCCTGGTTGCGCGGGATGTAGATCAGGTCCTGATTCGCCGCCCCGTCGCCATTCATGTCGCCGGAGAACACGTAGCTGCCGTTCCCGGCGCTCCGGTCGTCGAAGTACAGACTGATGCTCGTCGGACCGACGCCCACAAAATCACGGGTATAGCTGACGGCGCCGAAGAAGCGATGACCGGGCGCGAACTGCGAGTTGGCGATAATCGGATTGTTCGGGTCGACCGCGATGGCATTGCCGGTCCATGAGCCGGACGCGATGGACCCCGCATCCACCGTGTTCTTGCTCGTGCCGTAGCTGTACCCAAGCTTCGCAAACAGCCCGCCGCGGAACGAGCGCTCCACCGAAGCCGCGATGTTCGAGGAATGCCCGATGCCCTGGTTCGTCAGCACGGTGGCGTCGCTGACGTTCCCGTAAATGCGGTTCGAGGTCCACCGCGGCCGGCCGTCGGGGCCGGCGAACGACGTCTGCGGGGCCGGCAGATTCGCATTGATGTAGGCGATCCCGTTGACGTCCTTGGAGTAGAGATACTCGGCCGTCCCGGTCAGGCCCCAGGGCAGCTGCTGGTCGATGGCGAGGTTGCCGCGCCACAGCTGCGGGAACTTGAAGTTCGGATCGGTGAGGGCCAACTGGAAGCTCGTCGCCGGGGCGCCCGTCACCGTCGCCGGCTTGTAGGCGTTCGGATTCGGATTGAACGGATAGGCAAACGTGGTATCGGCCTGGATGAAACCGGTGAGTACGCCGGTGTTGCCGACCTGGTTCGAGATCCACACGTAGGCGGGCCGCCCGGTGAAGATGCCGATCCCACCGCGGATCTGCGTGGTGTGCCGTCCACCCGGATCGAAGTTGAAGCCCAAGCGCGGGGAGAACAGCAGATTCGTCCCCGGGAGGGCGCCGCTGTTGTAGTGGATCGGCGCGCCGCTCGCGTCACGGAAAGTCATCGTATCCGCGACGGCGTTGTCATACGCGGTGTTCGTGAACTTCGGCACATCGACCCGCACCCCCGCGGTCAGCGTCAGGTTGGTGCTGGGCTTCCACTCATCCTGGGCGTAGGCGCCGGAATACAGCACGTCCAGCGGTTGGACCGGTTCCGTCAGCCCCGGGATGTTCGCGTAGCGGTACTGGAAGCGGCGCAGCCGGACCGGCGAGGTGGTGCGCGCGGGGTTCGCGAGGTAGCTGTCGGCGGCGGTATAGAAGTCCGCGAGCGTGTTGAAGACGTACACGCTCTGCGCACCGGGGAAGAACACGTTCGTCGAGTGGTACTTCTCAACGCTGACGCCGAGCGTCACCGAGTGCTTCGGCAGGTAGACTGTGAAGTTGTCTTGGAGCTGGTAGCTGTGATAAAAGAGTTTGTTATCCGGTGTGAACGGCTCGAATCCAAACGTCGTATAGTTGCTGCCGCCTTGCAGAATCTCGACGAGGGGGAACCACGGCCCATCGACGTTCTTGCGGCTTTCATCGCTGGTGTTGTACCCCACGATAAGGTTGTTGGAGCTCTTGCCGAACGACGAGTTCCACTCGCCCACGATGGACCGGATGTTCTCGAGAATCGCGTAGTTCGAGTTGGCGAAATTCAATGAGAGATTGCTGCTCCGCCGGTTGCCCAACCCCAGCGATGACGAGTTGGAAAGCAACACTGGCGTTTCCGAGTTCAACAGGTTGTAGCGGACGCTCAGCTTGTTGTGGTCGTTCAGATTGTAGTCTAGGCGGCTGAGAAAGCGCGTCGATGGCGTCTTGAAGTCGTATCCCTGGTACGGTCCCGTCTCGTAGCCGAACTTGGTGCGCACGTACGTGCTCAACGCGTCGAGGTCCGAGGCGAGCACACGGGTCACGGACCCGATGTTTGGCTGCCCACCGGTATTGGCCAAAAACGTGGTCCCGGGCGCTGTCTGGGCGTCGTCCTCGTAGCTCGCGAAGAAGAACAGCTTGTTCTTGAGGATCGGCCCGCCCAGCGCGATACCCACGTCGTGATACTGGAAGGTCCCGGGATTGAATGTGTTCGGCCCCGCGCTCTTGCCCACGAAACTGTTGCTGCGCGTGTTGTAGAAGGCCGATCCCGCGAAGGTGTTCGTGCCGCTCTTTGTGACCATGTTCACGCCGGCGCCGACGAAGTTCCCCTGCCGCACGTCGAACGGCGCGATGTTCACCTGCACCTGCTCCAGCGCATCGAGCGAGATCGGCGTCACTCCGGTGCGATCACCGGGCTGCCCGGCCAAACCGAAGGAATTGTTGAAGTAGGAACCATCGATCGTCGTGTTGTTCAGCCGGTTGTCCTGACCGGCGAACGAGAACCCGAACGACATCGGACTGTACTGCGGCGTCAGCCGCAACAAGTCCTCGACCCGGCGGCTGATCGTCGGGAGATGCGCCAGCTGGTCGGTCGAGACGGTGGTCGCCGCGCCCGTCCGTTGGCTGCTGAAGATGGAGCCCGCCGCCGACGTCTCGACCGTCACCGCCTCGAGCTGCACGGTGGCCTGCGGGAGCCGGAACTGCAGATCGCTCGTCACGCCCAGCGACACGGTCACACCGTTTTGGACTTCCTGCCGATACCCGACCCGCGAAGCGCTGACCTTGTATGGCCCGCCTACGCGCATGCCCGGGATCGTGAACCGCCCGTCCACCCGCGTGACCGCGGCGTACGTGGTGCCCGAGGGGCCGTGGACCGCGACGACCCGCGCCCCCTCCAGGGGACCGCCGCCCATGGAATCGCTGACGATTCCGGCGATCGCGCCGGTGGTGACGCCCTGCGCAAACGCCGCGGGGATGGCAAACATCGAAACAGCCGCCGCCGCAAAACCGGCGCGGCCAACGCTGACGATCCAACGCATGGATGGACCTCTCCGGAGAGGGAACGAATGCAGGGTGCTGGTGCCCATCGAGACCGGTGAGAAGGTGGTCCCGATCAGAAACCGCGTCAAGGACTTAGGTGGGTGCTTTACGCAGCAGATACACGGCCGCGACAGCGACGAGAATATTGGGCGTCCACGCCGCGAGCATCGGCGGCAGCACGCCCCCCGCGCCGACCGCTTTCGCCAGCTGAAACATGAGCAGCACGATGAAGGTCGTTGCGAGACTCGCCGCCACGCCCCACGCCGCGCCGCTCTTCGGATTCGAAATAGCGAGCGGCGCGCCGAACAGCGCAATCAGCACACAGATGAACGGAATCGCGATCTTGAGCGCGAGCTCGACTTGCAGCTTCTTGGCATTCGAGCCGCTGCGCGTCAGCGCGTCGATGTAGCGCCGCAGCTCCCCATAGCGCATCTCGTCGGGCGCCTTCGGCTCGGCCAGGAGATCGACGGGGCGCTCCCGCAGCGTGTGGGAATGCAGCGAATCGAATTCGAACGCCGTCTCCCCGCCGGGCTGATTGCCGGCGAGATAGCGCAACGTGCCGCGGTGCAGCATCCAACGCGGCCGGCGCGCCGCCTTCCCGGTGTCGCTGTAGATCGCGCGCTGCGCCGCCACCACGATCGTCGGGTAGGCGGCTCCGGTGCCTTCGCGCTCCAACATCAAATCGGTCATCTCCCGCGTCTTCAGCTCGAGCGAGCGGATCGCGTATACCCACCCGCGGTCCGCCCGGTACACGAAGTTGTAGCGCGAGGTGGTCGAGCGAATCGCCTTCTCGCCCAGCATCCCCAGGCGATGCGACGTAGCGACTGGAGCGATCTCGGCGAGCAACAGCCCCGCGGCGAACGCCGCGCCCGCGGCGGCAAAGAGCGGGAGCACGAGCCGGTGGAAGGAGATCCCCGAGGCTTTGGCCGCGGTCAGCTCGGAATGGCGCCCGAGCGCGCCGACCGTGAACACGGTCGCGAACAGCACCGCGACCGGCAGGATGAGGAACATCTTCTCGGGGAAATCGAAGACGTACGACAACGCCACGACGCCCGGCTTGATGCCGCGGCCCAGATAGGTGTCGAGCCTGTCGGTCAGATCGATCACGATGACGAGAATCGGAAAGCCGAACAGCGTGATGAGGAAAACGCGAACCCACTCGCGGAAGAGATACCGGTCCAGCGTCAGGAACGTGAAATGCGGAATATGGAATGCGGACCGAATGTTCACAGGCGAATCCGCATTTTGGGAATCCACCCGAGGAACGTCTGTTTGACCTCCTCCCAGTCGCCGCCGTGCGCCGTACTTCCCGCGTGGCGCGCGGTCCAGAGCAGTGGGATCGAGACGATCAGGAAAATGAGATTCGGCGTCCACATCGAGAAGAAGGGCGGCACGATCAGCCGGTCGCCGAATTCCTCGCCGCCGATGAGGCCGACGTAGTAGACCGAGAACACGGCCAGGCTGGTGCCGATCACGAGTCCGACACCGCCGCGCGGATAGCGAATGGCCAGCGGCACGCCGAGGAGCGCGAAGATCACGCAGGCCGCCGAGATGGCGAGCTTCTTCTGAATCTCGACCTCGTAGATCGCGGCGCGCTGGCGCGCGGCGCGGAGTCGCTGCGCGTAGGCGGCCGGCGTCGTCACGTCCTGGACGACGAGCGCCGGCGGCGCCGCCTCTCCCGTCCCTGGCTCCGCGGCGCGGGCCGCTGGGGGAGCGCCGGGCAGGAGCCGCTGCAACACCCCGAGCACCCGGCAGTACATGCTCGGGCGTGGTGACGTCGTGTCCGCCGCGACCGGCCGGAGCGGCGCCAGTTTGCTGACGCGGCGGAGCTCGCCTGCGACGGCGTTGAGCGCATCGATCCGCACGCGCTCCAGGTCCTGGCGCGCGCGCGCGACGACGTCCTGCATCGCGCAGATTCCCATCTCCCGGTCGCTGCGATACTCATCGTGCTTCGTCGTTTCGAAGGTGTTGCTGACGCCGGCGACCTTGATGCGATTGATCGTGTAGAACGTGCGGTTGAAGTGCTCGGGATCGGTGCGCCTGATCTCGTGCACTTCACCGTCGCGCAGCGTGAGATAGAGGTCGGTGCCGCCGCCGCTATAGGCCATCCGCCCCGAATCGGCCATGATAATGCGCCGCCGGTCGGGATCCTGTAGATCATAGATCGTCACGTCATTCAGCGTATTGGCGGCGGCGTCGATGCGGGTGGCGCGCAGGAAGAACTGGCCGGGCACGACCTCGTTGATCACCTGTTCCTTCAACTGAAACGTCGGCTTCTTGCGCTGGATGTCGACCAGGAGGGTCCGCAGCGTGTGATTGGAGCGCGGCAGGACCTGATCATTCCAGAGCAGCGAGATGACGCCCATCAGCGCGGCGCCGCCAAGCACGGGCGCGAGGATTTGGCCGATACTGATGCCATTCGCTTTCATCGCGGTGACTTCGTTGTCGGCGGCGAGATGGCTGAACGTGTACAGCACCGCCACGAGCACGGCCATCGGGAGCGTCATCGCGACGATGAACGGAATGGAGAGCGCGAACACTTCGAAGATGGCGCCCCACGGCAACCCCTTGCCCACGAAGTTGCCGAACTGCTTCGCGACCTGATTGACGAGCATCGCGAACGTGAGCGCCGCGATCGCGTAGCCGAGCGGAGGAAGATGTTGCCGCAGGATGTAACGGCTCAGGATGCGCACGATTGGTCGCGCCATTATATTCGGAACCCCAAGTCTCTACAAGGGATGCGGCGTCTTGCGCAGATAGTTGGACTCGCCCTCACGCTCGTCGTACCCCAGGCTCATGCGCAGGCTCCTGTGTACACGTTTGGCGTGCCGCCGCTCGTCGGGCCACGCCAGCCGGCGCTGGCGCCCGGCGGCCGATTGGGCGCGCGCGTCCCGCCAGCACTCATCGCGCGCGCCTGGGCCGAGCGCGTGCTTGCTCGACGCGCATCGCTGTTCGCCGCCCTTTCGCCGCCCGCTGTATCCGCCCCCTCGCCGCCCGTTGTATCCGCCCCTTCGCCGCCCCTCGCCGCCCCATCGCCGGCAGCAGAAATCGGCATGAACCTCAATCTGCGACTGGAGCTCAAGGCGGATCAGTTCCGCAACCTGCGGTGCACGTCGCAGGAGCAGCAAGGCGCGCTCTCCGGCTGCAGCGCCGGTTTTCCGACGATCACCCCCAACCCGCAGTATGCCATCCGCACCGCCGGGATCGTCGGCCAGCGGCTGCATGTCGATGTGGATTTCGACAGCCAGCGGGAGTTCGATGCCAACAACAACCTCCACGTCTGGTACGAGGGGCTGGAAGACGAGATCCTGCGGCGCGTCGAAGCCGGCAATGTGACGTTCCAGGCGCCGCCGTCCCGCTTCATCACCGCGGCGATTCCCGCGAACAATTTCGGCGTGCAGGCGATCGCGCAGGTCGGTCCCGTCGAGTTCCGCGGGATCGTCGCGCAGCAGAAGGGCAACATCGTGAAGGACCGGTTCTATTCGGTCGGCGATGTGACGAGTCAGCCGCTCGACCGCGAAGCGCGCGATCTCGACTATGAATCCGGCCGGTTCTTCTTCGTCATCGATCCGGCGGCCGTCCCCGGATATCCCGCCCTCGACATTCTGCAACTCGACCTAATCACGAGGCCCGATTCCCTCACGGTCGGCGCCCTGCGCGTGTACCGGCGCCGCGCCATCCCGCCGAGCTCGAGCGGCAATCAAAACGCGGGTGGCGTGCGCGCCGTGGCCTGCGGGCCAGGACTCACCGCCATCGATTGCCGCGGGCAGCGCGAAGGCCCGTTCGAGTGGGAAGTCCTGCAGGAGGGGAAGGACTACTACGTCGATCCGACGGGGACGTGGTTCGCGCTCGCCAACCGGCTCGACCAGAGCGATTACCTGGCCGTCTCCTACATCACGGCGAGCCGCAGCGACTCGATCGGCACCTTTCCCGTCGCAGCGCGCAGCGACAGCGCGGTGGTCGATACGCTGCGGCTCGTGTACGACCCCAAGCCGGCGGTGAACGCGACGTCGCCATCGTTCCGCTTCGAGATCCGCAACGCCTATCGGCTCGGCGGGCGGGAGATCGATCGGAGCAGCGCCGCGCTCACGCTGAGCGTGAACCAGCGGGAACGGGGGCCCACCGGCGAGACCTATCTCCAGCGACTGGGGGTGGCGCTGGCGAACGATCCCACTCAGTTCGACCAGTACAACCGGCTGTTTCCGCGGCTCCGCGATCCGAATCAGGGCGATCCGGTGCGCGATCTGTTCATCGTGTTCCCGCACCTCGCGCCGTTTGCCGATTCCAGCAAGCTCACGGCGACGGAGCGCAACGACTCGCTGTATCGCACGCCCCGCGCTTACCTCGCCACGCAGGGACCGCCGTCGGTCTTCGCGCTGCGCCTGCATATGCAGGCGACCGCGTCGCCCGACCGCTCGATGCTCTCGCTGAACAGCTTCCAGATCCGCGAAGGCAGCGAGCGGATCTACGTGCGCAACACCCTGCTCACGCGCGAAACCGACTACACGATCGACTACACGACCGGCCAGGTGCAGTTCAAGAATCCCGATGCGCTGTTTCAGGGAGGGGGAGGAGCGGTACAGGTGCGGGCACAGTTCGAAGAGCGCGCGGCGTTTTCCATCGCGCCCACCACCACCTACGGCCTGTCGGCGCGCTATGACCTCGGAGCGACAGGGCAGGTAAACCTGCTGGGCATTTTCCAGCGCGAGCAAAGCACGTTCACGAGGCCCCCGCTCGGATTCGAGCCGGCGGCGGGATTCATCGGCGGCATCTCGACGCAGCTGCGGTTCCAGCGCGCCTCCTCGGCCCTGAGCATCAACGGCGAGCTGGCCTTCTCGAAGCCCTCGCCCAACCGCTTTGGCCAGGCGTATGTCGAGGAATTCGAAGGCTCGGCCGCGCGCTCCATCAACCTCGCCGACAACGCGTGGCACTGGGGGAGCATCCCGACGTCCGGGCGCGGCGTTGAGCCGCTCGGCTTCAGCGCCGGATTCGATCCGAATCAGGCCGCATTCCTGACCTGGCAGAGCCTGCCGTACGCGCTGAGCAATAATGGACTCGTGCCGCGGCAATTCCTGCCGCAGCAGATCGATCCTACGCTGCGGTTCACCGGCCAGGCGCAGGCCGCCGAGCCGGTGCTGTGGTTGACGCTCAAGCCGGACTCCGTCCTGGGGCTGGCGAATCAGGCCGGAGTCCCGAACTGGACGCGGCCGCCACAGAACACCCCGCGCTGGCGCTCGATCACGCAGGCGCTGTCGGCGACCGGAGTCGATCTGTCGCGCGTCGAGTTCCTGGAATTCTGGGTCTGGGAGGACGCGCCGCGCACCGCGCGCGCCAATCGCACGACTGTCCTGTTCGACTTCGGCGGCGTGTTCGAGGACGCACTCGCATTCGTGCCGGACTCGTTCAGAGTGACGGGGGGGGGAGCAGATACAACGTACCGCGGCGCGCGGCGCGCGGGCGCAGGCCGCCTGGACTCCGAGCGCGATCCGCGGACGCAGACGTGGAGCGCGACGTTGAACGACGAAGGCATCCTGTCCGATCGCGTGGTGGACGGGATCGTCGATGCCACGCGCGGCGTCGTCGTGGACACACTGCCGCTCTGCTCGGCGACGCAGAACGGTCAATTCATCCCATTCCTGTTCGGTGATATTCGGTCGCGCTGCGGGCGGCACAATGGCGCGGTCGATACCGAGGACCTGGACGGCGACTTCGTGCTCGACTCGACGAGCGGCGTACGCACCGCGGAGAGCTTCGTGCGGTACGTGTTTCCGATCGGGGACGACCGGTTCTTCGTCCGCAATGGCGGAATGGACGGGGCGGGCGGCGCGCAGTGGCGCCTCTACCGCATTCCATTTCGCACCGACACGCTGCAGATCGGCAATCCGAGTCTCCGGCAAATCCAGTCGCTCCGCATCACGATCGTGGCGGCGGCCCCGGCGGGTGGGGGTCCCGAGGCGGAGCTGCCGTTGGCCCTGTCGCGCGTGCGCTTGGTCGGGAGCACCTGGGTGAAGCGCGCCGACACGCCGATCCTGGGCATCGGCGGCGAGCGCGGGACGGGCACGGGAGAAGTCGTGGCGTCGGTGGTCAGCACGGAGAACCAGGACCTCGGCTACACGCCGCCGCCGGGCGTCGTGGACGAGGCGGGCCAGAAGAACGCGACCTTTCAGATCGGGGCGACCGAGATCAACGAGCGTTCGATGCGGCTGCTCGCCAGCGGACTCGGTCTGGGCCAGCGGGCCGAAGCGTATCTCCGCTTCACCACGGAAGGCGACAAGAACTTCCTCAAGTATCGCACGCTGCGGGTGTGGGCGCGGGGGCGCGGCGTCGGCTGGGAGGACGGCGACCTCGAGTTCTTCATCAAAGCAGGGAAAGACCAGGACAACTTCTATATGTACCACGCGCCGGCGAAGACGACTTCATGGGAGCCGGAGGTCGTGGTGCAGTTCGAGCGCTGGCTGGGGCTGCGCGCGCGCATCGAGCAGGCTTGGCTGCGCGGTGACACGGCGCAGATCTATCCCGGCTGCCCCGACTCCAGTCTCCTGGTTCCTGACTCCTCGTATGTCATGTGCGACGGCCCGTACATCGCGCACGTGCGCGACCCGGGCACCGCGCCGCCGAATCTGGCCCGCGTGCAGGAAATCGCGGCGGGGATGTGGCGCATCCAGACAGCGGTGGTCATCGATCAGGCGGAATTATGGGTGGACGACATCCGACTGGGCGACGTCGTGCGTGAGACGGGCGCGGCCGGCGCCGTGGACATCGCGCTCGCGGCAGCCGATGTGGCGGATCTCGCGCTCAGCCTGTCGCGGCGGGATGGGAACTTCCGGCAACTCGCCGAGGATCCGTCGTACTCCACCGACAACTCCGCCACGGTCAGCGGCACGGTGCGGATGGACCGCTTCCTGCCGCATCGTTGGGGGCTCTCCATTCCCGTCACGTTCCAGCGCACGCTCAGCGGCAGCGAGCCGTTCTATCTGAGCGGCACCGACATTCGCGCCGACGCGTTGCAAGGTCTCCGCACGCCTCACAGCGGGGCGGCGAGCTACGGGTTTTCGGCGCGTCGCGTTCACCAGGCGAGCGGCAGGCTCGGACGCTGGCTGCTCGATCCGCTGTCGGTGACTGGCGCGTACGCGAGTGGGGATACGCGGGCGTCCTTGTCGCGGGCCAGCTCGTCGGACTACGCGTTTAATCTCGACTACACCGCGTCGCCCAACGCCACGCTGCTCAAGGTCGCTGGGCTGGCGCTGCGTCTCAATCCGTCCCGCATCCATTTTCGCTCGGGCCTGATCGGCAGCGACGCGCAACGCTTCACGTTTCTGGTGCCCATCGCACAACGTGCCGACACGGCGCCGCCCGCGATCTCGCGGACGCGACTGTGGCAGAACTCCGGCGGCGTGCAGCTCACGCCATTGGCCGGCGTGCAGCTCGGCGTCGATGCGGTGTCGACGCGAGACCTGCGCGACTATGGCGATTCGACCACGATGGGCCGGCTGATTCGCCAGCAGCGCTCGTCGCTGTGGGGCGGCGACATCGGTCTGGAAACCCAGCGGTTACTCACGACGTCGCTCGCGCTCACGCCCCGCGTCGCGGGAGGCTGGTTCCGGCCGCGGGCCACGGTCGGATCTTCGTTCACGTTCACGCGCGACCCCAACGCGCGCCAGCCGGCGCGTACCGAGGGCGATACCGCGGGCGAGTTTCGCGTGCCGGCCGCGTTCAGCAACGGGCGCCGGGTCGAAACCGGCGCTCAGCTCGACGCGCGCCTGCTGGGGCAGGCGATCTTCGGCGACTCGTCGGCGCTGGCCGCGTGGCTCGGCCGCATCACGGGACTCGATGTAACATACAGTGCGCAGGAGGGGTCGACGTTCGGCCGGGCCACGGACGCGCCGGATGCGGGCTATCAACTGGCGCTGGGTGGATTCGGCGGCTTCCGCCAGGTGGGCGGATTGCTCGCCACCGCGGCGACGCAGACCAGGACGCTGTCGACCGGGGGCGCGGCCATCTTGCCGCTGGGACTGCGCGCCAACGTGACGTACCGGCTGACGCGAGGGGTGGTCTGGACGCTGCGTGCCGACGAGCAAGTACAGATCAATACCCGGGCAGTGGACTGGCCGAACGGCTCGATTAGCTGGACCGTCTCTCCCTCGCGCCAGCTGATCGGCCGGATATTGACCAACATCAATGCCCGGTTGGGGTATCGCCGGTCGGAGTCGGTGAACGAGCAACCGGGTTTTGCCTCGCCCGGGACTGTCACCCTGAACAGCACGATCGAGAAAGCGTTTACTCCCGCGGCATCGTTCACCTGGGTGGGCGGGGTCTTCACGAGCTTCGACATGTCGCGGACATCCTCGGATCGTGTGAGCGCGGGAAACCTGTTTCGCAGCGAGCGCAACGCGCTGAACACGACCGTCACCTTCTCGTTCCGCCCTCCGACCCGGGGCCGCTGGCGCTCCAACATCCGCACCACGGCGGGGTATTCGGTGGCGGACAACACGACCTGCCTGCGCCGCGCGGGGCAGGTACCATGCATCCCCTATGTGGACAGCAGGCAGTCACAAGCCCAGCTTACACTGGACACCGATCTCCCGACCAATATGAGCGCTGGACTCCAGATGGCTTACGTACTGAATGAAGAGCGCCAAACCAACCGCAAGATCTCGCAGTTTGTGATCACGGCCTTCGTCCAACTCTCGACGAGCGTGGGACAAATCCGATGAGGTCGTGCATCGGGGGTCGTGCGTCGTGCGTGGCGGTGCTTGTTGCCCTAGCGTGTCAGGCACGTGCGGGAGATGGGGGCAACAAGAGCCCGGTCGAATTCAACGGACGGACCGCGCTCACCTACATCCAGCGGCAGATGTCGTTCGGCCCGCGGATCCCCAATAAACCCGGTCATCAGCAGGAAGCCGACTGGCTTCTCACCGAGCTGCGCGCCCGGGCCGATACGGTGATCGTGCAGGAGATCACGCATCGCTTGCGCAACGGCGAGGTGCTGCATTTGCGGAATTTCTTCGCGCGGTTCCGCCCGGAGGCGACAGAGCGGGTGCTGTTCCTGGCGCATTGGGACACGCGACCCATGGCGGACAAGAGTGCCAACCTCGCCCAGCAGCGCATGCCGGTGCCCGGCGCCAACGACGGCGCGTCTGGGGTCGCCGTGCTCTTGGGCGTCGCGGATGCGCTCAAGGCTCGGCCACCCGCCAACGGGGTCGATCTCCTGTTCGTCGACGGAGAGGACTACGGAGACTTTGCCGATACGAGCGACGTCCTGATTGGGTCGCGCTGGTTCGCGGCGCATCAGCCCCCGGGCTATCAGCCGCTGTTCGCCGTGCTGTTCGACATGGTGGGCGACAAGGACCTACAGATCTATCAGGAAGGCCAGTCCGTCGCGTTCGCGCCCGAAGTGGTGCAGCGTGTGTGGCGGGTCGCCGCCGAGCGCGGTCACGAACGGCAATTCATTCCAAGTGTGCGGCACACGCTGACCGACGACCACGTCTCGTTACAGAAGGCGGGAATTCACGCGATCGACGTCGTCGACTTTGACTATCCGTACTGGCACACCACCGAGGACACGATCGACAAGGTCAGCGCGGAAAGTCTGCAGATTGTTGGTGATGTCGCCGTTTCTTTGACACGACAGTAGCACCGGACGTCCTCATCTTGGGGAATGGATGATCGCCGTGCTGCGTTGATGCTCGCCTGCCTCGCGCTCGCCGGCGCCGGCGTTCGCCACTTCCTCTCGCCCTCTCCTTCAACTCCACCAGGTGACGTCCAACTGCAGTCTTCGTCCATCCCACGTCCCGATGCGTTGCGAGAAGCGGCCCGCCGCGCGGCTCAACTCGCCCGTCCGCTCCTGCCGGGGGAGCGAATTGATCTGGATAAGGCGGACGTGAGCGAAATCACACGGTTGCCGCGCGTTGGTCCCGCGCTCGCGCAGCGCATCGTTGCCTGGCGTACCGAACACGGTCCATTTGGCAGTCTCGCGCGCCTCGACAGCGTGCCTGGCGTGGGTGCCAAATTATTAGACGCGATCCGCCCTTTCGTCGTCCAGCCTTGACCCGGCTAACCCCGACTCCCATTTTAGTCCCTTCAAATTCAACGAGTTGCGTACGGCGAGCGTTGCGATCACCCAGGACAAGCTCGGCGAGATTCTTGTCCGTGAAGGCCTGATCACCCAGGAACAGCTCAGAAAGGCCCTTCTGGAGCAGAAAAACTCCGGGATGCGCCTGGGCTATACCTTGGTCAAACTGGGCTTTATAGAGGAAACTGAGGTCAGCAAAATGCTGGCCCGGCAGTACCGGATGCCGGCCGTCGACCTGTCGCGCTTCGAGGTCGACCCCAAGATCCTGAAGCTCCTCCCCCCCGACATCGCCGCCAAGCACACCGTCCTCCCTCTGAAACGGGAGGGGAGGACCCTCACGGTGGCCATCGCCGATCCTAACAACGTGACGGCGATCGAGGACATCAAGTTCATCACGCGCTGCGACGTCTTCCCGGTCATCGCGGGGGAGTACACCCTGCGCAACGCGATAGACCGCTATTACCAGCAGTCCGACGCCCAGCTCCAGAGCCTGCTCAAGAGCGTCGAGCAGGAAGAGGATCTCGAGGTCGTGGAGGATCAGGAGGACGAGGACGTCAAGGCGCAGGACCTGGCGGACGACGCCCCCGTCGTCAAGCTGATCAATGGGCTGCTGACCGACGCCGTGAAGCGCGGGGCGTCGGACATCCATATCGAGCCGTTCGAGCACGAGATGCGGGTGCGGTACCGCGTCGACGGGGCGCTGCAGGAAGTGATGAAGCCGCCCGTGAAGATGCGCGCCGCGCTCACGTCGCGCGTGAAGATCATGGCGCAGCTCAACATCGCCGAGCGCCGTGTGCCGCAGGACGGGCGCATCAAGCTCAAGATGGGCGCGCGCGTGATCGATTTCCGCGTGTCGACGCTGCCCGTCCTGTTCGGCGAGAAGATCGTACTCCGTATTCTCGACAAGGGCAACCTGACGCTCGACCTCAAGACCTTCGGCTTCGAGCCCAAGGCGGAAGAGAACCTGCTCAGGGCGATCGAGAACCCCTACGGCATGGTGCTGGTGACGGGGCCCACAGGTTCCGGCAAGACCACGACGCTATACTCGGCGCTCTCGCGGATCAACCAGATCGACGTGAACATCATGACCGCCGAGGACCCGGTCGAATACAACCTGCTCGGCATCAATCAAGTGTTGGTGCGGAACGAAGTGGGGATGACGTTCGCGGCGGCGCTGAAGGCGTTCCTGCGCCAGGACCCGAACATCATCATGGTCGGCGAGATCCGCGATCTCGAGACCGGATCGATCGCGATCAAGGCGGCGCTCACGGGACACCTCGTGCTGTCGACGCTGCACACCAACGACGCGCCCTCGACGATCACGCGCATGGTGGACATGGGCATCGAGCCGTTCAACGTTGCGAGTGCGGTGAATCTGGTTGTGGGTCAGCGGCTGGTGCGGCGCATCTGCAAGGAGTGCAAGCAGCAGCACGAGTACTCCCCCGAGGAGATGCACGCCTTCGCCATCGACAAGAAGGAAGGGCCGTTCTTCAAGGGCGCCGGCTGCGAAACGTGCGCCGGCACCGGATACCGCGGGCGGCAAGGCCTGTACGAGGTCATGGCGCTGACGAGTCCGCTGCGGCGCGAGATCCTGAAGGGGGCATCCACCGAAGAGCTGCGGGATCTCGCGGTCAAGGAAGGGATGCTGACGTTGCGCATGGACGGCATGCTGAAGGTCAAGAAGGGTGTCACGACGCTCGAAGAAGTCGTCAAAGAAACCGCTGCCGGATAAGGAGAGGAAGCAATGCCAATCAACCTCCGCGCGCTCCTCGAGGAGATGATCGAGAGGGACGCTTCCGACCTCCACCTGGTCGCGGGCGAGCGGCCGAAGATGCGGGTGGACGGCGACATCGTGAACTCCTCGAGCGAAGAAGTCATGACGCCCAAGGACACGCTGTCGCTCGCCTACTCCGTGCTGACCGAGAATCAGAAGAAGCGCTTCGAGACGGAGAGCGAGCTCGACTTCTCCTTCGGCATCCAGAATCTGGCGCGCTTCCGCGGCAACGTCTTCAAGCAGCGCGGCTGCGTCTCCGTGGTGATCCGGCAGATCCCGTTCAGCGTGAAGACGTTCCAGGAGCTTGGCCTTCCCGGGGTCGTGGCGCAGCTGGCCGACCGGCCGCGCGGCCTCGTGCTCGTCACGGGTCCCACCGGCTCGGGCAAGAGCACGACCCTCGCCGCGATGATCGACAAGATCAACAAGGAGCTGAAAGGCCACATCATCACGGTGGAGGACCCGATCGAATTCATCCACCGCCACCAGGCGTGCATCGTCAACCAGCGCGAAGTAGGGACGGATACCAACAGCTTCCAGGCCGCGCTCAAGTACGCGCTGCGCCAGGACCCCGACGTCGTGCTGATCGGCGAAATGCGCGATCTGGAGACGATTCAGGCGGCGCTCACGATCGCGGAGACGGGGCACCTCGCCTTCGCGACGCTGCACACCAATTCGGCCGCCGAGTCGATCAACCGCATTATCGACGTGTTTCCGTCCCACCAGCAGTCCCAGGTCCGGGCGCAGCTCGCGTTCGTGCTCGAGGGGGTGGTGACGCAAACACTGCTGCAGCGGGCCAAGGGTCGCGGCCGCGTCATGGCCGCCGAAATCATGATCTGCACGCCCGCCATTCGCGCCCTGATCCGCGACGACAAGGTCCACCAGATCGAGTCGTCGATGCAGGCGGGCAAGAAGTTCGGCATGCAGACGCTGAACGATGCGCTCTACCAGCTCTACATGAGCCGTGAGGTCAGTAAAGAGGAATGCCTGCGGGTGACATCGAAGCCCAACGATTTCCTGCGGTCCATCGGCGAAACGCCGCCTGAGGACGAGAAGCCTGCTGGTGCGCCCGCGCAGGCCCCCGCCGGACCACCTAAAGTGGCCATACGCCGCTAAGGCGAAGGCACGGGAGCTGAGCTATGCCGGTCTTTGAATACACCGCGCGCAACCTGAAGGGCGATCTCGTTCGCGACAAGATCGATCTCGCGTCGCGCGACGACGTCATCGCCCATCTGCGCAAGAACCGCATGGTCGTCGTGCAGATCCGCGAGGCCAAGGGAGGAGGCGTCAACCTCGCGGCCTTCTTCAAGGCGGGCGTGAAGACGCGCGACGTCGTGATCTTCACGCGCCAGTTCTCCACCATGATCAACTCCGGCCTGCCGCTGGTGCAGGCGCTCGACATCCTGTCGCAGCAGACCGAGAACAAGGTGCTGGCCGATATCACCCGCGCGGTCGTGTACGACGTGGAAAGCGGCCACACCCTCGCCGATGCGCTGCGCAAGCACCCCAAAGCGTTCAGCGATCTGTACGTGAACATGGTGGCGGCCGGTGAGGCGGGCGGTATTCTCGACACCATCCTGCTGCGCCTGGCGACGTTCCTGGAGAAGAATGACTCCATCATCCGCAAGGTGAAGGGCGCGATGATCTACCCGGCCGTGATCTTCTCGGTCGCCGGTATCGCCGTGGCCGTGCTGCTCATCTTCGTGATTCCGACGTTCCAGAGCATGTTCGCGTCGGTGAACCTCGCGCTGCCGCTGCCGACGCGCATCGTGATCGGCGCGAGCAACGTCCTCAAGAACTTCTGGTGGGCGATCATCGGCGTCGGCGTCTTCGCTGTCGTGGCCCTGAATCGCTACAACAAGACGACGGCCGGGAAGCTGCAGATCGACAAGCTGCTGCTCAGCCTCCCGGTGCTCGGCGACCTGCTGCGCAAGTCTGCGGTGTCGCGCTTTACCCGCACCCTCGGCACGCTGATCTCGTCGGGTGTGTCGATTCTCGACGGCCTCGAAATCACCGCCCGCACCGCCGGCAACATGGTCATCCACAACGCCGTGATGGAATCGCGCGCCTCGATTGCGGGCGGTGAGACGATCGCGGCGCCGCTGCAGAAGTCGAAAGTCTTTCCGCCGATGGTGATTTCGATGATCGCCGTCGGGGAACAGACGGGTGGGTTGGACGAGATGCTCACCAAAATCGCCGACTTCTACGACGACGAGGTCGACGCCGCCGTCAGCGCGCTGCTCTCGCTGCTCGAGCCGATCATGATCGTGGTGCTGGGTGTGATCGTCGGCGGCATGGTCGTGGCGATGTACCTGCCGATCTTCGATATGGTGAACGCGGTCCAATAAGGGGCTCGGGACTCGGGCTTAGGGGCTAGGGGGGCGACCTCCTGGCCCCTTCGTTTTTCCGAAGCCCAAGACCCGAGTCCCGAGTCCCGTGACTCAAATCCTTGCATTTTGCGACACCGACCCCAATAATGCCCCCCCATGCGTTGGCTAGGCGTCAAATCGTCGGTCATCCCAACCACGCGCGAGCTCCTCCGCCTCGTCTACGTCGGGCGGATGTGCCTGGCGATCGCCATCTATGTGACGACCGCATTGAAGGTCCGGGTGGCGGCCCCGCTCGACATCCTGGCTACGTCGCTCATGCTCGTCACGGCCGCCGCCGTGACGATCGCCTCCTACTGGCATACGCATTTCCGACAGAAGATCCCCGGTCCAACGTTCCTCTATCTCCAGGCGCTTTTCGACGTTTTGCTGATCACGGCCGTCGTCCACATGACGGGTGGGGCCGAGAGCGACTTCGCGAGCCTGTACGTCATCCTGGTCGCGGTCACGGCGTTGCTTATGCCGCCGGCCAACGCCGGGCTGGTTACGCTGTTTGCCGGACTCGTCTACTTCGCCGACGTCTTCTGGGGTCACGGGGCGGCGGTCGCCGCCGGCGTCTGGATCCAGCTGGTCGTGTTTGGCCTCGTGGCGGCGGTGATGGCGTACGTGGCCAGCCGCGTGAACGTGATGGGCGCCGAGCGCGAAGCCCTCGCCGCGGAGGTGCGCCAGGTCCAGCTGGAAGCCGATGACGTGCTGCGCAACATCCGGACGGGCGTGATCACGGTGGACGCCGACGGGCGGCTGCTCTACGCGAATCCCGCGTCCGAAGACATCCTCGGGTTCAAGGCGCGCGAATGGCTGGGCCGCGCCGTCATGCCCGAATTCGCCCGGTCGGCTCCGGAATTCTGGGCGGCGGTCACGTCGACCGCGCGCCGCGGCGTGCGCCTGATGCGAGTCGAGGCGACGGTCCATCGCCCCGATCGCAGCTTTCCCATCGGCGTCACGACCACGACCCTCGACGGGCCCGTCGGCGCGCGGCCCCGCGTCTCGGCGATCTTCACCGATATCTCCGACTCCAAGCGCCTGGAGGAGCTGCACCTGCGCGCCGAGCGGCTCGAGGCGGTTGCCGAGCTGTCGTCGAGCCTCGCGCACGAGATCAAGAATCCGCTGGCATCCATTCGCAGCTCCGTGGAGCAGCTGGGTCGCTCGTCGCGCGCCAATCCGGACGAAAAATTCCTTGCCAATCTGATCGTGCGGGAGAGCGACCGCCTGTCGCGGCTGCTCTCGGAGTTCCTCGACTTCTCGCGCGTGCGAGTGACGGAATGCCGGCCGATGGATCTGCATCAGGTGGCCCAAGCGGCGATCCGCCTGGTTCGCCAGCACCCCGATTGCGTGGCCGGAGTGAAGATCACCCTCGAGGGTGGACCGACGCCGATGGAAGGCGACGAGGATCTGCTGCATCGCGTGGTCTCGAACCTCGTCCTCAACGCCGTCCAGGCGGCCGGCTCCAGCGCCGCGGTCAAGGTGCGTACGGGACGGGCGCCGGCAAATGAGCTGCCCGGAGGGGCGGGCATCGATAACCCGGTGGCGTTGCGCGTAAGCGATAACGGCCCCGGCATCCCGGCAGATCTGCAGGAGCGCCTGTTCGAGCCCTTCGCCACCGGACGGGTCGGCGGTACGGGGCTCGGACTCGCCATAGTGCAGCGCGCGGTCGAAGCGCACCGTGGGCTCGTGCTGGTGGATACGAAAGCCGGTGGAGGAACGACGTTCACCATCTACTTCCCGGCTGCTCGTCGGAAGGAGGAAGCCGCGTAATGGCCGCGAACGCTCCGTCTATCCTCGTCATCGATGACGAGCAAGGCATCCTGGAAACCCTTCGCATCCTGCTCAAGAACGAGGGCTTCGATGTCACGATCGCGCAGGGCGGGAAGGCGGGCCTCGAGCAGCTCAAGAACTCGGCCCCGGATATCGTCTTGACCGACGTCAAGATGCCGGGCGTCACCGGAATCGAGATCTTGTCGGCGGTCCGTGGGCAGGACCCCGAGACCCCGGTCATCCTGATGACCGCGCAGGCATCGCTCCAGACCGCCATTCAAGCCGTGAACGAGGGCGCTTTCTACTATATACAGAAGCCGTTCTCGAACGACGACATGGTGGCGATCTGCCGCCGTGCCGCCGAGCACCGGCGCCTGCGGGCGGAGAACAAGCAACTCAAGCAGGAAATCCGTCGCCGCGAGCGCTCCGGCCAGGTCAAACCACTCGGCAAATCCCGATTGTTCAGCGACGTGATGCGGCTCGCCGAGCAGGTGGCGCCCACGGAAAGCACCGTGCTCATTCAGGGAGAGTCGGGCACCGGTAAGGAAGTGATAGCCCGCTACCTCCACGAGCTCTCGGCCCGTGCCGAGGGTCTATTCCTCTCGCTCAACTGCGGCGCGCTGCCCGAAAGCCTGCTCGAGTCGGAGCTGTTCGGGCACGTGAAGGGGTCGTTCACTGGCGCGGTGCGCGATAAGCAGGGACTGTTTGCCGCCGCGCGCGGCGGCACGTTCTTCCTGGACGAGATCGGCGAGATGTCGCCCGCCACGCAGGTCAAGTTGCTGCGCGTGCTCCAGGAACGTGAAGCCATACCCGTCGGCGGCACGGAGGCGATCCCGGTGGATGTGCGGGTCGTGGCCGCGACCAATCGCGACCTGGAAGAAGAAATCAAGCGCGGGCGCTTCCGCACCGACCTCTACTACCGGCTGAACGTCATCAACATCCATCTTCCTCCGCTGCGCGATCGCCGCGAAGACATTCCCATCTTCGTGAAAGAGTTCCTTGTACACATCGCCGGCGAGCGCGGGGAGGCGCCGAAGGCCCTGGCGCCCGAGGCGGAAGAGGTGATCATGTCGTACGACTGGCCCGGCAACGTGCGCGAGCTCGAGAACGCGCTGGAGCGCGCCGTCACCCTGACCAAGGGCGACGTCATCCCGCGCTCGGCGATTCCGGACCGGATCAGCGAGCGCAAGGCGGAGCCGCTCGTCACCGAGCGCGCGCACCAGAACCCGTCACTCGACGTGATCGAGCAGGCGTACATCACGTGGGTCCTGCAAAGCGAAGGGGGCAACAAGACCCGCGCGGCGGAGGTTCTCGGGATCGACCCGTCTACGCTGTACCGCAAGCTGAGTCGCTACGACGGCAGCGAGAAGAAGTCCGATTCCGAGCCCCCACCGCGAGCCGAGTGATCGGGTTGGCGTCGAGACGCTGGAGCAGCTCTCCGGCGCCACACGCTACAACCGCTGGATGTTCGATCGCTTGCGCCGCTGGATCGGCCGGCGGGTGCTCGAGATCGGCTCAGGGATCGGCAATCTCTCGGCGTTCCTCGTCGAGCGCGAGCGCGTCGTGCTGACCGATACGCGCGAGGAGTACCTCAGCCGGCTGCGCGCGCGGTTCGCGGGTCGTCCCAACATCGCGGTGGCGCGCCTCTATCTGCCGAACGAGCACAATCTAGGCGTCGGGGAGCGCTTCGACACGGTCATCTGCCTCAACGTGCTCGAGCACGTGGCTGACCACAGTGGGTCGCTGGCGGCGATTCGCATGCTGCTCGCGCCGTCCGGCCGCCTCGTGCTGCTCGTCCCGGCGCTGCCAGCGTTGTTCGGCACCATGGACCGGGCACTCGGCCATCACCGCCGTTATACCCGCACCGGTCTGCTCGAGCTGCTGCGCGCGACCGGATTTCGCGTCCCGCATATCGAGTACTTCAACATCGCCGGGATTCCAGGCTGGTGGTGGGCCGGCAGGGTCCTGCGGCGCGAGACGATCCCCGTTGGCTCGCTCAAGCTGTACGACGCGCTCGTGCCGCTGTTCCGGTTGGAGCGCTTCCTCCCGTGGCGCGTCGGGCAATCGCTGATCGCGATCGGAGAAGCCGCGTAATGCGGCAAGAGCGCCGTTCTCCCAACATGTTGCTGTCGGTGATCGTGCCGGCATACAACGAGGTCGCGACCGTCGAGTTCGCGCTGCGCCGCATCCGTCAGGTCCCGCTGCGGCTGGAGATCATCGCCGTCAACGACGCCTCGACCGACGGGACCCGGGAAATCCTCGATGGGCTGGCCGAAACGGGGCTCGTGGATCGGGTGATTCATCACGCGCAGAACCGCGGCAAAGGCGCTGCGATCCGCACCGGCATCGCGGTCGCTACCGGCGACGCGATCGTCGTCCAGGATGCGGACCTGGAGTATGACCCGGCGGACCTGCCGGCGCTCCTGCTCCCGATTCGTGCTCGACAGGCGGATGCGGTCTATGGTTCGCGGTTCCAGGGCGGGCCGCACCGCGTTCTGTACTTCTGGCATTTCGTCGGCAACCGGGTCCTGACGCTACTGTCCAACATGTTCACCAACCTGAACCTGACGGACCTCGAGACATGCTATAAGCTCGTGCGCGCCGACCTGATGAAGAAACTGCCACTGTCGTCCAATCGCTTCGGGTTCGAGGTTGAGATCACGGCGCGCCTCGCCCAGGCAAGCGCGCGCATCTGGGAGATCCCGATCTCCTACAGCGGCCGGACGTACGCGGAAGGTAAGAAGATCACGTGGCGTGATGGACTCGCGGCTCTGTTCCACATCCTGCGCTACAACCTATTCGTCCCGCGTACGAAGTAAGAGCGGGGCTCGTCACCGCGGCCGCGATACTGGCCGTCGGGTTGCTGGCGCTGAATCAGGCGCTCGTCGGTGTCTTTTACGACGATGGGTTGTACGCCGGCCTCGCGACCGCAGTCGCGACCGGCCACGGCTACGTGCATCCCAATCTTCCCGGGATGCCAGCCGGTGTGCATTTCCCGCCCTTCTACCCGGTGGTCCTCGCGCCTGTATTCGGCCTGCTGCCGGTTGCCGCCGCCGCCCTGGCCGCGAAAATCCTGAATGCCCTGCTCGCGGCGGCGGCGGCCGGGCTGATCGCGTGGCATGCGCTGCGATCCGAGATGCTGGGACCCGGGCTGCCGCGGTGGGTTGCGGCAGCGGTTGTGACGGCCGCCGCGATTGCGATTCCCGTCCTCGCCACGCAAACGGTGCTCTTTGCCGAGCCCCTGTTCGGGCTATTGCTGGCCATCGTGATCATCAAGATTGACTCGGTGTCCGCTGCGCGCGCCCCTTGGATCGCAGGAATCATCGCCGCTCTCGCTCTGCTCACGCGCTCCATCGGCGTTGCCGTGATCGCGGGCGCCGTCTGTTTTCTGCTCGCGCGGCGCGCAGCGGTTCGCACATGGGGCGCCGCCCTGTTGGTTCCCCCAGTAGTCGCTGCGCTGGGGTGGGGCATCTGGGTTGCGACGCACGCCAGCCAGATAGATCCCGCGCTCGCGCTCGTGTATGGCACCTACGGCGCGCCACTCAAGGAGGCGGGCTTCTCCGCGGTCGCCGGCAACGTCCGCGATCTCTCGCGACCGCTCGAGGTGCTCGCGTTCGGCTGGATCAACGTCCGCTGGCTCTATGTCCTGCTTGCTACGGTGGCGCTTGGCACCGGCCTGTACGGCCTCGTGCTACTGTCGCGTCGCTCGACGATCGGGTGGTCCCTCGTCTTCTATGGCGTCATCTTGACCGTCTGGCCGTACCCACCGGATCGGTTCATGTGGGTGGTCCTCCCCTGGCTCGCGCTGACGTGGACGGCGGGAGCCGTGGAGCTCTGGCGCCGCTGGCCGCGCGTCCGTGTGCCGGTCGGGCTGCTGGCCGCGCTGGTCGCCGGTGGTTACATCCGTTATGAGTTTCAAGGGTTCAGAGGCCGGTGGTGGGACACCCAGGCGCGCGCGATCTCGGCCAACTTCGCCGAGCTGCTGCCCGTCGTTCAGAACCTCCCGGACACTGCCGTCTTGGCGACCGACGACGAGGCCCTCGTGTGGCTCTACACCAGGCGTCGCGCGGTCCCGCTCTATCTCGAGAGCTATCGCGGTCGCGACCTGATCCGGCCGACTCCAGCCGAGCATCGCGCCTACCTCGAGCGCATGGGTGTCACGCATGTCATGCTGGCCAGCGCGACCTCGCCAGCCGCCATCGAGCTGCGCAGTTTGCTCGGCGCCTATCCCTCGTGGCTCACCGCCATCTATCGCTGGTCCGACGGACGCTGGCTTTTTGCCGTCAACCGTGGACAGTAAGGACCGCCGGCTCTACCTCGCCGTCACGGCGTGTGCGCTCGTGCCATATGTGCCCGCATTGTGGAACGGCTTCGCGCTGGACGATCTCTACATCATCGCCTGGAATCCACTCGTGCATTCCGTGCAAGGGGTGTGGGGCGCGTTTGCCGCGCCCTACTGGCCGCCGGATCTGGGCGGTCAGATGTACCGTCCGCTCCCGCTGGCCACATTTGCCTTGGACTGGGTCATTGGGCGGGGGTCTCCCGCGTTGTTTCATGCGGCGAACCTGGTGTGGCACGCCGGAGCGGCCGTAATCGTGGCGGCGCTCGCGCGGCGTTGGGCCGATACCACGGCAGCGCTCGCCGCGGGGCTCATCTTCGCGGTTCATCCGGTCCATGTCGAAGCGGTCGCCAACGTCGTCGGCCTCGGCGAGTTGATGGCTGCCGCGGGCGTTTGCCTGGCCGTCTACGCGGCCGTCGTGCGGCAAAACGTGTGGGCGAGCGGCGCGGCGCTCGTCCTGGGATTGCTCAGCAAAGAAAACGCCGTCGTAGCGCCCGCGCTGATCGCTTGGGCCTGGATCATCGAAGCGGCTCCGCGGCCGGCGCGGCGCCAGATGGCCGCATTCGTTGTGAGCTGGGTCGTGATCGCGGGCGCCTATCTCGCCGTGCGCGCGCTCGTGCTGCATCCGTACGCTCGGCTGCACGCGACCGCGCCCGTGTTTCTAGGTGAGAGCGCCTTCGCGGGACGACTGACGGCATTGGCGGCGCTCAGCGACGTGTTTCGCTTGCTCGTTGTCCCGCTGAAGCTCCGCGTGGACTACTCGCCGGCCGAGCGCACCGCGGTGCAGTCCTTGCTCGACGGCAGACTCCTGCTCGGTTTGGCATGTCTCGGCTTGTGGGCATGGTTGCTGGTGATGGCCTGGCGGCGGCAGCGGCGCCTGGAAGCGTACGGTCTGGGATGGATCGCCATCGCGTTTCTCCCCGTCTCCAACCTCGTGCTTTCGACGGGCGTCCTGCTCGCCGAGCGAACGCTGTATCTGCCGTCCGTCGGCCTGGCGCTCGCGGCGGGTGCGGCGCTCGCGCGCCTGCCACCGCGACGATTTCGCGTCGGCCTGGCACTGGTGGTGATTGCTTGCGGCATTCGCTCAGCGTTGCGCACGCCGGTGTGGCGCGATGACTTCGCCGTGACGAACAGCATCCTGAACGATTCGCCGAATTCCTATCGTGGCCCCGCCCGCGTGGCCGTGATCTACCAGAGTCATCGCCAGCCAGACCGCGCCCTGGCCGCCTTGCGACACGCAGCTCGCATCTATGACCGCGATCCCGCGCTCTTTTTTGCGGGCGCCGATGCGGCGCTCACGCTGCGCAACTCGCGCCTGGCCGATTCCATGCTCGCCCGCGCCGAGCAGCTGTGTCATCGCTGCTCGGGCTCGTACCGAACGCAGGCGCTCGCGGCGCGCGCGCGTGGCGATTCGGCGGTTGCGGACTCCCTGCTCGCGCGGATGCCATGAAACGCGAGCTGCTGGTCGTCTTCGTCGCCGCGGTCGCCATCTACCTGCCGACCGCCCGTTACGGTTTTGTCCAGGACGATCGCGGCATCATCGTGGCGAACCCCGCCGCTCATTCGGTCGGCGCCGCGCTCGCGGCGTTCGATGAGCCTTACTGGCCGCGCGAGTCGGGCGGCGGCCTGTACCGTCCCGTCACGATTCTTTCGTACGCGCTCGATTGGACCATCTCCGATGGACGGCCTGGCTGGTTTCACATTATGAACGCGCTGTGGCACGGTCTCGCCGCGGTGCTGTTCGTCTTGGTTGCCGCGCGCTGGCTGCCGCCCGTTCCGGCCGCCGGAGCCGGGTTGGTTTTCGCCTGGCATCCGCTGCATGTCGAGGCGGTCGCGAGCTTGGTCGGTCGCGCCGAGCTGCTCGTGGCGGTCGGAATTCTCGGGGCGGTGCTCGCGGCGCGGCGCGGCCGCTGGGCGCTTGCGGTCCTATGCGCGGCGCTCGCGATGTTCAGCAAAGAGCACGGTGTCATCACCGGTGTCGTCATACTGCTCGATAAGTGGCTGCAACCCCCCGACGACCGGCCCTACCCGAGAGGCTTTTGGGTCGCGCTGGGGTTGGTCACACTCGGCTTCCTGGCGGCGTGGCTCGCCGTCGGCTGGGTCGAAGCGAACGATTCTGCCGCGGCATTCTTTGGGACGGGAGTGTGGCGGCGGCTCACGATGGCGTTGCCGGCTGTGCTGCGCGCTACCGCGCTTCTTTTCTGGCCGGCGTCGCTGTCGAGCGACTATAGCCCGCAAGTACTGCCCGCGCGTTCGGAGATCTCCGTCGCTGCGCTCGTAGGATTCTGCGTCGTGGTGGGTGTTCCGGCGCTGGTGGTGTGGTGCCGCCGCCGCGCGCCGGCGATTTCTTTTGCAGCTGGACTCGCCGCGCTTTCTTATCTCCCGACCGCGAACATCCTCTTTGCCTCCGGTATCGTTCTCGCCGAGCGCACTCTGTACCTGGCTGTCGCGCTGCCCGCCGCGCTCGCGGGCTGGGTCGTGGCGTCGCTCGCCACGCGGCGCGGTCTGCGGCCCGCCGGTATCGCTGGTGCTCTCCTCGTTGTCGCCTGCGGCGCGCGGTCGTTCGTGCGTCTGCCCGCCTGGCGCGACAATCGTTCCCAGCTGCTCACCCTCCTGCGCGATCATCCGGAGTCGTATCGCGGCCATGGCTCGGCCGCTGCGGTCCTCGCCGCGATCGGTGATACCGCGGGAGCGCGCCGTGAATATCGGATCGCCGATTCGCTGTTTCCGAGCGATCCGTATTTCTACGGCGGGTACGCGATTTTTCTGGTTGGCATCGGCGACACCGCGGCTGCCGTGCCGCTCGTCGAGCGCGGCAAGCAGTCGCACACCGGTGACCGCATGTCGTTGCGCGCGCAGTTCGTGCTCGAGCTCGCGCGGGGCCACCACGCCCAGGCCGCCGCGCTCGCCGACTCGGCGGGCCGACGGTTCGCAGGAGAGCGGAACTGGTATCTGCGGTTCCAGCAATGAGCTATGAGTTTCTTGCGTCTGGCCCGGCGACTCGCAAAACGCCTGAGTTATGAGCCCTTCGGAACGTCGGCAAAACCCCACGGCGACCGGGAATTTATTGCAACGCTGATAGTTAGATCGGATAATCCTTTGGAGGCACAGTTCGTGCCTATATGAAACCTGGCATAATCGTGTCGCCTATGTCGTAGATCCTTACAGGGGAGGTTAGTCCAGATGAACCGCAAGGGTTTCACACTGATCGAGCTTCTGATCGTGGTCGTGATCATCGGCATTCTGGCCGCGATCGCGATTCCGAAATTCGCAAACACGAAGGAAAAGGCGTATCTCGCGTCGATGAAGTCCGACCTTCGTAACCTCGTGACGGCCGAAGAGGCGTTTTTCGCCGACTCGGTGAAGTACACGAGCACGGTTGGCGCGGGTGGTGTGCTGTATGCGACAACCAGCGGCGTGGTTGGCCCCACGATTACCGTGACGGCCGACGGGTGGACCGCGACGGTCTCCCACACCACGACGACGAAGACCTGCGCGATTTACGTCGGGTCGACGGCGATCGCCCCGGCTAACAAAGAAGGCGAGCCGAAGTGCCAATAAGGCTTCGAGCCTGAGGCATCAGGGCGGCGGGGGCAACCCCGCCGCTCTTTTTTTGCGGTCGTGCGCTATGCTATGAGCTCAATGGACTTCCGTCAGCTGCGCTATTTCGTCGCTGTCGCCGAGGAGCTCCACTTTACGCGGGCGGCGCGGCGCGTCCAGGTCGCCCAGCCGACGCTGAGCCAGCAGGTCCGGATGCTCGAGAAGGAATTGGGCGTCACGCTCCTGACGCGTAGTAATCGTCACGTCGAGTTGACCCATTCGGGCCGCATATTCCTGGAAGAAGCAAGACGACTGCTTGCGACCGCGGCCGAGGCGGTCCAGGCGGTGCAGGCTGCCGCCGCCGGCCGACGTGGTCGACTCGCGGTGGTCTGCGGACCCACCTCGGCATACGCTGGATTGCTCGGCATGCTGGAGCTCTACCGCCGCCGGTCGCCACTGGTCGACGTCCATTTGGTGGAGTCACCCGTGGTGGATGCCGTCGTCACGGTCGAGCAACGCCAAGCGGACGTCGGGCTCGTCGTGCCCTACTTCGAATCAGCGCTCCTCAAACGCGAGACGGTGCTGGAGCTGCCGTTGCTTGCGGCGTTGCCGAGATCGCATCCGCTGGCATCGGCCGGCATCATTTCCTTGAAGCAGCTCTCCGGCGATCCCTTCGTGCTGTTCGGGCAGCGACGCGGATCGGGCTTCTATGAGCGCGTCTTGGGGATCTGCCATGGGTGCGGCTTTTCGCCGCGCGTGCTCGAGGCGATGGAACACATCCACACCCTGCTGTACGTCGTCGGCGCCGGTTACGGCGTGTCGCTCGTCCCGATGACGCTGCAGCCGGCGGTGCATCCCGAAGTCACGCTGGTCCCGTTACAGGAATCATCGGCGACGCTCGAGCTGGGCATGATCTGGCGGTTCGACCAAACATCGCCGCTCGTCACGGCATTCCTGGAGACGGTGCGCGAATGGTGCCAAAACGCATCGCAACGCTTAACAACTCCCTAGAGCCTTAGAGCCTTCTGCTTTACACACGTAGAGTTGCAAAAAACCACAACTCTTCAGTCCCTTGAGACATACCATCGGATGTCTACATGCGCGCTAAGTGCTTGCAAAGCTTCGTCTTATCGCGGCAGGCTCGATCAAAGGCATGGGAAATGCTTCTCAATGGGGTCGGAATAATAGCCGTTCTCAATGGTGGACAATCCGGGGGGAGGGTCGTGCAGATGAACCGCAAGGGTTTCACATTGATCGAGCTTCTGATCGTGGTCGTGATCATCGGCATTCTGGCCGCGATCGCGATTCCGAAATTCGCCAACACGAAGGAAAAGGCGTATCTCGCGTCGATGAAGTCCGACCTTCGTAACCTCGTGACGGCCGAAGAGGCGTTTTTCGCCGACTCGGTGAAGTACACGAGCACGGTCGGCGCGGGTGGTGTGCTGTATGCGACAACCAGCGGCGTGGTTGGCCCCACGATTACCGTGACGGCCGACGGGTGGACCGCGAGGGTCTCCCACACCACGACGACGAAGACCTGCGCGATTTACGTCGGGTCGACGGCGCTGGCGCCGGCTAACAAAGAAGGCGAGCCGAAGTGTCAGTAAGGTTTGCCGACTGAGACGTCAGAGAGCGGCGAGGCGCAAACCTCGCCGCTCTTTTTTCGGGTCACCCATGGTTCAAAACGCACCGCAACGGTTACCAACTCCTTGCTCTGCTTTACACCACCGCTATTGCAGAAAACCTCAACTGTTCAGTCGTTAGAACGATACCCTCCGACTGGCACGTGCATGCTAAGCGCATGCACCATTTTCGCTTGGCTTCGCGGCTCATCCAAAGGCATGAGAAATGCGTTCAGGAGGCGCGAAAGATGGAAGTTCTCAAAGGTGGACAATTCCGGAGGGGGAGGGCTTTACAGATGAACCGCAAGGGTTTCACACTGATCGAGCTTCTGATCGTGGTCGTGATCATCGGCATTCTGGCCGCGATCGCGATTCCGAAATTCGCCAACACGAAGGAGAAGGCGTATCTCGCCTCGATGAAGTCCGACCTTCGTAACCTCGTGACGGCCGAAGAGGCGTTTTTCGCCGACTCGGTGAAGTACACGAGCACGGTCGGCGCGGGTGGTGTGCTGTTTAATACGACCAGCGGCGTGGTTGGCCCCACGATTGCCGTGACGGCCGACGGGTGGACCGCGAACGTCTCCCACACCACGACGACGAAGACCTGTTCGATCTACGTCGGGTCGACGGCGTTGGCTCCTGCTAACAAAGAAGGCGAGCCGAAGTGCCAGTAGCTTAGTAGCACCCTGTAAGGATTCGGGCGGCGGGACAACATCCCGCCGCTGTTTTTTTTCGCCTTATCTTGGGGCCCATGAAACGCCCCAAGCCGGCGCTCCGCGTCGAGCTGTTGTTCTATCTCACCTTTCTCGTCGCCTTCGCACTGCTTGTCGGCGTGGCGACCTCGCAGCTCGCGCTCGCGATCTCGCCGGAGCGCGGTGTCGTGCTCGTCGTGACCTTCGTCGCGCTCGAAGTCGGGATCTTCGTGCTGTACGGGCGATCGCTCGTCACGCGATTGGTGCTCCGTCCCCTCGCCCGCGTCATGGACACAGCTGACGCCGTTGCCGACGGCGATCTCGAAGCGCGTGCACCGGACGCCGCTACGCGCGACTTCGCCACGCTCGCCGAGCGTCTGAACCGCATGACGGACCGGCTGCTGGACGCGCAGAGCCAGCTCGTGCGCTCCGAAAAGTTGGCGAGCATCGGTCGTCTGGCGGCGGGCGTCGCGCACGAAGTCGGCAACCCCCTCGGGGCGATCGGCACGTACGTCGAGGTGCTGCGGCGCCGCGGCGCCGACCCCGAAGTCATGGCCGGCCTGACGCGCGAGCTGGAGCGCGTGGATCGCATCGTCCGCAGCCTGCTCGACTACGCGCGTCCCCAGGAGGATCCCCTCGTACCGGTCGATCCCGACAAGATCGCGCGCGCCGCGTTCGAATTGCTCCGCGCCCAGGGTGCGTTTCGCAACGTCAGCGCCGATACGGATGTCGGGATGCATGTGCCGGAAGTGATGGGGCGCGCCCACGTTCTCGAGCAAACGCTCGTGAACCTGCTGTTGAATGCGGTCGATGCCACGCCACCGGGAGGCTCGATCGTCATCGGCGCCCGGCGCTGGGCCTACGAGCCTGGCCAGTCACTTCCCAAACGGGCCAGCGACCCCGGCGACTCGCGGTTTCCCCGCGTGTCCGAGCGGCGGCCGGCGCGCGTCGAGTTTGCCGACGGTCAACCCGGTACGCTGATCTTCGTGGCCGACTCCGGGCCGGGCGTGACGCCGGAGGACCGCGAGAAAGTCTTCGAGCCGTTTTACACCACCAAAGCACCCGGTCACGGCACTGGACTCGGGCTTGCGATCGTCGCCCGCTCGGTACACGACATGGGTGGCGTGGTGTGGGTGGACAATGCTCGCGAAGGCGGAGCCGCGTTCAAGCTGTTCTTCCCGATCGCGATTCCCTGATGAAAAAGGTGCTCGTCATCGACGACGAACCGGGTCTCCGCCAAAGCCTCGGCCTGCTGCTGACGGACGCGGGCTACACGGTCACCGCCGAGCAAGATGGCAAGCGGGGCCTCGAGCGCGCCGTCGCCGAGTCGTTCGACCTCGTGTTATGCGATGTGCGGATGCCGGAGATGGATGGATTGACCTTCCTGCGCAATTATCGCCGGCGCGGCGGCAACGCGCTCGTGATCGTGATGAGCGCGTACGGTGGAGAAGACGCCGCGATCGCGGCGATGCAGGAAGGCGCGTACGACTATCTCCCCAAACCGTTCCGGCCCGACGAAGTCGTGCTCACGCTGCGCAAGGCCGAAGAGCGGGAGCGCCTGCGGCAGGAAGTGGCCGGTCTGAGGGCGCAGCTCGCCGCGGGACCCGCCGAGCGGGGCCTCATCGTCGCAAGCGCCGCGATGCGCCAGGCCCTGACCCTGGTCGCGCGCGTCGCCGAGCACAGTACCACCGTGTTGATCACCGGTGAAAGCGGCACCGGGAAGGAAGTGATCGCTCGCGCGATTCACCGTGCCAGCCCACGCGGGAGCAAGGCGTTCGTCGGCATCAACTGTGCGGCAATTCCGGAGAACTTGCTCGAGTCTGAGTTGTTCGGTCACGTCCGCGGCGCGTTTACCGGCGCGACGGGCGACAAAGTCGGCCTGTTCGAGCAGGCGAACGGCGGCACGTTGCTCCTGGACGAAATCGGCGAGCTGCCGATCGGTCTCCAGGCCAAGTTGCTGCGGGTGCTTCAGGAAAGCGAAATCAGGCGAGTGGGCGATCAGAAGACGCGGCGGGTGGATGCGCGTGTGCTGGTCGCCACGGCGCGCGATCTGGAGGCGGAAGTCCGCGCCGGCCGCTTCCGCGAGGACCTGTTCTATCGCGTCAACGTCGTCGTGATCGAGTTGCCGCCGCTCCGAGACCGCCGTGAGGACATTGGGCCGCTGGCCCGCCACTTTGTCGCGCGGCTGGCCCAGCGGTTCGGCAGGGCGTTGTCATTGAGCGAGGACGCCCTGGCGTGGCTCGAGCAGCAGGAATGGCCGGGCAATGTGCGCGAGCTGGAGAATGCGATCGAACGTGCGGCGGTGTTGTCGCGCAAGGAGATCCTGGAAGCCGGCGAATTTCGGAGCGAGGCTCCCCGCGCCGCCGAGACGGCGCCAGCGGACGGAGCATCATTGAGCGAGGTCGTGGCGGCCGCGGAACGCCAAGCGATCGCCAGCGCGCTGCGCGCCGCCAACGGCAACCGGCGCGAAGCGGCGCAGCAGCTCGGCGTGAGCCTGCGCACGCTGTTTTACAAGATCGACCGGTACGGGATCACCTAGACGTCCGGGAGATGCAAAAACCTGCATAACTGCAGTATTCTGCGGTGGTTTTCGAGGCGCGATGGCGACGTATGTATCTGCAGTACTTGCACTTACGTGCAGGCATGGAACGTGTAAATAGGGCCGGTCGAACGGAGGACACATGGGTCGCAAGGGGTTCAGCCTCATCGAGATGATGTTCGTGTTTGTGCTGGCCGGCGTGATTATGGCGATCGGCTTTCCGCGGCTGCGCAACGGTCTCGAGCAGCAAAACATCCGCAACGCGAAGGCGCTGCTCGGGACGTTGGCGGCGACGGCACGCGGCGCGGCGGTTCAGCGTGGCTGCAACGCCACCTTGAACATGACGGTCGACAGCATATGGGTGACTGCCTGCGATCTGACGCCGCCATTTGCCCCGGTGCAGATCGGCACGAAGAAGCTGGTCGGCGACGAGTTCAACGTGTCGCTGGCGCCGGATGTCGCGTCGATCGTCTACGATCCGCGCGGGATCCGGATGCCGTTCGCGGCGTCGCCCACCTCGGTTCGGATCATCGGGGCGCATTACACCGATTCCGTGGTCATCAACCAGGTCGGAAAGGTGACTCGGCAATGAACATCAACCGAAATGAGCGCGGCTTCACGATCATCGAGATCATCATCGCGATCATCGTGCTGACGGTCGGTGTGCTCGGCCTGGTGACGACGGCCGCGCTGGTGACCCGTATGATCGCGCGTGGACAGCGCTCCGCGGTGGCGACTGCGTTCGGTGCGCGCCGGCTGGAGCGGATGCGCATCGCCGCGTGCATCGATGCCCAGCGTGTTCCCGGCCAGGATACCCTGTACCGCGGGTCCACCTGGGTGGCGTTCAACCGCTGGGCGTTCGTGGATGCCGGGAACCAGAACTACCGGCTCAAGATCGTGACGACATACAAGACCACCAACAATCGTGTCCGCAGCGATTCAACGGAGACGACGATCCCATGCAACACATTCGGATGAGCGTGCGCGCGCGGCGCGGCTTCACGATGGTCGAGCTCCTAGTCGCGCTGGTCCTGCTGGGGCTGGTGAGCGCCGCCCTGTATCGCGTCCTGGTCAACAACCAGCGCCTCTACATGGCGCAGACGGCGCGGATCGATCTGTCGCAGAACATTCGTGCCGCCGGCAACATTCTGCCGGCCGAGTTCCGTGAGCTCGATGCGGCGGACGGCGACATCACGGCCATGTCGGCGACCAGCATCTCGATCCATGCGATGCGCTGGACCAGTTTCGTGTGCATCGCGCCCCTGCTGAACGGCGTGGCCGGAGGCCGGACGATGACGGTCCGGGGCGGGCAGACGGGTCAGCCGATGTTTTTCGGATCGCGCAGCATCACGGTTGGGACCGATTCAATGTACGTCTACCTGGACGGCGATCAGACCACGCGACTGGACGACTACTTCGTGCCGTCGAAGCTGACTGCCGCGGCCGGGGCGCTGTGCCCCGCGGCCGGTGCCGTTCCGCCGCAGCCCGGGACGCTGGTGACGTTTGACGGGAACTTCTTCGGCGGCAACAACGCGGCCGGTGCCATTCCCGTGGGCGCGCCGGTCTGGGGCTTCGAGAACGTCACGTATTCGCTCTTTCAGCCGGCGGGCGATACGTCGTACTACATCGGGTACCAGCCCGCGGGCCAAACGGCGCAGCCGCTCATCGGCCCGGTGCTGGCGAACGGCCTGTCGTTCCAGTACTACAACGTGAACGGCAACGTGACCGCCGTCAGGTCACAGGTCGCTCGCATCGATATCACCGTGCGCGCGAGAACGGCGGTCGCGGTTCGGAGCGGCGGTACGGATCCGCGCGCGACAATTGTCGACAGTATCGTCACCAGTGTGGCGTTACGGAATAACCGGCGGTTCTAGGGCCGTCGGAACTCATGAAGGAGCGAGGCATGAAACGGATTCTGCGGGATGAGCGCGGTATGGCGCTCGCGGTTGCGATCTTCGCCCTGGTTGTGGTCGGGGCGCTGGTCGCCGGAGCGTTTTTCGCCGGCACCCAGGAGCAGCGGGTCGGTGAGAATCAGCGCCGCGTCCAAACGTCGTTCGGTGTCGCCGAGGCGGGGGTGCAGGAGCGGGTCATGAGCTGGCAGCCCGACTCGATGAACAAGCGGCAGGAGTATCCGCAGGACTCCGTCCCCATCTACTCGCTGGCCGCGGCGGCGACTGCGCCGGGCGGGACGGGTCGATACTTCGGGTACAGCTATAAGCTGGGCTCCAACATCTTCCTGATCGACGTCACGGGGCGCGACCAGGCGAGCGCCAACGGCGTGATCGCCGGGGGCAGCGGCGCGCGGCAGCGCATCGGCATGATCACGCGCCTCGCGCCGGTCGACTTCGGCATTCATGCGTCGCTGACGACGCAGGGTGGCGTGAACCTGACCGGTAACGCGGACGTCAACGGGAACGATCAAAACCCCGCCGGCTGGCTCAATTGCGATCCGTCAGGGCCCCCACAGGCCGGTATTCGCGATCCCGGTGCCAACGTCGGGACGAGCGGAAACGGCTCGGTGCAGGGCAATCCGCCGGTCGTGAACGACCCGAGCATTAACAACAACTCGTTTACGAACTTCGGCGGGGCGACCTACGCGCAGCTGGCCGCCCGCGCCACAATTACGTTAGGGCCGGGCACATATAAGACCAACCCGAACTTCGGTGGCCCGACCGGCTGTGATAAGACCGATCTCCTGAACTGGGGTGACGGGTTAAATCCGGCCAGTGCGTGCGGCAGCTACTTCCCGATCATCCACATTACGGGTGACGCCACGCTCAACGGCGACCAGGGTCAAGGTATCTTGTTGGTGGACGGGACGTTGTCGGTTCAAGGCTCGTACCAGTTCTTTGGCATCGCGATCATGCAGAACGACCTTAAGACCGCAGGTGGTGGTAACACTGATGCGCATTTCTGGGGTGGCGTCATGGCCAAGAACGCCGACCTCGGGACTCAGAGTTTGAGCGGCAAGGCGACGCTGAACTACTCTAGTTGCAGCATCTTAACGGCTTTGCAGGCCACGAGCCAGATATCGATGATGCGGCAACGCGGGTGGGTTCAGCTCTACTAAAAGTGGTCTAAGTAGAAGCAGCGGCAATAGTTGTTGCTTCGGCCTCAAGTCGATTCGAGGCTTGACAGGATAAGGGGCGGGGCCTATTGTAGTTTGCCCTCGCCCCTTCTTGTCTCTACGCCAAAAGGTGCACATGGCCCTTTTTGGGTTATTTGGCGGCAAAAAAACCTCGGTCGGCCTGGATATCGGCTCCGGTATCATCAAGCTCGTGGTCATCGACCACGGCGGCAGCGAAGCCGAACTGACTAAAGTCGCGACAACCGAGGTCGCCGCCGACGCCATCGTCGAGGGCGAAGTCATGGACCCCGGTCTCGTTTCGGAAGCTATTCGGGGTTTGTTCGAGGCGGCCGGCGTGAAGCGCAAATCCGTCGTTACGGCCGTCGGCGGCCGCGACGTGATCGTCAAGAAGATCCAGATGGACCGGATGAAAGAGGCGGACGCCCGCGAGGTCATCCGCTGGGAAGCCGAGCAGCACGTGCCGTTCGACATGGCGAACGTGGAGCTCGATTTCCAGATCCTCGATCCCGAGGCCGAAGGGCTCCAGATGAACGTCCTGCTCGTCGCCGCCAAGCGCGAGCTCGTCGAGAGCCGCGTCGGCCTGCTCGGCGAAGCCGGCCTCGATCCTTCCATTATCGACGTCGATGCCTTCGCCATCCATAACGCCTTCGAGCTGAACCACCCCGACGCGATGCAGGGCGTCGTGGGTCTCGTCAACATCGGTCACGAAGTGACGAACGTGAACATCCTGGAGGACGGCATTCCCGTCCTCACCCGCGATCTCTCGGTCGGCACGCGGCGTTTTCGCGAAGATCTGCAGCGCGAAAAAGGGCTCGCGAGCGAGGAAGCCGAGCGAGTCATTCAGGGCACGTCGCAGCACGCCGATCTGGCGGGCTACGTCAGCGCCCGCGGCGAAGAAATCGCGGTGGGCGTGGAGCGCGCGGCGGCCTTCCTGGCGACGGCGTCGCGCAATGCGGGCGGGTTGTCGCGCGTCTATACGACGGGCGGCGGGGCGCGCATTCCCGGTCTGAACGACGTGCTCGGCGCGCGGCTCAAAGTGCCGATCGAGCTGGCGAATCCGGTCCAGCGGCTCCGCGTCAAAGACGATGTCTTCGAGACGGTCCCGGTGGACGAGGTCGCACCGCTGCTCATGCTGGCGGTGGGCCTGGCGCTGAGGCGCGCCGCATGATTGAGATAAACCTACTTCCGGGAAAGAAGAAGGCGGCGAAAGGCGCGGGCTTCCAGCTCGCGCTGCCGGATTTCAAGGGCCTGATTGCGCAGGTCAAGGATCCGTTCCTGATCGGCGCGATCGCGGCGTGGGTGGTCGTCGGCGGCGGCGGCGCACTGCTGTTCATCACCGATCGCGCGCGGCTGGCGTCGGCGGAGAGCCGGCTCGAAAGCGTGCGGACCGAGAAGCGACGCTACGACATCGTCATCGCGCAGAAGCGCCAGGCCGAGAAGGTGCGCGATTCCCTGCTCTATGAGATCCACGTGATCCGCAACATCGACGCGGATCGCTACATCTGGCCGCATGTCCTCGATCAGGCGACGAAGGCGCTGCCGCCGTACACGTGGATCACGGGCATCCAATCGGTATCGGCCATGGTGGCGCCGGCCCCGGGGCAGCCGGCGGCCAACGGTCCCGTGACGGTCGAGCGGGATTCGACCGGCCGCCCTTCGGTCAAAGTCGCCATTGCTGGACGGACCGTCGACATCCAGGCGTACACGACATTCCTGCGCCAGCTCGCGGCGTCGCCCTGGTTCACGGACGTGACGCCCGCCGCCTCACAGACGGTGATCGAGGCCGATCGGCCCGTGACGGCATTCACGGTGACCGTGAGCTACAAGATCGCGGACTCGGTCTACATCCGCACGGTTCCGCTCGTGCAGTCGGTGAGGTAAGGAGCGCGCATGGCGATTTTACCCGCCGACCAGCGCAGCCAGATCATGCTGCTGCTCACCCTCGCCGCACTGGCGGGAGGCTATTTCTTCTGGACCAAAAAACACACGCCCGACGCCGAGCAGATCAGCGCGGCGAACGCGGAGTCCGATAGCCTCGAGCGGATCGTCGCCGCGGCGAAGCGCGATCTGGCGAGCGGCAGCATCGAAGACCTGCGCCGGCGCGTGGAAGAGTACCAGGGCTCGCTCGAGTTGATGCGGCGCCTGGTGCCCGAGCGCAACGAAGTGCCGACGCTCATCGACGACATCTCGACCAAGGCCAAGGTTCGCGGGATCACCCTCGGCAAGATTCAGCCGCTCACCCCCGAGCCCGGTTCGCCGTTCGACACCTATCGCTACCGGCTCGAGGTGTACGGGCATTACGATCAAATCGGCGAGTATCTCGCCGACGTCGCGTCGCTGCCGCGCATCGTCGTCCCGCAGGATGTGATCCTCTCGTCCGCCTCGCCGGGCGTGCAAAAACTGCTCGGCGACACCGCGGGCGCGCTGCTGCTGGCCGAATTCTCGATTCGGACGTTCGTGAAGTCGGCCGGACCGCCGCCCGGAGCGAAGCCTGCCGCCGCGGGAGCACCACGTGCGCGTAGCTAGCGTGGCGCTGGCGCTGGTCACGCTCACTGCTTCCGCGGCCGCACAGCAGACTGAGCGGCGCGGTGATACGACGGCCGTGCAGCCGCAGACGCTGTTGCGCGAAGTGTTCGCGTACGAAGGCGGCGGCCGTGATCCGTTCATGTCGCTGCTCAAGTCGGGCGACGTGCGGCCTCTGCTTTCCGATTTGAAGCTGACGACCGTCGTGTACGACGGCCGGTTCGCGTCGCGCAGTGTCGCCGTGCTGCGCGACATCACCAATCGTCGCATCTACCGGGTGAAAACGGGCGACATCATCGGGCGTTTGAAGGTGACGCAGATCCGGCCCCGCGAGGTCGTCTTCACCGTTCAGGAATTCGGGTTCGAGCGGCAGGAAACGCTGTCGCTCACCAAGCATGAGGAGACGCCATGAAGGCACTTCTTCCCCTAGCGGTGGCCTTGCTCGCGGCCCCCCTCCTCGCGCCCCGGGCCCTTGCGGGGACGACGGGGGGGGTCCGCGACGGGGAAGTCCGAGGCGTGAGCGTGCGGGCGGCGAGCGGCAAGGTCGAAGTTGTCATAGACCTGCAGGGCGCCGCGGTCGTCCAGGACTTCACGCTCTCGAATCCCGCGCGGCTCGTCATCGATCTGCAGGGCGCGCGCCTCACCGGGCGCGTCACGCTGTACGACGGCCAGAATCGCGGCGGCATCCGCAACGTGCGCTACGGGCAGTTCAAGCCCGACGTCGTGCGCGTCGTCATCGACCTCGACGCACTGAAGGACTATCAGGTCGAGCGCGCCGCGGGACAGGTGCGGGTCCGCATCGGGACCGAGCGCACGGGATTCGCGGCGTGGTCGAGCAACGCCGTCGCGCCGCCGACCGCCGTTGCCGCCGCACCCCGTCGCACCGCGGAGCGCACGGCAAGTAGCGAGGCTCCCCCCGCTCCCCCCGTGACCGGCGGGCCCGAGAGCGCGGCGCGGGTGACGACGCCGTCGCTGGGCCGGCCGCTGTCGATCGAGGAGTACCTGGCCACGCACCGCGCCGATGCGGCGCAGTCGCAGGCCGCACGCATCACGGTCCAGTGGGACAACGCGAGCATCGAGGACGTGATCGCCGGCTTCGCGGCGTTCAGCGGCCGCACCATCATCCTCGGCAAGGACATCAAAGGCAACGTCACCGCCGAGGTCAAGAACCAGCCGTGGGATCTCGCGCTCAACGCGGTGCTCGAGTCGCAGGGGCTCGCGGTGCAAACGCTGCCCGGCGGGATTCTCAGCGTCCTGGACAAGAGGGAGCTGGCGCGCGCCGACTCCACGGTCCCGATCACGACCCGCCTGGTGCGGATCAACTACGCGAAGGCGACGTCACTGGTCCCATCGGTCGCCTCGATCCTCACGAAGCGCGGCGCCGCCGTGGCGGACTCGACGAGCAACTCGCTCGTGATTACCGAGGTCACCTCGCGCATCGACGAAGTCGTCGAGTTCGTGAAAGGCCTCGACCAGCGCACGCCGCAGGTGTCGATCCAGGCCAAGATCATCTTCGTCGACCGCACCGACGTCGAGGAGCTCGGGGTCAAGTACGACCTCGGCTCGACGACGCAGTTCTTCAATAAGCTCATCCAGCGCCCCGATCCGCGCACCGCCAAACCGGTGGACACGAACCTGGACGGCGTCCCCGACGCGCTCGTGCCGCAGGACAACTTCCCGAGCAACCAGAACATCGTCTCCCTGGGCGGCAACTCGCTGTCCGCGCTCGGCAACGCGGCCCAGGAAGTCGTCAACCCGGCGCTCGATCTGATCTTCTCGACCGCGATCGGCAACTTCGATCTGACGTCCTTCGTGCAAGCGCTGCAGCGGGTCGACCTCGCCGACATCCAGGCCGAGCCGACCATCACGACGCTCGATAACCGCCAGGCCGAGATCCTCGTCGGCGACCGCGTGCCGATTCGCGTCATCGACGTGAGTGCGGTGGGCGGCGGCGGGGGAGCGGGGGGTACGAACGTGCCGCGCGCAACGGTGCAGTTCCAGCAGACCGGTATCAACCTCCGCGTCACGCCGCACGTGACGGGTACGCGCCAGATCCTCATGGAAGTCCACGCCGAGCGGTCCAACGTGCGGCCGGCGTCGGTCGACATCGGATTCACGTTCCAGACGCAACAGGCCGACAACCAGATCCTGGTCAGCGATGGGGAAACGGCCGTAATTGGCGGACTTACGGTGACTGAGGTCACGGTATCGAAGTCCGGAATCCCTTTCCTTGTAGACCTGCCGATTCTGGGCAAGCTGTTCGGCTTTACCTCCCAGACGGAGAACCGGCGCGATCTGCTGATCTTGATCACGCCGCACATCATCGACGATTTGGTCGCGCCGACGGGCCAGTAGGCCGCGGCGGATAGCGGAGAGGGTGGCTATGCGGCTGGTTCGAATCGGACGCGGTACCGCGTTGTTGAGCGTCGGCGCGCTCGCACTGGCCGTGTGGGCGTGCGAGACGGCGCGCAACATTGGCGGCATCCAGCGCGACCAGACACCTCCCGTCATCACGCTGACGAACACCGCGGGCGACACGCAGGACATTGCCGGCGGTCTCCGTTTCAACGTCTCCGCCGTCGACAACCTGGCGTTGTTGAGCGTGAACTTGACGTTCAGCGGCGGCTTGATCGGCACGCTCGACACGACGTTCCTCGGGCAGGTCAAGACGTATTCCGTCGCACGTCAGATCACGTTCCCGGCGGGCTCGGGGGCCGGCGGCAACATCATGATCGTCGGCCGCGCTACCGACGGCGCGGGCAACTTCGCCGCAGACACGATCTTCATTTTCTTGCGGAACGTACAGGCGCTGCAGGTCACACTGATTTCGCCGACGCCCGGCGCCATCGCGTCGCAGGGCCGCTCGATCCCCATCCAGGTCCGCGCCATCCAGAACTCGGGGATCGCGAAAATCGGATTCCTGGTGGCGCCGGCGGCCGCCGTCACCAACCCCACCGTGCCGCCCAACGACTCCATCGTCTTCCTGGGAGTGCTGCGGGACACCGCCCTGTACACCGATACGCTCAACGTCGTCGCCGCGACGGGTACCTTCGACGTGATCGGGTTCGCCGAGGACTCGGCAGGCCGGCGTGGCTTCACCAACATCGTCACCGTGACGATCCAGTCGGCCGTCAACGACGTTACGCCGCCGCTCGTGTCACATTCGGTCGGGGCGCGGGTCGAGGTGAACGACACGGTGATCATCCGCGCCACCGACCCGAGCGCGATCTCGTGGATCGGCTTCCGAGTCGACACCAGCGGCCTGCTGCTGAAGTTCGATACAATCAACGTGGCCGCCGGTAACCTGACCGACGTGACCCGTCGCGCCAGTCTCAACCTCGGCTCCGTGCTGCCGCCGGGCGTGCTGCCGCACCAGATCGTCGTCCGCGGCTATGCCTGCGATGGGGCCGTGGCGCGCAACTGCTCGTACACCAATACGACGTCGCTCTTGCCGAGCGCCCCCATCACTCCGCCGATCGTTCCCGCGGTGCAGATCGTGCCGCCGCGGTCGCCGACCGCCCTGATCGACACGGTCATCGTGGTCAACGGCCTCACGGTGCAGCTCGCGGGTACGGGGACGATCGCCGACGCCATTTACAATGCCAATCTGCGTGAGCTCTACCTGACGAACCCCGGGCTCAATCGCGTGGACGTCTTCCAGGTCGCGAACACGTCGTTCGTCGCGGGAGGCATCCCGACCGCCGGCGGGCAGCCGTGGGGCATCGCGCTCTGGCCGCGCGACACGCTCGGCGGCTACAAGGATACGATCATCGTGGCCGATGCCGGCGGCTCGTACCTCGGCATCATCAACGTCGGTGCGGGTGGACCGCGCCAGATCATTTGGCGCCAGAGTCTGCCCGACTTCATCATCCAGACGTACAAGGTCATCATACAGGCGGGCGGCGCGGTCGTGCACATCACCGACTATCACACGTCCGATCTGCCGCAGTACCTGGCGACGGTCTGCCGGGTGGCGAGCGGGACCTCGGCCTGCCATGCGGATTCGGTATTCGCGATTTACTCCACAGCCCCGACCGGCGCGGAAACGCCGCCCTTCAACGGGCGCGCCACGCTGCGGATGGAAAAACTGATCAACACGACGGATCCCAACCTGATGTTTGGCCACCTGTTCTGGGAAATCGGGACCCAGTCTTTCAACGAGACCACCGATACCCTGCGGATTTTCCTGAGTCGCGGCCGCAATTTCTCGAAGGTCATCCTGTCGGCGTGCGGCGGTGCGACGATCAACCTTGCCAGGATGGGCTTGGGGGACCGCACATTCACGCGCAACACCGGGAACTTCACGCACGCCTTCATCGGGGAGGGCGGGAACATCACGGCGCAGTTTGCGCGAGTCATGTCGTACGATGCGCGCAACCAGCTGCTCGTGGGAACAGCCGCAGGCTGCAGTACCGGCAACGCGACGCGCGACTCAGGACAAGTCGACATCGACTTCGGCATGTCACCGGGACGCGAGGTCAGCGACTTCATCGCCAACACCGGCATCAGGGTCGTGTCGGTCGCGACGAACTTCAACGGGCTCACGAATGCCGTGCGCGCGGACTCGATCTACTATCTGGATCAGGACCTGCGGCGCATGGTGACGTCCGCGGCGCCGCCGGGGCCATCCCCGCTCACGCCCGGCATGGACATGAACTACTTCCACGACTTCGCTCCCACGGGACAATGTCCGCCGGGCAGCACGTTCTGCGGCGGCGGCACGGACAAGAACCAGCGGCTGATGTTCTCGGCGAGCCCGAGCGGCAACATCGACGTGTTCGACACGTTCTTCGGCGCGTTCCTCGGGTCGATACCGGTGCGTGATCCGATCATCGGGCCGCTGCGCGTCGCGCGCGATGCGGGCGGGAATCAGTTACTGTTCGGGGTGACGCCCACCGGGCTGCTGGTTGTGCAGCTGCCGCCGATCGTCAATCCGCTGCCGGTGCCGCCGCACCACTGAGCGGGCGCTTACGGGTCCCCCCCCGCCGGGTGCGATACCATACGAGCCCGACCCCGGTCGGGCTCGGCTGTTATAGGGGGATGTAGGGGCGCAGCATGCTGCGCCCGTACCAGGGGGTGAGGAATGACATTCCGGTTCACGACGGCTGGCGAGTCACATGGCCGCGGCCTGGTGGGGATTCTCGAAGGTCTTCCCGCCGGCCTGCCCGTTTCCGCCGCCGACGTGGACCTGGAGCTCAAGCGCCGCCAGGGTGGCTACGGCCGCGGCGCCCGGATGAAGATCGAATCGGACCGCATCGAGTGGCTCTCCGGCGTGCGCGCGGGGGAGACCCTCGGCTCCCCCATCGCGATGCTCATCTGGAACCGCGACTGGGAGCACTGGCAGGACGTCATGGCGCCGGAGGCGGACGATCCCAAGAGCGAGCGGCGCCGCCAGGTCACCCGGCCCCGTCCAGGCCACGCCGATCTCGCCGGCTCGCTCAAGTATGATCGCATGGACGCCCGTGACATCCTGGAACGGGCCAGCGCGCGCGAGACCGTCGCGCGGGTCGCGTGCGGGGCGGTGTGCAAGAAGCTGCTCCGGGAATTCAGCATCGAGATAGGCTCCCACGTAGCGGAACTGGGTGGCGTGGTTGCGAAGGTAGGGGCGCAGCATGCTGCGCCCCTACCCGCCAATATGAACGCCGTGGCCGATCAAAGCCCCGTCCGTTGCCTTGATAAGGACGCGGAAGCCGAGATGATCCGCCGCATCGACGCCGCTAAAGCCGCGGGCGACACGCTTGGCGGCATCGTCGAGGTGATCGCGCTGGGGGTGCCGGTGGGACTGGGATCGCACGTGTCGTGGGACGCGAAGCTCGACGGCCGGCTCGCGCAGGCGCTGATGTCCATCCCCGCGGTCAAAGGGGTCGAGCTCGGCCTCGGTTTCGAGGCGGCGCGCCGCAAGGGCTCGGAGGTCCACGACGAAATCCTGCCCGGGTTTTCCCGCGCGACGAATCGCGCCGGCGGCACGGAAGGCGGGATGACGACGGGGGAGCCGCTCGTCGTCCGCGTGGCGATGAAGCCGATCTCCACCTTGATGTCCCCGCTGAAAACGGTCGATCTCAAGACGGGCGGCCCCGCGCAGGCGCAATCGGAGCGCTCGGATGTGACTGCCGTGCCGGCGATGGGGGTCATCGCCGAGGCGATGCTGGCGATCGTCGTGACCGGGGCGCTGCTCGAAAAGTTCGGCGGCGACGCCTTGAGCGAGCTCAAGCGCAACGTGGACGGCTATCTCGCGCAGGTGCGCGCGCGGACGCCGCGGGGTGCGGCATCGTGAAACGGCACATCGTGCTCATCGGACTGCCGGGCGCGGGCAAGAGCACGGTAGGCAAGATGGTGGCGGAGCGGCTGCATACGGCGTTCGTGGACATCGACAGCATCTTGAATCGCAAAGAGGGTAAACCGATCTCGATGATCTTCGCCGAGAAGGGCGAGCCCGCGTTTCGGGAGATGGAGCGCAAGGAAGTCGCCGCCGCGCTGGCGAATGAACCGGCGGTGATCGCGCCGGGCGGCGGCTGGGCGGCGCAGCCCGGCGCGCTGGATTCCGCAAAACCTCGCGGGTACATCGTCTATCTGAAGGCGCGCGCCGAGGTGGCAGCCGGCCGCGCCGAGCCGTCGGGAACCCGGCCCGTTTTGATGGGTGATGATCCGCTGGCACGCATGAAGGACCTCTTCACGCAGCGCGATCCATTCTACGCGAAAGCGGATGCGACGGTGCTCACGGAAGCCAAGAGTGCGGAAAACGTAGCTGCTGAGGTCGTAAAGCTTGCGCAAATGAGCGCCGGTTGGTAAAGATGCAAGCCCGAAGGTTGAACTGAGGTTGATCGGTGACTGATAAAGAAGAAGAAGTGATACCAAAAAAGAAGCGGGCTCCGCGCAAAAAGGCCGCGGAGAATCCGCCGGCGGAGACCGAGGTGACCGACGCCGCTCCTGCAAAGGGCGGCGCACTCGTCATTGTCGAGTCCCCGACCAAGGCGAAAACGATCGGCAAGTACCTCGGCCGTGGCTACACGGTCAAGGCAACCGTCGGCCATCTGCGGGACCTCCCCAAGCGCGAGCTCGGCGTCGACGTCGAGAACGGGTTCACGCCGAAATACGTCACTATTAAGGAAAAGGCGAAGACCCTCGCCGAGATCAAGAAGGCGGCCAAGGCCGCCGATCGCGTGCTGCTCGCCACCGACCCGGACCGGGAAGGGGAGGCGATCGCCTGGCACGTCGCGTCGCAGCTCAATGGCGCCGGCAACGGCAAGATCCGCCGCGTCCTGTTCCATGAAATCACGAAAGACGCCGTCGCCGAGGCCCTGGCGAATCCGCTCGACATCGACCAACGCAAGGTCGACGCCCAGCAGGCCCGCCGGGTCCTGGATCGCCTGGTCGGCTACAAGGCGTCGCCGGTGCTCTGGAAGAGCATCAAGACCGGTCTGTCGGCAGGTCGCGTGCAGACGGTCGCCCTGCGCCTGATCATCGAGCGCGAGGAGGAGATCCGGAAGTTCGCGCCGCAGGAGTACTGGACGATCGCCGCCGATCTCGAGAAGGACGGGCAGCCGTTCCAGGCGCGGCTGCAGAAGCTCGGCGGGCACAAGCCCGAGATCAAAACCGAGCAGGCGGCGCGCGACATCGTCGCCGAAGTCGAGAAGCTCCCGTTCGTCGTGACTTCGGTGGAGCGGGGAGAACGCCGCCGCAAGGCGCCGGCCCCGTTCACGACCAGCACGGTGCAGCAGGAAGCCGCGAAACAACTGGGCTTTTCCGCCGGGCGGACGATGCGCGCGGCGCAGAAGCTGTACGAGGGCGTAGAGCTCGGCGACCAGGGATCCGTGGGTCTGATCACCTACATGCGCACCGACTCCGTGCGGGTGTCGGACGCCGCGATCAAGCAGGCACGCGAGTACATCAACGCGCAGTTCGACAAGCGCTACCTGCCCGCTGAGCCGAATGTCCATAAAGGCGGACGGGGATCGAAGGTCCAGGATGCGCACGAAGCGATTCGGCCCACCGAAGTCGGCCTCAAGCCAGACGACGTGAAGAAGTACCTCGAGCGGGATCTCTTCAAGCTCTATCAGCTGATTTGGCGGCGGTTCCTGGCGTCGCAGATGTCGCCCGCGGTCTACGAGGCGACGAAGGTCGACTTCGACCTGGCCAACGGCCGGTTCCTGTTCCGCGCCACCGGCTCTCGCGTCCTGTTCGACGGCTACCACGCGCTCTTCAGCGAGGCGCACGAGGCGGAAGACGCGAAGACGCTCGACAGCCTCGAGCCGATTCCGCCGCTCAAGGAAGGCGACCGGGCCACGCTCAAGCAGGTCGCGCCCAGCCAACACTTTACCGAGCCGCCGCCGCGCTACAGCGAGGCGAGCCTGGTCAAGGAGCTGGAGCGGCTGGGCATCGGCCGGCCATCCACGTACGCCGCGATCATCTCGACGCTGCGCACACGCTGGTATGCGACCGCCAAAGACCGGCGTTTTCAGCCGACGCCGCAGGGCGAGACGGTCTGGAAGGTGCTCAAGCGGTCATTCCCGGAGGTCTTCGAAGTCGGGTTCACCGCGCAGATGGAGAACGAGCTGGACAAGGTCGAGGAAGGGGATCTCGACTGGAAAGCGGTGCTCGGTGACTTCTGGGGGCCGTTCAATCGCGCGCTGGAAGCCGTGGACATCAACAAGATCATCCACGAAGTGCACGATCTCTCGGGCGTCGCCGCCGAGAAGTGCCCGAAGTGCGGCGCGCCGCTCGAGGTGAAGAGCGGCCGCTTCGGTCCCTACATCGCCTGCTCGCGCTACGCGTCGAAGGAGTGCGGCTACTCGCGATCCATCAAGAAGGACAAGGTGCCCGACCGGCCGTCGGATGAGATCTGCAAGGAATGCGGCGCGCCGATGGTGATCAAGACGGGACGGTTTGGCGAGTTCCTGGCGTGCACGCGCTATCCCAAGTGCAAGTACACGCAGCCGGTGCCGCTCGGCATCAAGTGCCCCCAGTGCGGCGTGGGCGACCTCGCGGAACGGCGCACCAAGCGCGGCCGGACGTTCTATGGTTGCCTCCGCTATCCGGACTGCGATTATTCGACGTGGAACAAGCCGGTCCCCGTCCCCTGTCCCAACTGCGGGTTCGTCGGGATGGAGCAGCTCAAGTCCAAGACGACGGGAGAGACGACACGCAAGTGTCTCAAGTGCGGGCACCAGATGGCAGTCGAGGAAGCAGCCCCCGAAGCGGAAGAGGTCGCATCGTAGGGGCGCAGCATGCTGCGCCCCTACAGGTAATTGGCGGCGGCCTCGCGGGCTGCGAAGCCGCCTGGGCCCTCGCCGAGCGAGGATTGCGTGTAACGCTGCACGAGATGCGCCCGATCAAGATGACGCCGGCGCATCAGACGGAGAGCCTCGCCGAGCTGGTCTGCAGCAACACTTTCAAATCGGTCGAACCCACGCATGCGCACGGCCTGCTCAAAGCCGAGATGCGCGCGCTCGGGAGCATCGTGCTGCAGTCGGCCGACGAGGCGCGGATTCCCGGCGGCAGCGCACTCGCGGTGGATCGCGTGGTGTTCTCGGCGCGGGTGCAGGAGCGCGTGCTCGGTCACCCCAACATCACGCTGGTGCGCGGCGAGGTCACGGAGCTCCCCTCGCCGGGCATCGTCGCGACGGGACCGTTGACGTCCGACGCACTCGCGCAGGCGATCGGCGCACGGCTCGGCGTCCAGTCGCTCGCGTTTTACGATGCGATCGCGCCGATCGTCGCGGCGGACTCGCTCGATTACACGCGACTCTTCAAGGCATCGCGGTATGGCAAAGGCGGCGGCGACGATTACTGGAACGCGCCGCTCACACAAGCGGAGTACGAAGCATTCGTCGCCGCGCTGATCGCGGGCGAGCAGTACCTGCCGGCGGGCGGCCACGAATTCGACAAAGTCCCGTACTTCGAAGGCTGCCTGCCCGTCGAGGAGATGGCGCAGCGCGGGATCGAGACGCTCCGGTTTGGTCCGATGAAACCCATCGGTCTGCCAGGGGACTCATATGCCGTGGTTCAGCTGAGGCAGGAAGACCGTGCCGCGCAGATGTGGAATCTCGTGGGCTTCCAGACCCGACTGAAGACCGGGGCGCAGCAGCGCGTCTTTCGCACGATTCCCGGGCTCGAGCAGGCGGAGTTCCTGCGCTTCGGCTCGATTCACCGCAACAGCTACCTGAATGCGCCCGCCGCGCTGACGCCGCACCTCGCCGCGAAAGCCGATCCGCAGCTGCTGTTTGCCGGCCAGCTCACCGGGGTCGAGGGCTACACCGAGTCCGCGGCGACGGGGATGCTGGCGGGAATCAACCTGGCGCGATTGCTCGCCGGGGACGAGCCGGTCCTGCCGCCGCCCACCACGATGCTCGGCGCGCTGTATCGCTATTTGCGCGAGACCGATCCGGCTCGCTTCCAGCCGATGAACGCGAACTTCGGGCTGCTGGAGCCGCTGGACGACCCGCCACGCGACAAGTTCAAGAAGAAGGAAGCGTTGGCGGAGCGGGCGCTGCGGGAGATGGAGAAGTTCTCGGGATCGCTCGGTTCTTCACAGGCTGAAGCACACCCTTCAGGGTGTGAACAATCATGAACGAGATCACCGAATTCGTCACGTTTCTGGCCAAGGAGCGCAACGACTCCCCCCATACCGTCAAAGCCTACGAGCGCGACGTCAGCGCCTTCGCCGCGTTCTGCCAGAACTACTACGGCGGCCCCTGGACGTGGGCGGGCGTGGACCGGTTGGCCATCCGCGGCTTTCTCGCGGCAGAGCAGCAGCGCGGCGTCGGCAAGCGCTCCGTGGCGCGGGCGCTGTCCGCGCTGCGCACCTTCTATCGCTTCCTGAACGCCACGCGCGGGCTCGAGGTGAATCCGGCCCGGGCGGCGCGCACGCCAAAGATCGACCGCACGCTGCCGACATATCTGGACCGGCAGGAGACCGACGAGCTCTTCAATCACGCGGAGCAGCGCGCCGCAGCGGGTGGGTTCACCGAGACGCGCGATCTGGCGATCCTCGAAATGTTCTATTCGACCGGCGTGCGTCTCTCTGAGCTCGCCGGGCTGAACGACGCCGATGTCGACCTCGTGTCGGATCAGGTGAAGGTGCGCGGGAAAGGCAAAAAGGAGCGCATCGTGCCGCTGGGATCTCATGCGAGCGGGACGCTGCGCACGTATCTGGCGAAACGTGGTCATGGCCGTGCGGTGTTCGTGAATCGCCGCGGCAAGCGGTTGAGTCCGCGCGGCATTCAGCTGGCCATGAAGCGGCTGTTCGAGACTCTCGCGCGGGGAACCAATCTGCACGTGCACGCGTTGCGGCACTCGTTCGCTACGCACCTGCTGGACGCGGGCGCTGACCTCAGGGCGGTGCAGGAGCTGCTGGGGCATGCCTCGCTGGGGACCACGCAGGTGTATACTCATACGTCGGTGGAACGGTTGAAGAAGGTCTATCACCAGGCGCATCCAAGGGCATAAGAAACGCATGCTGCCAGTCATACATAGCACGACAATTCTCTGCGTCCGCCGCGACGGCAAAGTCGCCATCGGGGGCGACGGCCAGGTCACCGTCGGCGACACCGTGATGAAGGCCAACGCCAACAAAGTGCGGACGCTGAAGGGCGGCAAGATTCTCGCGGGGTTCGCCGGCGCCGCGGCCGATGCCTTCACGCTGTTCGAGAAGTTCGAGGAGAAGCTCGAGCGGTATCCAACGAACTTGCCACGCGCCGCCGTCGAGCTGGCGAAAGACTGGCGCTCGGACCGGGTGCTGCGCCGGCTCGAGGCGCTGCTCGTCGTCGCGGACGAGGAGCACGGCTACGTCATCAGCGGCTCGGGCGAGCTGATCGAGCCTGATGACGGCGTGCTGGCGATCGGCTCGGGCGGCTCGTTTGCGCTCGCCGCGGCCCGCGCGCTGCTGGCCGCGACCAAGCTGTCGCCCACGGATATCGTGAAACGCGCGCTCGAGATTGCCGCCGAGATCTGCGTCTATACCAATACCAACATCACTGTACTCGAGTTATAGCATGGCCAAGGCACCGGTTTCACACCCTCCAGAACCTCCCCCAACCTCCACCGACGCTCCTGCGGCCGCTGGAGCAGGGGTAGCCGCCGAGGAGACACTCCCCTGGCTGGAGGAGCTCCCGCCCAAGAAGATCGTCGCCGAGCTGGACCGCTACATCGTCGGGCAGGAGGCGGCCAAGAAGGCCGTCGCGATCGCGATCCGGAACCGCTGGCGGCGCGCCCAGGCGCCCGAAGAGATCCGGGACGAGATCATGCCGAACAACATCATCATGATCGGCCCGACGGGCGTGGGTAAGACCGAGATCGCGCGCCGTCTCGCGCGGCTCGCCGGCGCGCCGTTCCTGAAGGTCGAGGCTTCGAAGTTCACCGAGGTCGGCTACGTCGGCCGCGACGTCGAATCGATGGTGCGCGAGCTGGTCGACGTATCGATCAACATGGTTCGCTCCGAGCGCGAAGATGACGTCTACCCCATGGCGGAACAGCGTGCCGAGGAGCGCCTGTTGGACTTGCTCCTGCCGCCCCTCCCTTCGCCGCCCCCCGCCGCCTCCTCGTCGCCAGGATCACCGAGTCCGGAAGCGGGCTCCGGAGTCGCCGCCCGGCAGCTCTTCGTGGTCTCGTCGAAGGGTGACGTGCAGCCCAAGGTGCCCGAGGCCGAGACTGAGGCGCAGGAGCGGCGCCGGCGCACGCGGGAGAAGCTCCGCCAGCAATTGAAGGACGGGCAGCTGGAAGAGCGCGACGTCGAGATCGAGGTGCAGCAGCAGAACTTCCCGATGCTCGAGATGATGCAGCCGCCCCAGGGCATGGAAGGGCCGGACATCAATTTCGGCGAAATGATTCAGGAGCTGATCCCGAAGAAGAAAAAGCGCCGCACGGTGCATCTGCACGAGGCGCGTCGCATCCTGATCGACGAGGAGCTGAAGAAGCTGGTCGACATGGACGACGTGGTGAACGAGGCGCTGGACCGCGTCGAGAACCACGGCGTCATCTTCATCGACGAGATCGACAAGATCACCGGGCAGCGCGGCCAGAGCACGGGCCCCGACGTCTCGCGCGAGGGCGTCCAGCGCGACCTCCTCCCTATCGTCGAGGGCTCGACGGTGCAGACGCGCTACGGCTATGTGCGCACCGATCACATCCTCTTCATCGCGGCGGGCGCATTCCATATCGCCAAGCCGAGCGACCTGATTCCGGAGCTGCAGGGCCGGTTCCCGATTCGCGTCGAGCTGTCGTCGCTGACCGAGGCCGACTTCGTGCGCATCATGACGGAGCCCGAGAATGCGCTGACCAAGCAGTACGCGGCGCTGTGCGCGTCGGACGGGGCGACGCTTTCGTTCACGGCGGACGGTGTGAAGGAGATCGCGCGCATCGCGGCCAAGGTGAACGAGCGCATGGAAAACATCGGCGCCCGGCGGCTGCACACCGTGATGACGACGTTGCTCGAGGAAGTGATGTTCGAGCTGCCCGACTATCCTTCCAAGAACATCGTGTTCGACGGGCCCGCGGTACGGGAACGGCTGCTCCGGATCGTCGAGGACGAGGACCTGAGGAAATACATCCTGTAGACAGCGGTTATGACTTTTGGCGCGCGGCGTGCCCTTTTGGGGCACGCCGTTTCATTTTGTGGGTAAGAAGTGCGATATAGGGGAGCCCACCGTACCGGAGGATGCTATGAAGCGGATCCAGCGCTTGCTGGCCGTCTCAGCTGTCGCCGCCGTCGCCTGCTCCGACTCCTTCCAGCCCAGCGTCAGCAACGTCAGCGGCATCTACCAAGCCCAGTCGTTCACGACGACCGACAACGCCGGGACACATGACTGGATCGTCGCGGGCGCATCCCTCGAGCTGCTGCTCACGCCGCAGGGCACCAGCAGCGGACAGTTGGTTGTCCCCGACACGACAGCCAGCGGAGGATTCCTCATCGCCTTGTTGATCGGCTCATGGACGTTGACGGGGGACATCATCAAGTTCGATCAAGCCGTCGACACGTTTGTCCGCGACCTCGCCTGGATCGCCACCAAGGACCGGCTCACGGCCGACCAGACCCTCGGCACTGGGACACGAATCAAAGTCGTCCTGACGCGGCAGCCGCTCTAGCCTCAGCCTTGTCCTTCCCGGGGCCCCCGGGTAAAATCCGACACACAAACCTGTCATTTTGACCGACGTTCCCCCTCTCCAGTGGGGGAGGGGGTCAGGGGGTGAGGACTTGGCGAAGCGCGACTTCCTCCAAATCACCGATTTCAGCCGCAAAGAGATCGAGCAGCTGTTCGACCTCGCCAAGCGGATGAAGGCCCGTGCCTACCGGGAGACCCCCCTCGACGGCAAGACGCTGGCGATGATCTTCGCGAAGTCCTCCACGCGCACCCGCGTCTCCTTTGAGGTCGGCGCCTACCAGCTGGGAGGCCAGGCGCTGTTCCTCTCCAGCAGGGACATCCAGATCGGCCGGGGGGAGCCGATCCCCGATACCGCCCGGGTGCTGTCCCGCTACGTCGACGGCATCATGATCCGCACGTTTGACCACGCCGAAGTCGAGGAGCTGGCGCGGTTCTCGACGATTCCGGTGATCAACGGGCTCACCGATCTGACCCATCCCTGCCAGGTGCTGGCCGACATCTTCACGGTCAAGGAGCACCTCGGCGGCTGGGAAGGGAAGCGGATTGCCTGGGTCGGCGACGGCAACAACATGGCCAACGCCTGGCTCGAGGCGGCCGCCGTGCTGGGCTTCGAGCTTCGGCTCGCGTGCCCCGAGGCGTTCGAGCCCAACCGCGCCAAGTACGAAGCGGCGAAGCAGCACGGCTGCGTGATGGTCACCGAAGTCCCCGAAGAGGCCGTCGAGGGCGCGCACGTCGTGAACACCGACGTCTGGGCCTCGATGGGACAGGAAGCGGAAGCCGAGGCTCGGCGGAACGCGTTCAAGGGGTTCACGGTTGATGCGGAGCTGATGAGGCTCGCGGACCCGAAGGCCATCTTCCTGCATTGCTTGCCCGCCCATCGCGGCGAAGAAGTCACTGCCGACGTAATCGATGGGCCTCAATCTCGCGTCTGGGACGAAGCTGAGAACAGACTGCACGTGCAGAAGGCTCTCCTCGCCACTCTGATGGGCTCATGACCACGACTCCCGAGACCCTAAAACGAACCCCGCTTCATGACGTGCACGTCGCCCTCGGCGCCAAGATGGTGCCGTTCGCCGGCTTCGAAATGCCCGTGACCTATCCCAGCGGCATCAACAGCGAGCACCGCGCCGTGCGTGAGGACGTCGGCGTGTTCGACGTCTCGCACATGGGCGAGTTCGAGATCACGGGACCCGACCGGAATGCATTCGTGCAGCGTGTGACGTGCAATGATGTGAGCGCACTCAGCCCGGGTCAGGCACAGTATTCCGGCATCCTGACAAAGGACGGGACATTCGTCGACGACTGCCTCGTCTATCGCTTTGAAGACAAGCTGATGATGGTGGTGAACGCGTCGAACATTCAGAAGGATTGGGACCACATCCTCGATCAGAAGGCCGGCGCGAACGTCCGCCTGCGCGACATCTCGGACGAAACCGCCCTCCTCGCGGTGCAGGGTCCCAAAGCCGAGGCACTCGTCGGCCAGCTCACAAGCATCGGCGTCGCCATGGTTCCGTATTACCACTTCGCGCAAGGCAAAGTCGCCGGCGTGCAGTGCTTCATCTCGCGCACCGGCTACACGGGCGAGGACGGGTTCGAGCTGTACTGTCGCGCCGCCGATGTCGAGAAGCTCTGGCACGCGCTCGTCGGGGCGGGGCGCGCGGAGCCCGTCGGCCTGGGCGCGCGCGACACGCTGCGGCTGGAAGCCGGGCTGCCGCTGTACGGCAACGACATCGACGACACCACCACGCCGTACGAAGCGGGGCTCGCGTTCATCGTGAAGCTC
>Ga0209056_10000010_pt1 | contig 159426 bp, 159 predicted proteins | sample GraSoiAngelo_114_FD_185876 | JGI IMG/M metagenome (GOLD analysis project Ga0209056, IMG submission 185876) | Grasslands soil microbial communities from the Angelo Coastal Reserve, California, USA - 14_0903_13_40cm (SPAdes) (version 2) | ecosystem: Environmental > Terrestrial > Soil >... | reverse complement strand
GGGCCCCCCAAGCCCCCCAACGCTCGGAAGCGCCCCGGCACAGCCGTGGCGCTCCTCGATTTCCCGATCGTCCCTAGCGGCGCCGGCGCGGCGGCCCGCCGGCCTCGGTCAGCGCCGACCGCAGCGCGTGCAGCAGGGCGCGGGCGGCCGACGAGAGCGGCCGCGGACGTGGATGGATCACGTCGAGGCTCCGGCTGATGGGCTCGGCGTCGACGATCGCGATCGCGACCAGGCTCCGCCGCCGTAGCTCGCGGCCCACGGCGAGGTGCGGAAGGAAGGCAAGCCCCATCCCGCGCTCGACCATCCGCTTCGCCGTCTCGATCGTCTCGACCTCGAGCGTCACGTTCGGCACGAGCCCGGCGCGGCGGAAGAGGCCCTGGGTCAGGGTCCAGTCGCTCGAGCCGCGATCGAAGAAGATCAGCGGGCGATCCGCGACCTCCGCGAGTCGCGCCCGCCGCGCGCTGGTCGGCCAGGACTTCGGCCGCCCGACGAGGATGAGCGGATCGTCCCGGAGGCTCACCGTCTCGACTTCGGGATGCTGCAGCGACCGGGCGAGCCCGATCTCCGCCTCGCCGCGCAGCACCATCTCGAGCACCTCCTTCGAGTGGCCCGAGCGCACCGTGATCATGACGTTCGGGTGCGCCGTCTGGAACCGCTTAAGGACGTCGGGCAGCAGATAGGTGCAGATCGAGAGCACTGCCGCGATCTGAATCGCGCCGCCGCTCGTGGGGCGGAGATCATGGACTGCCTGCCGGGCGACCGCGACGACGTGCAGGAGTTGCTCGGCGTGGGGCCGGAGGGCGCGACCCGCCACCGACAGCGCGAGGCCGTGCGGGCCGCGCTCGAAGAGCCGCACGCTCAGCGAGTCCTCGAGGGCGCGGATGCGCGCGCTCACCGCGGGCTGCGTGAGGCGTAGCGCCGCGGCGGCCCGCCGGAAGCCGCCAAACGTTCCGACGGCGAGGAACGCCTCGACCTGAGGGATTTCCATGACGCGATTCCGGAATTACCTGGTGATCAATATAATTTATCGAGCTTATAAGAACAATAACATTGCTTTGATCACTGCCCGCCGGCAAAGTGAATGGACCGAGACGGTTCCAGAAGCCGATCCGGGCGAGGGAGGGACGCCAGATGCCGATGACGTGCGAGTGCGGAGTGACGCTCGAGGAGCCGTCCCAGGCGGCGCGCTGCCAGGAGTGCGACGCGACGGCCTGCCGGAGCTGCGTCATCCACGTGGAGACCGTTACCTATTGCCGGTGGTGCGCGACGGTGCTCGCGCGCCACCGTGCCGCCTGAGGAGGGATCGATGCCGGAGAGCATGGGACGGAAGTTCCGCCGACTTCTCGCCGAGGAGCCGTATTTGTTCACCGGCGGCATCTACCAGCCGCTGGACGCGCAGATCGCCGAGCAGGTGGGAATGAAGTCGATCTACCTGAGCGGCTACTCCATGGCCTTGGCCAATGGCTGGCCGGATATGGGGCTGCTCACGCAGACGGAGGTCGCCCGCATCGCGTCGATGGTCGCCGGGGCCACCAGCCTGCCGGTCATCGCCGACGCCGACGACGGCTACGGGAATGCGCTCTCCACGATCCGCACGGTGCAGGAGTTCGCCAAGACGGGCGTGGCGGGGATCCATCTGGAAGACCAGCGATTCCCCAAGCGCTGCGGCCACATCGCGGGCAAGACGATCGTGAGCCTCGAGGAGGCGCTGGGGAAGTACCGCGCCGCCATCGACACGCGCGACCGGCTCGATCGCGACTTCGTCATCATCGCGCGCACCGACGCCTACGGCGCTGTCGGCGGGAGCCTCGAGGAGGCGATCCGTCGTGGCCGCGCGTATGCCGACGCGGGCGTCGATCTCGTCTGGTGCGAGCTGTCGAACGCCTCGCGCGAGCCGGCCGTCGCCTTCGCCAGGGCGATGCGCGAGACGCATCCAGACCTGACGCTGGCGTTCAACTACTCCTCGTCATTCCGCTGGCACCAGGACCCGAACCCGTTCACCTTCCAGGAACTGGGCGCCCTCGGCTACCGGTTCATCTTCATCACCCTCTTCGCCTCCCACGCGGCCACGTACGCGGTGTGGAACGCGATGGAGGAGCTGGTGCGCGACCAGGAGCAGGCGCAGTGGCGGCTCGAGAAGGCGAAGGTCGGGCATCCGACCGAGAGCCACCACGTGATGGCGCGCGTCGCGCACTTCCAGGAGCTCGAGAAGAAGTACATCCCGGGCACCGAGGAGCGGATCAAGTCCTCGGCCGGCTTCGACGACCGCCGGATGCACTGATTCCACATCGGGGGAGCGCCGCCGCTCCCCCCGATCGCCCCCCAGGGGTGGGTATGGCATTCGACGGCGAGAAGTTCGTGGAGCGGTTCAACACGGTGTGGAACGGGCACGACCTCGACGGGATCCTCGCGATGATGACCGACGACGTCATCTTCGAGGCGTCCTTCGGGAAAGAGCCGTGGGGCGCGCGCGCCGTCGGCAAGCCGGCGGTCCGCGAGTTCCTCGAGGACATGTTCCGGCGCATCCCCGATGTGCGCTGGGACGAGATCCGTCACTTCGCATGTCCCGACCTCGCGACCGTCGAGTGGCTGACGACCGGAACACCACGGGGCGGCACACGCTACGAAGTGCAGGGCTGCGACATCCTCGCGCTGCGGGACGGGAAGATCGCGGCCAAGCGCTCGTACCGCAAGGGGCAACTCTAGCGTGTCTCCTATCAGTTCGACCCGAGGTGAGCCGGCGACCGTGCAAAGGGGTGCAGGACGTCGATCGCGTAGCCGACGTTCAGCGGCTCGCCTAGCCACCCCGGCATTGCGGTCCGCGCGTGTAAGAGAACCCCCGCCGCCTCGTTCTGAGCTCGTACGACGCCAGCGGGATCGGCGGACAGGTCGGGCCGCGGCGGGACGTCGGGTAGCAGCCAGCCGTTGGGTCGTCGGAACTGAAGCTCTCCGTCCGGGAACCGCTCGACCTGGTAGCCCTCCTCGTGGACGGCGCGATGGTGCCGGCGACAGAGCAAGGCGAGGTTCGAGAGCGTGGTCGGGCCACCCTGGGCCCAATGGCGGATGTGATGGCCCTGTCCGAACCGAACCCCGCAGCCCGGGAAGCGACAGCCCCGATCTCGGTGGTGCAACGCCCGGCGTAGCGCCGGCGGAATCGTGCGGGTCCTGGCGCCGACCTCCAGTAGGCGCCCGTCCGCGTCGTGGCGCATCACGACACGGCTCGCGTCGCACGCCAGTCGCTGCGACGTTCCGGCCGGAACGCGTACGCCATCCTCGAGGACCGACTGGCCGGGTTGTTCGGGATCGGCCAGCACCGCGGCGTCGACGTGGACCACCACCTGGTAGCGCTCTCCCGGCATGCCAGGGTCGATGCCGTGATGGAGGGCGGTCTCGGCGAGCAACGCGAGCGCGTCGGCCTGCTGCTGCTCCATTGTGGGTGGGTCGGGCTCTGGCGTCTGGTCGCGCCGCCTCTGGTACATGGTCTCGCGGGCTGCGACCAGCGCCCTCATGAGCAGGGCGCCGACCTCGGGGGCCAGACGCCCGCGGATCCTCACCGTGCCGTCCTCGTCCGGATACACGTGCAACGCGCGGCTGGCATGCTGCCAGGTGGCGTTGCGAGTCTCGGCCTTCCGGTCCACACGCCGCCAGCCACGCACGATGCGCGCGACGTGCTCTGCGGTGCCGGCGCGGCCCACCGCGAGCAACCGTTCCTCGGTCTCGGGGGTCGCTACGCGGGTCAGCTCCCGGACCTTGGCGTAGGACAGCTCGCCGCTGGCGAGCGCATGCGACAACAACGGGAGCGCGCCCAGGGCTCGCGCGACCCGAACGTGTTCCCTGGCCGATCCCGGCGCGAAGCCCACGCGCCAGGACAGCCAGGCAGCGCAGGAGCGGAATCCGTTGTTCCAGCCGCCGCGAATGTCGAACTCACGGATGAGGTCGAGCAGGCGGGCGGTCGCAGCTTCGAGATGCGCCGACAGCTCGGCGATTTCGTCGCCCAGGCGATCGAGCTCTGCAGTGGAGCCGGCGGGAGTGAGCACGCCAACGGTGCTGATGTTCATGACGAGTCCCCCTTCTATTCGGGGCGACTGTACACCCGGCTTTTGAAGCCATCTGGGAGGCGCGTTGCGCGGCGATCGCCGCGCGATTGGCGTTTCTGCGGACGAGCGTGCACCCGGTCGTATCTCCGACCTTCCAAGGGCCGCTGGGGCGCCGTCCATCAGATGCTGCCGACATGCGACCCCGGCTCGCGTAAAAACCTGTCAAGCGAAAACCGCCCGGCGACCCACCACCGTATCGAAAATCAGACGCTACAGCGGACGCGACGACACGATCGCCGCGTAGAGCGTGGTCTGCCGATAGAAGTGGCGCAGCACGTAGTGCTCGTTGATGTCGTGCTGCTGGTTGTTGCTGTTGGCCGCCGGGATCCACAAGCAGGGCATGCCGAGAACGTCCGTGAACACGTGCAGGGGGAGGGTGCCACCGAGCGTCGGGAGCGCCGTGGAAGTGGCGGTAGTATAGCCCCGACCATGGTGCGAGCCCTGTTCGCCGTCCTTGCCGCGCTCGCGGTGCTCTCGGCATCGGCTGACGTCGGCGCGCAGCCGGCCGGCAAGGTCCCTCGTGTCGGCTTCCTCCACCCGGGAGCGCCGCCCAACGCGAACGCCGAGATTTTCGCGCACAGCCTGCGGGAGCTCGGCTACGTCGAGGGGCGGACCGTCGCGATCGACTATCGGTGGGCCGAAGGGCAGCCGGAGCGCCTTCCCCGTCTCGCGGCCGAGCTGGTCGCTCTCAAGGTCGACGTGGTCGTGGTCGGCACGACGGGCGCCGTCAAGGCGGTCGCGCAGGCGACCAAGACCATTCCCATCGTCATGACGGTCGTCGCCGATCCGGTGGCCGCCGGCTTCGTCACCAACCTCGCTCGGCCCGGCGGCAACATCACCGGGCTGACCCTGATCTCTCCGGAGCTGTCGGGAAAACGGATCGAGCTTCTCAAGGAGGCCGCGCCCCGGATCGCGCGGTTGGCCGTGCTCTGGAACCCGTCCAATCCTTCGCACGACGAGACGCTGCGGGAATGCCAGGCCAAGGCGCACAGCCTCGGCCTCCACACGCTGCCGGTCAAGGTCAAGGCCGACGATCTCGAGAGCGCCTTCGCCTCGGTCATCCGTGAGCGCGCATCGGCGGTGTTCGTGCTGGACGATCCGCTCCTGTTCGAGGCGCGCCAGCGACTCAGCGAGCTCGCGCTGAAGAGCCGACTGCCCCTGGTGTCCGGGATCAGCGGGTTCGCCGACGCGGGCGGGCTCGTGACCTACGGCGCCAAGCAGAGCGATCTCTATCGGCGCGCGGCGCTCTTCGTCGACCGGATCCTCAAGGGCGCCCGGCCGGCCACCCTGCCCATCGAGCAGCCGGCGAGCTTCGAGCTTGTCATCAACCTCAGGACCGCAAAGGCCCTCGGCCTCACGATTCCCGACTCGCTCCGGCTCCGCGCGGACCGACTCATCGAATGACGCCATGATCCGCCTCGCGCAGTTGACGGCGCCGGAGGCGGCGACGCTGGCCCGCGATCCGCGCGCGATCGTGCTCCTGCCGCTCGGCGCGATCGAACAGCACGGCCCGCATCTGCCGCTGCTGGTCGACTGGCGCGGCGCCGAGGAGCTGGCGCTCAGAGTCGCCCCGCACCTCGCGAGAGCCGGCTGGCGGCCGGTCCTCGCCCCGCCGATCCCGTACGGCGTCAGCACGCTTGCCGTCGGCTGCCCGGGTACCGTGTCGCTCTCGGTGCCAACGCTCCGGCGGCTCATCGTCGAGGTGGTGACACGCGCCAGGACCGCCCGCGAGGCGATGGCGCTACGGGGTCGGCTCATCGCCGAACAACTCGTCCGGGCGCTCGGAAACCGGCCCCGTTCTTGACCACGTCGGCGCGGCGCGTTAGAGTGAAGCGCATTCAAATCGACAAGAAGGGCCGCAATACGTTCGTTCAGGGCCCCACGAGTGGACACACCGGGTTCAGGGTCGGCTCGGCGCCGAACGCCGCGCGGAGAGAAGAACACTGATGGCCAGCAAGGGGAAGATCCCACAGGGCGACAGGATCAAGTGCTCGGAGTTCGGCACCGCCGTCACCCAGAACATGGCAAAACTCTGATGGCGCGACCGAAGATCACGGTCGTCGGCGCCGGCAACGTCGGCGCGACCGTCGCCCAGTACGCGGTGGAGAAGGAGCTCGGCGACGTCGTGCTGGTGGACGTGATCGAGGGCATCCCGCAGGGCAAGTCGCTCGACCTGGCTCAGGCCGGTCCGGTGCACGGGTTCGACGCGTCGCTGGTCGGCACAAACGGTTACGACGAGACGGCCGATTCCGACGTGGTCGTCATCACCGCCGGGATGGCGCGCAAGCCGGGCATGACGCGGGACGACCTCCTGTTCAAGAACGCCGAGATTGTCGGCTCGGTGGTCGAGCAGGTGGCGCGTCGCTCGCGCAACGCCATCCTGATCCTGGTCACCAATCCGCTCGACGCGATGGTGCAGCTCGCGTGGAAGAAGTCGGGGTTCCCGCCGGAGCGGGTCATCGGCATGGCCGGGGTACTGGACTCGGCGCGCTTCCGCGCATTCATCGCGCGCGAGCTCAACGTCTCGGTCGAGAACGTCACCGCGTTCGTCCTCGGCGGCCACGGCGACGCGATGGTGCCGCTGCCGCGCTACTCGACGGTGGCCGGCATCCCCATCACCGACCTTCTGTCGAAGGACCGGATCGACGCGCTGGTCACCCGCACCGCCAACGGCGGCGCCGAGATCGTGAACTTCCTGAAGTCGGGCAGCGCCTACTACGCGCCCGGCGCTTCGGCGGTGGAGATGGTCGAGGCCATCCTGAAGGACAAGAAGAAGATCCTGCCGTGCGCCGCGTACCTGAACGGCCAGTACGGGGTGCGCGGGCTCTACGTGGGCGTGCCGGTCAAGCTCGGCCGCTCGGGCGTCGAGCAGATCGTCGAGATCACGCTGAGGCCGGACGAGCAGGCGGCGTTCAAGAAGTCCGCCGACGCGGTGCGGGAGCTGGTCGACAAGCTGAAGCTCTAGCCGAGGAGCTGGGAGATGGCGAAGCGAACGAAGGCCAGCGCGAGGAACGTGAGAGACGTTCACGTCAGCGCGATCGTCGACGCGGTCAAGAAGCTCTGCATCGACGCCAACCTCGAGCTCGAGCCGGACATGCTGCGCGCCTTCGACCGGGCGCTGACCACCGAGCGCTCCCCGGCCGGCCGGCAGGTGCTGCAGATCCTGAAAGACAACGCGCAGATGGCGAAGACCCGGCGTATCCCGTACTGCCAGGACACCGGCTTCGTCGTGTGCTTCGTCGAGCTCGGCCAGGACGTGCACGTGACCGGCGGCGCGCTCTACGATGCGATCAACGAGGGCGTGCGCCAAGGCTACACGCAAGGCTTCCTCCGAGCCTCGATCGTGACGTCGCCGTTCGACCGCGTGAACACCGGCGACAACACGCCGGCGGTGATCCACGTCGACGTGGTGCAGGGCGCCGAGCTCAGGCTGACGATCATGGCCAAAGGCGGCGGCTGCGAAAACCGTTCGAAGTACACGATGCTGACCCCGGCCGCGGGCATCGAGGGCGTGAAGGACTTCATCATCGATTGCGTGAAGATGGCGGGCCCGGACGCGTGCCCGCCGCTCATCCTGGGCGTGGGCGTCGGCGGCACGTTCGAGAAGGCCGCGCTCCTGTCGAAGAAGGCGCTGTTCCGAGAGGTCGGCTCCGCGAACCCGGATCCCATGCTCGACGCGCTGGAGAAGGAGCTGCTCGCGCGCGCCAACCGGCTTGGCATCGGCCCGCAGGGTTATGGCGGCGACACGACGTCGCTCGGCATCCACGTGCTCACGTATCCCTGCCACATCACGTCGCTGCCGGTGGCAGTGACGATCGAGTGTCACGCGCATCGTCACAAGGAAGCCACGCTGTGACAGGGGCTCCCGGGAAGATTATGTGGACGGAAGTCGACGAAGCGCCCGCGCTGGCCACCTACTCGCTGCTGCCGATCATCCGGAAATTTGCTGGGGGGACCGGCATCACCATCGAAACCGCGGATATCTCCCTGGCGGGGAGAATTCTCGCCAATTTCGGGGAAGGCCTGACCGCGGCCCAACGCGTGCCGGACTGGCTGACGCAACTGGGCGAGCTGGCGAAGCGACCCGAAGCCAACATCGTCAAGCTGCCGAACATCAGCGCGTCAGTTCCGCAGCTCAAGGCCGCGATCAGAGAGCTGCAGGCGCACGGCTATCAGGTTCCGGACTACCCCGAAAATCCGACGAGCGCCGCGGAAGGGGCGATCAAGACACGCTATGCGAAAGTGCTGGGCAGCGCCGTGAACCCCGTGCTGCGGGAAGGGAACTCCGACCGGCGGGCCGCCCGCGCGGTGAAGGAGTACGCGAAGAAGCACCCGCACAGGATGGGCCGGTGGACGCCGGATTCGAAAGCGCACGTCGCCACCATGAGCCGCGGCGATTTCGCGGCCAACGAGAAGTCGGTGACCGTCCGCGAGGCGACCACCGTCCGGATCGAGTTCGTCGACAAGAACGGAACCGTCACGGTCCTGAAGGACAAGATCGCCCTCAAGGCCGGCGAGGTGATCGACGGCACCTTCATGAGCAGCACGGCGCTGGTGAGCTTCCTCGAGGCTCAGATCGCGGACGCCAAGAAGCAGGGCGTGCTCTTCTCCATCCATCTCAAAGCCACGATGATGAAGGTCTCCGATCCGATCATCTTCGGCTATGCCGTGAGGACGTTCTTCCGGGACGTCTTCGACAAGCATGCGGCGGTCTTCAAAGAGATCGGCGTCGATCCGACCAACGGCCTGGGGGAGCTGTACGCGGCGATCAAGCGCCTGCCACAGGCCAAACAGGCGCAGATCGAAGCGGATATCCAGGCGTGCTACGCCAAGCGGCCCCCCCTGGCGATGGTCAACTCCGACAAAGGGATCACCAACCTGCACGTGCCGAGCGACGTCATCATCGATGCCTCGATCCCCCCAATGATCCGCGACTCCGGGCAGATGTGGGGACCGGACGGCAAGCTCCACGACGCGAAGGCGGTCATCCCCGACCATAGCTACGCGCCGCTCTATCACGAGACCATCGAGCACTGTAAACAGCACGGCGCGTTCGACCCGGCGACCATGGGCTCCGTTCCGAACGTCGGATTGATGGCCCAGCAGGCCGAAGAGTACGGGTCCCACGACAAGACCTTCCAGATGGGGGCGGCGGGCACGGTTCGCATCGTCGACGAGCGAGGCACGAAGCTGATCGAGCACGCCGTAGAAGCCGGTGATATCTGGCGTGCCTGTCAGGTGAAGGATGCGCCGATCCGGGATTGGGTGAAGCTTGCCGTCACGCGGGCGAGGATCACCGGCGCGCCCGCGGTCTTCTGGCTCGACAAGAACCGGGCGCACGACGCACAGCTCATCGACAAGGTGACGCGGTACCTCCAAGACCACGACACCAGCGGACTCGATATCCGGATCATGTCCGTCGGCGAAGCCGCGCGCTTCTCGCTGGAGAGGCTGAGGGCCGGCCAGGACACGATCTCGGTGACCGGTAACGTCCTGCGAGACTACAACACGGACCTGTTCCCGATCCTCGAGCTCGGCACCAGCGCGAAGATGCTCTCCATCGTGCCGCTCATGGCCGGCGGCGCCCTCTTCGAGACCGGCGCTGGCGGTTCGGCCCCCAAGCATGTCGAGCAGTTCCAGGAAGAGGGACATCTCCGGTGGGATTCCCTCGGCGAGTTCCTCGCCCTTGCGGAGTCGTTCGATCACATGGCCCGCGTCGCCAACAACGCCAAGGCGAGGGTATTCGCCGAAACGCTCCACGCGGCCAACACCAAGTTCCTGGACCGCGACAAGTCGCCGTCCCGCAAGGTGGGCGAGCTGGACACGCGCGGAAGCCACTTCTACCTCGCCATGTACTGGGCGGAGGCGCTGGCGGCACAGACCCAGGACACGGAGCTTCAGGCGCGCTTCGCCAAAGTGGCGAGGGAGCTCGTGGTGAACGAGGCCAAGATCCTCGCCGAGCTGACGGCTGCGCAGGGAAGACCGATCGAAATCGGCGGATACTTCCGGCCTAATCCCGAATTGGCGTCAAAGGCGATGCGTCCCAGCCCGACGTTCAATGCCATCGTGGACGCCATCCCCTGACCATGAGCATCACGACCGCGGCCGACGGCATCAAAGACATCACGACGCCGCTCAGCGACGCCGACGTCGAATCGCTGAAGACCGGCGATCGCGTGCGGATCACCGGGGTGCTCTACACGGCGCGCGACGCGGCCCACGGCCGCCTCTTCCCGCTGATCGAGCGAGGCGAGGCGCTACCGATCGACGTCCGCGGCCAGGTCATCTACTACACGGGCCCCTCGCCGGCGCGCCCGGGCGATATCGTGGGGTCCATTGGACCTACCACGGGCGGGCGGATGGACAAGTTCACGCCGGCGCTGCTCAAGCTCGGGCTCAAGGGCACGATGGGCAAGGGGGCGCGCTCGCAGGCGGTGAAAGACGCCTTCAGGCAGTACAAGGGCGTGTACTTCGGGGCGATCGGCGGCGCCGGCGCGGTGCTCTCACGCTTCGTCAAGAAGGTGGCCATCGTCGCCTACGAGGATCTCGGCACCGAGGCCATCCGCCGTCTCGAGGTGGAGGACTTCCCGGCGATCGTCGTGAACGACTGTCACGGTGGCGATCTCTACGAGGAGGGAATGGCCCGATATGCCCGGTGACGACGGCTACCAGCACGACCTGCTCGTGATCGGCGGTGGCGGGGCAGGCCTCCGCGCCGCAATCGCCGCGGCTGAGGAATCGAGCCGGCTGTCCATCGCGGTGCTCTCGAAGGTGTATCCCATGCGCAGCCACACCGTGTCGGCCGAGGGCGGCACCGCGGCCGTCATGCGTGAGAACGACAGCCTCGACACACACGCGAAGGACACGATTTTCGGGAGCGACTTCCTCGCCGACCAGGACGTGGTGGAGGTGTTCGTCAAGGAGGCCCCGGGCGAGGTGATCCAGCTCGAGCACTGGGGCTGCCCGTGGAGCCGGGACCCCGACGGCCGGGTCGGCGTCCGCGCCTTCGGCGGCATGACGGTGAACCGGACGCTCTACGCCGCCGACAAAACCGGCTTCCACATGCTCCACGCGCTCTTCCAAACCTCGCTCAAGTATGATCGGATCGTCCGCTACGACGAGTGGTACGCGACTGCGCTGCTGGTGGAGGACGGTAGGATGGGCGGGGTGGCGGCGATCAACCTCCACGACGGCCAGGTGCGCTCCATCGCGGCCAAGGCCGTGATCATATGCACGGGAGGCGGCGGCCGCATTTTCCCGTTTACCACCAACGCGGCGATCAAGACCGGCGACGGGATGGCGTTGGCCTACCGCGCGGGCGTCGCGCTCAAGGACATGGAGTTCGTCCAGTATCATCCCACGGGGCTACCCGGAACCGGGATCCTCATGACCGAGGCCTCACGGGGTGAGGGCGGGCATCTGAAGAACAAGGACGGCTACCGCTACCTGCAAGACTACGGGCTGGGGCCGCCGACCGACGAGCCGGTGCACCGGAAAATGGAGCTGGGCCCGCGGGACATCCTCTCGCGCTGCCATATGCAGGAGTACGCCAAGGGGCGAACCTTCGAAGGACCCTACGGCCACTACGTCCACCTCGACCTGCGGCACCTCGGCGAGAAGGTGATCGACAAGAAGCTGCCCTTCGTTCGGGAGCTGGCCCGCAACTACGTGGGCGTCGACCCGGTCTACGAGCCCATCCCCGTCCGGCCGGTGGTGCACTACATGATGGGCGGGATCTCCACCGACATCACCGGGAAGACTTCGCTCAATGGCCTCTACGCCGCGGGGGAGGCAGCGTGCGTCTCCATCAACGGGGCCAACCGCCTGGGCTCGAACTCGCTCACGGAGCTGCTCGTCTTCGGCGCCCGCGCCGGCCGGGCCGCCGCCCGCGCGGCGCTCGAGCAGCCGGCGCTCAAGGCGAATCCCCTCGCGCTGCTCGCCGCCGACGAGCGCAAGCGCCTGGAGCAGCGATTCTTCCGGGCGGACGGGCGGGAGCGAATCGCCGACATCCGGGAGACGATGCAGAAGGCCATGGAGGAGGGGGCGGGGATTTACCGCGACCGGCCGACGATGGAGAAAACCTGCCAGACCCTCCGGACGCTCCGCGAGCGCTTCGCCCGCATCGGGCTCAGTGACCGTGACGCGGTGTTCAACACCGAGGTGATCGCCGCGCTGGAGCTGGAGTGCATGCTGGACGTGGCGCAGGCGGTGGCCCACTCGGCGCTGGTCCGCGAGGAGTCACGGGGAGCCCACACGCGCACCGACTTCCCGAAGCGGGACGACGCAAGGTTCCTCAAGCACTCGCTCGCCTACTGCACGCCGGCCGGCCCGCGCATCGAGTCCCTGCCGGTGGCTATCACCCGCTGGCCTCCCGAAGAGCGCAAGTATTAAGAATCCGCAGAGACGCTCGGGGCCGCTGGGGTTTGACTCAGAGGAAGAGCGATGACCGAGGAGACGATGACCGAAGAGACGATGACGCTGGACGTGACCCGCTACCGCCCCGGCCACGACCGCGCACCGCGGACACAGTCCTTCACCGTTCCCTATCGCAAGGACTGGGTGGTCCTCGATGCCCTGAATCACATCAAGGACCGGATCGACGGCACGCTCTCGTATCGATGGTCGTGCCGCATGGGGGTGTGCGGGAGCTGCGGCATGATGGTGAACGGCGTCCCCAAGCTCACCTGCGCGGCCTTCCTCCGTGACTACCGCCCAGGGCCGATCCGGGTGGAGCCGCTGGCCAACTTCCCGGTCATCCGGGATCTCGTCATCGCCCTCGACGATTTCATGGAGAAGCTCCGCCGCGTCAAGCCCTGGATCATCCGCGCAGTAGAGAAGCCGGTCTCGGACGGCGAATACCTTCAAACGCCTGCCCAGCTCGACGCCTACAAGCAGTTCAGCATGTGCATCAACTGCATGCTCTGCTACGCGGCCTGCCCCGTGTACGGCCTGGAGCCGGCGTTCGTCGGGCCCGCCGCGATCGCCCTGGCTTACCGCTACAACCTCGATTCCCGGGACGAAGGTTATCGCCTGCGTGAGCCCGTGCTCTCCGAGGCCGTTGGCGTCTGGGAGTGCACCTTCGTCGGGGAGTGCTCGGTGGTCTGCCCGAAGGGGGTTGACCCGGCAGCGGCCATCCAGCGCTCGAAGCTGGCGGGCGCCACGGATTGGCTCCTGTCGATGATCATGCCGTGGGGGGGTCGGCGATGACGGTGCCGCGCGTCGAGCGCCCGGGACTTTTCTACCCGAAGCTACCCGCCACCTGGTGGCTCCGGAACGCCAACTATTTCCGGTTCATGCTGCGCGAGCTATCGAGCGTGTTCATTGCGGTCTTCCTGGTGGTCTTCCTGGTCCAGCTCCACCGGCTTCCCCAGGGACCGGGGGCCTACGCCGCCTATCTGGAAACCCTCCGGGCTCCGGGATGGATCATCTTCCACGTCGTGGCGCTCGCGTTCGCCCTCTATCACAGCGTGACCTGGTTCAACCTGACGGGCGTCGTTCAGGTCGTGCGCCTGGGAGAGCGTCAGGTGCCGCCGTGGCTGGTCGCCGGATCGAGCTTCGCCCTCTGGGCGGTCGTGTCGGTCGTCCTGCTCTGGTTCCTGCTCCGAGGCTGAGCTGTGGCGACGCGAAAGACCAGCGAACCATTCTGGTGGCTGCTGTTCGCGGCGGGCGGGATGGTGGCCGCTCTCCTCGTGCCCGTCCATCTGCTCGTCCAGGGCCTGGCCGTCCCACTGGGGTGGACCTCGATCAGCCACGCGCGGATGCTGGCGCTCGCCGGGCACCCGCTGGTCAAGCTCTACCTGTTCGCGCTGATCGCGCTCCCGCTCTACCACTGGGCCCATCGCTTCCGGTTCATCCTGGAGGACCTCGGGCTGCGCGGTCTCAGAACGCCGATCGCGATCCTGTGCTACGGGGCCGCGGTGCTCGGGACCGTGGCCACCCTGTGGGTGCTGTGGCAGATCTAACGCGGCACAGCGCCGTGCGCCGACCGCGCTCGTCCGTATGAAGATTCACGAGTATCAGGCCAAGGCCCTCCTGCGCGAGTTCGGCGTGCCCGTCCCCCACGGCGACGTCGCCACGACCCCGGCGGACGCGAAGGCGGTCGCCGCGCGCCTGGGCGGCCGGGTCGTCGTGAAGGCGCAGGTGCACGCGGGTGGTCGCGGCAAGGCCGGCGGCATCAAGCTGGCGGACGACCCGGCGGCGGCCGAGCGCGCCGCGCGGCAGATTCTGGGCATGAAGCTCAAGACCCCTCAGACGCCGCCGGAGGGCATCCAGGTGCGGTCGGTGCTCGTCGAGGAAGCGTCGGCCGTCGAGCGCGAGCTCTATCTCTCGGTCACCCTCGATCGCGCGCGCGCGACCCACGTCGTCATGGCCTCCGAAGCGGGCGGCATGGAGATCGAGGAGGTCGCCGCGCGCTCGCCGGAGAAGATCATCCGGGAGTGGGCGCACCCCGCGCTCGGCATCCAGGACTACCAGGCGCGCCATCTCGCCTATGGGCTGGGACTCGCGGGCGAGCCGTTCAAGCAGGCGGTGGCCCTGGTCCGGAGCCTCTTCGCGCTCTACCTGGCCCGCGACTGCTCGCTGGCCGAGATCAACCCCCTGGTCGTCACGAAGGACGGCCGGGTGCTGGCGCTCGACGCGAAGCTCAACTTCGACGACAACGCCCTCTGGCGCCACACGGCGATCGTCGCCCTCCGGGACGTCAACGAGGAGGATCCGCTCGACGTCGAGGCGTCGAAGTACAACCTGAACTACATCAAGCTCGAGGGCAACGTGGGCTGCATGGTCAACGGCGCCGGCCTCGCCATGGCGACGATGGACATCGTGAAGCTGGCCGGCGGCGCGCCCGCGAACTTCCTCGACGTCGGCGGCGGGGCGTCGCCCGAGCAGATCGAGAACGCGTTCCGGATCCTCTCCTCGGACCCGGGCGTGAAGGCCGTGTTCATCAACGTCTTCGGCGGCATCCTGCGCTGCGACCGGCTGGCCGCGGGCGTCATCGCCGCCATTCGGAAGCTCGGCCTGCGGCTCCCGGTCGTGGTCCGGATGGAAGGCACCAACGTGGAGCTCGGCAAGCAGATGCTCGCCGAGTCGGGCCTCGCGCTGACGAACGCCGACGACATGGGCGATGGCGCGAAGAAGGCTGTGGCCCTCGCGCGCGGCTAGCCGGTGGCTCCCGCTGCTCCTGCTGGCGGCTGGAATCGCCGGCGGCGGCTGCTGGAGGCCGGCCGACGAGCGCGCCTATGAAGACGTCGTCGCCACGACGTCGATGGTGAAGGCGAAGGCGTTCTTCGAGAAGTACCCGCGGAGCGTGTACCGCGACCGCCTCGTCGACGACATGATCGGCTGGTGCCGGCGCGAGGACACCGCGGCGTGCTATGAGATCATCGTGCAGACGCTGCCGAAAGACCATCACCGCTATCAGGAAGTGGTCGACGTCTACGAGAAGCGCCTCGCCGATCGGCGGCGGAGTCGCCCGCCGGGGCCCGCGGGAAAGAAAGAGGCGGTCGGTCAGTGAGCATCCTCGTCGATCGGTCCACGCGCGTGGTCGTGCAAGGCATCACCGGTCGCGAGGGAGCGTTCCACGCCGCGCGGTGCAAAGAGTACGGCACGATCGTCGTCGGCGGGGTGACGCCCGGCAAAGGCGGAACGACGCACGACGGCTTCCCGGTCTGGAATACGGTCGCCGAGGCGGTGGCGAATGAAGGGGCGGACTGCGCGCTGATCTTCGTCCCGCCGCCGGCGGCCGCCGACGCGATCATGGAGGCCGCCGCGGCGGCGATCGCCCTGGTCGTGTGCATCACCGAGGGGATTCCGGTCGGCGACATGGTCAGGGCGAAACATTATGTGGCCGGGACCCCGAGCCGGCTGATCGGACCGAACTGCCCCGGCGTCATCACGCCGGGCCAGGCCAAGATCGGCATCATGCCCGGCCACATCCACCTGCCGGGCCCGGTCGGCGTCGTCTCGCGCAGCGGCACCCTGACCTACGAGGTCGTGGGCCAGCTCACCGGGCGAGGCATCGGGCAATCGACGTGCGTCGGAATCGGCGGCGATCCCGTCCACGGCACCAGCTTTGTCGACGTGCTGCGGCTCTTCAACGACGATCCCGAGACCCGGGCCATCATGATGATCGGCGAGATCGGCGGCACCGCCGAGGAGGACGCGGCGGCGTTCGTCAAGTCGCACGTGAAGAAGCCGGTCGTCGCGTTCATCTGCGGCCAAACGGCGCCGCCCGGACGACGGATGGGGCACGCCGGCGCGATCATCGCGGGCGGCAAGGGAACGGCGGCGGAGAAGATGCGAGCGCTCGAGGATGCCGGGGCCACGCTCGTCAAGAGCCCGGCCGACATGGGGGCCACGATGGCGAGGGTGATCGGACGATGACGATGCAGCGGACGCTCGCCATCGTCAAGCCCGACGCGGTGGCCAAGGGCGTTGCCGGGGAGATCATCACGCGCATCGAGCGCGCCGGCTTCACCATCCTCGCGGCGAAGCTCGTCCACATGTCGCTCGCCGAGGCGCGCGGCTTCTACATCGTCCACCGGGAGCGGCCGTTCTACGAGAGCCTCTGCGCGTTCATGACCCAGGGCCCGTGCATGCTCATGGTCCTCGAGGGCGACAATGCGATCCAGCGGTGGCGGGATCTTATGGGAGCTACGGATCCGACAAAGGCCGCGTCGGGGACGATCCGCAAGGACTTCGCCATATCAATCGAGGCGAATGCGGTGCACGGCTCCGACTCTCCGGACTCGGCGTCGTTCGAGATTGCCTACTTCTTCTCGAGCTTCGAGCTCTGCCCCCGGTAGATCCCGACACGTTCGCCGCGCCCGACGACGGCTGGGTCGGTCTGTCGCCCGATCGGCCGGCGGAGTTCGTCGAGCGGCTCCAGAGCCGCCTCGCTATACTCGGACGGGGCGGAAACGTCCGATGATGTGTGTCGGCACGGCGGGAGGAAGCGCATGGTCTTCGCGACGTTGAAGTACGAGCTCACCGACGGGATCGCCGCGGTCACCATCAATCGTCCCGAAAAGAACAACGCGATCTCGATGGAGATGCGCGGCGACTTTCGCGCCCTGGCCGACGAGCTCTACGCGAACGAGGCCGTCCGGGTGGTGGTGTTCACGGGCACGGGCAAGACGTTTTGCGTGGGCGCTGACGTTTCGACGTTCGAGACGGACTGGAACACGCCCGTATTCCGCGCCAACACGCGGCTGCTCACGAGCTTCTTCAACGATCTCGAAGCGCTCGAGAAGCCGCTCATCGCGGCGATCAACGGCACCTGTGTCGGCGGAGGGCTCGAGCTGGCGCTGGCCTGCGATCTTCGGATCGCCGCGCGCTCGGCGCGTTTTGGCCTGCCCGAGAACAATCTGGGGCTCATCCCCGGTATCGGAGGCTGCTCCCGGCTGGTCAAGCTGGTCGGGTTCGGGCGCGCCAAGGAGCTCGTGTTGACGGGCGAGATCGTCAGCGCCGACGAGGCGCTGCGCAGCGGCCTGGTGAACCGGGTCGTGGAAGATGCCGAGCTCATGAGCGAGGCCCGCGCGCTCGCGGCCCGGCTCGCCGCCAAGGCGCCGCAGGCGCTCGGTCTGGCCAAGCGGGTGATCCAGAGCTGCGTGAGCGCCGACCTCCACACCGCCCGGACGCTCGAGAGCTTCGGCCAGTCGATCCTCATCAAGACCGCGGACCACCGGGAGGGCGTGAAGGCCTTCCGGGAAAAGCGCCGCCCGCGCTTCGAGGGGCGCTAGGGACGACGAGATGAAGATCACCAAAGTCCTGGTGGCGAACCGGGGCGAGATCGCCGTGCGGGTGATCCGCGCCTGCCGCGAGCAAGGGATCGCCTCGGTGGCCGTGTTTTCGCAAGCCGATCGCGAGGCGCTCCACGTCCTCATGGCCGACGAGGCGTACCCGATCGGCCCGCCCTCTCCGGCCGAGAGCTACCTCGCGATCGACAAGCTGGTGCGCGTCGCCAAGGCCTCCGGCGCCGACGCCGTCCACCCGGGCTACGGGTTTCTCGCCGAGAATGCCGGGTTCGCCGAGGCCTGCGGTGCCGCCGGCCTCATCTTCGTCGGGCCGCCGGCGGGGGCGATCCGCGCGCTGGGCGACAAGACGGCGGCGCGCCGGATCGCGCGCCAGCTGGGCGTCCCGACGGTCCCGGGAACGTTCGAGCCGGTATCCGGGCACGACGCCGTGCGCGCGGCGGCCCGCGCGATCGGCTATCCGCTCATGATCAAGGCCGCGCTGGGCGGGGGCGGGAAGGGCATGCGCGTCGTCCGCGCGGAGACGGAGCTCGAGAGCGCCCTCGCTCTGGCGCGGAGCGAGGCCGCGTGGGCCTTCGGCGACGGCGCCGTCTATCTCGAGCGCTACCTGGTGGAGCCGCGACACATCGAGGTGCAGGTGCTGGCCGACCTCCAGGGCCGCGTCATCCACCTGGGTGAGCGCGAGTGCTCGATTCAGCGTCGCCACCAGAAGCTCGTCGAGGAGTCGCCGTCGCCGTTCGTGGACGACGCAATGCGCGAGCGTCTGGGTGAGGCCGCGTGCCGGATCGCGAAAGCGGCCGGGTACGTCAACGCCGGTACGGTCGAGTTCCTCGTGGACGCGGAGGGGCGCTTCTACTTCCTCGAGATGAACACGCGGCTGCAGGTCGAGCACGGGGTGACCGAGATGGTCACCGGCATCGATCTCGTTCGCGAGCAGCTGAGGATCGCCGCCGGTGAGTCGCTCGGATACGCGCAGGAGGCGGTGGCGCTGCGCGGCGCGGCGATCGAGTGTCGCATCAACGCCGAGGACCCCTTCGCCGGCTGGATGCCGTCGCCCGGCACCATCACCGGGCTCCGCGCGGCCAGCGGCCCGTGGGTGCGCGACGATTCCGGCGCCTACGAGGGCTACACGGTGCCGCGCTTCTACGACACGCTGCTCGCGAAGCTCATCGTCTGGGGGGTCGACCGCCCGACCGCCATTCAGCGGATGGCCCGCGCGCTCGCCGAGTACAAGGTGGTCGGCATCCTCACGACGATCCCGGTCCTCGCCCACATCGTGAGCCACGACGACTTTCGCGCGGGGAAGCTCTCGACCGGCTTCCTCGACCGGATCCTGCCCGCGCTCGCGGCGTCGCGGGACCGGGCGAAGTCGATCGCCGTCATCGCGGCGGTGCTCGCCGAGTACGAGCGCCTGGGCCACCGCACGATCGTCGACGCGCCCTCGTCGGCGCCCGACTGGCGAAGGGGCCGCCACCCGGGCTGGCGACCGTGAAATTCGTCGTGACGGTCGGCGACGCGAGCGAGACGGTCGAGGTGAGCGGCGACGCCGGTCGCTATCGGCTGACCATCGGTCCGGAGGTGTGGGACGTGGATGGGCGACTCACCGCCCAGGGCATATACTCCCTTCTCGTTGGCGGCGTCTCCTACGTCGCCGATGTCCGGGACGAGGCGGGCGCGTGCGTCGTGGACGTCGGTGACGAGCGGTACGTCATCCGGGTGGAGGAGCAGACCCGATTCATCATCCGGACCAAGGGCGGCGCAGGGGCCAGCCTCGGGGCGCAGACCCTCGTGGCTCCGCTGCCCGGTCGGATCGTGCACGTGGCGGTCAAGCCGGGCGATCGGGTCGAGAAGGGCGACACCTTGCTGGTGATCGAGGCCATGAAAATGGAGAACGAGTACAAGGCGGGGAGCTCGGGCACCGTGGCGGAGGTACGGGTCGAGGCCGGCCAGGCGGTGAACGGCGGCGACGTCCTGGTCGTGATCCGCTGATGGCCGACGTGGCGATCCAGTTCAAGGACGTCAACAAGTGGTACGGAAAGCTCCAGGTTCTCAGCGCGATCAACCTCTCGGTGGCGGGCGGCGAGGTCGTGGTGGTGTGCGGGCCGTCGGGCTCGGGGAAGTCGACGTTGATCCGCTGCGTGAACGGGCTCGAAGGGATCCAGGGCGGCGACCTGGTCGTGCTCGGCGAATCGATCATGCGGCGCGGCGTGAGCATGTCCGCGCTGCGGACGCGCGTGGGCATGGTGTTCCAGTCGTTCAACCTCTTTCCGCACATGACCGTCCTCGAAAACATCACGCTCGCGCCCGTCAGGGTGCGGGGCCTCAGCGTCGCCGAGGCCGAGAAGACCGCGCGCGCGCTCCTCGAGCGCGTGCGCATCCCCGACAAGTCGGGTCACTATCCCGCCAACCTGTCGGGCGGGCAGCAGCAGCGGGTCGCGATCGCGCGGGCGCTCGCGATGCAGCCGAAGATCATGCTGTTCGACGAGCCGACCTCCGCCCTCGATCCGGAGATGATCAACGAGGTGCTCGACGTCATGACCGACCTCGCCAAGGAAGGCATGACGATGATGGTCGTCACCCACGAGATGGGGTTTGCGCGGCGAGTCGCGCACCGCGTCGTCTTCATGGACGCGGGACGGGTGGTGGAGGAAGCCACCCCCGAAGCCTTCTTCGCCGCGGCGAAGTCGGACCGCGCGAAGGAATTTCTGTCGAAGATCTTATCCCACTAATCGGAGGGTACTGATGACGCGCATGCGCTCTGTCGTTGTCGGCCTGGCCCTGGCTCTCTGGCTCGTGCCGCCGGCCGGGGCCCAGCCGGATACGCTCGCGAAGATCAAGGAGACGGGCGTCCTGACGATCGGGACGCGCACGGGCTCACCACCCTTCGCGTACGTCAACAAGAACAACGAATGGGTCGGCTTCTCGATCGACCTGGTCGAGCAGCTGGTGAAGCCGTCGGTCGAGAAGGCGGTCGGGCGGGCGATCAAGGTCGAGAAGAAGGAGTCCACGCCGCCGACGCGGATCCCGCTCCTCTCCTCGAACGCCGTCGATCTCATCGCCGGCACGATGACCGACACGCCGCAGCGGCGCGAGGTCGTGGACTTCAGCCTGACGTTCTTTTACACCGGCGCGCAGTTTCTGGTGAAAAAGGGCAGCCCCATCAAGGGCGTCAACGACCTCGCCGGCAAGCGCGTCGCCGCGCAGCAGGGCGCGACCAACGCCAAGATCCTCCGCGAGAAGTATCCGCAGGCGCAGCTGCGCGAGTTCCCGGATCAGCCGGCGGCGTTCCAGGCGCTCCTCCAGGGCCAGGTGGACGCGTACACGAACGACGGGATCCAGCTGTATGGGCTCAAGGCCAAGGCGCCCAAGCCTGACGAATGGGATGTCGTCGGTGATTTCTATTCGGAGGAACCCTACGGCATGGCCCTGCGCAAGGGCGACGCCAAGTTCAAGGCGGCCGTCGACGCCGGCCTCAAGAACGGCTTCGAGTCCGGCAAGTATTTCGAGATCTACGAGAAGTGGTTCGGGCCGAAGGGCGAGCTGCCGTATCCGATGACGGCGCAGGTGAAGGCGTATCTCCTGAAGCAGATCGGCAAGTAGCGCGTCGGGCCGGCGGTCGGTGAACTACCAGTTCAAGTGGAGCGTGCTCTGGAGCGGCCAGTCCGGGAGCTGGCTGCTCCAGGGCCTGCTCACCACGCTCGAAATCTCCCTGCTGGCCTGGGTGCTGGCGGTGGCGCTCGGAATCGTGTCCGGCGCGATGCGCACGATGCCGTGGAAGCCGCTCCGAGCGCTCGCGACGTTCTACGTCGAGTTCTTCCGCAACGTGCCGCTGCTGGTCTGGATGTTCTTCTGGTACTTCGGTGTCCCGCCGCTGTTGCCGGGCGGCGCGCGGGAGTGGCTTTTCAACCACGGCGCCGAGTTCTGGGCGGGCATGTTCGCTCTCGGCGTCTATCACGGCGCCCGCATGTCCGAGGTCATCCGCGCCGGCATCCTCGCGATCCCGCGGACCCAGTTCGAGGCCGCGGTGGCCATGGGGCTGACGACCTTCCAGGTCTACCGGCTGGTCATCGTGCCCATCGCGCTCCGGCTCATCGTGCCGCCGGCCACCAGCGAATCGCTGAACCTCCTCAAGAACTCGTCGGTCGCGCTCACGATCAGTGTGGCCGAGCTGACGTTCCAGACGCGACAGATCGAGACGTACACCGCCAAGGCCATCGAAGCGCTCACCGCCGGCACCGTCATCTACCTCGTGCTCTGCGTCGGGATCGCGGCGATCATGGCCCGCGTCGAGCGCCGCTTCGCGATCCCCGGCCTCATCGCGCGGGGAGGCTGAGCGTGCTCGACTTCGGCGTCATCGCCTCGAACTTTAGGTTTTTGGTCGTCCAGGGGTTGTTCGGGCTCGGCGGCTTCGCCGGGGGCACGCTCCGCCTGGCGATCCCGGCCATCGTGCTGGGGTTCGTCCTCGGGATCTTCATCGGTCTCGCGCGGCTGGCGCGCTCGCGCTGGATCCGCCTGCCGGCGACGCTGTACGTGGAGTTCTTCCGCGGGGTGCCGCTCGTCATGGTGATCTTCTGGATCTGGTTCATCATCCCGCAGCTCCTGAGGCTCCCGATCCCGGAGTACGGGGTGGCGCTCACGGCGTTCGTGATCTTCGAGGCCGCCTATTTCGGCGAGATCGTCCGGGCCGGTATCCAGTCCGTCCCCCGGGGCCAGGTCGAGGCGGCGACCGCCGTCGGGCTGACCGGCGCTCAGACCATGCGCTTCGTCGTTCTGCCGCAGGCCATCCGCAACATGGTGCCGGCGCTGGTGACGCAGATGATCGTGCTCTTCAAGGACACCTCGCTCGCCTCGATCATCGGCTACGTGGATCTGACCAAGGCGGCCCAGATCGTCAACAACCGCGAGATCAAGCCGTTCGAGCTCTACCTCTTCGTCGCGGTCGTGTACTTCGCGTTCACCTACTCGATGTCGCGGTACGCCCGGCGATTCGAACGGCGGCCGAGCGCCGTCTGACAAGGCGCCAGACGAGCCCCGCCGGCCTCTCGCCCGTGGCTCGGCCTCCCCCGGGCGCGGCTCTTCTACTTGATGGCGCCGGCGGTCAGGCCGGAGACGTAGTAGTCGAGGAAGAAGACGTAGAGGACCACGATCGGCACCGACGCCAGAACGGCGCCGGCCATCAGCGACCCCCAGTAGTAGATGTCGCCGCGGATCAGCTCGCTCGTGACGCCCACGCTGGCGGTGATCTGGTCCGAGGAGGACGTGAACGTGAGCGCGTAGATGAACTCGTTCCAGGAGAGCGTGAAGGCGAAGAGCGCCGCGCAGACCAGACCCGGCACCGCGATCGGTAGCACGATCCGCCAGAGCGCCTGGATGCGCGTGGCGCCGTCCACCATGGCGCACTCCTCGACCTCCTTCGGGACGGTGCGGAAGTAGCCCATGAGGAGCCACGTGCAGAAGGGGACGAGGAACGTCGGGTAGGTCACGACGAGCGCCCACTTCGAGTCGCCGAGACCGAGCCAGTTCACCACCTGGGCGAGCGGCAGGAACAAGAGGGACGTCGGGACCAGGTAGGTGACGAAGATGCCGGTGCCGAGGGTGCCGACGGCGAAGAACTTGAGCCGCGACAGCGCATAGGCGGCGATCGTCCCGATGACGAGCGACACGAAGGTCGACAGCACGGTGACCAGCAGGCTGTTCTTCGTCCACGTGAGGAAGGCCGTGTCCCACAGGAGCTTCGTGTAGTGCTCGAGGGTCGGCCCCTTCGTGATGAGCAGCGGCACGGCGTTCCGGTCGTAGAGCTCCTTGTTCTGCTTCAAGGACGTCAGCGCCATGTGGTAGAAGGGAAACAGCGCGAAGATCAGGAACGGCACCAGCAGCAGGTGCATGGCGATCCGCTGCGTGAGCTTTCGGCGCGTCATCAGTAGGCCTGCTTTCGGACGAACCGGAGCTGCGCCCACACGACGATCATCAGCACCGGGAAAAGATAGAGCGAGATCGCGGCGCCTTCTCCGATTCGACCCGTCTCGAGCCCGACCTGGCGCGCCAGCGTCGCGAAGAGGTGGGTCGAGTTGATCGGGCCGCCGTGGGTGAGGACGTAGACGATGTTGAAGTCGCTGAAGGTGAAGATCGTGGAGAAGAGGACCACGATGCCGAGCACGGGCTTGAGCAGCGGCAGCGTGACGTGCCAGAAGCGCGCGATCGGGCCGGCCCCGTCGGCCTCCGCCGCCTCGTAGAGCTCGCGCGGGATCGAGACCAGCCCGGCCAGGATCGTGATGACGAAGAACGGCAGGCCGCGCCAGATGTTGACCACGACGACCGCCGTCATCGCGTAGTACCGCTGGCCGAGCCAGTTCGGCCCGGGCGGATCCATGAGGCCGAGGGCCAGGCCGGTCCAGTTCACCACGCTGTAGAGCGAGTTGAACATCCACCACCAGCCGAGCGTCGACAGCGCGGTCGGGATCACCCACGGGAGCAGCACCGCGCCGCGGATCAGCCGCTTGAACCAGAGCGGCTGGTTGAGGATCATGGCCAGCGACAGCCCCAGGACGAGCTTGAAGCCGACCGCAGCCCCGGTGAAGACGAAGGCGTTCTGGAAGGTCTGGCGGAAGGCGTCGCTTCCCCAGAGGTTGACGAAGTTCCGGATACCGATGAAGTGGCTCGGCCGGCCGATGAAGGCGTTCGAGACGGAGAAATACAGGGCCATGCAGAAGGGATAGGCCACGAGGAGCAGCAGCAGGAAGAGCGCCGGGCTCACGAAGACCGGGCCCAGCCACTCCTCGCGATCGAGGAGGTTCCCGACCCGCGCGCGCAGCGACACGCGGGCCGGCACAGCAGCGACGCCGACGCGTCCGATCGCCATGATCAGCTCACCCCGCTACGATTTTCTTCATCTCGTTCTCCGCCCAGACGATGGCATCCTTGGTCGGCGTGCCCGTCACCGCCTTGGCGATCATGTTGGGCATGATGAACGAGTTGGTGATGAGTTGCACCTTGTCGCTCGGCGGCGCCGGCCAGCCGTAACAGTGGTACTGCACGCCCTCGGCCTTGAGGCCGGCATACTTCGGATCCGTCTTGAGCACGGGATGGTCCTGTAGCTTCTCGTAGACCGGCAAGTTGAAGGCGTCCGCCGACATGATGTACTCGTCGTAGACCTCTCGCTTCCCGAGCAGATAGCGGATGAACTCCTTCGCCGGCTCCGCGTTCTTGGAGAACTTCCAGATGGCGATGTGGCGCGGCACGTCGGTCTCGTGGCGGCCCGCGGGCCCGCCGGGCGTCCGGTGATGGTTGATGGTGTCGGCGGTCGGGAGCTTCATCTGCTTGGCCACGATGTAGGCGCTGACCGGGTTGTGGATCCAGCCGGCCTTGCCCTGCTGGATCGCCTGGTTGTTGCTCGCGTCGTCCCAGGAGAGGACTTCCGGCTCCATGCAGTCCCGGAACATCTTCTTGTACCACTCGATCATCAGCGCGGTCTGGGGAGTGTTGATCCGGACGGTCTTGCCGTCCTTGTCGATCTCCATCCCCCCGAACGACCAGAGCACCGGGCCCGCCGTCGAGATCGAGTCGTAGTTCTGGCTGATGGGAATCCCCACCGGGTTCCCCATCTTCTTCAGCTCCTTGCCCACCGTGTAGAGATCCTCCCAGGTGTCGGGGATCTTGAGCCCCGCCTTCTTGAAGAGATCCTCCCGGTAGGTGGCCACGAACATGGCGTGGTACTGCGGAACCGCCCGCCACGTGCCGTGGACGCGGGCGGTCTCCGCGGCCGAGGAGAGCACCTTGCCGTACTTCTTCTCGAGGTCCGCCACCACGTCCCCGAGATCGATCAGCTGGCCCTCGTAGAGCCAGGGGAAGTGCATGCGCATCTCGACGAGATCGTGGCCGGCCTGCGACTGGACCTCGGACGCGTACTTGGCCGCCTGCTGGGCCGCGGCGATGTGGTCGATCTTGAGCTTGATCCCGGTGTCTTTCGTGAACCGCTGGCCGATCTCGGCCAGCTTCTTGTCCATGAGCGGCGCGAAGTTGTTCCAGCAAAGGTACGAGATTTCCCGCTGCTGGCCGCGCGCGGGCGGGATGCCCGTGGCGAGGACGCCGGCGAGACCCGCGCCCGTCGTGGTGGTCAGGAAGTGGCGCCGCGTGATCGCTGACATGACTCCTCCTCTTTCATTCACAGAGCGGGCCCGTCCGGGTCACGGACAGCGTCGGCATGATACCGCACCTGGGCGGAGGTCGGACCAGGCGTCTCCCCTATGCATCCGCTTTCGCATCCTTCGGCCTCCAGTCCCGGTACCGCTCGCGGAGCACCTTCTTGTCGAACTTCCCGACGCTGGTCTTGGGGACGGCGTCGATGATCTCGACCTCGTCGGGCAGCGCCCATCTGGCGAGCTTCGGCCGCAGGAAGTCGAGGATCTCCGGGGGCTCGATGACGCACCCCGGTTTCGGCACCACGCAGGCGAGGGGCCGCTCGACCCACTTGGGATGGGGCACCGCGATGACCGCCGCCTCGAGCACCTTCGGGTGCGCCATGATCAGGTTCTCGACGTCCACGCTCGAGATCCACTCGCCGCCCGACTTGATCAGGTCCTTGGTCCGGTCGGTGATCTGGACGTAGCCCTCGGCGTCGATCGTGGCGACGTCCCCGGTGCGGAACCAACCGTCCGCCGTGAAGCGGTCCGCCGACTCGAGGTTGTCGTAGTACGACGCGACGACCCAGGGACCGCGCACCTGGAGCTCGCCCATGCCCACCCCGTCCCACGCCAGCTCGTTTCCGGAATCGTCCACGATGCGAGCGTCGACACCGACCGACGGGTACCCGACGCGCGCGAAGACGTCGTAGCGCTTCTCCTCCGGCCAGTCGGCCATGTAGCTCTTGAGCCGCGTGACCGTTCCGAGCGGCGTCATCTCGGTCATGCCCCAGGCGTGGGACATCTGGACGCCGAAGTGCTTCGCGTACGCCTGCTGGAGGCTCCGGGGCGCCGCGGAGCCGCCGATCGCGATCGTCCGCAGGGACGAGATGTCGAAGCCCTCTGTCTCGCAGAGCTCCTTGATGGCGATCCACACCGTCGGCACCGCGCCGGTGAAGGTCACCTTCTCCGTCTGGATGAGCCGGCAGAGGTCGCGCGGCTGCGGATTCGGGCCGGCGAAGATCTGATCGGCGCCCACCATGACCGCCGTGAAGGGCAGGCACCAGGAGTTGGCGTGGAACATCGGCACGATGTGCAGGATCCTGTCGTTCTCGGAGATCGCGAACTGATCGGCCATCGCCTCGGCCAGACAGTGCAGGAACATCGCGCGGTGCGTATACACGACGCCCTTGGGATGACCCGTGGTGCCCGACGTGTAGCACATCCCGGCGGCGTCGGTCTCCTCGAGCTCGGGCCAGCCGCTCACCGGCTCCGCGCCCGCCACCAGCGCCTCGTACTCCGCGTGCGCCGCGGAGGTCGGGCCCGATGATCCGAGGGCGCCGGCGCCCTCGGGCATCACGACGATCCGCCGCACGGTCGGAAGCTTGTGGCGGAACGTCTCCAGCAGCGGCAGGAGGCTCGCGTCGACGAAGATGATCGAGTCGGCGGCATGGTTGACGATGTATGTCAGGTCGTGCGCCGAGAGCCGGATGTTGAGGGTGTGCAGGATCGCGCCGGAGAGCGGCACCGCCCAGTAGAGCTCGAGGTGGCGGTGACTGTTCCACGCGAACGTCGCCACGCGGTCGCCCCGGCGGACGCCGAGCGCCGCGAGAGCTCCGGCGAGTCGCGTCGTGCGCTCGGCGAACTCCCCGTACGTGTACCGGAAGGGCGGGCCGTCCGGCACGCGCGTGGCGATCGTCTTCCGGGCGAAGAGGCGCCGGCTCCGCTCGAAGAAATGGGTGAGCGTGAGCGGGTAGCGCATCATGAGGTCGTCGAAACGCGCGTTCACCGTGATCGCCCTCCCGGCGCCATCTCTCATGGTATCGTGAGTCCGGCATGCGCTCCCGCTGGAATGACGCCGAGGCGAGCCCGTTCCAGGGTCTCGATCTCCTCGTGTACGCGTCGCGCCTGGTGGGCGCCGAAACCTCGCTGGTGATCTGGGGCGGGGGTAACACCTCGATCAAGACCCGCGAGCGTGACCACCGCGGCCGGGAGATCGCCGTGCTCCGGGTCAAGGGCAGCGGGTCCGACCTCAAGTCCGTCCAGCGCAAAGACTTCCCCGGCGTGCGCATGGACGACATCGCAGCGCTCCTCGACCGCGACGAGATGAGCGACGAGGAGATGGTGGGCTATCTCGCCCACACGCTGCAGGAGCCGGGGGGCGTGCGCCCGTCGATCGAGACCCTGCTGCACGGGTTTCTCGCGGCGCCCGTGGTCGTCCACACGCACGCCGACGCCGTCGTGTCCCTCACGAACAACGACCGAGCGCACGAGGTGCTCCAGGGCGTCTACGGTAAGGACGTCATCGCGCTCGGGTACCGGCGCCCGGGATTCCGGATCTCCCGGGACGTGGCCGACGCGATCGCCGACCGGCCGGAGGCGAAGGCGCTCCTGCTCGAGCGTCACGGCACGATCACCTGGGGGGCGACCGTCCGGGACGCGTACGAGGCCTCGATCGAGCTGATCACGCGCGCGGAGGAGGCCATCGCCGAGCGCAAGAAGGACCGAAGGGTCTTCGGGGGTGCGCGCGTGCCCATCCGCGAGCCGGCGGTCCGGCGCGAGACGGCGCTGACGGTCGCGCCACGGGTTCGCGGCCTGCTGGGTCGCAAGAACCGCGTGATCGTGACCTTCGACGACTCGCCAGGAGTGACCGAGTTCGTGTCTTCAGTGGACGCGTCCCGAGTCTCGCAGATCGGGCCGGCCACCCCGGATCACACGATCTACGCCAAGCGCCTGCCGTGCTTCGTCGCCGCCAACGGCTCCGAGGCCGGCGCGACCCTGCTGGAGACGATCGAGCGGTCCGTCGCGCGATTCGTCGTCGACTACACGCGCTACTTCGAGGAGAACCGGTTCGAGGGCGCGCAGCTGCTCGACCCGCTCCCGCGCGTCGTCCTGGTGCCCGGGCTCGGAATGTTCACGGCGGGCAAGGACCGGCGCACCGCCGGCATCGTCAGCGACATTTACCACCATACGATCAATGTGCTCGGCAACGCGGGGGCCTTCGGCGACTACGTCTCGCTTTCCCCGAAGGACGCCTTCGACGTCGAGTACTGGCCGCTCGAGCTCTACAAGCTCACGCTGGCGCCGCCGGAGAAGGAGCTGGCGCGCCGGATCGCGCTCGTCACCGGCGGCGGCTCCGGGATCGGGCGGGCCGTCGCCCGGCGTCTGGCGGCCGAGGGCGCCCACGTCGTCGTGGGCGACGTCGACGGCGCCACGGCCCGCAAGACCGCCGACGAGATCGTGGCGGCCGTCGGGGCCGGCCGGGCGCTGGGACTCGAGATGGACGTGACGCGCGAGGCGTCGGTGCGCGCCGCCTTCGAGGAGACGGTGCTCGCCTACGGCGGCCTCGACGTTCTCGTGTCGAACGCGGGGGTCGCGCACTCCTCGCCGGTCGTCCGCCTGGCGCTGGCGGACTGGGAACGCTCGTTCGCGGTCAACGCCACCGGTCACTTCATCGTGGCGCGCGAGGCCATGCGGGTGCTCACCGCGCAGGGGCTCGGCGGCGCGCTCGTCTTCGTCGCCACCAAGAACGTGATGTCGCCGGGCAAGGACTTCGCCGCATACTCGGCGGCGAAGGCGGCCGAGGCCCAGCTTGCCAAGGTGCTGGCCCTGGAGGGCGCCCCCCACGCCATACGCTCGAACATCGTGAATCCGGATGCCGTCTTCCAGGACTCCAAGCTCTGGTCGGACGAGGTCCGACGCGAGCGCGCCGCGGCCCAGGGGATCGGCGTGGATCAGCTCGAGGACTTCTACCGCAAGCGCAACCTCCTCGGCGTCGGCATTCTGCCTGAGGACGTCGCCGAGGCCGTGCTCTTCCTCGCCTCGGAGCGATCCGCCAAGACCACCGGTTGCACGCTGACGGTGGACGGCGGCGTGCGGGACGCGTTCCCGCGGTGACCCGCGTGCTCGGCTTCGGCGCCCAGCTCTCGCTCCATCCGCCGGCCGAGCAGTTCGAGCTCGTCCAGCGCCTGGAAGCCCTCGGGTACGACTCGGTGTGGACCGGAGATCACGTCTCGTTCCATAACCCGATCTACGAGTCACTCACGCTACTCGCGTCCTACGTGCCCATCACGCACCGGATCAAGCTGGGCGTCGCCGTCTATCTGTTGGCGCTCCGCGCGCCGGCCGTGGCGGCGAAGGCGGCGGCGACCCTCGACGTGCTCTCGGGCGGCCGGCTCGTCTTCGGCGTCGGCGTCGGCGGCGAGAACCCGAAGGAGTTCGCGCTCTGCGGCGTGCCGCACAAGGAGCGCGGGGCACGGGTGAACGAGGGCATCGACGTCGTGCGCGCGCTCTGGCGTGACACGCCGGCCACGTTCAACGGCCGGTTCACGCGATTCGACTCGGTCTCGATCGATCCCAAGCCCATCCAGCAATTTCCGCCGATCTGGATCGGCGGCCGCTCCGACGCGGCGCTGACGCGCGCGGGCCGGCAGGGCGACGGCTGGGTGTCGTACGTCGTGCAGCCGGACCGCTACGCCCAGAGCCTCGACAAGATCCGGGCGGCGGCGGCCGCCGCCGGCCGCTCGCTCGACGGGTTCACGGCGGCCCATCTGGTCTTCATCACGGTGGGGCGAGACTTCGACGCCGCGAAACGGGCGTGGGTGAGCGTCCTCAGCAAGCGGTACGCGCAGGACTTCGAGCCGCTCGCCAAGCGGTACGGCGTCATCGGGACACCCGAGCAATGCGCGGAGCAGCTCGACGCCTTCCGCGCGGCCGGCTGCAACTATTTCCTCATGAGCGCGATCGGCGAGCCCCGGGACGAGCGCGCGCAGCTCGAGACGATCGCCGCCGAGATTCTCCCGCGCTTCAGGTCGCGCTGAGCGGGGGCCATCTGACCGCGGCGTGAAGCTCACGTTCCTGTGTCCGCATCTGCGCATCGCCGGCGGGGTGCGCGCGATCCTCACGTACGCGGACCGGCTCGCGGCCGGGGGGCACCAGGTCGACGTCGTGGTGCCGGCCAAGGGACGGGGCCGGGCGTTCTGGCGATCGTTGAGGAGCGCCGGGCCCGACTGGCTCCCCAGCTTCCGGGCGCGCATCGTCTGGGTGGACCGCTGGCGGGCGGAGACCCTGCCCGACGGCGACGCGGTGCTCGCGACGGCGTGGCAGTCGGCGGCCCCGGTCGCGGCGGCGCCGGCGCGCTGCGGGCGGAAGTTCTACTTCGTGCAGCACTACGAGAGCCTCTACCATGGCGAGCCGGCGGCCGTGGACGCGACGTACCGGCTGCCGCTCCGGAAGATCGTCATCTCCACGTGGCTCCGTGACATCATGCGCGAGCGGTTCGACAGCGAGTCCGAGATTCTCGTGACCCCGGTCGACCTCGCCTTGTTCCGTGCCGTTCCGGTCACGGTCGAGACATCGCGGCCGCGCGTGCTGATGCTCCACCATGCGTACGCGTGGAAGGGGACCGCCGATGGCTTCGAGGCGGTCGCGCGCGTGAAGGCGCGCCACCCGCGGCTGCATCTCGTGGGCTTCGGCGTCACGGCGCCGCGGGCGGACACGGCCTACGACGAGTTTCACGTGAACCCGCCCCAGGGCCGGCTCGCGTCCCTCTACAGCGGCTGCGAAATTTACCTCTGTCCCTCGTGGGACGAGGGGCTCGGGATGCCTCCGATGGAGGCGATGGCCTGTGGCGCTGCCCTCGTCACCTACGACAACGGCGGCTGCCGCGACTACGCGCGTGACGGCGAGACGGCGCTCGTCGCGCGGCGGCGAGACGTCGCCGATCTCGCGGTGAAGCTCGAGCGCCTCGCCGCCGATCCCGAGTTGCGCGCGCGCCTCGCCGCGACGGGCTCGGCATTCGTCAGGGGCGCGTTCGAGTGGGAGCGTGCCGTGCGACGCATGGAAGAGGTGCTCCGTTGACGACGGTGCTTCCCACCGTGGACGCTCCGTGCGCGGTCTGCGGGAGCGGCGGGGCGGACCCCGTCGAGGTGCCGAACGCCGGCGTGCTCGGGGCGTCGCTCTTCGGCCGAGCGTGGTCCGGCCTCGAGCTGCCGCGTCATCTCTCGCACTTCACACCAGCGACGCTCGAGCTGGTGCTTGGCAAGGCCGACGGCCGGATCGTCTGGTGCTGGCACCATGCGAAGCCGCGCTCGACTTGTGGAGTCTGTCGGCGCTGCTGCGCGATCGCGGCTGGAACAGGCTCGCGAAACTGACCGAGTCGCGGCCGGTCTACGGTGTGCTGAAGCTCGGCTTGGAGGTGTCGCTCCCGCTCGTGCGCCAGGCACGGCGGGGAGACGCGATCAGGGTTGGCGTCGTCCGGGATCGCTCGGTGTAGCGAAGGCGGAGGGCGAGTGGAGCCGGGCGGCAAGGTTGGCGAGCTGCCGCTCTAGTTCGGCCAGGCGCTTCGCCAGGCGGTCACGCTCCTCACGCAGTGACTTGGTCGCCGACGCCATGTGTTCCGCGAGGCGTCGCTCCCGTTCGGCCCGCTGTCGCGTATCAAAAGTATCGGTGGGGACCTTGTCCATACCGTCGCCCATCGGAGCAAGAGCGGTGCCGGACGACCAAGCCTTTCACACCGCGCCCTTCCAAAACCGGAAACCGTGCACTCTGTCACCTCCGACCTTCGAGCTCGGTCAAGCTGACACGCCGGGGCCGTCTGGAGCCGCGTGCTAGAATCGGCGCGAGATGCCGATCTACGAGTACGAGTGCCATGACTGTCGCAGACGGGTCAGCCTCCTCGTGCTTCGCCCCTCGGTGGCGCCGTCGCCGACCTGTCCGCGCTGCGGCGGCTCGGCCCTCTCCCGCCTGATGTCGCGCTTTGCCACCGTGAAGTCGGAAGAGGCCCGGCTTGATGCCCTCGGCGACCCGTCCAGCCTCGGGGATCTCGACGAGAACAACCCGGCGAGCGTCGCCAGGTTCATGAAGAAGATGGGCCGGGAGTTCGGGGACGAGCTCGGTGACGATTTCGAGTCCGCCATGGACGAAGCGATGGAAGAGGGTGAGGGCGCCGGGGAGGGGGAGGCCGAATCCAGCGGTCCCTCCGACGCATCCGACGACCCGTGACCTTATGACGCCGGCCGAGGCGAGCGTATGAAGGGAGTGCGAGCCGCAGGGCGTCGAGGGGCTGGGGCCCCGCCGGCCGAGGCGAGCGTATGAAGGGAGTGCGAGCCGCAGGGCGTCGAGGGGCTGGGGCCCCGCCGGCCGAGGCGAGCGTATGAAGGTCCTGATCCGTGACCGTCTCGAGGCGGTGGGGGCCCCCGCGTGGGATGGGCTCGTCGCGGCAACGGGGTTGCGCTCGCCGTTTCTCTCCTGGACGTGGCAGCGTGAATGGGCGCGCGTATTCGCGGCGGATCGCCGGCTCGAGATCCGCTGCGTGGAGGACGGGTCCGGCGGCCTAGTCGCGGTCCTCCCGCTCTACGAGGCGGCGCCGGGTGCAATGCAGATCCTCGGGGGCGCCGACGTTTCCGACTATCTCGATCTAATTGCGGTACAGGGGCACGAGGAAGAGGCGTGGATGGCGCTGCTCCAGTCCCGTACGGCGGAGCGCGTCGAGTGGGAGCTGCACGCCGTACCGGCCGCCTCGACGACCGTCACCGCACTCCCCCAGCTCGCCCCCGCATACGGCCTCGCCGCGTCGGTGGCCGTGGAAGAACGATGTCCAGTCCGCGCCCTGCCGTCCTCCTGGGAGACCTACCTCGCCAGCCTGTCCGGGAAACACCGCCACGAGCTCATGCGAAAGATGCGACGCCTCGAACGGGACGCCCCGGACGCCCGTGTGTCATGCGCGAGCGCCCCGGCCGAGATCGAGGCCCGGTTCGGCGAGTTTCTCCACCTCCACCGGCGCTCGCTGGCGGGCAAGGCGCGTTTCATGGACGACCGCATGGAGAGGTTCTTCCGGCGTGCTCTCATCGCGTTTGCCGAGCGTGGCGCGTCCCGGCTCTGGTTCCTGGACACGTCGTCGGGCCCTATCGCGACCTTCGTCACGATCGAGTGGGACGGCACGGTCGGCCTCTACAACTCGGGATTCGACCCCGAGCGCGCCGCGCTCTCGCCGGGCGTGGTCCTTCTCGTACACCTCGTGCGCGACGCGATCGCGCGGGGGCGGCGGACCTTCGATTTCCTCCGGGGCGAGGAGCGCTATAAATACGAGTTCGAGCCGGTCGCCAACGCCGTCTGCGCCGTGAGGATCCGGTGAGCCTGCGCGTCGCGATGCTCAGCGTCCACACCTGCCCGCTGGCCGCTCTCGGCGGGAAGGAAACGGGCGGGATGAACGTCTACGTCCGCGAGGTGTCGCGCGAGCTGGGGCGCATGGGCGTCGCCGTCGATGTCTTCACGCGCTCGCAGAACGCTTCGATCCCGCGGGTGGTGCAGCTCAGCGAGGGAGCCTGCGTGATCCACCTGCCGGCGGGCGCCGAGGCGCCGATGGCCCGCGAGCGAGTTTACGACCACCTCGACGAGTTCGTCGACGGCGTCGAGGCGTGGCGCATCGCGGGGTCGATCGACTATGACCTGATCCACGCCCACTACTGGCTCTCCGGCGTCGCCGCGCTCACGCTCAAGGCCCGCTGGTCGGCGCCGGTGCTCCAGATGTTCCACACCCTCGGCCGCCTGAAGAACCGCGTGGCTCGGAGCGCCGCCGAGCTGGAGCCGCGGGTGAGGCTCGAGGAAGAGACGCGCATCGTCTCCGGGGCCGACCGCATCGTAGCCGCGAACGTCGTCGAGCGCGCCGAGCTTCTGCGCGACTACGGCGCCCACGCGTCCCGCATCGCGACGATCCCGTGCGGCGTGGACACCGACCTCTTCAGGCCGGGTGACCGCGCCGAGGCGCGGCGCGGGCTCGGGCTCGACGAACGGCCGGTGCTCCTGTGGGTCGGTCGCATCGCTCCGATCAAAGGCCTCGACACGCTGCTCGACGCGGTCGCGCGGTTGAGCGCGACCGGTCAGAGCCCGCGGCTCCTCATCGTGGGCGGCGAGGCCGACGAGCCAGCGAATGGCCACGAGGCGTCGCTCCGGCGACGCATCGAGCGGCTGCGCCTGGAGGACACCGTGCGCTTCATCGGGCCCCAGCCCCAGAGCGTGCTGCCCGTCTATTACGTCGCCGCCGACGTGACGGTCCTGCCCTCCTACTACGAGTCCTTCGGCATGGTCGCCCTCGAGGCGATGGCCTGCGGGAGCCCCGTCATCGCGTCCCGCGTCGGTGGGCTGGTGACGACGGTCCGCGACGGCGTCACGGGCTTCCTCGTCCCCGACAGCGACGTCCCGGCGCTCGCCGAGCGCATCGAGAGCCTCATCGCCGACCCCGAGCTGCGCTGGCGAGTCGGCCGCGAAGGGGTGCGCTGGGCCGCCCAGCACCGCTGGCCCTGCGTGGCCGAGGCGGTGTGCCGTGAGTACGCGTCGCTCGAGGCGCGCGCGAGGGCGCACCTGGACGCGGCGCGCTGCCGGGATTAGTGCTTGGTCGCGCCCGGCCGGCTCAGGGCCGCGCCGCCCTGAGGCGCGGGGTGGGGCGAGCGGAGGCCGAGTGCCGAGCGTGCTCGTGCCGTCGCCCGTCCCATCGCCACGCGGAAGCGCTCCATGTAGAGGTAGATGACCGGCGTCGTGTAGAGCGTGAGGAGTTGGCTCAGCAGGAGGCCGCCGACGACCGTGATGCCGAGCGGGCGGCGGAGCTCCGAGCCCGTGCCCGTCCCGAGCGCGAGCGGCAGCGCGCCCAGGAGCGCGGCCATCGTCGTCATGAGAATCGGCCGGAACCGCCGGAGACACGCGTGGTGGACGGCGTCCCTGGCGCCGAGGCCGTGGTTGCGCTCGAGGTCCAGCGCGACGTCGATCACCAGGATCGCGTTTTTCTTCACGAGGCCGATGAGCAGGATGATGCCGATCATCGCGATGACCGAGAGGTCCATCCCGCAGATCAGTAGCGCGAGCAGCGCGCCGACGCCGGCCGACGGCAGCGTGGAGAGGATCGTGAACGGGTGGATCAGGCTTTCGTAGAGGACGCCCAGGACGATGTAGACCGTGACCAGCGCCGCCAGGATGAGCAACGGCTGGTTGGCGAGCGCGGCCTGGAAGGCCTGCGCCGTGCCCGTGAACTTCCCGATGATGTTGGTCGGGAAGTCCATCGTCCGCTCCGCGGCGTCGATCGCCGTGACGGCGTCGCCGAGCGCCACGTTCGGCGCCAGGTTGAAGAACACGGTGACCGAGGGGAACAGTCCCTGGTGGTTCACCTGGATGGGGCCGGTGCTCATCTGGAATTTCGTGACGGCGGTCAGCGGCACGGTCTGGCCGGTGGTCGACTGCACGTAGATGTTCGCGAGCGCGTCGGGCCGCTCCCAGTATTGCGGCTCGAGCTCCATCACCACGTGGTACTGGTTCAGCGACGTGTAGATGGTCGACACCTGGCGCTGCCCGAACGCGTCGTAGAGCGTCTCGTCGATCATCCGCGTGCTGACGCCGAGGCGCGCGGCCGTCGCACGGTCGATGACGACCGGCACCTCGAGACCGCGATTCTGCTGGTCACTGCTCACGTCGCGCAGCTCGGGCATCTCCCGCATGGCGCGAACCAGGCGCGGCGCCCACGTGTTCAGCAACTCTAAATCATCGCTCTGCAGGGTGAACTGGTACTGCGCGTTGCTGCTTCGTCCCCCGAGGCGCACGTCCTGCACGGCCTGGAGATAGAGCGTGGCCCCCGGCACCTGCGCGAGCTTCGGCCTGAGACGCGTGATGACCGCGTCGGCGGAGATCTTTCGCTCCTCGCGCGGCTTCAGCGTGATGAAGCCGCGGCCGGTGTTCGCGGTGGTCCCGCGCCCGCCGCCGCCGCCCGTGAACAGGGTGACCGTGTCGACCGCGGGATCGGATTTCAAGATTTCCGCGTAGCGCATCATCTTCGCGTGGATGGCCGCGAACGAGACGTCCTGCTGAGCGACGATGCTGGCGGCCAGCCGTCCGTTGTCCTGCTGGGGGAAGAAACCCTTCGGCACGATGTTGAAGAGGTAGGCGTTCACGGCGAAGGTGGCGAGGAAGATGATCATCGTGATCGCGGGATGTCGCAGCGCGACGGTCAACGTCCCCTCGTACACGTGCGTGATGGCGTCGAAGATCCGTTCGCCCAGAACGGCGAGGCGCGGGCGGTGCTGCGGGTCGTGCGGCCGGAGCAGCAGGGCGCACATCATCGGCGTCGTCGTGAGCGAGATCGCCAGCGACACCAGCACCGCGACCGACAGCACCACCGCGAACTCGCGGAAGAGACGCCCCACGATCCCGCCCATCAGGAGGATGGGAATGAACACCGCCACGAGCGAGATGCTCATCGACAGCACCGTGAAGCCGATCTCCTTGGCGCCGGTCAGCGTCGCCTCGAGCACCGACGCGCCACGCTCGATGTGGCGCATGACGTTCTCGACCACGACGATGGCATCGTCGACGACGAAGCCGGTGGCGACGGTCAGGGCCATCAACGAGAGGTTGTCGATGCTGTACCCGACCAGATACATGACCGCGAAGGTGCCGATCAGCGAGACCGGCACCACGACGCCCGGGATGATGGTCGCGCGGACGTTTCTGAGGAACAGGAAGACGACGAGCACGACGAGGCCGATCGAGATCAGGAGCGCCTCTTCGACGTTCTTGACGGACGCCCGGATCGTCACGGTCTGATCGAGCACGGGCCTCAACGAGATCTCCGCCGGCACGAGGGCGCGGAGATACGGGAGCTCGGCTCGGATCCGGTCGACGGTCTCGATGATGTTGACGCCGGGCTGGCGGAAGATGACGAGGACCACCGCGGTCTCGCCGTTGGACACCGCGCCGGCGCGGAGGTCCTCGACGGCGCCGTGCACCCGTGCCACGTCGATCAGACGCACGGGCGCGCCGTTCCGCCATGCCACGATCAAGGGCTCGTAGCGCGCCGGCTCGCGCAGCTGGTCCGTGGCGTTGATCTCCCAGGTGAATCGACCGTCGTCGAGCTGGCCCTTGGGGCGGTTGACGTTCGCGGCGGCGAGCGCCCGCCGAACCTCGTCGAGGCCGATACCGTAGCGCGCGAGCGCCATGGGATTCAGATCCACACGGACCGCGGGCAAGGAGCTTCCGCCGATGAAGATCTGCCCGACGCCTTCGATCTGCGCGATCTTCTGCTGCAGGACCGTGGAGGCGATGTCGTACATCCGCCCCTTGTCCACGATCGTCGAGGTGAGGGCCAGGATCAGGATCGGCGCATCGGCCGGGTTCACCTTTCGGTACGTGGGCAGGCTCGGCAGGTTCGGCGGGAGCTGACCCGCCGCCGCGGCGATCGCCGACTGGACGTCTCGCGCGGCGCCGTTGATGTCACGCGCCAGGTCGAACTGGAGGGCGATCGTCGAGGCGCCGAGGAAGCTGACGGACGTCATCTCGGTAATGCCTGCGATGCGCCCGAACTGGCGCTCGAGCGGCGTGGCCACGGCAGACGCCATCGTCGCGGGGCTCGCGCCGGGGAGGCCCGCGACGACGGAGATCGTCGGGAAGTCCACTTGTGGCAGCGGCGCGACCGGGAGCAGCCGGAACGAGATCGCTCCGGCGATGACCAGCGCGCTGGTCAGCAAGGTGGTGCCGACCGGCCGGCGGACGAATGGGCTGGAGAGGCTCACGGCGCGGTCACCGGCTGTCCCCTGCGACTGCGCTTGGGCGCGCGGCGGCGCGCGAGCCGTTCGGCCAGGCGGTCGAACGCCAGATAGATGACCGGCGTGGTATAGAGCGTGAGTACCTGGCTCACGATGAGCCCGCCCACGATGGCGACGCCGAGCGGCTCGCGGAGCTCGGAGCCCACGCCATGCCCGAATGCCAGCGGAACGCCGCCCAGCAGCGCCGCCATCGTGGTCATGATGATCGGACGGAAGCGGAGGAGCGAGGCCTGCTCGATCGCGTCGCGCGCCGGACGCCCCTGCGAGCGCTGCGCGTCGAGCGCGAAGTCGATCATCATGATGGCGTTCTTCATGACGATACCGATCAAGAGAATGATGCCGATCAGCGCGATGACGGACAGGTCGAGTCGCACGAGGAGGAGCGCCAGCAACGCCCCGAGCCCCGCCGAGGGCAGGGTCGAGAGGATCGTGATCGGGTGGATCCAGCTCTCGTACAGCACGCCGAGCACGATGTAGACGGTGACGATCGCCGCCAGGATCAGGAGTGGCTGGTTGGCGAGGGACGCCTCGAAGGCGCGCGCCGCGCCCTGGAACCCCGTCTGGATGCTCGGCGGCAGGCCGATCTCGCGCGTGATCCGGTCGACCGACTTCACGGCGGCGCCCAGCGAGACGCCGGGTGCCAGGTTGAAGGAGACCGTCACGGCCGGGAACTGGCCCTGATGGCTCACGGCGAGCGCGGTGGCGTGCTGCTCGATGGTGGCCAGTGTCGAGAGCGGCACCTGGCCGCCGGCGGCCGAGCGTAAATACACCCGATCCAGCACGGACGGATCCACCCGGAACTCCGGCAGGACCTCGAGCACGACTCGATACTGGTTCAGCTGCGTGAAGACCGTCGAGATCTGGCGCTGGCCGAACGCGTTGTACAGCGCATCGTCGATCATGAGGGGCGTGATGCCGAGCCGCGAGGCGGTGGCGCGATCGATCTGCACCCGCGCTTGCAAGCCCTGGTCGAGCTGGTCCGTCGCCACGTCGTGCAATTCAGGCAGCTCCCGCAGGCGCGCCACGAACTTCGGCGCCCAGGCACGCAGCTCCGCCTCGTCCGGGTCCTCCAGGCTGTACTGGAACTGCGTCCGACTGACGCGATTCTCGACGGTCAGATCCTGGACGGGCTGGAGGTAGAGCGTGATCCCGTCGACCTGCGCGAGGGCCAGGCGCAGCCGGCTGATCACGTCGCCGACGCTCTCGCCCCGCTCGGCGAGCGGCTTCAGGGTGATCTGGATGCGGCCGCTGTTGAGCGTCGTGTTCGTGCCGTCGATGCCGATGAACGACGAGATGCTGGCGACGGCCTGATCTTGTAGGATCACGCGGCCGAGCGCGCGCTGACGCTCGGCCATCGCGTCGAACGAGATGTTCTGCGGCGCCTCGGAGATGCCGAGGATGACACCCGTGTCCTGGATCGGAAACAACCCCTTCGGCACGACCAGGTAGAGCATGAGCGTCAGGGCCAGGGTGCCGATGGCGACGATCAGCGTGCCCGTCTGATGCCCGAGCACCCAGCGCAACGTGCGGCCGTAGAAGGCGACCAGATTGTCGAACTGTCGCTCGGCGGCGCGCGCGAAGGCGCCGGGCCGGCGCTCGGCCACCGGCTTGAGCAGCTTCGCGCAGAGCATCGGCGTGAGCGTCAGCGAGACGACCGCCGACACGAGGATGGCGGCCGAGAGCGTCAGCGCGAACTCGCGGAACAACCGGCCGACGATGTCGCCCATGAAGAGCAGTGGGATCAGCACGGCGATCAGCGACACGGTCAACGACAGGATCGTGAAGCCGATCTGACCCGAGCCGACGAAGGCGGCCTGCAGCGGCGGCTCGCCCTCTTCGAGGTAGCGGCTGATGTTCTCGATCATCACGACCGCGTCGTCCACGACGAAGCCGGTGGAGATCGTCAGCGCCATCAGCGAAAGATTGTTGAGGCTGAAGCCGAGCCCGTACATCACCGCGAACGTCCCCACGATGGACACCGGCACCGTGATACCCGGGATGAACGTCGCCGCCGCGCTTCTCAAGAATACGAAGATGACGAGGACGACCAGGACGACGGCCAGCATCAGCTCGACCTGCACGTCGTGCACCGAGGCGCGGATGGTCGTGGTGCGGTCGGTCAGCACGGTGACCTGCACCGCCGTGGGCAGGGCGCTCCGGAGCTGCGGCAAGAGCTGCTTGACGCGCTCGACCACCTCGATCAGGTTGGCGCCGGGCTGCCGCTGGATGTTGAGGATGATCGCGGGCTGATCGCCCATCCACGCGGCCTGTCGGATGTTCTCGGCGCCGTCGATCACCTCGGCCACGTCCGACAGCAGGAGCGGCGCGTTGTTACGGTAGGCGATCACGAGCGCTCGATATTGATGGCTCTGGTGGATCTGGTCGTTGGCCGAGATCGTGAACGACTGGAGCGGCCCGTCGAGGCTGCCCTTCGCCTGATTGACGTTGGCCGCGGCGACGGCCGTGCGCACGTCCTCCATGGTCAAACCGTTCGCGGCGAGCCGGGCCGGGTTCACCTGGATGCGCACCGCCGGCTTTTGACCGCCCGACAAGGTGACGAGGCCCACGCCGGGCAGCTGCGCGATCTTCTGGACGAGCCGCGTGTCGGCGAGGTCCTCGACCGCCGTGAGCGGCAGCGACTGCGACGTCACGCCGAGCGTCAGTACCGGCGCGTCGGCCGGGTTGACCTTGCTGTACACGGGTGGGTTCGGAAGATCGCGGGGCAGGAACGTCGCGGCCGCGTTGACGGCCGCCTGCACCTGCTGCTCGGCGACGTCGATGGAGAGCGCCAGATCGAACTGCAGGGTCACGATCGATGAGCCGCTCGAGCTGATTGACGTCATCTGCTTGAGGCCCGGCAGCTGGCCGAATTGCCGCTCGAGCGGCGCCGTGACGCCCGAGGCCATGACGTCGGGGCTCGCCCCCGGATAGAACGTGACGACCTGGATCGTCGGGTAGTCGACTTGCGGGAGCGCGGCGACCGGCAGCTGCCGATACGCCACGATGCCGGCCAGCACGATCGCCGCCGTCAGGAGCGACGTCGCCACGGGTCGGACGATGAACTGACGAGAGAGGTTCACGCTCCCGGCCGGGGGGTGCGCGGCGCCGCATTCGGCGTACCGGCGGCGCCGGGCAGAGCCGGTGCGCCGGCAGGGCCCACCTTGCGCACCGTCGGCTCGACGCGCGCCCCATCCTGAACCTTCTCCGCGCCGTCCACGACGAGCGCCTCGCTGTCCGCCACGCCGGCGCGGACCGCGATGACCCCGGCTTCGCTCGGCCCCAGCTGGACGCGGCGCATCTGCACGACCTTGTCCCCTGTGACCACGTAGACGTAGGCACCCTGCGGACCGCGCTGGATCGCCTCCGCGGGCGCCAGGACCGCGTCGTGCAGCACGTCGATGAGCACGCGGGCGTTCACGAACTGGTTCGGGTACAGCACCCCGTCCGTGTTCCCGAACGAAGCCTTCAGACGCACGGTGCCGGTGGTCGGATCGATCTGGTTGTCGATCGCCACCAGCGTTCCCGCCGCGATCTTCGTTCGCCCCTCGCGATCGTACGCATCGACGGGAACCTTGCCGCCCGTGCGGAAGCGCCGCAGGACCGGCTGCAGGCTGTCTTCGGGTACGCTGAACACGAGCGCGATCGGCTCGAGCTGGGCGATGACGACGAGGCCGCCCGTGTCGGACGCCTTGACGACGTTGCCCGGATCGATCAGCCGCAGGCCGACGCGACCGGTGATCGGCGCCGTGATCCGGCAGTACGTGAGCTGCAGCTTGATCGCGTCGATCTGCCCCACGTTCATCTTGATGGACGCTTCGGCCTGGTTGACGATCATCTGCTGCGTGTCGAGCTGTTGCCGGGCGATCATTTCCAGCTGAGCCAGCCGTTGATAGCGCTCGAGATCGAGGCGCGCGTTCGCGAGATTGGCCTGATCGCGCGCGAGCTGCCCTTCCGCCTGCGTGAGCTGCGCCTGGAAGGGGCGGGGATCGATCTCGGCGAGCAAGTCGCCGGCGTGGGCGACCTGGCCCTCCGTGAAGTGCGTCTTCATCAGCTGGCCGTCGACGCGGCTCTTGACCGTGACGATGCTGAGCGGGGTGACCGAGCCGAGCGCCGTGAGATAGACGCTCAGGTCGCCGGTGCGGACGGGTGCGACGACCACCGGAACCGGTCGCGTCGGCGGTGCCGCGGTGCCACCACCGGGGGCTTTGGCCTGCTGTTGCGTCTTGGCCTGACGACCGTAGGCGATCCAGGCCCCGGCGACAAGAAGGCAGGCGAGGCCGACGACGATGACAAGAATACGACTGCGGCTCCGCACACGATGCGCCCTACCTTCCGGAATTTCTACGCTTTCTCCCTGCACGCAGGCCCCCTACTCGTGCCGGCCGTCCGCGCTTCACGACCGCCAGCATACCGCGGAATCCGCTGGATGAGCGTCGTCGGATTGGGCCGTCATCGACCGCCGACCGGGTCTCAGCCCCCCAATGTGTATCGGTGCTAAACTGCGCCGCCGTGGGTAGCCTCCTCGAGGTCAAGAACCTCCAGACGCACTTCATGACGCGTGGCGGCGTGGTGCGCGCCGTCGATGACGTCTCCTGGGACGTCGACGAGGGCGAAACCGTCGCGCTCGTGGGCGAGTCGGGCTGCGGTAAAAGTGTCAGCGCGCTCAGCATCATACGTCTGGTCGCCGGGCCCGCCGGCAAGATCGTGGGCGGCCAGATCGTCTTCAAGGGCCGGGATCTCTTGCGGCTGTCCGAGGAGGAGATGCGCCGCGTGCGGGGCCGCGAGATCGCGATGGTCTTCCAGGAGCCAATGACCTCCCTCAACCCAGTCCTCACGATCGGGCGCCAGCTCACCGAGGGGCTGGAGATCCACCTGGGGATGACCCCGGTCGAGGCGCGCCGCCGATCGGTCGAGCTGCTCGCCATGGTCGGCATCCCGGACCCGGAACGACGCCTCGGCCAGTACCCGCACCAGTTCAGTGGCGGAATGCGGCAGCGGATGATGATCGCGATGGCGCTCGCGTGTAACCCGGCGCTGATCCTCGCCGACGAGCCCACGACGGCGCTCGACGTGACGATCCAGGCGCAGATCCTCGAGCTCATGAAGGAGCTCTCGCGGCGCTTCGGAGTCGCCATGCTGATCATCACCCACAACCTCGGGGTGGTCGCCCGGTACGCCGACCGCGTGAACGTGATGTACGCGGGCCGCATCATCGAGCGCGGCACGGCGCGCGAGATCTACGCCGACCCGCGGCATCCCTACACCCTCGGCCTTCTCCGCTCGGTGCCGCGTCTCGACGAGCCGCGGCGCGCGCGTCTGGACCCGATCGAGGGCCAACCGCCAGACCTCACGCGTCTCGCCCCCGGGTGCGCCTTCGCGCCCCGTTGCGCCTTTCGCGTCGAGCGCTGCGTCGTCGAGGTCCCGCCGCTGCGCCCGATCGGCGAACGAGGCCACGTGAGCGCCTGCTGGGAAGCCGCCAACCTCGATCGCGCCCTGGCGCGGAGTGCTGCCGGAACGTGAGCGACCCCGCACCCCTCCTGGAAGTCCGGAATCTGGTGAAGCACTTCCGGGTGGGGAGCGGATTCTTCGGCGGCCGGAGCGGCCTGGTCCGCGCCGTGGACGGCGTGAGCTTCGAGATCCGCCGGGGAGAGACGCTCGGGCTCGTCGGCGAGTCGGGGTGCGGCAAGACCACCACCGGCCGGTGCATCCTCCAGCTCGAACGTCCGACGAACGGCCAGATCGTGTTCGAGGGACGCGATCTCACGCTTCTCGGCGACGACGATCTGCGGCCGGTCCGCCGCAAGATGCAGGTGATCTTCCAGGACCCGTACAGCTCGCTCAATCCGCGGATGACGGTGGGCCAGATCATCGCCGAGCCGCTGTCCGTGCATGGGATCGTCGCCGAGCGTCGCCGGCGCGCCCAGCGGGTGGGCGAGATCCTGTCTCACGTGGGCCTGCTCCCGCAGCACGCCTACCGGTATCCGCATCAGCTCTCGGGTGGGCAGCGCCAGCGGGTGGGGATCGCGCGGGCCCTCGCCGTCGAGCCCACGCTGATCATCTGCGACGAACCGGTCTCGGCCCTCGACGTCTCGATCCAGGCGCAGATCATCAACCTCCTGGAAGATCTCCAGGCGCAGTTCGGGCTGACCTACCTCTTCGTCGCCCACGACCTGTCGGTCGTGCGCCACATCTCGGACCGCGTCGCCGTCATGTACCTGGGGAAGATCGTCGAGATCACCGACCGCAAGTCGCTCTATGACGTCCCGCTGCATCCGTATACGAAAGCCTTGCTCTCGGCGGTGCCCATCCCCGATCCGGTGCTCGAGGCGCGGCGCGAGCGCGTGGTGCTGGGCGGCGAGGTGCCGAGCCCGCTCAATCCGCCGTCGGGCTGCGTCTTCCACCCCCGCTGTCCCATCGCGGTCGAGCGCTGCCGGGCGGAAGTGCCCGAGCTGCGGGAGATCAGGCCGGGGCACCGGGCGGCGTGCCTGCTGGCTTGACTCGAGGCCCGCACGTGCTTAAATACTGAAACTTCTTGTGGTCAAAGCCGGTTTCCTAGCAAAACTCCTGGAGGGAGAATTAATGCGACGTTGCCTATATCTCGTCGTGATCGCGATGATCACCGCTGCGCCGGCCGGCCCGGCCGCGGCGCAGGAAAAGCCCCGCTACGGTGGTGAGCTGCTGTTTGCGGTGCCGTCCGAGCCCCCGTCCTACGACGCCCATCGCGAGGAGACGTTCGGGGTCATGCACCCGATGGCCCCCCACTACAACACGTTGCTCCGCATCGACCCGTTGGACAAGACGGGAACCAAGCCCGTCGGCGATCTCGCGGAGTCGTGGTCGATGGCGAAGGACGGTCGCACCTACACCTTCAAGCTGCGTCGCGGGGTGAAGTTCCACGACGGTGGCGAGATGACCTCGAAGGACGTCAAGGCCTCCTACGACAAGATCATCTTCCCTCCCGCCGGGGTCGCGTCCGACCGCCAGGGCCAGTACCTCGTCGTCGAGGCCGTGCAGGCGCCCGACCCGTACACGGTCGTGTTCCGGCTCAAGTGGCCCTCGGCCTCCTTCCTGGCCTCGGTGGCGTCGCCGTGGAACTGGATCTACAAGGCCGACCTCCTGGCCAAGGACATGCGGTGGTACGAGACGAACGTGATGGGCACCGGCCCATTCCTGTTCGTGGAGCACCAGAAGGGCTCGCACTGGGTGGGCAAGAAGAACCCGAGTTACTGGGACAAGGGCAAGCCGTACCTGGACAGCTACCGCGCGATCTTCATCAAGGACTCGGCCGCCCAGGTGGCCGCGGTGCGGGCGGAGCGGGCGCACATCCAGTTCCGTGGATTTTCGCCCGCCGAGCGCGATAGCCTCGTGGCGGCGCTGGGCCCCAAGATCACCGTTCAGGAGAGCCCGTGGGATTGCGCGCTGCTGGTGGCCATCAACCATGAAAAGAAGCCGTTCGACGACAAGCGGGTTCGGCGCGCGCTGACGCTTGCGCTCGACCGCTACCAGGGCTCGCAGGCGCTGTCGAGGATCGCCATCGTCAAAGAGGTGGCCGGCGTCCAGGTGCCAGGCACTCCGTACGCGACGCCACCCGCCGAGCTCGAGAAGCTCGCCGGCTATGGCCGGGACATCGGCAAGTCACGCGCCGAAGCCAAGCGGCTGCTCAAGGAGGCCGGCGTGCCCGACGGCTTCGCGTTCACGTTCAAGAACCGCGGCATCCCGATGCCGTACGAGCCGGTGGGCGTCTGGCTCATCGACCAGTGGCGACAGGTCGGGCTCAACGTGAAGCAAGAGGTAATCGAGGCGGCGGCGTACTACGGGCAGGTCCTGCGACCCGGCAACTTCGAGGTCGCCATGGACTTCCAGTGCGGCTACATCGTCGAGCCCGACCTCGACCTTTACAAATTCCAGTCCAAAGAGGTGAGCCCCGCCAACTACAGCCGGTACACCGACAAGACGCTCGACGAGCTCTTCGTCAAGCAAGGCCGCGCGGGCGATCTGGAGGAGCGCAAGCGATACATCCGGGAATTCGAGAAGCGGCTGGTCGACGACGAGGCCCATTACCTCTACACGCTGCAGTGGAACCGGATCATCCCGCACAACGCCAAGGTGAGGGGCTGGACCATCACGCCGAGCCATTACCTGAACGATCAGCTCGACGCGGTGTGGCTGGCGGAATGAGCACGGGGGTGATCGCGGTCCTGCTCGCCCTCGCGCTGTTGGCGGCGCCGGCGGGGGCCCAGGACAAGCCGCGGTACGGCGGTGAGCTGATCTTCGCCGTCCCGTCGGAGATGCCGTCGTACGACGGGCACCGGGAGGGAACCTTCGGGATGGTGCACCCGCTGGCGCCGCACTACAACACCCTCTTGAGAACCGACCCCAACGATCGGACCGGGACGAAGGTCGTCAGCGACCTCGCCGAGTCGTGGACGACGTCTCCCGACGGGCGCGTCTACACCCTCAAGCTCCGGCGTGGCGTCAAGTTCCACGACGGGGGCGAAATGTCCTCGCGTGACGTCAAGGCGTCCTACGACAAGATCGTCTTCCCGCCGCCGGGCGTGGGGTCCATACGCAAGGGCCAGTACACGAACGTCGAGGCGATCGAGGCGCCCGACCCGTTGACGATCGTGTTCCGGCTGAAGTGGCCGCAGGCGTCTTTCCTGGCGTCGCTGGCGTCGCCCTACAACTGGATCTACAAGGCCGACATCCTCGAGAAGGACATCCGCTGGTACGAGAAGAACGTCATGGGGACCGGGCCCTTTCTGTTCGTCGAGCACGTCAAGGGCTCGCACTGGGTCGGCAAGAGGAACCCCAACTACTGGGACAAGGGCAAGCCCTACCTCGATGGCTACCGGGCGATCTTCATGAAGGACTCGGCGGCCCAGGTCGCAGCCATCCGCGCGGAGCGCGCGCACATCCAGTTCCGCGGCTTCTCACCCGCCGAGCGCGACAGCCTCGTCAACGCCCTCGGCCGGAAGATCACGGTGCAGGAGAGCGCATGGGACTGCGCGGCCTGGGTGGCGATAAACCAGGAGAGGAAGCCCTTTGACGACAAGCGCGTCCGCCGGGCGCTGACCCTCGCCCTGGATCGGCGTCAGGCCTCGCAGGCCCTGTCGAGAATCGCCGTCGTGAAAGAAGTGGCCGGGGTGCAGGTGCCGGGTACCCCGTACGCGACGCCACCGGACGAGCTGGAGAAGCTCGCCGGCTACGGACGCGACATCAAGAGGGCTCGGGCCGAGGCTCGGCGACTGCTGCGGGAGGCCGGCGTCCCCGACGGCTTCTCCTTCACCTTCATGAACCGCGGAGTCCCGATGCCCTACGAGCCGGTTGGTGTCTGGCTCATCGACCAGTGGCGCCAGATCGGCCTCAACGTGACCATGGTCACGATCGAGGCCTCCCAGCACGTGACGGAGCTGCGGGCCGGCAACTTCACGGTGTCCAGTGACGCCCAGTGCGGTTACCAGGTGGAGCCGGACCTCGACCTCGCCAAGTTCCAGTCGAAGGAGATCAGCCACAACAACTACGGCCGCTACACCGACAAGGTGCTCGATGAGCTCTACCAGAAGCAGAGCCGAGCGCTCGATCCGGAGGAGCGGAAACGATACGTCCGAGAGTTCGAGCGGCGGCTGCTCGACGAGGAGACGCACACCTTCCCGACGCTCCAGTGGCATCGCATCGTCCCCCACAGCGCGAAGGTCAAGGGATGGACGATCACGCCGAGCCACTACCTCAACCAGCAGCTCGACATGGTGTGGCTCGCCGAGTGACAGACCGGGGCGCGTGCCTGTAAATGATCAAATACATCGTCAAGCGGCTGCTCCTGATGATCCCGACCCTCCTCGGGGTGGCGGTGCTCATCTTCTTTCTCATGCGGGTGGTGCCCGGGGACATCGTGGAACTGCGTTTCGCGGGCGAGAGCGCCTTCGCCCAGAAGGAGAACCTCGACAAGGAGCGCGCCCGGCTCGGGCTCGACCGGCCGCTCTGGCAACAGTTCCTCACCTGGATGCTCGGCATCGTGCGGCTGGACTTCGGGACCTCGATGTGGACGGGCGCGCCCATCATCGAGGAGATCAAGCTCCGGGCCACCCTGAGCTTCCAGCTGGCCGTGATGGCGACGTTCATCGCGGTCGCGCTGGCCATCCCGCTCGGCGTGGTGGCGGCGCTCAAGCAGGACACCTGGGTGGACTACGTCGTGCGGATCTTCTCGATCGCCGGCCTCGCCACGCCGTCCTTCTGGCTCGGCATCGTGTTCATTCTCATGCTGCTGATCGTCTTCAAGTGGCTGCCGCCGATGGTGTACACGCCGTTCTGGATCGACCCGTGGCAGAACATGCTGCAGCTCATCTGGCCCGCCCTCGCGGTCGGGTATCGCTACTCCGCGGTGGCGATGCGGATGACCCGCTCGGCCATGCTCGAGGTGCTGCGCGAGGACTACATTCGGACGGCGCGGGCCAAGGGACTCTGGCAGAAGCTGATCCTGTCCCGCCATGCCCTGAAGAATGCGATGCTCCCGGTGCTCACCGTGATCGCGCTGGAGTTCGCGTTCCTGATGGGCGGCCTGGTGGTGACCGAGCAGGTGTTCAACCTGAACGGCCTGGGGATGCTCTTCGTGGAGTCCGTCGCGCGCCGCGACTACACGCTGACCCAGGCGCTGGTGATGCTCGTGGCGTTCGTCTTCATCTTCGTCAACTTCACGGTGGATCTGATGTACGCGTGGCTGGATCCGCGGATCCGGTTCCGCTGATGGCCACGAGGGCGACCGTCGCCGACGCTCGCGACGTCAGCGGGCGTGGGAGCTGGCTCTCCGAGGTCGGTGACTTCTGCCGGCAGCGTCCGCTGGGCGCCATCGGCGCGGTCGTCGTGGTCATCAACATCCTCGTGGGCCTCGGCGCCAACGTGATCGCGCCCTACGACCCGCTGGCGACGGACTACGGCGCGATGCTGTCGTCGCCGTCCGCCGGCCACTGGCTCGGCACCGACGCCTTCGGCCGCGACGTGCTCTCGCGCATCATTTACGGCTCGCGCACGGCGATGCTGGTGGGCTTCGCGTGCGCCTTCTTCGGCGCCACGGTCGGGGCGGTGATCGGAGTCACGAGCGCGTACTTCGCCGGCCGGGTGGACCTCCTGATCCAGCGGGTCATGGACATCTTCCTCGCCTTCCCGCTGATCATCCTGGCGCTCGCGGTCGTCTCGATCCTGGGCACCGGCATCACTAACGTGATCATGGCGATCACCATCCCCATGATTCCGCGCGCCGCCCTCGTCGCGCGGTCGAGCGCCCTGGCCATTCGCGAGCTGCCGTACGTCGACGCGGCGCGCGCCGCGGGCTTCCGCCACCGTCGGATCATCCTCCGCCACATGCTCCCGAACGTGATGGCGCCGTATCTCATCATGCTCACGGCCTACCTCGGTCAGGCGATCCTGCTCGAGGCCTCGCTGTCGTTCCTCGGGCTCGGCGTGTCGGAGCCGACGGCGGCGTGGGGCCTGATGCTCCGCGGCGCCGCCGTCCAGTTCGCCGAAGCGGCGCCGTGGATGGCGATCTTCCCGGGCCTGGCCATCAGCCTTGCCGTGTTCGCGTTCAACCTCTTCGGCGACTCACTCCGGGATGCGCTGGATCCTCGGCTGAAGACTCAATAGGGTGCGGACGAATCGCACCTCAAATATCCGGAATGCTTGACACATTGTGCGGATTCGGGTACAACGTCCGGTGGCTTTTCAAGAGCGCGAGCGCTCGAAAGCTCTCAAGAGCGGAGGATTAGATGCCGTACATCATTGCCGAGCCGTGCATCAACGTGAAGGACAAGGCCTGCGTCGAGGTCTGTCCGGTGGATTGCATCTACGAAGGCGACACGATGCTCTACATCCACCCGGACGAGTGCATCGACTGCGGCGCGTGTGAGCCCGTGTGCCCGGTGAAGGCGATCTTCGCGGAAGACGAGACGCCCGATCAGTGGAAGAACTTCATCGCGCTGAACAAGCAGTTCTTCAAGGACCATCCCGGGGTCAAGCCGGCGACCAAGGCTTAGCTGCACACGCCCCGCGGCAGCGCGCCAGGCCCGCTGTGCATTCTCCGCAGTGCCGCGGGCCTGAATCTTCTGCAAAGACGGTCGTTCGTGAGTGGCATGCCGGTTGCGGGTGCGAAGGGCCATGGTCTCGATACCCGGACCCACTCCGGTACCACCGCCGCCGACCGCCGGCTATCATGGCGCGGTCTCCGAGTTCAAACGACGGCTCATCGAAGCGACGCTCCACCAGGCACGGGGCAATCGCACCCACGCGGCGCGCGCCCTCGGCTTGCAGCGGACGTACCTCCTGCGGCTCATCCGCGACCTCGGCGTCGCGGCGCCGCCACCACCGCCGCGCCGGAGGAGCTCCGCTGCGTAGAAGTTGACCTTTTCCGACCCGCCCGGCAATCTGTGGTGCGGCATGAATGACGTGTGGGTCGCCGGCGCGGACATGACCCGCATCGGTCGGCTCCGCGAGCCGCTCCCGGACTTGATGGCGGTCGCCGCGCACGCGGCGCTGCGCGCGGCGGATCGCGAGCGGCCCGACGCGATCGTCGTCGCCACCATGAACCCCGAAGAGTTCGTGGGCGACGCGAACTTCGCCTCCCACGTCGCCACCCATATGGGGTTTGCCGACGTGCCCGTGATCCGTGTGGAGACGGCCTCCTCGTCGGGCGCGGCGGCCTTCTACGCCGGCTTCGCCCAGATCGCCTCGGGACTGGCCGGCACGGTCTTGGTCGTAGGCGGCGAGAAGATGACGCACCTCACGACGCCGAAGGTGTCGGAGCTGATCGGGCGCTCGATCGATCCGTACGAGCGCTCGTACGGCACGACGATGCCGGCCTTCGCCGCGCTCGTCACGCGAGCGCTGATGAGCCGTCACGGCGTCGGCGAGCGCGAGATCGCACAGGTCGCGGTGAAGAACCACGCGAACGGCGCGCGGAACCCCCTGGCGCATTTTCGTGATGTCATCACCATCGACCTGGTCCTGGGCAGCCGCATGGTCGCCGACCCGCTGCGGCTGTTCCACTGCTGCCCGATCTCCGACGGCGCGGCGGCGGTGGTGCTGACGGCCGAGCGGGCGAGCGTGCGCGTGGCCGGCGTCGGGCAGGGGACCGACACGCTCGCCATCCGGCATCGCGACGCGCTCACGAGCTTTCGCGCCACCCAGACGGCGGCGGGCGCGGCCTTCGTGATGGCGGGCTTCGGTCCGGAGCGCGTCGACGTCGCCGAGATCCACGACGCATTCGCTCCGTTCGAGCTGATCTCGCTCGAGGACACCGGGCTCTTTCCGCCCGGCAAGGCGGGATCGGCCACGCTCGATGGAGAGACCGCGCTCGACGGCCGCCTGCCGGTCAACCCCTCCGGCGGCCTGAAGGCGCGGGGCCACCCGCTCGCCGCCACGGGCCTGGCGCAAATCGTGGAGTGCGTGTGGCAGCTCACCGGGTACGCGCCGCGGCGACAGGTGTCGTGCAGTGTGGCGCTCGCCCAGTCGATCGGAGGGCCGGGCACCAACAACTGGGTGACGCTCCTGGAGGCCCGATGACATGATCGAGCGCCTCGCGGCTTCCCGGTGTCCCGTGTGCGGGCTCGTCGCGGCGCCGCCCGCCCGATGGTGTCCCCGCCACCCCGTCGAGATGGCGCGCGCGTCGGTGGCGGGCGCCGGCGAGGTGATCTCCTTCACCACGCTCCACTCGCCGCCCGCAGGCTTTCGCTCGCCGCTTCACATCGCGCTGGTCGAGCTGGCGGGCGGTGCCCGGTTCATCTGCCACGGCGCCGAAACCCTCGGGCTGCGGATCGGCTCCCGGGTGGCCATCGAGGCCGTGGGCGACGTCTATTACTTCTCGCACCTCGGCGCGATGGATCGGGTGCGGCTCTTCTGGAGTCGGGCCGGCCACGCCGGCGAGCGCATGAACGCCATCGCGCGAAGCCTGGCCAAGCGCGCCTGGAAAGGACGATCACGTGGCGAAGGCTAAAGGACCGCTGGCCGGCGTTCGCGTCCTCGACCTCACCCGCGTTCTCGCCGGCCCGTTCTGCGCGATGATGCTCGGTGACATGGGCGCCGAGGTGATCAAGGTCGAGGAACCCGGCAAGGGGGACGACACTCGCAGCTGGCCGCCGTTCGTCGAAGGCGAGTCGACGTACTTCATGTCGGTCAACCGGAACAAGAAGAGCGTGACCTTGAACCTCAAGGCGCCCGAGGGTCGCCGCATCCTCGAGGCGCTCGTCCGGAAGAGCGACGTCCTGCTCGAGAACTTCAGGACGGGAACGATGGAGAAGCTCGGCTTCGGCTACCGCGCCCTCTCGCGGCTGAACCCGCGGCTGGTGTACTGCTCGGTCTCGGGATTCGGTGAATCCGGTCCAGAAGCTCACCGCGCCGGCTACGACCTCGTGATCCAGGCCGAGTCGGGCGTCATGGACCTCACCGGATTCCCGGACGGTCCGCCCGTGAAGGTCGGCAACTCGATCGCGGACCTCGTCGCCGGGATGTCCGCAGCCTACGGCGTCGTCCTGGCGCTGCTCACCCGGGCCCGCACGCGCCGCGGCCAGAAGGTCGAGATCTCCATGCTCGACGTCATGGCGGCGCTCCTGACCTATCAGGCCGGGATCTACTTCGGCACCGGGCAGCGCCCGGCCCGTCGCGGCAACGCCCACCCCTCGATCGTGCCTTACGAGGTTTTCCGCGCGGCCGACGCGTTCGTCGTGCTCGGCGTTGCGAACAACTCGCTGTGGGCGAAGTGCTGCGCCGCGCTCGGGCGTCCAGAGCTGGCCCGGGACCCGCGGTTCGACGCCGAGGCCAAGCGTGTGCAGAACCGGCAGTCCCTCGTTCCGCTCCTCAACGAGATCCTGGGGACGCGGGCCGCCGCCGAGTGGGTCAAGCAGTTCGAGGCGGCGGGTATCCCGGCGGGGCTCATCAAGTCGGTCGCCGAGGTGTGCGAGAGCGAGCACTTGAAAGCACGCGGCATGATCGTGACGTTGCCCCACCCGCGGGCGGGGAAGGTGACCATGATGGGTGTGCCCGTGCGCCTGCACGCCACGCCCGGGAAAGCCGCGGCCGCGCCGCCCGTGATCGGTCAGCATACCGACGCGGTCCTTCGAAGCCTCGTCGGACTGGCCAAGCCGGCCGTCGCGCGTCTGCGCAAGAACGGCGTCGTCTAACGGACCGGTCGGGCGTGTCGGAGCCAGTCGCTCCAGTCACCCGCGAAGGGCGCTCCGCCCGCCTCGCCGCCCGTCTCTACGCCTGACCGACCGCCGTCTCGCTGGCCCGATTCTTGACACCGCGTCCGGCGCGAGCGCATCATCGTGAGCATCCATGCGCCGCCTGATCAAGATCTACGACACCACGCTCCGCGATGGCACCCAGGGCGAAGGAGTGTCGTTCTCGATGGAAGACAAGGTGCGGCTCGCGACCCGCCTCGACGCGCTGGGGATCCACTACATCGAGGGCGGGTGGCCGGGCTCGAATCCGAAAGACCTCCGTTTCTTCCGGCGCATGCAGGATGTCGCGCTCAAGCAAGCAAAGCTGGCGGCGTTCAGCATGACCCGGCGCGCCGGGGGCGCCGCCGAGTCGGACGCCAATATGCGGGCGCTCCTGGATGCGGGCGCGCCGGTGGCGACGATTGTGGGCAAGTCGTGGGACTTCCACGTGACCGAGGCCCTCGCCACGACGCTCGCCGAGAATCTGGCGATGATCGGCGAGACGATTGCGTTCCTCCGGCCGCGCATGGACGAAGTCATCTTCGACGCCGAGCACTTCTTCGACGGCTTCCGCGCCAATCGCGACTACGCGCTGGCCACGCTGCAGGCGGCGGAAGCGGCCGGCGCTCACTGGCTCATCCTGTGCGACACCAACGGCGGCACGCTGCCGGCCGAGCTCGTCGCGATGATCCAGGCCGTGAAGAAGCACGTACGCGCGCCGCTCGGCATCCACGTGCACAACGACGCCGAGTGCGCCGTCGCGAACTCGCTCGCCGCCGTCGCCGAGGGGATCGGCCAGGTGCAGGGGACGTTCAACGGCTTCGGCGAGCGCTGCGGCAACGCGAACCTCGTGTCCATCATCCCGAGCCTGATCTTGAAAATGGGGCTCGACTGCATTCCGGAGACGAACCTGCGCGAGCTCCGCGACGTCTCGCGCTTCGCGTCGGAGCTGGCGAATCGCAAGCCCTGGTCGTCGCAGCCCTACGTGGGCGACTCGGCCTTCGCGCACAAGGGCGGCATGCACGTCTCGGCCGTCCTCAAGCATCCGGAGACGTACGAGCACATCAAACCCGAGGCCGTCGGCAACCGCCGGCGGGTGCTCGTCTCCGAGCTGGCGGGGAAGTCCAACATCCTCTGGAAGGCGCGTGAGTACGGGATCGACATCGATCGCGACACGCCGGACTCCCGCCGGATCCTCGATCAGCTCAAGATGCTCGAGGACCAGGGGTTCCAGTTCGAGGGCGCCGAGGCGTCCTTCGAGCTCCTCATCGAGCGGGCCCTCGGCCGCCACCGAGCCTACTTCGAGCTCGAGGCGTATCGGGTGATCGTCGAGGAGCAGAACTCGAGTCAGGAGCCCGTCGCGGAAGCGACCGTCCGGGTGCGGGTGAAGGGGATCCTGGAGCACACGGCGGCGTCCGGGAACGGTCCCGTGAACGCGCTCGACCACGCGCTCCGCAAGGCGCTGGAAGAGTTCTATCCGAACCTCAAGACCATGCAGCTGCTCGACTACAAGGTGCGCATCCTCGAAGAGTCGAAGGGCACCGCCGCCAAGACGCGGGTGCTCATCACCTCGGGCGATGGCGAGGACACCTGGAGCACTGTCGGCGTCGCCGACAACATCATCGAGGCGTCGTGGCAGGCTCTCGTCGACTCGGTCGAGTACAAGCTGCGCCGCGACGAATCCGCCCGAGCCTGAGCCACGCTGCCGCTCTCCGGGGCGGTCACCAGGTGGCTGGATCGAGAGTGATCTGCCTGGTCAAGAAATCACCACCACCCGACCCGACCCAATACCGTAAGTAGTTGAAATAACTGTAAGATCACCCCTGATAGCCTTCCGGTATCGGAATTGCTTTTCCGGTATGGCATGGAGGGCTCACACATGTCGGTCAATGGAACGGAGGTCGGCGGTTCGGTCAACAGTGGCGCGCCCCGCCCGTGGACGCAGGCCCGGGGAGTCGGGCGGCCCTCGACGGTAGCTCCATTCGGTCCCCAGATCGAGGCATGGCTGCGCGAGTCACCTGCACTGTCCGGCGCCGAGGTGCTCCGGCGCGCGCGTGAGGTCGGTTATCAAGGCGGCAAGAGCGCGCTCTACGAGCTGGTACGCCGACTGCGCGTCCCGGTCTCCGCGAACCACGTGGCCAACGGAGTTCAGTAAGCTCTTCTCTCATTGAAGGGCGCACGCTGAGGCGATACGCACTCGGCGGCGCGTCCTTTTTTGTTTGACCCGCCCCGTCCTGCCTCGCTCTCTGCCGGCCGTGGTTCCTACGGGTGCAGTCGCTTGTAGAAGAGTAGCTCGCGATAGCCCTGGGGCAGGTTGTCGATGTGGCCCGACGGCGTGAAGCCGAGCGCCGTGTGCATCCGGATCGCCGCCGCGTTGGTCTCCTCCGTCGACGAGAAGAGCCGGGGCCCCGGCGAGATGGCCTCGACCATCTTGAACAGGGCGCGCGCCGCGCCCCGCCGGCGAAAGCTCTCCCGGACGCAGACGAGCGACACGAGGGTGCACTGAAACCAGTCCGTGCGATAAGCGAGCGCGCCGACGACCTCGCCCGCCTCTTCGGCGACCATCACGTGGTGGCGTTCCACGTGCGAGCGGACGAAGGGGCCCGCGCGCTCGGGGCCGAGGACCTCGGCCGCGAGCGCCATGACCGCCGCAATGTCGGCCGATTCCGCGTGTCGGATGGTCATCGCGCGAGGAACGCGGACAGCTCGCGCCGCACCAGCGGATCGTCGCTGAGGAGAATCGTGTAGTGGTTGGCGCCGGGGACGACGACCAGTCGGCAGTCCGGGATGGCGTGGGCCATCGCCTCCGCTTCCTCCTGGGTCATGAGGCAGTCATCCGGCGTGAGGAGGCCGTCCGGCGCGCGCAGCAGGAGCGTCGGCGCCGCGATCCGGTGGTGCCAGGCCCAGAGCCGGGTGCGCTGGAGGTTCCCGGCCTCCTCCTCGATCGCATGCTTCGCGACCTTGGACCGTACGCCGCCCCCCGGTCCCGGCTCGACGTCATACGTGAAGTGGCGCGCGAGATGCTCATTCCAGCGACCCTCGAACATCGGCAGCGATTTGACGATCGCCAGAAACGTCTCGGTCGACGGGAACTCGACACCGAGCCGATTGACGGAAGGGGCGATCGAGTCGAACACCTCGACGCGCACGTCGAGCCCGCCGTCGAACAGGACCAGCTTGGCCACGCGGTCGGGGTGGTGCGATGCGAAGCGCACGCCGATGTGGGCTCCGAGCGAGTGGCCCATAATGACCGCCCGCGCGAGACCGAAGTGGTCCAGCAGCCCGAGGAGGTCCGCCGTGTGCTCGGCGAGGTTGTACCCTTTGTCCGGCTTGTCGCTGTCGCCCCGTCCGCGCAGGTCGTAGGCGATCAGCCGGTGGCGGCTGCCGAGGATGCCGGCGATCGGGTACCAGGCGGTGTGGTTGGACGTGAGCCCATGGATCGCGACGATCGCCGGTCCACCGCCCGGCCACTCGTGGAACGCCAGGCTGACTCCATTTGTGTTTAGCCGTCGGGGCGCCTCCGCGCCCGCCGTTCGGGCAGTCATGCCGTGAGCCCGCCCTAGTACGTGCCCGGCCGGATCTGCTTGTAGAGTTGCTTGAGGCCGTCCGCCGAGAACGTCGGCGACTTGCAGAGGGAGATGATCTTGCGCTCGTCAGCCTCCACCTTGGCGACGGCGTCCGGAATGCGGGCGGCGATCTCGGCCGGGATCGTCACGGCGCCGTGCTGGTCGGCGTGGACCAGGTCGCCGGGTTTGACCCAGAGCCCGCCGACCTTGATCGGCAGGCCGAAGTCGACCATGTGCACGTACGCGTGGGAGACCGAGATGTGCGCGGCGGCGAACTGGAACCCCAGCGCCCGCACCTCGTCCAGGTCGCGCACCGAGCCGTCGGTGACGACGCCGGCGCAGCCGAGCGCCCGGTGGATGTTGGCTTGTACTTCGCCCCACTGGGCGCCCTGGCCCCGCGGCTCGTCGAGATCGTGCACCACGATGATGCGGGGCGCCGGGATCGAGAGCACGTAATCCCACCATCCGAACGTGGACGCGCGGTGGCCCTCGAGCGGCTGCGGCTCGGCCCGGATCACGGCGGTGACGGCGTAGCCGACCAGCGGCCCGAGCTCGGAGAAGAGAGTCCGGATCTCGGACGACATGTTCCCCTGGTTGCGGGGGCGGACGTTGAACGTCTCGATCGCGTTGGCCACGCTCGGACTGGAGATCTTCTTGAGAGCGTCGATCATCAGAGGGTGTCCTTTCGGCGCTGGATCAGCAGGGTTTTGAGCATCTCGACGGTCTGGCGGATCGACTCGAGGTTCGGGTTCACGCCGAGCGCTTGCTGGAAGTAGTCGAGCGCGTGCGCCGGCTGATCGAGCTGCAGATAGATCATCCCGTAACCGCTCAGCGCTCCGAAGTGGTACGGATTGCGCTTCATCACCTCGTCGCAGTCGGCGAGCGACTTCTGATACTCGCCCAGGAGGTAATAGACCGTCGCCCGCTTGTTCCACCCTTCGGCGAACTGCGGACGACGCTGGACGATCTCGGTGAAGGTCTGCACGGCGAGCTCGCCCCGACGAGCGCTCATCTGCTCGACGCCGATGGCGAAGAGGCGGTCGATGTCCGCGTCGCCGGATCGGCTCCAGAGCTGCCACATCGCGTTCTCGGCGAACGCACGGACGAGCTGGTCTGCGTCGCGCAGCGCCGCGGCGAGCGGCGGCAGGTCGGCCATCAGGCCGGTCTCTCCGAGGGCCAGGACGCCGCGGCGGCGATTGTCGGCGTCACCGGCATCGGCCAGCGCGGTGAGCGCCTCCTCCCGCGTCGGCCCGGCCGCGAGGGGCGGGGGCGAGCCAGCCATGGTGAGGATGACGCCGAGCGCCAGCCGCATGGGCCAGCGGGGGGTCACGGCGTGTAGGCCTCGTTCACGTTGGTGCCGGCGTAGCGGGGCTGCGTTCCGCCGCCCGGCACGTAGATGCGGTCGCCGACCACGGCAGCGCCGATGCCGTGGCGGGGCGTGCGCATCGGTTCCTTGGCGATCCAGCGGTTGCCGGCGACCTCGTACATCTCATTCGCGCTGAAGATGCGGAACGGCGCCTCGCCGCCGAAGACGTAGAGGCGGTCGCCGAGGGCGGCGGCCGCGAGCCCGCCACGGCCCACCGGGAGCGGCATGCCGGTCGCCCAACCGTCGGTCGCCGGGTCGTAGATCTCGACGGTCGCGTACTGGGTCCCGACGAACGACGTGCGTCCGCCGATCGCCCAAAGCCGTCCCTGGAATGCCACCGCCGCGAGATGGTCGCGCCCAGTCGGCATCGGCGGAGCATCGGTCCAGCGATCGGAGGCCGGATCGTACACCTCGTGGGCGTTGCTCGGGCTGTCGCCGGCGCCGCCGACGGCGTGCAGGTGGCTCCCGAGAGCGATCATCGCGAGCCCGCCGCGCGCGATGCGCAGCGGCGCGCGCGTCGCCCAGGAATTTCGCTTCTCGTCGTATTCGTACACGGTCCGCAGCGGGGTCCAGCTCACGCGGCCACCGCCGTAGCCGCCGGCGACGTAGAGCCGGCCGCCCACGACGGCCGCGGCGGCGTGATGGGTCGCGGCCGGGAGCGGTGCGCGAGTCTCCCAACGGTCGGTCGCCGGATCGTAGACCTCGACGGTGGCCACGGCCTCGGCGCCCGGACCGAAACCGCCGATGACGAACACCTGGCCATTGAGCTCGGCGACCGCGACCTCCTGTCGCGCGGTCGGCATCGGGGCGAGCGCCGTCCACGTGCCGGGCCGCTGGATGTCGATGGGCGCCGTCGAGTCGGTCGTTGTGCCGAGGCACCCGGTCAGGAGCCACGCGGCGAGGGCGAGCGCGGCCACCGGGCCTCCGGGCCTCATGAGCGGACCAGCGCGAGCAGGCCGGCTTCGTCGACCATCGTCACCCCCATGCGGCGCGCGTCGTCTGCCTTGCTGCCGGCCGCCTCGCCGACGACGACGTAGTCGGTTTTCCGCGAGACCGCGCTGGCGACCTTCCCGCCGCTCCGCTCGATGAGCTCGCGAGCGGCCTCCCGCGAGAGCGTGGGCAGGGATCCGGTCAGGACGATCGTCTTGCCGGCGAGCGGCTTCGGGCCCGCCAGCGCGGTGGGCGCGTCCATCACGACCCCGGAGCGTTTCAAACGGTCGATCAAGTTTCGGTTCGTCGGGTCCCTGAAGAACGTCACGATCGATCGCGCGATCTCGTCGCCAATGCCATGCACCTCGCCGAGCTCGGCCTCCGTGGCCTCCGCCAGGCGCGGGAGGCTGCCGAAGCGCCCGGCCAGCAACTGGGCGACGCGCTCGCCCACCAGCCGGATGCCCAGCGCGTTGAGCAGGCGCGCCAGACCCCGCTCGCGGGAGGCCGCGATGGCCCGGACGAGATTCTCGGCCGACTTCTCGGCGAAACGGTCGAGCGTGCCGATGTCGTCGACGGTCAGCGTGTAGAGGTCGGCGAAATCCCTCACCCGGCCGGTATCGACCAGTTGCTCGATCGTGTTGTCGCCGAGGTGCTCGATGTCCATCGCGCGGCGCGACCCGAAGTGACGCAGCCGCTCCTTGAGCTGGGCGGGGCAGGCGCTGTTCGTGCAGCGCCAGTACGCTTCGCCCGCGGGACGGAAGGCGACGCCGCCGCAGGCCGGGCACTCGGACGGGAAGGTGAACGGCTGGGCGTCGGCCGGGCGCTTGGCGAGCACGACCTGGACGACGTAGGGGATCACGTCACCCGCGCGCTCGATCAAGACGGTGTCGCCCACGCGGATGTCCTTCCGGCGGATCTCGTCCTCGTTGTGCAGGCTGACGTTGCGGATCGTCACGCCGGCCAGCTCGACGGGTGTGAGCTTGGCGGTGGGCGTGAGCGCGCCGGTCTTGCCCACGTTCACCTCGATCGCCTCGATCACGGTCGTCGCCTGGCGCGCCGCGAACTTGAACGCGATCGCCCAGCGCGGGTGGTGGGTCGTGGAGCCGAGTCGTCGCTGGTGCTCGAGCGAATCGACCTTGACGACCACACCGTCGGCCTCGTAACCGAGCGCGTCCCGGTCGCGCTCCAACCGCTCGCAGCAGGCGACGACCGCGTCGAGGGTCTGGCACCGCTCGGCGAGAGGGTTGGTCTTGAACCCGGCGGCGCGAAGCGCTTCGAGGGCGTCCCAGTGGGAGGCGAAGGCGTGCCCGTCCGCGCGGCTCACGTGGTAGAGGAACATGTCGAGTGGCCGTCGCGCCGTCACCGCGGGGTCCTTCTGGCGCACCGCGCCGGCAGCGGCGTTTCTGGGGTTCGCGAACGTCGGCGTCCCGGCTTCCTCCAGCGCGCGATTCAGCTTCGCGAACTCCTCGCGCGGCATGAACACCTCGCCGCGCACCTCGAGGACGGCGGCCGAGGCGAGGGCGCCGCGCAGGACCATCGGGATGGAGCGGATCGTCCGCAAGTTTGCGGTGATGTCCTCGCCGGTGCGGCCGTCACCCCGCGTCGCGCCGCGCACGAAGCGGCCGTGCTCGTAGAGGAGCGCGACGCCGAGACCGTCGATCTTCGGCTCGCACACATAGCCGAACGTCGTCCCGGGAAGGGCGCGGCCGATCCGCGCCTCGAACTCGCGGAGGTCCTCGGGCGACGTCGCGTTGTCGAGCGAGAGCATGGCGGCGTGGTGCTCGACCGGCTTGAAGAGGTCCGTCGGCGTCCCGGCGATTCGCTGCGTGGGACTGTCCTCGGCGACCAGGTCAGGGAAGCCCGCCTCGAGGTCGCGGAGCTCGCGCATGAGGGCGTCGTACTCGGCGTCGGAGACCTCGGGCCGCGCCTCGACGTAATAGAGGTAGTCGTGGTGGTGAATCTGCTCGCGCAGCTCGCTGATGCGCTGCGCGGCATCGGCCCGCGTCATGGCTCGAAGCATAGCATCTCCTCGCCGCCGGTTCTGGCCGGGAGGCGGATGGCGACGAGGACTGGGCGCAGGAGGAGGGGGTCCCTTCTTGCCGCCCGAGTTCGAGTGACGCTATACTGGCGACGACCGACCGAGCGTTCTCTTAGGTAGGCTTACCATGTCACGATCGTCAATCCTAAAAGTCCGCGCCGCCACCAAGGACACGACGGCTTCCGTCCAGGACTACCTTGCCGCGGTCTACGACCTCGCCGGCAGCGGCAAGCCCGTGATCGGCGCGCGGCTCGCCAAGCACATGGCCATCTCCGCTCCCGCCGTGACCGAGGCGATCCATCGCCTGGCCCGGGGTGGGTACGTCAAGATCGGGCGCGGCAAGGAGCTGACGCTCTCCACCAAGGGCCGCCAGATCGCCGAGGTGATGGCCCGGCGGCATCGTCTCCTCGAGCGCTGGCTGACGGATAGCCTGGGCCTCAACTGGACGGACGCCCACGAGGAGGCGCACCGCCTCGAGCACGCGCTCTCGCCCCGCGTGGAGGACCGCCTGGCGGAGCTCCTGGGCATGCCGAGCACGTGTCCGCACGGCAACCCGATTCCCGGGATGGCCAAGCCCGCCCGCGTCGAGCCCTTCCCGCTCGCCCAGGCGAAGGAGGGGACGACCGTCGTGGTCGAGCGCATCACCGAGGAGGCGGAGGCGGACAAGAAGCTGCTCGAGCATCTTTGGCGGAACGACGTGCGTCCCGGGCGACGGCTGAAGATCACCGAGGTCGCGCCCTGGGCCGGAACCATCACGGCGGCGAGCGACGGCCAGACCATCGCGCTCGGCTTGCCGGCGGCCGCCAAGATCTGGGTCTACCTTCCCGGTCCGACCGCATGAAGGCCCTCGTCTGGGTCCTGGTCGCGATCGGATGTGTCTACGTCTTCTACACGGGCGCGATGGCCGTGTGGTCCTATCTGGAGATCACCGGCGTGGTCGAACAGGTGGTTGCGGAGCGGGCGTCGAGGAGCGATCGCACCGAGCGCGCGACGCGGGTGAAAGAGGACATCGCCAAGAAGGTGGCGGCCAGCGGAATCAAGGTCGACGACCGCGGCGTCTGGGTGTCCGACGAAGGGCGGACGCTCGACGTCAGTGTGCGCTGGAGCTGGCCGGTGATCGTGTACCAGGGCGAAGAGGTTGTCGCGATCCCGCTGAGGCACGAGCGCACCTTCAGCGTCCCCGAGAAGCGCTGACGCGCGTCCGGCGCCTTAGCGCTTCGCGCGAGCGTCGCGGATCATCGCCACGACGCGGTCCCGGTCTTGGCCCGGTGGGGCCAGGGCGACGAATTTCTCCCACGAGCGGATGGCCGCACCCGCGTCCTTCTTGATCTCGTAGAGCACCTGCCCTCGATAGAGGAGGGCCGGGAGATAGCTCGGATCGATCGCCAGCGCGCGATCCAGGGTCTCGAGCGCGCGGTCGGCGTGCTCGGGTCCCCCGCCGATCGCCACGATCAGCGCCAGGTGCGTCATCGCGTCCACGTTGTTCGGGTCGCGCTTGAGCACCGCCTGGTACGCGGCGATCGCCTCGCCGTACCGGCTCTGCCCGAGACTCGCGCGCGCTGCCTGCAGCATGCCGCGCAGCACCTCCGGCGGTACTACGCGTCCTCCCGTGCCCGTTGCCGGCGGCTGTTCTGTGGGGAGCGCCGCGAGCGGGCGCGAGCCCGTCGGAGGCTGGCCGGCCATGGGATCCGGCTCCGTGTAGCGCACGATGCCGACGCCCACCGCAATTCCGAACGCGACCAGGCAGACCGCGGCGGTCGCGAGCGCGATCGGGTGGCGCCACCCCGAGCCGCGTGGCGCCCCCGCCCCGGCCGTCGGCGGCGCCGGATCGGTGGCCGGACCCAGCCGGTCGAGCTCCGTGAGGATCGCGGCCGCCTCGCCTTCGTACCGCGTGCGGAGCTCGGCAAAGTCGGCGTCGGAGACGTGGCCGGCGGCGTGCTCGAAGTCGAGCTCGCGGAGCGTCGCGAGGGCCGCGCGCTTCTCCTCGGCGAGCTGCTGGCGAGGGTCCGCGGGGAGGGGGAGAAATGTCCGGGCGCGCGCGTCTCGGCGGAGCAAGGGCCAGAGGGTGAAGAGGAGCGCCGGCACCCCGACCGCGATCGAGACGGCGAGGACTCCGGTCACAGACTCGCCTCGCCTGCGGCGCGCACTCCCACGCCCATCACGATCCGCTCTCCAGCTCGCGCCGGATGCGTTCGCTCATCGCCGGGTCCACGTCCACCGGTGGCGGCCTGACGTCGCGCCGGTGGGTCCATCGTCGAACGAGAAGCGTCACGGTCGCGAGACCGACGACGACCGCCGCAAGGGGAAAGAACCAGACGAGGAGGTTGAATCCCCGGCGCGGGGGCGACAGGAGGATCCACTCGCCGTAGCGGTCGACGAAGTATTGGCGGACCTCCGCCGGACGCTCACCCGCCGTGAGCCGTTCGCGGATGATCGCGCGCATCTGGCTCGCCATCTCCGAGGGCGAATCCGCCACGGAGAGGTTCTGGCAGACGACGCACCGGAGCTGCGCGGCGACCTCGTGCACGGCGTCCTGGCTCACCGGCGTCGCCGGCTGCGCGGTCGCGAGCGAGGCCGCGGCGCCGAGGAGGAACAGCGACTCGAGAAGCCGAGGCCCCAGGCGGCTCATGGCGACCCGGGCTCGGCCAGCAGTCGATCGACCGTCGTGCGGAACACGTCGTCGGTGACGGCACTCTTGTGCTTGACGCGGATGCGTCCCTGCCGGTCGAGGAAGAACGTCTCCGGCACGCCGTACACCCCGTAGTTCACCGAGACCGTGCCCGAGAGGTCCTGGGCGATCGGGAAGGTGAGGCCGAAGTCGCGGACGAACTTCTCCCCCGCCTCACGCCGGTCCTGGATGTCCACGCCGAGCACGACGACGCCGCGGTCGCGGTAGGCGCGCCAGTTCCGCTCGAGGACCGGGGCCTCCTCGTAGCACGCGGGATAGCACCACGACGCCCAGAAATTCAGGACGACGACCTTTCCGCGGTGCGTCTCGAGCGTGAGCGGCGCGCCCTCGAAGGTCGCGAGCGCGAAGCCCGGTGCGGCCCGCCCGACGAGCGGCGAGGGGATGTCGCGCGGGTCGACGCGGAACCCGTAAGCGAGCAGCGCCAGCACGGGGAGCGCCGCGAGCGGGATCAGCCAGCGCCAGAGTCGCCTCACGCCGGCGTACGTCGCTCCGGCAGGATCGCCAGCAGCGCGCCCAGCGTGAGCACCAGGCCGCCGATCCAGATCCAGCTCACGAGGCGGTTGACCTGGAGCTTGACGGTCGCCTGCGTGCCGTCGCGGGCGAAGTCGCCGAGAACGAGGTAGACGTCCTCCGTGAGGCCGAGCCGGTAGTCGACGTACGCGATGGGCGACTGCTCCTGGGGATAGAACTTCTTGGCGGGCCGAAGCACGTCGAGCCCGTGACCGTTCCAGACGGTGAACGCCCCGACGACCTTGAAATGATTCGATTCCTCGATCGCGGTGAGGTCGTCGAACCGGAAACGGTACCCGGCGAGCTCCGCCGTCTCGCCGCGCCGCAGTGTCGCCTCGGTCTGGACGGACCACGCGTGCGATCCCGTCACTCCGAGGGCGATGAGCAGGATGCCCAGGTGGACGACGAAGCCGCCGTAGCGCCGGTTGTGGCGGCGCAGGAGCCCGCCGACCGCCGGGAGGAGGGCTTCACCGACGCGCAGGCGCGCCCGTGTCGCCCGCACGAAGTCGACGCCGATCGTGGCCCCGACGAAGACCGTCGTCGCGAACGTGAGGGCCGCCAGCGCCGAGCGCACGCCCAGGAGGAACGCCGCGGCGGCGGCGGCGACGCCGAGCACGACGGGCCAGAGAAAGTTCCGCTTCAGGTTCTCGAGCGAGGCGCGCCGCCAGGCGATCAGCGGCCCGACACCCATGAGGAAGATGAGAGACAGAAACAGCGGCACGTTGACCTGGTTGAAGAACGGCGCGCCGACGCTGACCTTGGTGCCGCGCACCGCCTCCGAGAGGAGCGGGAACACCGTGCCGAAGAAGACCGTGAACGCCGCCGCGATGAGGAGCACGTTGTTCAGGAGAAACGCCGACTCGCGCGAGACGACGGAGTCGAGCTCGCCCTGCGAGCGGAGGGCTTCCCAGCGCCACGCGACCAGACCGAGCGCGGTCAGCATGACGAGCGCGAGGAAGCCCAGGAACAGCGCGCCGATCGAGCCTTGCGTGAAGGCGTGGACCGAGGCGATGACGCCGGAGCGGGTGAGGAACGTCCCGAAGAGCGTCAGCCCGAACGTCAGGATCACCAGCACGATGTTCCAGAGCTTGAGCATGCGCCGCCGCTCCTGGATCATCACCGAGTGGAGGAAGGCGGTGCCGGTGAGCCAGGGCATGAACGCGGCGTTCTCGACCGGATCCCACGCCCAGTAGCCGCCCCAGCCCAGGACGTGGTAACTCCACCAGCCGCCGATCAGCAGCCCGAGGGCGAGGAAGTACCAGGCGATGATGCTCCACCGTCGCGTCAGCACGAGCCAGGTATCGCCCACACGTCCCGTGATCAGCGCGGCCATCGCGAAGGCGAACGGCACCGTGAAGCCCGTGAAACCCAGGTAGAGCGCGACGGGATGCGTGATCATGCCGGTGTCCTCGAGCAGCGGGTTGAGACCGCGGCCGTCGGCCGGCACCGGCACCTGTCTCTGGAAGGGCGGCGCGGCGACCGTCATCACGAGGAGGAAGAAGGCGAGGATCCCGAGCATGGTCGCCAGCGCCCACGGGTAGAGCTCACGCGCGCTGTTCCGGTGCCGCAGGATGAGGATCAGCGTGTAGAGTCCCAGCATCCAGGACCAGAGGATGATGGAGCCCTCGAGCGCGCCCCAGACGCCGGTGATGCGGTAGTAGAAGGGCGTTCCCAGATTGGTGTTGGTGGCGACGTAGCGGACCGAGAAATCGAACGTGAGGAACGCGTAGGTCAGGAGGGCGAAGCAGGCGGTGATGAGGACGAAGACGCCGAGCGCCGCGTGCTGGGCCGACTCCACGAGGGCGGGTCGTCCGACGCGGGCCCCGACCGCCGCCGCGGCGCCCCCGTAGATCGCGAGGACGAGCGCGACCAGCGTCATCCCGTACCCGAGGTCCGCGGTCATTTGCCCTCTCCCCGGGGCCCCTCGCCCCGGAGCGTCTTGATGAGCTCCCGGTAGCCGGCCTGGGTCCCGTCGTGGGGCGCTTTGTACTCCTCGGAGTGCTTCGCCATGATCAGGCTCGCCTTGAAGTAACCCTCGGCCGTCCAGCTCCCCTCGACGACGGCGCCCCGGCCTTCCGCGAACAGGTCCGGCGGTGTGCCCTTGTGTCGGACCGGAATCGTGGCGGTGCCGTCGGAAAGGGTGAACGACAGATCGAGCCCTCGGGCTTCCCACGTGAGCGACCCGGGCACCACCATCCCGCCGAGCCGGTACGCCTTTCCCGGCACGGCGGCGGCGCGGAGCTCGGCCGGTGTGACGAAGTAGACGGCCGACTGGGTGACGCCGGCGTAGATCATGTAGGCGAGGGCGCCCGCGATGACGACGCCACCGACGATGAACTTGGTCATTGTAGCGGGGGCCTTGAGGCCGGCTTGGACCGAGGGTGGCCTGAGGTGGGCGCTAGTGGCTCCGACACGGTGGGCGCGAGTGGTTCCGACACGGTGGGCGCGAGTGGTTCCGACACGGCCGGCGCGAGTGGCTCCGACACGCCCGGTCTGGCCCGCGGTGGTCGTGCCCGATGCGTTTGCGTGCGCTCGTGGCGGGCGAGAAAGCGCCAGTAGGACAGGAGCACGACGGCGGCGAGGCCGTAGGCCGCGAGGACGAAGCCCCAGTTGTCGGCCATCAGGCGGCCTCCGCCTCGCGCCGGAGCAGGCACGCGCGCTTGGCGACGAAGTAGACGTAGAGGAGCGAGAACGCCGCGAAGTTCACGAGGAGGGCCGCGACGATGACGCCCGGCATGGTGCCCGGGCCCGGTTTCATCAGCGACGGCGGCTGGTGGAGCGTGCGCCACCAGTAGACGGAGAAGTGCACGAGGGGGATGTTGAACGCGGCGACGATACCGAGCACGGCGGCATATCGCGCGCCCCGTTCACGGTCCTCGACCATCCCGCGGAGCAGGAGATAGCCGAGGTACATGACGAACAGGATCGAGACGCTCGTGAGCCGCGCGTCCCACGTCCACCAGGTGCCCCACGTCGGCTTGCCCCAGATCGATCCGGTCGCGATCGTGAGACCCGTGAAGAGGACGCCCACCTCCGCCGAGGCGTGCGCCAACCGGTCCGCGGCCTCGAGCCGCCGGACCAGGTACGTGATCGAGGCGACGAGCACGACGGCGAACGCGAGGTAAGCGACCCAGACGCTCGGCACGTGCAGGTACATGATGCGCTGCACGTTGCCCTGGGTCGTTTCGCGCGGCGCGACCCCGAACGCCATCACGAGACCGGCCGCGAGCGCCGCGAGGGCCAGGCCGCCGACGACGCGGATCACGCGGGCCTAGCCCTCCAGCACGAAGTCGAAGGTGAGCACCCCGACGGCGACGTACACGACGTCCGCGGCGGCCAGCAGCTTGAGCCAGTGCGCGACGCTCCCGAGGGGCTCACCGAGCAGCACCGCTTCCGTCGCCTTGACGGTCGCGAGCAGCACCGGGGCCTGGACGGGCAGCAGCAGCACCGGGAACAGGAGCTCACGGGCCCGCACCTGGGCGGTCATCGCGGCGAACAGCGTGCCGACGGCCGCGAAGGCGACGGTGCCCAGGACGATCACCACGGCGAGCCCGGGCAGCACGCCACCCAGGTCCAGGTTGAAGAAGAACCCGAAGAGGACCACGAGGATCGCCTCGACGACGAGCATCAGCAGCAGGTTCCCGGCGAGCTTGCCCACGTAGATCGCGGACTTGTCGCCGGGCGCCAGCAGTAACGCCTCCCAGCAGTCGTTCTCCCGCTCCACCACGAACGTCCGGCCGAGCCCGAGCAGCCCGCTCAGGATGAAGCCGAGCCAGAGGAGCCCGGGCAGCGTTCCGGCCAGCCGTTCGCGGTCGGGGCCGATCGCGAACTGGAAGAGGAAGAGCAGCAGCAGCGCGAAGAAGAAGAGGGCGTTGAGCGTCTCCTTCGACCGGCGCTCCACGAGCAGATCCTTCCAGAGGACGATGAACGCCCGCCGCGCGAAGGTCAGCATGCGTCCTCGGCGTGCAGCGCGTAGAGTCGTTGGACGTCGTCCGGCGATAGCGCGCCACGGGGCGTGTCGAGCGCGATGGCGCCGCCGGCCAGGAAGACGATCCGATCGGCGACCGCGAGCTCGCGCCCGAAGCTGTGCGTGGCCATCACGATCGCGCCGCCGCCGGCCTTGAACGACGCGAGGTGCTCCTCGAGCCACTTCTTCGCCCGCTGGTCGAGGCCGCCGAACGGCTCGTCGAGCAGCAGCACCCGCGGCCGTACCAGGACGAACCGCGCGAGCGAGAGCCGCCGCTTCATGCCCGCCGAGAATGTTCGGATCCGCTCGTCGGCGGCCCGATCCAGCTCCACGGTCGCCAGCGCGCCGGCCAGCGCGGCGGCGGAGGGCCGCAACCCGGCGAGCGTCGCCCAGAACCTCAGATTCTCGAGGGCGGTCAGATCCTCGTAGACGTACGAGCCGTGGGCGACGAGCCCGATGTCACGGCGGACGTGCTCGGCGTCCTTGGCGCAGTCGTGTCCCGCGACGATCGCGATGCCGCGCGTCGGGCGCACGACGGTGGCCAGGATCTTGAGCAACGTCGTCTTGCCGGCTCCGTTGACGCCGAGCACCGCCACCGCCTCGCCTCCGTAGACGTCGAGATTGAGGCCATCCAGCACGCGGCGGTTGCCGAAGGTCTTGCGGAGACCGGACACTCGGATGAGTGGGTCAGCGGCCATGCTTCGACCGTCGATTGTCGCAGAGCCACTGGGACCCGGTCAAGGAAAGGGCAGCTTGACTCGGGCGACCGCCCTGCCAAATAGTAGCCACACCGTCACTTTGTCGTCACACCATTGCCGCGACGGACTGGTAACCGGAGGACCCGGTTGTTCCACTACGTGCTGTCCCGTGTTCTGTGGCTCCCGCCGACGCTCCTGGCCATGGCCCTGGTGACGTTCCTGGTCATGCACGCGACGCCCGGAAGCCCGCTCGATCCGGTGGCCGAGGGTGCGAACCCGCTGTCTCCGGAGGCGCAAAAGAACCTCGCCAAGTACTACGGCCTCGACCGGCCCCTCTACGAGCAGTTCGGAATCTTCGTGAGCAAGGCGGTACGCGGCGATTTCGGGAACTCCTTCGTCTACAAGACGCGCTCGGTGCGTGAGATCCTCGTCGAGACGTTCCCGGTCTCGCTCCTGCTCGGCTCCATGGCGCTGGTCTTCGCGATCGTCGGCGGCCTCACGCTTGGAATCCTCGCCGCGATCTACCAGAATCGGGGCTGGGACTACCTGTCGGTGAGCCTGGCGACGGTCGGCGTCGCCCTGCCGAACTTTGTCCTCGCGGTCTTCCTCATCATCCTGTTCTCGTTCGTCCTGCCGCTCTTCCCGACCGGCGGCTGGGACTCGCCGCGGAACTGGGTCCTGCCGACCGTGGCGCTGGCGCTCGCGCCGATGGGCATCATCGCCCGGTTCACCCGCGCCAGCATGCTCGAGGTCATCCGCGCCGACTACACGCTCACCGCGCGCGCGAAGGGGCTGGGCGAGGTGCCCGTCATCTTCAAGCATGCTCTGAAGAACGCGTTCATCCCGGTCGTGACGCTGCTCGGTCCCATGTTCGCCGCCGTCGGGACGGGATCGTTCTTCGTCGAGTCGATCTTTCGCGTCCCGGGAATGGGGCGCTTCTTCGTGTTGTCGATGACGGGACGAGACTATCCGATGATCATGGCGGTCGTGCTGACCTACGGCGCCTTTCTCGCGATCATGAACCTCGTCGTCGACCTCCTCTATGGCGTCCTCGACCCCCGCATCCGATATTAGACTCGGAGGGGGGCGTCGCCCGCCTTCCGATGCCTCCCCCCAGGGCGGATTGCGCGGGCAAAGCCCGCGCTCGAACGTGGCGACTTCCGGCGAGGGGCGGATTCGCGGCTCGAGCCTCTGGCGCGACGGCGCGCGTCGGCTCCTGCGCAATCGACTGGCGGTGGCGGGCGGATCGGTCATCGTGCTGCTCTGCCTGATCGCGATCTTCGCCGACGTGCTGGCCCCGCTGCCGTACACCAAGACGAACTTCGGTCGCCTCAACGAGACGCCCTCGCGTGACTACCCCCTCGGGACCGATCAGCTCGGCCGCGACCTGCTCTCGCGCATGATCTACGGCGCGCGGGTGTCGATGCTCGTCGGGCTGGGCGCCCAGGTGATCGTCGTGCTGATCGGCGTGCCGATCGGCGCGCTGTCCGGTTACCTGGGTGGCCGTGCCGACCTGGTCCTCACCCGCTTCGTCGACGTCATGTACGCATTCCCGCGCCTCTTGTTCGTGATCCTCGTCATGTCGATGCTGGGGGCCGGTCTCACGAACATCTTCATCGCGATTGGCCTCACCGGCTGGGTGGGTATTGCCCGGCAGACGCGCGCCCAGGTCTTGGCCATCAAGGAAAAGGAGTTCGTCGACGGGGCCCGCGCCCTCGGCGCCGGCTTCGGCCGCCTGCTCACGCGCCACATCCTGCCCAATGCGCTCACGCCCATCGTCGTCGCCGTCACGTTCGGCATCCCGGAGGCGATCTTCACCGAGGCGGCGCTGTCCTTCATCGGCGTCGGGATCAACCCGCCCACGCCCTCGTGGGGTCAGATGGTGGGCGAGGGCCAGCAGTACATCCGGTCCTACTGGCACCTGTGTGTGTTCCCGTCGATCGCCATCGCGGTTACCATGCTGTCGTTCACGTTTTTCGGCGACGGGGTGAGGGACGCGCTCGACCCCAAGCTGAAATAGGAAGGAGACTCGCGCATGCGTCCTCCGCGCATTTCCGACAGCCAGCTGGGGCTCCTGGCCACCCGCCTCGCGGCCGTCGGCGTCGGCCGGCGCGATTTCTTGAAGGTCGCCGCGGGGCTGGCGACGATGGGTGCGGCGGGCTTCAACGCGCGTCCCGCCGCCGCGGCGCCCAAGCTCGCCCCCGGTGAGAAGCTGGCCCGCGACCAGCACGTGCGGATCGGCGGTGGCGGCTGGTGGCAGAACGATCCCTCCAGCCACGACTACAACAAGGACCTGTACTGCACCGGCGTGCCCGCGCTCTGGGCCGGCCTGATGAAGTTCAACGTCGACTTCCAGCCCGTCCCCTACGTGGCGAGCAAGGTGACCTCCAACGCCGACGGCTCGGTGTGGACGTTCGCGATCCGCAAGGACTCCAGGTGGTCGGACGGCTCGCCGTGCACGGCGCGCGATTTCGAGTGGTCGTGGAAGCGCCAGATGGACCCGGCGAGCAAGAACCCGTACTCCAGCTACTTCTACGACATCAAGGGCGCCGAGCCGTTCAACAAGAGCAAAGTGCCGGATGCCTCGCAGGTGGGCGTGCAGGCCAGGGACGACTGGACGCTCGAGGTGACGCTCGAGGGTCCGCGAGGCTACTTCCCCGTGCTCTCGGCGTACCTCGCGGCGCTTCCCGCTCACCGGCCCTCGGTCGAGAAGCACGGCGACAAATGGACCGAGGCCGCCAACATCGTCTGCAACGGGCCCTTCGTGCTCGAGACCTGGGAGCACAACAAGGTCATGATCCTGCGGCGCAACAAGCACTTCATCGGCGCCAAGGACGTGACGCTGGACAAGGTCACCATCCCCATCATCCCGGTCCAGTCGGGCGCCCTGCCGTACGAGAACAACGAGCTCGACATCTCGCCGCTGCAGACGGGCGATCTCAAGCGTCTGCGCAGCGATCCTCGGACGGGGAAGCAAGTGTTCCGGTATCCGTTCCCGGGCACGTGGTACCTGATCCCGCAGGTGACGAAGCCGCCCTTCGACAACGCGAAGGTGCGCCGGGCCGTGGGGCACGCCATCGACCGGGAGAGCGTGGTGAAGGTGGCCGATGGGTTCGCGATTCCCGCCTACGCGATGATCCCGCCGGGCTTTCCCGGGGCGGTGGACGACAAGAAGATCCGCGACATCCAGCGATTCGATCCCAAAGCGGCGATGGCGCAGCTCAAGGGCACGCCGTTCGAGGGTGGACGCCACTGGCCGAAGATCACCCTGACCATGCGCGAGGAAGGCCTCGGCTCCAAGCCGCTCGCCGAGGCCGTACAGGCGGTGCTCCTCGAGCACCTCAACATGCGGACGGAGCTCGAGATCCTGGAGCAACGCGTCTTCCGCGCCGGCCTCTGGAAAAACGACTACCAGTTCGTCTGGATCCGCTGGTTCATGGACTACCCGGATCCGCACAACGAGTACTTCGACACGTTTTACGGCAGGAAGGCGGAGGGGAGGCGCCAGGCCTGGATCAACGACGCCTTCGACCGTGAGCTCGAGGCGGGGCGCGATACGCGCGACGCCAAGAAGCGGCTCGCCAACTACGCCCGGGCCGAGGAGATCATGCAGACCGACGGCGGCTACGTTCCGGTGGCCTGGGTCGCACGGTGGGCCGCGGCCAAGCCGCAGGTCCGGGGACTCGAAACGAACAAGTTGGGGGAGACCGTCGTCGACGGCAACATCTACGTCGACATGCTGCCGCACATCTACGTCGTGGAGAAGGCCTGAGCAGGTTGGCGGGATCCCGCGGGTTCCCGCGCTCTCGGGAGGACTAGACTCTCATCGCCCGGAGGCGGGCGATCCGCTCCTCCAGGGGAGGATGGGTCGAGAAGAGCCGCATCAGTGTCTGCCCGCTGAGCGGATTCACGATGAAGAGATGCGCGGTTGCCGGCGTCGCATCCGCCATCGGCATCGCCTGGTTCGCCATCTGGAGCTTCTCGAGGGCCTTGGCGAGCCCCCAGGGGCGGCCGGCGACGCGCGCGCCGGTGGCGTCGGCCTGGAACTCGCGCGAGCGTGAAACCGCCATCTGCACGAGCAGGGCCGCGATCGGCGCGAGAACCGCCAGGAGGATCATCGCGATCGGGTTCGACCCGCCCTCATCGTCGTCTCGGCTTCGTCCGCCGAACATGGCGGCCCACTGGGCCATGTGCGCGAGATAGGTGATGGCGCCGGCGAGCGTCGCGGCGACGGTCGAGATCAGCACGTCGCGGTTCTTCACGTGCGAGAGCTCGTGGGCCAGCACACCCTCGAGCTCTTCCTCGTCGAGGATGCGCATGATCCCCTCGGTCACCGCCACGACGGCATGTTGCGGGTTGCGGCCGGTGGCAAAGGCGTTCGGCGTCTCGCTCGGGATCAAGTAGACCCGCGGCATGGGGATGCCGGCGCGCGTGGCGAGGCGGTGAACGATCGCGTAGAGCCGGGGCGCCGCGGCCTCGTCGATGGGCTGGGCGCCGTACGCGGCGAGCACGATCTTGTCCGAGAACCAGTAGCTCATGACGTTCATGGCCAGGGCGAGGAAGAAGGCGATCATCATCCCTTGCTGGCCGCCGATGGCGCCGCCGATGAGAACGAGCATGGCCGTCAGAACGGCCAGTAGCAGGCCGGTCTTGAATACGTTTGACATGCTCGAAGCCTAGCAGAGGGTCCAGGGTGGGTCAAATCCAGTCAAAGGCCTTGACTTGCCCCCGTAACGGCCGATATACTGGCGCAAATTGGGCGAAAAATCTTTTGTTGACGAAGAGTTAGCTGTCATGATCGTCCGGGTTCCGGATATACCGAGTGAAGGTTTGAGCGTGACCGATGCGGCCGCGCTCGGGTCGGTCTACCGAGACCCGACGTGGCGGCTCGAGGCTCTGCGTCTTCGCCTGGAGCGGGACGGCGTCGATGTCTTCGTGACCGGGGAGGTCCGGGCGGCGGTGACGCAGGCCTGCGGCCGGTGCCTCGAGCCTTCGCCGGTCGAGGTGACGGCGGCGATGGATGTGCGGTTGGTCCCGCGCCCGGCCACCGCGGACAGCGTGGAGCTCGCCCCCGATGACCTGGACGTGGACTTCTACGAAAGGGGCGAGATCGACATCAGCGTCTTGGTCGAGACCGAGACCACGCTCGCGTTACCCATGAAGCCGCTGTGCCGCGAAGGGTGTCTCGGGCTCTGTCCCGTGTGCGGCGGCAATCGGAACCTGACTCACTGCACCTGCCAGCAACGGCCGCCGGATCCCCGCCTGGCCGCCCTCAAGGACCTGGCCGCGCGACTTCCACGCTAGGAGAGACCGCATGCCTTTACCGAAACGACGCCATTCCAAGACACGCGGTCGAAAACGCCGCACACACTACAAGCTCGCCGCGCCGACGCGTTCGGTGTGCCCGCAGTGCCGTGAGACGAAGCTGCCGCACCGCGTCTGCCCGCACTGCGGGTACTACAAGGGCCGGGAGATCGTCGCCGTCGAAGGGACCTAGCCGATCTCGACGCCGTCATCATGAAGATCGCGGTGGATGCGATGGGAGGCGACCACGGCCCCCGGGTCGTGGTCGAGGGCGCGGTCGCCGCGGTCCGGGAGTTCGGTGCGTCCGTCATCCTCGTGGGCGACCGGGCCTCGATCGACCGTGAGGTCGTCCGGCTCAACGCCCAGGGCCTGGCGCTGGAGATCCGCCATGCCTCGCAGGTCGTCGGGATGGGGGAGAGCCCGTCGCACGCGCTCCGACGCAAGCGCGACTCGTCTCTGCGCGTGGCGGCCGAGCTCGTCAAGCAGGGCGACGCGGCCGCCTTCATCTCGGCCGGCAACACCGGCGCGGCGATGGCGATCGCCATGTTCGTCATCGGGGTGCTCCCCGGCGTCGACCGGCCGGCGATCGCGGCGGTCCTGCCCAATCTCCGGAAGTTCACGATCCTGATCGATGCCGGCGCCAACGTCGATCCCAAGGCCGAGCACCTCCTGCAGTTCGCCGTCATGGGTCACGTGTACGCGCGAGACATCCTCGGGCTCGACAGCCCGCGGGTCGGGATCCTCTCGGTCGGCGAAGAAGAGGGCAAGGGCAACGAGCTCACGAAGGAAGCCTACGAGCAGCTGCGCGAGTCGTCGCTGAATTTCGTGGGCAACGTGGAGGGCCGCGACATCTACAACGGCCGATGCGATGTCGTGGTGACCGATGGGTTCACCGGCAACGTCGCGATCAAGATCTCCGAGAGCCTCGCCGACATGCTCGGCTCCATGATCAAGGAAGAGCTCATGCGCGATGCGCGCTCGAAGCTCGGCGCGAAGCTCGCGATGCCGGCATTCGCGCGGTTCCGTCGCCGCATCGACTACACCGAGATGGGCGGTGCCCCGCTGCTCGGCATTGACGGCGTCGCCATCATCTGTCACGGTGCTTCACCGGTGAAGGCCATCAAGAACGCGGTGCGGGTGGCGCAGGAGTGGGCGAGCGCCGGGCTGAACGAGCACATCAAGGCCGCGCTGGGCGCCGAAGAGGCGCGCGGCGGCCGCGAGGGGGGGCGCGAATGACGCGAGCGAGGATCACGGGGGTCGGCGCCTACGCGCCCAAGCGGATCCTGACGAACGCCGATCTGGAGAAGATGATCGACACCAACGATGAGTGGATCGTGCAGCGCAGCGGCATCCGCGAGCGCCGCATCGCGGACGAGACCGAGGCGACGTCGGACCTGGCCGTGAAGGCGGCGCAGCAGGCGCTCGAGCGCGCCAACCTCGTGCCGGAGGATATCGAATTCATCGCGGTCGGGACGACCACGCCGGACATGATCTTCCCGACCGTCGGGAACATCGTCCAGCACCGGCTCGGCTGCCGGCGCGCGGGCTCGGTCGACATGCTGGCCGCCTGCGCGGGCTCGATCTACAGCCTCTCGATCGGCTCCCAGTTCATCCAGACCGGCAAGTACCGTCGCGTCCTGTGCATCGGCGCCGAGACGCTCTCGCGGATCACGGACTTCACCGACCGGGGCACGTGCGTGCTCCTCGCCGACGCGGCCGGCGCCGCGGTCCTCGAGCCCTCCGACGATGAGCGCGGGATCATCGACTTCGACCTCTACTCGGACGGCCAGTACTGGGATCTGCTCTACATGCCGGGCGGCGGATCGCGGCATCCCGCGACGAAGGAGACGGTCGAGGCGCGGATGCACTACGCGAAGATGAAGGGCAACGAGGTCTTCAAGGTCGCCGTCCGTCTGTTCGTGGATTGCGCCGAGCGGATCCTCGCCCGCAACGGGCTCACCGCGGACGACGTGAGCCTGTTCATTCCTCACCAGGCGAACCTCCGCATCATCGAAGCCGCGGCCAAGCGCGTGAATCTGCCGATGGAACGGGTGTTCGTGAACGTCGACCGCTACGGCAACACCGGCGCCGCGTCGGTGTACGTCGCGCTCGAGGAGGCCATCGCCGCGGGCCGGCTGAAGCGTGGGGACCTGGTGCTCCTCGTCGCGTTCGGCGGGGGCTTCGCCTGGGGCGCTGCCCTCATGCGGTGGTGACCACGCCGGAGAGGCGGATCGGGTGACATCGGACGTATCGGAGCCACTCGCCTCACTCGCCTGCGGGTTGACCGGACGAGCGGAGCCACCCCCCCTCGGCCGCCCAGGATGAGATCGGGAGTGTCGGAGCCACCCGCATCTATCTCAGGCCGCCTTCGGATTCACTCGGGCTCGCCTCGGGCGTCGAACGCCCTGCGGCTTCGCACGGCCACACCTGCCTCACGGCCCCCGCTACCATGATCGCCTTCCTGTTCCCGGGTCAGGGGTCGCAAGCGGTGGGGATGGGCAAGCGGCTCTACGAAGCGTCCCCCGGAGCCAAGGCGGTCTTCGAGGAAGCGAACGCGGCGCTCGGCTTCGACCTCGCCCGGCTCGTGTTCGACGGACCCGAGGCCGAGCTGGCGCTGACCGCCAACACCCAGCCGGCGGTGCTGACCGCGTCCGTGGCGGCGGCCACCGCGTGCGCCGAGCGCGGCCTTCGGCCCGCCCTCACGGCGGGTCACAGCCTCGGCGAGTACGCGGCGCTGGTCGTCGCCGGCGCGCTCCGCTTCTCCGATGCGGTCCGGCTCGTGCGCAAGCGGGGCGAGTTCATGCAGGACGCGGTGCCCGTCGGGACCGGCGCGATGGCGGCGATCATGGGCCTTGAGCTCGGCGCCGTCGAGGAAGTGTGCGCCGAGGCCGCCCGGGGCGAGGTGGTCGAGATCGCGAACGTGAACTCGACCCTCCAGATCGTGATCGGTGGTCATCGCGCGGCTGTCGAGCGTGCCGTCGCGCTGGCCGCCCGGCGTGGCGGAAAGATGAGCGTGACATTGCCGGTAAGCGCGCCCTTCCATTGCTCGCTCATGGCGCCGGCGGGCGCCCGGCTCGCGCGCGAGCTCGACGAAGCCGCGGTCGTCGACCCCGTGGTGCCTGTCGTGCGGAACGTCGACGCCGGGGTCACCCGCACCGCAGCGGAGGTGCGACCTTTCCTGCTGCGCCAGGTCGCCAGCCCGGTACGGTGGACCGACTGCGTTCGCCGACTCGCCGCGGAGGGCGCGACCGCATTCGTCGAGGTGGGGCCCGGGCGCGTGCTGACGGGTCTACTGAGGCGCATCATCACCGGCGCGGAGGGGATGTCGATCGAGGATCCGGAAGGGCTCGAGCGGGCGCTCGCGGTTGTCGGCGGGGCTGGGGCCCTGCCGTCCGAGGCGAGCTTATGAGGGCCGCGCGAGCCGCAGGACGTCGCGGGGCTGGGGCCCCGCCGTCTGAGGCGAGCTTATGAGGGCCGCGCGAGCCGCAGGACGTCGCGGGGCTGGGGCCCTGCCGTCCGAGGCGAGCTTATGAAGGGTCCACTCGACGGCAAGGTGGCGATCGTCACCGGCGGTAGCCGTGGGATCGGCGCGGAGATCGGAGCGCGGCTGGCCGAAGACGGCGCGGCCGTGGTAGTCTCGGGGCGCGACGCGGACCGTCTTCAGCGTGCGGTGCGCGACCTGGAAGCGCGGGGCGGCGCGGCGCTCGGTATCGCCGCCGATGCCGCGAGCCGCGAGGACTGTGAGCGGCTCGTGAACGCGGCGCGACAGCAGTTTGGACGCATCGACATCCTCGTCAACAACGCCGGCATCACGCACGACGAGCTGCTCATCCGCATGAAGGACGAAGACTGGGATCGCGTGATCGAGGTGAACCTGCGCGGTGCGTTCCTGATGACGCGCGCGGTCAGCAAGTCGATGGTCAGACAGAAGCGCGGTGGCCGGATCATCAACATCACGTCGACCGCCGGCGCCATGGGCAACGCCGGCCAGACGAACTACTCGGCGGCGAAGGCCGGGCTCATCGGGTTCACGAAAGCGTCGGCGCGCGAGCTGGCCCACTGGTCGATCCTCGTGAACGCGGTGGCGCCGGGGCTGATCGAGACGGACATGACCGCGCCACTGTCCGCGGCGGCGCGCGAGGCCCTGCTCGCCCAGATCGCGCTCAAGCGCAGCGGGACCGCCCGCGAGGTGGCCGAGATGGTACGATTCCTCGCCGGAGACGGGGCGACATATATCACCGGTCAGGTCTTCCACGTCAACGGCGGACTTTACATGTAACTCATCCTTATCCGTGGAGGTGACGGGTTCATGGCGAAGTCAGTGGATGAGAAGGTGAAGGAGATCATCGTAGAGCAGCTCGGGGTGGAGGAGGACGACGTCACCCCCACGGCGAAGTTCATCGAAGACCTGGGAGCCGACTCGCTGGACACGGTAGAGCTCGTCATGGCCCTCGAGGAGCACTTCGACATCCAGATCCCCGACGAAGACGCCGAGAAGATCGTGACCGTCGGCGACGCGATCCAGTACATCAAGGACAACTCGTAAGGGGTGAGCGTGCCACGGGTCGTCCTGACCGGGCTCGGCGCCCTCACGCCGGTGGGCAACACGGCGGACGAGTTCTGGTCCGCGCTGCTGCAGGGGCGCTCGGGCGTGGGGCCGATCACGAAATTCGACCCCGCCGGCTATCCGACCCGCATCGCCGGCGAGGTGAAGAACTTCGACCCGCTGGACTTCGTCGACAAGAAGGAAGCGCGCCGCCTCGACCCCTTCCTCCAGTACGCGATGGCGTGCGCCGCCATGGCCGTCCAGGACGCCGCGCTCGACACCGACAAAGTCGACGGCACGCGGTTCGGCGTCCTCATCGGCTCGGGGATCGGCGGGATCACCACGCTCCTCGAGACGCACCGGGTGCTGCTGGAGAAGGGCCCCGACCGCGTGTCGCCCTTCTTCATTCCGATGATGATCGTCAACATGGCGTCCGGACTGGTATCGATGCGCTACGGTGCCAAGGGCCCGAATTCCTCGGTGGTGACGGCCTGCGCCACCGGGAACCACGCCATCGGTGACTCCTTCAAGATCATCCAGCGCGGCGAGGCCGACGTGATGATCGCCGGGGGCTCGGAGGCCATCGTGGTCCCGCTGACCATCGCCGGCTTCTGCTCGATGAAAGCCATGTCCACGCGCAACGACGAGCCGACGAAGGCCATGCGTCCCTTCGACGCGCAGCGTGACGGCTTCGTGTGCGGCGAGGGCGCCGGCCTCGTGGTCCTGGAGTCGCTCGACCACGCGCGTCACCGCGATGCGCGCATCTACGCCGAGATCGTCGGCTACGGGATGACCAGCGACGCTCACCACATGACGGCGCCCGACCCCGAGGGCGACGGGGCGGCGCGGGCGATGGTGGCCGCGCTGCGTGACGGCGGGCTGGACGCCTCCGCGGTCGGGTACATCAACGCGCACGGCACGTCGACGCTGTACAACGACAAGTTCGAGACGCTTGCGATCAAGCGGGTCTTCGGCGATCACGCACGGCGCCTGGCCGTCTCGTCGACCAAGTCGATGACGGGTCACATGCTGGGCGCCGCCGGCGGGGTCGAGGCGATCGCGACTGCGCTGGCCCTCCATCATGGTGTGCTGCCGCCGACCATCAACTACGAGACGCTCGATCCCGACTGCGATCTCGACTACGTCCCGAACCAGGCGCGCAAGCAGAGCGTCGATGTGGCCCTGTCGAACGCGTTTGGCTTCGGCGGCACGAACGCCACGCTGGCCTTCCGGACGTTCCCGGGCTAGGTGGACTCGCTCCGCGTCGCCGAGCTCGAACGGCGGCTCGGTCATCGGTTTCGCGATCCGGGGCTCCTCGAATGCGCGCTCACGCACGCGTCGTACGCCAACGAGCACCCACCCGCCGCCGACCACGAGCGGCTCGCGTTCGTCGGCGATGCGGCGCTCGCGCTCGTCGTCGCCGAGCACATCACCGCGACCGATCCGACGGCGCCGGTCGGCGTCCTCACGCCACGGCGCGCCGAGCTGGTCGCCGGCGCTCGGCTCGCGCGCTGGGCCCTCGAGCTCGAGCTCCCGGAACTTCTCCGCCTGGGCCGCGGAGAGGACCAGTCGGGTGGCCGCGCCCGCGAGTCGATCCTGGCCACCGCGCTCGAAGCCGTGCTGGGCGCGCTCTATTGCGAGGGTGGCCTCGGCGCGGTGCGAGCGGTGATCGGCCGTTTGGCCGCGTGGTAGCCTGACTCCATGCGCTGGTGGCCCATTCGCGCGCGCCGTCTCGGGGTCCCGCCGCCGCCGGAGGACTTGCTCGTCGCCGAGGACCGGCTGCGCCGCAACGTCGAGGACGTGCTGGTCGTGGGCGACCGGCAGATCCGCGGTGGCGTCATCGTGTTCCGCGGCGTTCTGACGACCGAGCCCCGTCGCGCGCTCGACCTGCTGATCGAGCGCTTCCGGCCGCTCGGCTACACCCCGTTCCTGCGCCAAGAGGCGGACGTCGTCGCCGTCCAGGCGTGGCCCCTCGCCGAGACGACCGTACCTTGGCGGATCGGCGTGAACGTGCTCTTGTTCGTGGCGACGTGCCTGTCGACGCTCGTGGCGGGGCTCTCGTTCGCGGGGTCTCCGACGTTCGACGCGCTGCGGTCGTCCCCGTCCGCGGCCCGGTTCCTGGCCGGGACGCCGTTCGCGTTCACGCTGATGGCGATTCTTTCCGTCCACGAGCTCGGCCACTACTTCACGGCGCGGTACTACCGCGCGGCGGTAAGCCTCCCGTATTTCATCCCCGCGCCCGTCGGATTCGGGACGCTCGGGGCGATCATCCTCATGCGCTCGCCGGCCCGGGACCGGAACTCGCTGTTCGACATCGCCGCGGCGGGCCCGCTGGCCGGCCTGGCCGTCGCGTTCCCGGCGATCCTGCTGGGGCTCGCCTGGTCGAGCGTCGTGCCGGCGCCGCCGGAGGGCTACGCCGCGTTCGGCGATTCGCTGCTCACGTGGGCACTCGCATATCTGCGGTTCGGGCCGATCCCGCCGGGGCACATGCTCTTCACGCATCCGATGGCCGACGCCGCCTGGGCCGGATTCCTCGTGACGGCGCTGAACCTCTTCCCGGTGGGCCAGCTCGACGGCGGCCGGATCGCCTACGCGCTCTTCGGCCGGCACCACCGCGCCATCGGCAAGACGACCGTCGCGGCACTGCTCCTCCTCGGCGTCGCCTCGTTCCTGTGGAGCCTGCGGGCCGCGGGCGGCGACATGGTATCGGCGATGGCGTCGTCGGTGAACTGGTTCGTGTGGGCGGGCCTGATCTCCTTCCTCGTGGGCTTTCATCACACGCCGCCCCTCGATGACCTCTCGCCGATCTCCCCGGGGCGCCGGGTCGTGGGGCTCGTCTGCCTGGTCCTGCTCGTGCTGATGATCCCGCCCTTCGTCATTCACTAGGACCGGGACGTCGTCACATCCGCGGGGGCGGCTCGTTGCCCGCTTCGATCACCGCCCGGCGCACGTCGACGAACGTGAGGAGGCCGAGGCCGAGCATGAAGAAGACCGAGAGCGAAAGGATCGCGATGCGGTAGCTGCCGGTGAACTGCAGCGCGAGGCCGAAGAGGAGCGGCCCGAGCCAACTGGTCCCCCGCTCGCTCACTTCGTAGAGGCTGAAGTATTCGGCCTCCTGGCCCTTGGGGATCATCAGCGAGTACAGGGCGCGGCTGAGGGCTTGACTTCCGCCGAGCACGATCGCGATCACGGCGCCGAGGACGAAGAACTGACCGGCCGTCCTGAGCCAACCGTAGGCGTAGGTGACGGTCCCGGTCCAGATCACCAGACTCGTGATGATCGCCCGTTTCGTCCCCAGAGCCGCGGCCACCCAATTGAAGACGAGGGCACCAAAGAAGGCGACGAACTGCACCATGAGGATGATTAAGGTCAGCGTGGAGACCGGGAGCCCCAGCTCTTCCTGACCGAACTGTGATGCGAGGGCGATGACCGTCTGGATGCCGTCGTTATAGAGGAGGTACGCGACGAGGAACAGAACCGTCTGCGGGTACAGGCGCACGCGACCCAGCGTGCGCCGGAGCTGGCGGAAGCCGACGGTGAGGTAGCTGGCGCCCCCTCGGAGTTGCTGGGCGCGTTGACGGTTCCGGAGGCCGAACAGCGGCACGAGCGTGAAGACCGCCCACCAGACGCCCGCCGACGCTAGGTTGATGCGGACCGCGTGGCCGACGCTCAGCCCGAGCGAAGCGGCCTGCGAGAACAGCGCGAGGTTCAGGGCGAGGAGGAGCCCGCCGCCCAGGTAACCGAGCGCCCATCCGTACGATGACACCACGTTGCGACGGTCGGCGCTGGCGATGTCCGGCAAGAACGCGTTGTAGACGACCACGGAGGCGCCGAAGCTCAGATTGGCGACGAGGAAGAGGACGCCGCCCGGAAGGTACCGGGTGCCCTCGACGAAATAGAGCCCGAGGGTGGCGCCGGCACCGAGGTAGGCGAAGAGCCCGAGCAGCTGCTTTTTCCCCTGCGAGTAGTCGGCGACGGCGCCGAGGACCGGGAGAACCACGACCTGTGCCAGCACCGAGAGCGAGACTACGTACGGGAAGAAGGAGCCGGCGTGGATCTTGATTCCGAGTGGATGCACGAAGCCGTCGGCGTCCGCGGCGGCCTTGGTGACGGTGGTCAGCCACGGCCCGAGGAAGACCGTCACGACCGTGGTGGCGAAGGCGGAGTTCGCCCAATCGTAGAAGTACCAGCTGACTTGCTCCGCGCGGTTGCTCCCCGGTGCGGTCATGGACGCGCTGCGGGAGGATGACACAGGCCGCCAGCGTACGCTACTATCCGCGGCATGCCGGGTCGGCTCGATCGCAAGCAACTCGAGCAGCGCGTCGAGAAGGGCGACGTCGACACCGTGCTGACCGTCTTCCCCGACACCTTCGGCCGGCTGATGGGCAAGCGGGTCGTCGGCAACTATTTCCTGGATCACGTCGTGGACGACGGCGCCCACGCCTGCATCTATCTCTTCACCGTCGACATGGAGATGGCGCCGCTGCCCGGGTTCAAGCTCACCTCCTGGGAACGCGGGTACGGCGACATGAAGATGGTCCCGGACCTGGCGACGCTACGGCTCATCCCGTGGCTGCCGAAGACCGCGCTCGTCTTCTGCGACGTTTTCACCGAGGAGGGTGAGCGGATCGAGGAGGCGCCGCGGTGGATCCTCAAGCGGCAGATCGAGCGCGCGGCGTCGATGGGCTACGTCGTCAAGACCGCCGCCGAGCTCGAGCTCTACTGCTTCAAGGAGTCGTTCGAGGAGGCGCGCCGCAAGCGCCACCACCAGCTCACGCCGGCGTCGAGCTACCTCGAGGACTATCACATCCTGCAGACGACCAAAGAGGAGCCGCTGATCCGCGCGATCCGCAACGGCATGGAGGAGGCGGATGTCCCGGTCGAGACCTCGAAGGGCGAATGGGGACGCGGTCAGGAGGAGATCAACCTGCGCTACGCGGAGGCGCTCGAGATGGCCGACCGCACCGCCCTCTACAAGCACGGCGCCAAGGAGATCGCGCACCTCCAGGGCTGCGCCGTCACCTTCATGGCCAAATACGACGTGGCCGCGGCCGGCTCGTCGTTCCATCTGCACTCCTCGCTCTGGGACAAGAGCGGGCGCAAGCCCTTGTTCGCGGCCTCCGGCCGGGGCGCGCGGACGACCAGCACGCCCCTGTTCGGCCAGTGGCTCGCGGGTCAGATGGCGCTGGCGCGCGAGTTCGCGTACTTCTATGCGCCGAGCGTGAATTCCTACAAGCGCTACCAGTCGGGCTCGTTCGCGCCCACGCGCATCGTGGCCGGGTGGGACAACCGGACGTGCGGCTTCCGGCTGTGCGGCGAGCGCGGGGGGTTCCGCGTCGAGAACCGGATCCCGGGCGCCGACGCCAACCCCTATCTCGCCTTCGCCGCCACGATCGCCGCGGGGCTCTACGGCATCGCGAGCCGGCTGAAGGCGCCGAAGCTCTACGAGGGCAACGCCTACGAGGATGCGACGCTTCCCCAGGTGCCCAAGACCCTCCGCGAGGCGATCGCCGAGCTCGAGCGCTCGAAGGTCGCCCGCGCGGCGTTCGGCGACCGGGTGGTCGAGCACTATCTTCACACCGCGCGCCTCGAGCAAGAGGCCTTCGACCAGGTCGTGACCGACTGGGAGCTGGCGCGCAACTTCGAGCGGATCTAGCGAATGAGCGGGCGGCTTGCCGGGAAGGTCGCGCTCATCACGGGCGCCGGAATGGGCATGGGGCGCGAGACGGCTTTGCTCTTCTCCGAAGAAGGCGCGCGGGTCGTGGTGGCGGACCTCGACGGGGGAGCGGCCACGGACACGGTCGCCCGCATCGACGGGGCCGGGGGCCAGGCGCTCGCGGTCATCGGCGACGTCGCGGTCGAAGCCGACGTGCTGCGGATGGTCGAGGAGGGCGTGCGGCGCTTCGGCGCGCTGCACGTCCTCCACAACAACGCCGGTGTCCTCTGGAAGGATCGCGACCGCTCCGTGCTCGAGACCGACGAGCGGTGGTGGGACCGCGTCATGGCGATCAACCTCAAGTCGGTGTTCTGGGTGACCAAGCACGGCATCCCGCACCTCCGGCGCGCCGGCGGTGGCTCGATCATCAACATGGGCTCGGTCTCCGCGCTCGCCGGCTTCACGCGGGCCCAGGACGCATACACCGCCGCCAAAGGCGCCCTCATCTCGCTGACCAAATCGCTCGCGATCCAGTTCGCCCGGGACAAGATCCGCTGCAACGTGATCCATCCCGGGATCGTCGACACACCCCTGCAGGCGCCGTATCTCACCGAGGCGATCCGGAAGGAGTTCGAAACCGGGATCCCGCTGGGGCGGATCGCGCAGCCGCGCGAGATCGCCTACGTCGCTCTGTTCCTCGCCAGCGACGAGTCCTCGTTCATGACCGGGGCGGAGCTCGTCGTCGACGGTGGTTTCACGGCCGGCTAGAGCCGGCGTGCACCTGTCTCAGGCCACCCTCGGCAATTCCGTGCTCACGGCACCCGCTCCAAAGAAAGGCGACTGAGATGCGGATCGAGACGATCGCGGTCCACTCCGGGACGCGCGTCGATCCGGGGACCGGCGCGGTGACGCCCGCGATCCATCCGTCCACGACCTTCGAGCGTGATCCGGATGGCTCCTACCCGCGCGGGTTCCTGTACTCGCGCAACAGTAACCCCAACCGCAGCGCGCTGGAGGAATGTCTCGCCGCCCTCGAGGGGGGCGAGGCGGCCGCGGCCTTCGCGTCGGCCTCGGCCGCGACCTCCGCGGTCTTGTTGGCGCTCCGATCGGGCGACCACGTCGTCGCGCCGATCGACGCCTACCACGGGACCTCGCGACTGCTTCGCGAGACCTTCGCCCCGTGGGGGCTCGACACCACCTTCGTGGACATGACCGACGCCCCGGCCGTGCGGGCGGCGATCAGGGCGAAGACCCGGCTCATCTGGGTGGAAACGCCGTCGAACCCGCTGTGGAAGATCACCGACATCGCGGCGATCGGCGCGATCGCCAGGGAGACCGGTGCGTTCTACGTCTGCGACAACACGACCGCGACGCCCGTGCTCCAGTCACCGTTCAAGCTCGGCGCTGACCTGGTCCTGCACGCCAGCACGAAATACCTCGGTGGTCACGGCGACGTGCTCGGGGGCGCGGTGGTGGCCAAGATGCGCGGCGAGCTGTTCGACCGGATCCGTGCGCTCCAGGCCTCGGGTGGGGCCGTGCCGTCACCGTTCGACTGCTGGCTCGTTCGACGCGGGATCCGGACTCTTCCGTACCGGGTGCGCGCCCACGCCGAGAACGCCCTCCGGGTCGCCACGTTCCTGCACGGCCATCCCCGCGTCGAGGCGGTCCATTACCCGGGACTTCCCACGCACCCGGCGCATGACGTTGCTCGCCGCCAGATGACGGCCTTCGGCGGGATGGTGTCGGTCCAGGTGCGGGGAAGTCGGGAGCGCGCGATGGAGGTCGCCGCGAAGCTCCGCGTCTTCACGCGGGCGACGAGCTTCGGCGGGACGGAGAGTCTCGTCGAGCATCGCGCGTCGATCGAGGGCGCCGGCACGCGCACCCCGGACAACCTCCTGCGGCTGTCCGTCGGCCTCGAGCACCCCGACGACCTGACCGACGATCTCGGCCAGGCCCTGTCATGAGGCGGGACGTCTAGGACTTCTCGGGCGGTCGCGCCGCGTACTGGAGCAGCGTCACCTTCGAGACCGACTCCGTGATCTCGCCGTCGATGGCCATGCGTACCGCTTCCTCGAGCGGCACGACCCGCCGCTCGAGGAACTCGTCGTGGTCGGCGGGGAGAGGATCGGGTGTCAGGCCGTACGCGGCGTAGCAGTACGCGACCTCGTCGAGGTAGGCGCTGGACGGATAGAAGCGCGTCAACAACGCGAATCGCTCGGCCCGGTAGCCTCCCTCTTCGCGTAGCTCGCGCTGGGCCGCGACCACCGGGTCCTCGCCGCCGTGGGCGCCACCTCCCGGGAGCTCCCACGAGACGGCGCCTTGCAGGTGGCGGTACTGCCCGACGAGGAGAACCCGGGCCGCGTCCACGAACGGGAGCACGCCCACCGCCACGCCGACCGCGAGAACAGGATAGACGACTTCCTGGCCGTTCGGCAGGCGCCACGCGTCCTCGCGAAGCGTCAGCTTTCCCCGCGCGTAGCGCGCCGACGACGACAGGCGGGTCCACGCCGCATTCATCGCCCTATGATATCGTAGGAGTCGCGATGGCCCGGGAACGCCAGGTCGACGCGCTCCTCAAGAAGCTCGTGCAGACGATCGAAGTCTCGCTCGACGCCGCCGAAGCGGCGCGCGACGCCGTCCAGGAGATTCTCCGCCGGGGCGCCGACACGGGTATCTTCTTCGCCGGCAGCAAGAAGGGCGTCGCCGTCTCGTCCGAGCTGACCACCCAGGACAGAGAGTTCCTCCGGGCGGTGTCCATCAAGCCCGACCGCTGAGGCCTCATGCGGCTTCTTCCGATTCTCCTGTTCGTGGTCCTTGCGGTCGTGTTGCTGCTCCCGGCGCTGCGCCGGATCCAGCTGCCGGCACGCCGAGTGCCCCGTGCGCTTCCCGACGAGCTCGTCAAGGATCCGGTATGCCAGACCTACATCGTGAAGTCGCGTGCCGTCCGCCGGATCGATGCCGGCGGGGTGCGGTACTTCTGCAGCGAGCAGTGCGCCCGCCTCGACACCGGCGGCTGACCCGCATCGCGTGAGATTTCGCCGCTCGGCCGTGACGGCGCGGGGCCACCCGCGCCCGACCCGCCGTCACCTCGATCCGTGGCGCGACGCCGATGCTCAGACGAACCTCGAGCAGATGGCGGCGGGCCTCGAGGCGCGCGGCCGGACACCGGCGCAGGCCCGGCTGCGGCGGCGCTTCCTGAGGTTCGTCCCCGTCAGGGCGGGGGATCACGTGCTCGAGGTCGGCTGCGGCACGGGTGTCGTCGTCCGGGACCTCGTCGCGCTCGTCGGCCGACGGGGCGAAGTCGTGGGCATCGACTCCAGCCGGCTCCTCCTGGACCGGGCCCGCCGGCTCTGTCGCGAGGCGGCGGGCCGCGCCCGGGTGGCGCTGCGCGTCGGTGACGGCGCGCGCCTGCCGTTCGCCGCGAGCCGCTTCGACGCGGCGCTCGCCATCACGGTCCTTCTGCACGTCGCCGATCCGCTGCGGGTCGTGCGCGAGATGGCTCGAGTGACGCGGCCGGGCGGGCACGTCGGCGTGCAGGATCAGGACTTCGGCGTGGTCGCGCTCACGCATCCCGACCACGAGCTGACGGATCGCATCATGCACGGCGTCGCCGCTCACATCTATCCGGAGCCGCACAGCGGTCGCCGGCTCCCGGGCTTGCTCCGCGCCGCCGGCCTCGACGACGTCCGCCTGCTGACGGACGTCTACCAGGACACGACGCTCGAGCCGTGGACCAAGACCTTCCTCGAGCGGCGCGCCGAGCGGGCGGTCAGCTTCGCCATCGTGAACGGGACGACGGCCGCGCGGTGGCTCGACGGGCTCACGGAGGTCGTGGCGCAGGGCGCCTTCGTGCTGACGCTGAACTACTACGGCGCCGTCGGGACGAAACCGGCATGAGACGGGTTGGCGCCGGCCTGGCGCTCGTCACCTGCCTGGTGGCCGGGCTCGCATCGCTGGGCGCGCCGCAGACGCCTCCCGCGTCGTCGTTCAACGGCGCCGCCGCTCTGCGCCACGTCGAGCGGCTCGTGGCCATCGGCCCTCGTCCGGCCGGGTCGGCGGCGGGCGTCCGCGCGCGTCAGTACGTCGTCGACGAGCTTCGGTCGGCCGGGATCGCGACGCGGGTGGAGCCGTTCGACGCCGACACCCCCCACGGACGGCTCCCGATGGCCAACGTCGTCGCGGTGCTCCCGGGCCGCCGTCAAGACGTCATCCTCATCGGGGGGCACTACGATACGAAGTGGTTCCGCGAGTTTGCGTTCGTGGGCGCGAACGACGGCGGCTCGAGCACCGCGCTCCTGATCGAGCTGGCGCGCCGGCTCCGCGAGCGACCGCGCGAGTACACCTATTGGATCGTGTGGTTCGACGGCGAGGAAGCTCGCGAGGCGTGGACCGCGGCCGACAGCCTCTACGGATCGCGGCGGATGGCGATCGAGCTGGGCAAGTCGCGACGGCTGCCGCGCGCCGTGATCGTGGCCGATATGATCGGCGACCGGGATCTGGGCATCCGGCGGGAGGCCTCGTCCACCCCCTGGCTGACCGACGTCATCTGGACGAGCGCGGCGCGGCTCGGCCACCACGCTCACTTCCTCTCGGACGCGCTCGCCGTCGAAGACGACCATGCGCCGTTCATGCGCCTGGGAGTGCCGGCGACGCTTCTGATCGACTTCGACTACCCACCGTGGCACACGGCGGGGGACACGGTCGACAAGGTGTCGGCGCGGAGTCTCGAGATTGTCGGCAACGTGCTGCTCGACGCGCTTCCCGCGATCGAGGACGCCCTGACTCGCTCACGCGGAGCGCGGCCGTGAGCGGGCCGAAGGCTATAATCACGCCATGCCACGCGTGAGAGAGATCGGCGATCCTGGCAGCGATCCCGTCTTGAAGGAGGCGTTCGCGAAGGAGACCGACGCCTTCGGCTTCGTTCTGAACACCACCAAGATCCAGGCGCACACGCCCGGGATCATGCGAGCCGCCAAGCAGCTCTCGGTCGCCGTCGAGCGATCGGGCCTGCTCCCGCCTGAGCTGCTCGCGCTGGTCTACCTGCGCGTCGCGCTGATCAACGGGTGCCCCTTCTGAATCGACATCAATGCATCCCGTGGGATGCAGGCGGGGGCGTCGGAGGCGAAGATCGCCGCGGTCGCCGGCGCCGCCACCAGCCACCTCTTCGGCGAGAGCGAGAAGGCGGCTTTGGAGTACGCGGAGGCGATGACGATCACGGATCGGAAGGTCAGCGACCAGCTGTTCGCACGGGTGCGCGTGCACTTCGCCGAGGCCCAGATCGTCGAGTTGACCGCCGCCGTGGCCCTCGAGAACTTCCGCTCGAAGTTCAACGTCGCGCTCGGCATCGAGGCGCAGGGGTTCTGCGTGCTCAAGTCTCGCGAATGAGGCGCACGAGGCCAGCGTGATCCCGCGTTGAGGCTGACCGGGCCTCACCTCCTTCCGGTGTCGATGTTTTTCGGCTCGTTCGCCTGGTCCTTCGTCTTCGTGAGCCTGCCCTTCCACATTCAGCGCATCAGCACGGCGGATCCGGCGGCCACGCTCCGCTGGACGGGCTGGATCCTCGGCATCACCTCGCTCGTCACGGTCGCCACCGCGCCCGTCTGGGGCCGGTACGCCGCTCGCGGCAATCCGAAGGCCTGCTACGTGGCGGTCGAGGCGCTCCAGGGGCTCGGGTTCTTCGTGATGGCGCTCGCGAGCACGCTCCCCGAGCTCTTCTTCGCCCGGCTTCTCCTCGGCGCCATGGGGGCGGCGTCGACGCTGGCGTTCATCATGGCCGGACGCACGCCCGAGAGCGGTGACGTGCGGCGGCGGGTGGCGACCCTGCAATCGGCCTCGACGGTCGGCCAGGTCATCGGGCCGCTCGTTGGCGCCATCGCCGCGGCCCGCCTGGGCATCCGCGGCTCCTTCGTCCTCGGCGGCGCGATTCTGCTCGGTTGCGCGACGCTCGTGCACTGGGCGGTGCCGCGGCCGTCGCAGGCGTCGCGGGCGAGCACGACGGACGAGCGTGTTCGTCCGCGCGAGATCGCGGCCGTCTCGCTGATCGTCCTCGGCGGGTCGATTCAGGTCTTTTTCTTCACCGCGACCCTGCCTCACGTCCTCACGGGATTCGGCGTCGACGCGGCCCGGACGCTCGAAGTCGGCGGCATGCTGATCTTCGTCTCGGGCGTGGCCGCCGCCCTGGGGGCCTTGGCGGTGCCGCGGCTGGGCGAGCTCTTCCCCGAGCACCGCGTGGTCGCCGCTCTGCTGGTGACGTCATCGCTCTGTCTCGCGGCCTTCGCCACGGCGGACTCGGTGTGGCTCTACGGCGGCTTGCGCTTCCTCCAGGTGCTGTCGATCGCGCCGGTGTTTCCCCTGGTGGTCGCGCGCATCGCCCAGCACGCCGGGGGCGCGGCGGTCGGCGTCATCAACTCGGCGCGCATCGGCGCCGGGTTTGTCGGACCGGTCGTGGCGACCACCTTGCTGGCGTGGACCTCGCCCGGCGTCCTGTACGGCCTGCTGGCGGCGATCGGACTCGCCTGTGTGCCGCTCGTCCGGACGCGCGAGGCCGGGACGCGAGCGTGAGCACTGCCGCCCGGCCGCTCGTCGACATCCGGCTCGACGAGCTCGACACCCGGGGGGGCGTGGCCCCGGGCGTGCGCGGGCTCGCGGTGCACATTCGGTACGGGGAGTTCTTCACGTTCCTCGGGCCGCCGAAATCGGGCAAGTCCGACGTCCTGCGCGCGATCGCCGGCTTTCTGCCCATCACGCGCGGGCGGGTCCTCGTCGACGACCAGGACATCTCCGCCGTGCCTCCGCGCCTGCGCGGCGTCGGGTACGTCTTTCAGGACGGCGCGCTCTGGCCGCACCTCAGCGTGCGGGAGCATGTCGCCTACGGTCTCCGTCAGCAGCGCATGGCGAGGGAGGAGATCGAGCGCCGCGTCGGGACCGTGCTGGGCCGGCTCGAGCTCGCGGGCGCCGAGACGCTCCGGCCCGAGAAGCTGACCCTCGAGCAGCGCCGCCGCCTCGCGCTCGCACGCGCGCTCGCGGTGGAGCCCCGGGTGCTCCTGCTGGACGAGCCGCTGGCCAACCTCGACCCGACCGCGCGCAAGATGCTCCGGCTCGAGCTGACGAAGCTGCATCGTGACCTGGCGGTGACGACGGTGCATGCGACGCGGAACGCCGCGGACGCGCTGGCGCTCTCCGACCGGCTCGCGGTCATCGACGGCGGTCGCGTGCTGCAGGTGGGCGAGCCGGCCGAGCTCTACCACCAGCCGCAAAGCCGGGCCGTCGCCGAGGCGCTCGGACCGGCGAGCTTTCTCCCGGTGCACGTGGTCGAGGTTCGCGACCTCGGCGTCGTCGTGGAGACGGAGCGGGGCGACCGCGTGCCCGTCGTCGGCAGCGTCGCCTACCGGCTGGGCGACCGTGGGCTGCTGGTCCTGCGGCCGGAGACGCTCGCGATGACCGAGGCGGCCATGGCCCGGGGTCCGGGCATCCCCGGACGCGTCGCGTTGCGCGTCTTCGAGGGCGCCCGCCACCTGTACGAGGTCGACATCGGCACCAGTGTGCCGCTGCGCGTCGAGCTGCCGGCAGTGGGCGAGGCTCGCATGTTTCGCCTCGGCGACCGGGTGCGCGTCGAAATGTCGAGCGAAACCGTCGTGATGGTGCCCGACGCCTGACGCGGACCGAAGTGATGGCGTTGAGCGTCGTGGGGCGGCGGGCGGGGCAGGCGGGGTCAGCGCGACCCGTTCCCGCCGTGCGATCACGGACGCGCCGCGCCCGGATGGAGCCCAGCCACGACGGGTTTGCGGACGCGTGCCGCGTGGTCGCGCGACCCCGCCTGCCCCGCCCGCCGCCCCACGACGCGCGCGCCGAGACTAGATCGAGTAGGTGCGGTCCTGCTCGAGGATGGACACGCGGGCGCCGCCGATCCGCACCAGCTCCTCGGCCACTTCCTCGTGGAATTGCGGCTTGACGTGGAAGATCCACACGGGGACGTCCGGCGGGAGCTTGTCGAGCTCGCGCTGGATGAGCGCGGGCGTCATGTGCTTGGCGACCTGCGCGAGCGGGCCGAGCCGGTTCGGGAACGCGCACTCGACGATGACCGCGCGCAGGCCGCGGAGGCCACGGGCGGCCTGCCAGAGCGCCTCGGTCGGCCCCGTGTCGCCCGAGTAGACGACGCCGGTCGAGCCGTCGTGCACGATGAAGCCGGCGGTCGGCACCGTGTGGTTGACGGCGACGGGCGTGACCCAGAGGTCGCCGACGCGCTGCTCGACGTCTTCGATCAGTGCGCGATACTTGACGACGGGAACGTCGGGGTGGGGGATCTTGCTGAAATCGGGCCAGAGCGCGTTGTTGAAGACTCCGGCGCGCAGCGCGCCGATCACCGGATCGATGCTGGCGATCGTCACCGCCGCGCCGAGCTCGCAGAACGCGAGCGTCTCGGTGAGATAGACGAGCCCCGCGATGTGATCCAGGTGGGCGTGCGAGACGATGGCGTGCTCGACCGCGAGCTGCTCAGGAACCGTGAGGGCGCCGCTGACGCTGCCGCCATCGATCAGGATCTTGTCGTTGATGAGGAAGGCCGATGGGCGATGCCCGAGACCTTCGCCGCCGAAGGCGCCGAGCACGCGAATCTTCATGCTCTCGCGATACTAGCACACACCGTTGTAAGATGACGGAGCGCATGGGCGACGAAGCGTTCGACTATCCGACGATGGCGCGCGCGTTGATCCTGGGCGACAAGGACACCGTCGCCCGCAAGACGCGCGAGGGCCTCGACCTGTCGCTCGACCCGAAGGTGCTCATCTTCAAGGGGCTCATTCCCGGCATGGACGTCGTCGGCGAGAAATTCCGTCGCAACGAGTACTACGTCCCTCAAGTCTTGCTCTCGGCGCGCGCCATGTACGCCGGGCTCGATCTGCTGAAGCCGCTCATCACCGCATCCGCCCGCGGCGGCGACTACCTCGGGATCGTCGTCATCGGCACCGCGCAGGGCGATCTGCACGACATCGGCAAGAATCTCGTCGCGATGATGCTCGAGGGCGCCGGGTTCAAGGTCGTGAACCTCGGGCGTGACGTCGCGCCCGAGGTGTTCGTCAAGGCGGTCGACGAGCACCAGGCGAACATCGTCGGGATCTCGGCGCTGATGACCACCACCATGCCCGCGATGAAGCGCACGATCGATGCGCTGATCAAGGCCGGGCTGCGCGAGCGCGTCAAGGTCATGGTCGGCGGGGCGCCGGTGAGCCAGGCCTTCGCCGACGAGATCGGCGCCGACGGGTACGCGAGGGACTCCACGCTGGCCGTCGTCAAGGCCAAAGCCCTCGTCAAGGCCGAGGTCGCCCCGTGAGGGCGCGTGGATGGGAGGTCGTCGAGCGGATCCGCCGCGGCGAAACGCTCGTGTTCGACGGCGGCTACGGGACGATGCTGTTCGCCGCCGGGCTCGCGAACGGCGCCTGCCCCGAGCTCTGGAACGACACCCACGCCGACGTGGTGCGGGGCGTCCACGCGGGATATTTCGACGCCGGCAGTCAGATCGTCGAGACCAACACGTTCGGCGGCACGCGACTCAAGCTCAACGAGTACAAGATCGGTGACCGCACGCGCGAGCTGAACGATAAGGGCGCCCGGCTGGCGCGGGCGGCGGCGCCGGAGTCCGGGTACATCGCGGGGTCGATCGGGCCGACCAGCCGCCTGCCGGTCGACTACGCCCTCGACGAGGGCGTCACCGATGAGGAGTACCTCGACACGTTCCGGGAGCAGGCGGAGGCGCTGGCCGAGGGCGGGGTGGATCTCTTCGCGGTCGAGACCATGATGTTCCCGCAAGAATGCACCGCCGCGGTCCGCGCCTGCAAGGCGGTGGCCGACCTGCCCGTGATGGCCACCATGTTCTTCCAGTACGAGGAGATCCACGATCGTGACCGCACGATGTGGGGCGAGAGCCCGGCGGAGGTCGCGAAGAATCTCGTCGCGGCCGGCGCCGATGTGGTCGGCATGAACTGCGGCCGCGGCCCGGACCGGGCGATCGTGATCATCAGAGAGATGCGACAGGCCACCGACGCGCCGCTGGTCGCCTATCCGAACGCCGGGCTTCCCATCACGACCGGCGACACCGTGACGTACGAGCTCGGCCCCGAGGCGATGGCGCGCGACTACCCCGCGCTTCTCGACGTCGGCTGCAACATCGTGGGCGCCTGCTGCGGCTCCAACCCGGAGCACATCCGCCGGATCGCCGAGATCGTGAGCCGACGACGCCCCCGGAAGTGACCGCGCGGCTTTCCCCGGCGCCGCGAGTCCTCACCGCGCTCCCGCTGGCGATCGACCCCGACGAGGTGCTCCGCTTCCAGGGATACAAGAAGTCCGTCGACAGCCCGGGCCCCGAGGTCCTGGCGCTCTTCGATGACGCGCTCGCCCTGGGGCGGGGCCTCATCACGCCGCGCGCCGTCGTCCGGTGGCTGGCGGTCACGCGGCAGGGCGCCGACACGATCGACGCCGGCGGCGTTACCTTGACGATCCCGGACGTCGGCCGCCTGTGGGGTCCGGTCGAATGGGTGGCGGCCGCCGTGTGCACGATCGGCGACGGGCTCGAGCGGCGCGTCGGCGAGCTGTGGGAGGCGCGTGAGTTGCCGCTCGCCGCGATGCTCGACAGCGTGGGGTCGGGAGCCGTCGAGAGCCTGGCCGAGTACGTCAACGACGTCTTCTGCCAGGAGGCGATCCCGCTCGGTTTGCCGGTCACGAATCGGGTGAGCCCCGGCTACGGCCGGTGGGACGTGGCTCAGCAGCGGCGGCTGTTCGACGTGTGCCCGGGTGACGCGATCGGTGTCAGCCTCAACGAGGCGTGTTTCATGACCCCCGTGAAGTCCATTTCGCTGATCGCCGCGGCCGGCGCCGGCGCGAAGGTCGACCACTACTTCAGCCAGTGCGCGCGGTGCTGGATGCCGGACTGCGCCTACCGGAGGAAGCCCGCCCGGACGACCGTGCACGGATAGACCGCGCCCCGGGAGACGGCAGATCGAGGCGGCCGGCGCCCGCCGCGGCCTGCCGTCTCCCGGCGTACGATCTGATACGATGCGGGGGATGCGGCGGGATAACATCGTGCTCGTGGGATTCATGGGTGCCGGAAAATCCGTCTGCGGGCGACTGCTCGCCCGGCGGCTCGGGCGCTGCTTCGTCGAGACCGACGACATGATCGTCGCGCGCGAGGGCCGCTCGATTCCCGAGATCTTCCGCGAGGTGGGGGAGGAGCGATTCCGCCAGCTCGAGGCCGAGGCGCTCGAGGCCCTCGCGCTGAAGTCCGGTGAGATCATCGCGACCGGCGGCGGGCTGCCGTGTCGTGAGGGCCGGATGGAGCTCGTGCGCGAGCTGGGGACCGTGGTGTGGCTCGACGGGGACGTGCGCGAGCTGCACGCCCGGGCGAGCCGGATCGGCGACCGGCCCATGCTCGACGGACGGTCGCTCGCCGAGATCGAAGCGCTGTACCGGCTGCGCCTGCCCTACTATCGGCGGGCGCACATCGCGATCGACACGAGGGGGCTCGGCGCCGACCAGGTCGCCGCCCGCGTCCTGGCCGCGCTGCGGGAGGCGCATGCCGTACGAGCTTAGCCGCCGCCTCGAGACGGCACCCCTCCTGTGCGACGGCGCGATGGGCACGCTGCTCGAGGTCGTGGCGGAGGTTCTCGATGCGATCCACTGACCTCGGGGCGCTCGGCGTGGGAGCGGCGGCGGCGGCGATCCGGGCCGGGACCGTGAGCCCCGTCGAGCTGGTCGACGCGTGCCTCGCCAGGATCCGCGCGCTCGATGGCGATCTGAGAGCGTGGTCTCACGTCGACGGGAGCGGGGCCCTCGCGACGGCGCGCGAGCGTCTGGCGGAGGCGCGCGCGGGGAAGCTCCGCGGCCCGCTGCACGGCGTGCCCGTCGGCGTGAAGGACATCTTCGACGTCGCAGGCATGCCGACCACCGGCGGCGCCAAGCCCTTCGCCCACACCCGCCCCGGCGCGGACGCCGCGGCAGTGGCGCGCCTGCGCGCCGCGGGCGCGATCATCCTCGGCAAGACCGTGACGACCGAGTTCGCGTATCGCGATCCGGCGCCGACGCGGAACCCGTGGAATCACGGCCACACCCCCGGAGGCTCGTCGGCCGGGTCGGCGGTCGCCGTCGCGGCGCGGATGGCGCCGCTCGCGCTGGGCTCCCAGACGGTCGGCTCGGTGCTGCGGCCGGCCGCCTACTGTGGCGTGGTCGGCTTCAAGGGCACGCACGGCCTGGTGCCGGTCGCCGGCGTCATCCCGCTGGCGTGGTCGCTCGATCACGTCGGCGTGCTCACGGGGAGCGTGGGCGACGCCGCCCTCGCGATGTCCGTGCTCTCGGGCCAGAACTTCGATCCGCTGCCCGTGAGCACGCCGCGCCTCGCGCTCGCTCCGGAGCTTTTGAGCCGCGCGTCGCGCGAGGTCGCGGCGCACGTCGAAGCCGCCGCCGACGCGTTTCTCCGCGCCGGCGCGACGGTGTCGAAGGTCGAGCTCCCCGCGTCGTTTCGCGGGACCCACGCCGCGGGACTGACCGTGCTGGAGGTCGAGGCCGCCGCCTATCATGCGCCCTGGTTCGGCAAGTACGCCGACGACTACGGTCCGGAGATGCGGAGCCTCGTCGAGGCGGGACTTCGCCATTCGGCGACGGCGTACGTCGGCGCGAACCGCGCCCGCCTCGCGTTCCGCGAGGACGTGATGCCGCTGCTCGCGGCCCACGACGCGTTGCTCTGTCCCACGGCGCCCGCGCCGGCGCCGTCTGGACTCGGCTCGACCGGTGACGGCTCGCTCTGCGCGCCGTGGAGCAACGCTGGCGTTCCTGCGATCTCGCTGCCGAGCGGGATCGCCGCGTCGGGGCTTCCTCACGCGATCCAGCTCGTCCAGGCGGCGAGCGAGTCGGCGCGGCTCCTCGGGGTGGCCGCGTGGTGCGAACGGGTGCTCGCGTTCTCGCAGGCGGCGATTGTCTAGCCGGCCCGCCCGTGCTTGATCTCAAGATCGAGGGCGCGCAGGTGATCGACGGCACCGGGCGCCCGGGCGCCCGAGCGGACGTCGGGATCAAGGACGAGCGCATCACGGCGATCGGCGACCTGCACCGCGAACCCGCCGGGACCAACCTGCACGCGGCGGGCAAGGTCGTGGCGCCCGGCTTCATCGACATGCACTCGCACTCGGACTGGCGGCTCTGGGAGAACCGCCGCGCCGAGTCCAAGGTGCGACAGGGCGTGACCACCGAGGTGGTCGGCAATTGTGGCTTCTCGCCCGCACCGGTCTCGGACGAGTTCGTGGACGACCTGCGCGGATTCGCGCTCCACGTGCCGGCCGGCATGGACTTCCGCTGGCGCTCGGTCGGCGACTACCTCCGGGCGTTCGACGCGAGCGGGACCGCTCTCAACGTGATCCAGCTCATCGGCCACGGCACGCTCCGCGTCGCGGCGATGGGCTTCGCGAGGCGCGAGCCGACGCCGGCCGAGCTCGGTCGGATGCAGGCGCTGCTCGCCGACGGCATCGAGGACGGCGCCTGGGGGCTCTCGACCGGGCTCATCTACGCGCCAGGCTCGTACGCCACGACCGAGGAGGTCGTCGCGCTCGCCACCGTCGCGGGACGCCATCGCGGCTTCTACGCAAGCCACATCCGTGGGGAAGGAGCCACGCTGCTGGACGCCGTGCGGGAGGCGATCCACGTCGGGCGCGAGGGCGACCTGCCGGTACAGATCAGCCACGTGAAGGCCGCCGGGCGGCCGAACTGGGGCAAGGTGGCGGACGCGCTCGCGCTCATCGACGCCGCGCGCGACGAGGGACTCGACGTCATGGCCGACGTCTACCCGTACACCGCGTCGAGCACGTCGCTGCGGACGCTCTTGCCGGACTGGGCGCTCGAAGGCGGGATCGACGCCATGCTCAAGCGTCTCGAAGACCCGGACGTCCGCGCGCGCATCCGTCGCGACGTCGAGGCGCCCGCCACCGGCCAGGGCCTCCTCGATCGCGTCGGGTGGGAGAACGTCATGGTCGCCTCCTGCGCCCGGCGCAAGGACGCCGAGGGCAAACGGATTTCCGAGGTCGCGGCCAGCCGCGGTATGGACGCGCTCGACGCCGCGCTGGAGCTGATCATCGCCGAGGGGGGCAAGGGCTCCATGATCCTCTTCCAGCTCGACGAGCGAGACCTCCGGCGAGCGCTCGTCCACCCGGCGGTGATGATCGGCTCGGACGGCTCGGCGCTGGCCCCCTACGGCGATCTGGCCGCCGGCAAGCCGCACCCGAGGAGTTACGGTACCTTCCCGCGCGTCCTGGGCGAGTACGCGCGCGAGGAGCGCGTGCTGACGCTGCCCCAGGCGATTCACAAGATGACGGCGCTTCCGGCGCGCCGTCTCGGGCTCAAAGACCGGGGGGTCGTCGCGGTCGGCGCGAGAGCCGACCTCGTGGTGTTCGACGCGCGCCGTGTCGCCGACCGCGCCACGTATCAGGACCCCCACCAGTACCCGTCGGGCATCGATCACGTGCTCGTCAACGGCCGCTTCGTCATCAAGCACGGCGAGCACACCGGGAGCCTGCCGGGCCGACTCCTCACACCGGCATGAAGAGGGGGCGAGCGTTCGACGACCTGCCGGCGCCGATCTCCGTCGCCCCGTCCGTGACGGAGGGGCTCGCCCAGACCCTGCGCCGCCTGGTGGACCTGACCGGCGCCACGGCCGGCGCGGTCGCAGTCCGGCCGCGCGACCAGGAGCCCATCGTCGTCACGGCCGGTACCGGACGCACGTCCGTGAGTCTCCGGCGCTGGCTGACGACGATTGCCACGACACCGGCGCGCGGCGCGCGGGTTGCGCGGGTCGTGCCGCCGGGCGCGTCCCGGAGCCGGACGGCGGCGCTTCTGAGAACGCCGCTCGGCGTGCCGGGCCGGCCCGTCGGCGAACTGGTCCTGCTCGGTCGGAGCGGAAGCCTGACGGCGGCGGCGCTGCCGGCGAGCCTGGCGCGCGAGCTCGGGACGACCATCGAGCGCCGGTGCGCGCGTGACCGGCTGGCGCGGCGCGCCGCCGTGCTGAATGGGATCACGGGGCTGCTCGCGTCGCGCCATACGCTCGACGAGGTATTCGCCGCGTTCGCCGAGGGCGCGGCGAAGCTCGTGCGGTTCGACTCGATCAGCGTGTCGCTGCTCGACGCCGTGCGCGGCGAGTTCGAGCTCATCGACTTGCCGGCGCGCGGGCTTCCGGCGTCCCCGTCGCGCGGTACGTGGATGGCGCTGGAGGGGACGCTGCTCGCGCGCGTCGTGGCCGCTGGCTCCCGGGTGCGGGTCGACGACCTCGAGCGCGACGCGGTGCCCGAGGCGAGCCACCGCGTGCTGGCCGCCGGCGGCTCCCGGACGGTGGCGCTCGTCCCCCTGGCAGCGGGCGGCACCGTGCTCGGCGCGGTCACGCTCGCGGCTTTGCGCCCCGGAGCTTTCGACGACACCGACCTCGATGTGGTCACCGAGCTCGCGCGCCCCCTGGCGCTGGCGATCGAGCGGTCGCGCCTCGCCGAAGGGGGCGTCCGGGGCGCGCGCGAGACCCGCGCGCTCCTCGAGGCGGGCCGGGCGGTCACGGCGAGCCTGGATGTCGGCCGGACGATCCAGGTGCTCCTGGAGGGGGCGCGGGGCATCCTCGGCGTCGACTCGTGCGGCCTGTTGACGATCGACCCCGCGACGGACGAGCTGGTGATGGCGGCGAGCCTCGACATGCCGCCGGCGACGGTGGCGACCGTTCGATTGCGTCCGGGAGAGGGGGTCACCGGACGCGCGGTGCAGCAGCGACGTCCGATGCAGAGCCGCGACCTCTGGGCCGACGCGCGCGCGAAATATCCTCACCTCGCGCGCACCAGCGGCTTCCGCTCGATGCTGGTGGTGCCGTTGCTCATCGGCGACCATGCGATCGGCGCGCTCAGCGTCTTGCGGCACGACGTGCACGACTTCTCGGCGCACGAGGAGGAGCTGCTGGTGGCGCTGGCGGACCAGGCGGCGATCGCGCTCGAGCATGCCCGCCTGTATACGGAGCTGGAGGGTATGGTCGCCGATCGCACTCGCGAGCTCGCCACGCAGAAGCGGTTCGTCGAGGTGGTACTGGAGACGCTCCCGCTCGGGGTGTTCGTGCTCGACGCGGACCTCAACGTGGTCCGGGTCAACCGTGCCGGCGCCCGCGCGCTGTCATGCGGCGCGGACGCCGGCGTCCCGCTCGCACGGTTCCTGCCGGACGACCGGGTCGCGCTCGTACAGGAGCTCCTCCGCGAGGCGTTCCGCAGCCGGCACGTCGGCTCGATCGAGGAAGAGATGATCGTCGCCGGCGATGCGAAGATCTTCCGGCTCACGGCCGCGCCGGTCGAGTCGGCGAGCGATCGAGCCGCGCACGCGGTGCTCCTGGTGGAGGACGTCACGCGCGCAAAGGGGCTCGAGCGCCAGATGCTCCTCACGGAGCGGCTCACGACGGCCGGCCGGCTCGCCGCCGGCGTCGCACACGAGCTGAATAATCCGCTGGCGACGATCGCCGGGTGCGCCGAATCGCTTCAGGGACGACTGGGGCACGGCGACTCCGCCACGAGCGCGGCGGCCGATGACTTTCGCCACTACCTCGGCCTCATCGAGGAGGAGGCCTACCGCTGCAAGGAGATCACCGGGAGCCTGCTCCAGTTCGTGCGTGATCCCGGGAGCCGGCGCGACCCGACCGACCTGAACGGGGTCGTCCTGAAGGCTGTCGAGCTTCTGGCGCGACAGTCGCGGTTCGCCGCCAGCCGCGTGACGACCGAGCTCGATCCCGCGCTGCCACCGCTCGCCGCGAACGAGGGCCAGCTGCGCCAGGTGTGCCTCGGGCTCGCGTCCAACGCGCTCGAGGCGATGGACGGGCGGGGGACCCTGACGATTCGGTCCCGCCTGGTTCGCGGCGAGATCGAGATCGAGCTCGAGGACGAGGGGCCCGGCATTCCGGAGGAGAACCTCTCTCGTATCTTCGATCCCTTCTTCACCACCAAGCCACCCGGGCAGGGGACGGGGCTCGGGCTCGCGATCGCCCAGGGCATCGTGACCGACCACGGCGGCCGGATCGAGGTCCGCTCGGCGCCCGGCAAGGGCAGCGTGTTCCGCGTGGTGCTGCCGCTGTGACGCGCCCGCTCCGCGTGCTGGTGGCCGATGACGAGCGGAACCTCCGCGAGCTCATCATCCGCGAGCTGGGCCGTCGCGGGCACGACGTCGACGGGGCGGCCGACGGCGTCAGCGCGCTCGAGCGCATTCGCGAGACCGCGTACGACGTGGTCGTGCTCGACATGCGGATGCCGCAGAAGCAGGGCATCGATGTCCTGCGCGAGCTCGTATCGCTTCCGGAGGCGCCGCAGGTGATCGTGATGACCGGCTTCCAGGACGTCGCCACCGCGGTCGAGGCCATGAAGCTCGGAGCCTACGACTACCTGACCAAGCCGACGAAGATCGAGGAGCTCGACGTGGTGGTGCGGAAGGCGGCGGAGAAGGGGCAGCTCCTCCGCGACAACGTCGCCCTTCGCGCCCATGCCCCCGGCGCGGCGCCCTTCGGCGGCATCCTGACCCGGAGCGCTCGGATGCAGCAGGAGGTGCTGCACATCATCGAGCGGGTGGCCCCGACCGACTCGACGGTCCTGATCCTCGGCGAGAGCGGCACCGGCAAGGAGCTCGTGGCGCGCGCCATCCACGAGCGTTCCTCGCGGGCGCCGCGGGCGTTCGTGCCCATCCACTGCGGCGCCCTGCCGCACGAGGTCTTCGAGTCCGAGCTGTTCGGCCATGAGAAGGGCGCGTTCACCGGAGCGGTCGGTACGAAGCCCGGGCTCGTCGAGCTCGCCGACGGAGGGACCCTGCTGCTCGACGAGATCGGCGAGATGGAGCCGGACAGCCAGGTGAAGCTGCTGCGCGCCATCGAGACCGGGACGTTCTTCCGCGTCGGCGGCACCCGGCCGCGTCGCGTCGACGTGCGGCTCGTGGCCGCCACGAACCGCGATCTCGCCGAGGCCATGAAGGCCGGCCAGTTCCGCCAGGACCTCTACTACCGGATCAACACGATCGCCATCCAGATCCCGCCGCTGCGCGAGCGGCGGGACGACGTGGCGCTCCTCGCCAATCACTTCGTGGAGGCGAACGCCGCGTACGGCCTCAAGCGCCTCGGCGCCGCGGCGCTCACCGCGCTCGAGGCGTATGCCTGGCCGGGCAACGTCCGTGAGCTTCTCCACGCCGTCGAGCGTGCGGTCATCCTGAGCAAGGGCGACGAGATCCAGCCCGTGGACCTTCCCCCCGAAGTGCTGGGCTCGAGCACGTCCCCCACCGCGCCGTCGACCGGAAGCCTCGAGGCGATGGAGCGCCAGCACATCCTCGCGACCTTGCGCCAGGTCGGCGGCCACCGCGGCAAGGCGGCCGCGCTCCTCGCCATCGATCCCAAGACGCTCTATCGGAAGATCATCGGCTACGCCATTGCGGCCGAGGAGTTCCGTTGACGCGCCGGGGCCGCGTGGCCCCCTCGCCGCGACACTTGTCGAGTTGCGCCGGGTCGTGGCCTGTGTACACTGGAGAGCGTCCGCCGTTTGGGCGGACCTCGCCTCCGATGAAACAGGCCTTCCGCGTTCGCGGGGCGTGCAAGGGAGCGGAAGACAGTCCGAGGGGGTTCAGATGGCATCCAAACTGTACATCGGCGGTCTTGCATACTCCACGACCAGCGAAGGGCTACGGGAGTTCTTCACTCAGTGCGGCAACGTCCTGTCGGCGACCGTGATCACCGATCGCTTCTCGGGGCAATCGCGGGGATTCGGGTTCGTCGAGATGGCCACGGCGGAGGAGGCGCAGAACGCGATCTCCCAGTTGAGCGGGCGCGAGCTCGATGGCCGGAGGATCACGGTCGAGATCTCGAACCCGCAGGCGCCGCGCACGGGTGGCGGCGGCCGGCCCGGTGGCGGCGGGAGGCCCGGTGGCGGCGGGCGTGGTCCGGGTGGCGGTGGCGGGCGGGACAGCGGCTATGCCCACCGCCCCTCGAAGCCCGTCAAGTGGTAGCGAGCCAAGACGAACAGTCGCGGGGAGCGGCGCGGTCAGCGAAGGGGTCAGCCGGTATCGGCTGGCCCCTTCGTCGTCCTGGCGTCCGTGCCGATCAGACGGCGGGCGTCGCCGGCTCGGCGCCGTCGAAGATACGCTCGTACCGGCCGTATTCCCGCGCCGCGTCCATGAACCACTTCACGATCTCCGGCTCGGACCGCGGCGGAATCTCGCAGGACGTCGACAGAATGAAGGCCGAGTGCCGAGCCGCGGTGTCGATGCAGCGTCGCACGTCCGCGACCATCGCTTCCTTGGACGACCGCTCGAACTTCGTCGCGTCGACATTGCCGATCGCCACCGCCCGTCCCTTCGAAACCTCCACGAACCGCTTGAGCTGGTCCACGTGGAGCGTCGGGTCCGCCTGCTGGTCGAGGTCGAAGGACACGGTCGTGAAGCCGCAGCGGATCAGATCCTCGTAGATCGGATAGGTGGTTCCGCAGATGTGCGTCGTCACGCCGACCTTCTTGGCCTTGAAGTGGTCGACCAGCTCCTTGTGGTAGGGCGCGACGAGCTCCCGGTAGTTGTCTGGCGAGATCAGGCTGATCGAGGCGGTGGGCTCGGAGAACGAGAGCCCGATGCCCGTCTTGGCGATCGCGTCGCCCCAGAGCTTGCAGAAGTCGGTGGAGACCCGCATCAGATCGTGGATGAACTGCGGGTCCTCGAAGGTGTCGAGGAGCATGGTCTCGGGATTTCGCAACAGCATCGCGATCGTCCAGGGGCCCACCGCCACCGCGCCGATCGCCGCCGGCGGCTTGGCGCGGACCAGCGCCGCGCACTGCTCGAGGAACCCGGGCAGGCGCGCCGTCTTCTCCGGATCGGGCATGGGCAGCCGCGCGAGCTTCGTCTTGTCGTCGTGGAGCACGTGCTGGTCGATCGAGGGAACGACGTAGTCCGAGTACTTCACGCGGCACCCGAACGCCTCGGCCTCCTTGGCGAGATCGTTGTAGGCGAGGACCACGTCGGGCTGATAGCGCTCGTAGTAATTCATCATCGCCGTGATCGCCTTCGGCACGTTCGTGCAGTACTCCTCGATGGACAGGCCGTCGAGGGTCCCGGCGAACGAGGCGACGATCGGATAGACCGGGACGCGGTCGGTGAACGACCGGCGGTACGCGGCGACGACCCGGTCGCGATTGGTGAACTGCGCCCGGCCGTGCTCGACCTCCCAGAGGCGATTGGCCTCCATGTACTTCGGCGGCAGCTTGGCCTCGTACTCCATGAATTGCGTGATCGGGTAGCGGATGCCGCCGGCGTGCGTGCCCTTGAGCCCCTCGATCATCTCCTCCATCTGGCCCCAGGGGATCGTGAAGGCCATCTCGTGGTCCTGGGTCTGGCCGAAGATGCGGTCGCCGGAGCACGGCAGGATCACCTGGGGTTGGTCGGTCCGCATCGTCGTCACGATGATCTCCGAGCAATCGATGCGGCCGCCGAACGAGGAGGTGAGCTTGCCGCCGCGCTTCCACAGGGCCGCCTGCGTCAGGCGCATCACCTGGGCGGGGTTCGCGTAGATGCACACCAGGTGGGGCTCGAACGTCGTGCGGTCGAGCGGCGCGACGAGCAGCGTCGCGTATTCGCCGGGCGCGAACTTGTCGACGGCGGCCTCCGAGCGCTGACCCGCCGCCTTCGTCTCGGTGTACATGCCCTCGCAGAGGGTCCCCGAGTTGTGCAGGTGCGTGGGCTTCTCGAAGCCGAGCGCCGCGATGCCGAGCGAGCAGATGTGGTCCTCGCGCGTGAGAGCGATCATCCAGCCGTAGCGCCGCGCCATGTCGATGACCTGGCAGTTCATGCTGAGCTTCTTGAAGTCACGGGCCGGCCGCCGGGCCTTCTCCGGGATCTCCTCGCCCCCTCGCAGCATGCGGATCGCCACCGGGAACGTCTGGGGGCGGATGTAGAACTGGAGTTCCCGATCAGCCGTCTGGACGTCGATCATGAAGGCCTGCCTCCCACCCGAGCGTACTCCCTCGCGAAACCCTCTACAACAGAGGTAGAATACGCCCGCTCACGGGCGGAACTCACTGATGAACGGAGGACGTCACGATGCAGTCTCCCAGTGCGAGCTATAGCCTGACCGTCCGGCTCGAGATCACGAACCGCCCCGGCATGCTCGGGCAGGTCACCTCGGCCATCGGCAAGGCCGGCGGCGACATCGGCGCGATCGACCTGGTGCAGGTCGGCAAGTCGACCATCACCCGCGACCTCACGTTCAAGGCGCGCGACGAGCAGCACGGCCAGCAGATCGTGGAGAAGATCCGCGGCGTCCGTGGCGTGAAAGTCGTGAACGTCTCCGACCGAACCTTCCTCATGCATCTCGGGGGCAAGATCGAGGTGCGCGGCAAGATGTCCGTCAAGACGCGCGACGATCTTTCGATGGCCTACACGCCGGGGGTGGCGCGCGTGTGCATGGCGATCCATCACGATGCGCAGAAAGCGTACGCGCTGACGATCAAGCAGAACTGCGTGGCGGTGGTGACGGACGGCACCGCCGTGCTGGGACTCGGCGACATCGGTCCGGCCGCGGCGGCGCCGGTGATGGAAGGGAAGGCCCTCATCTTCAAGGAGTTCGCGGGCGTCGACGCGTTCCCGATATGCCTGGCGACCAAGGACGTCGACGAGATCGTGTCGATCGTCAAGGCGATCTCCCCGATCTTCGGCGGGATCAACCTCGAGGACATCTCGGCGCCGCGGTGCTTCGACATCGAGACGCGCCTGCAGCGAGACCTCGAGATCCCGGTGTTCCACGACGACCAGCACGGCACCGCCGTCGTCGTGCTGGCCGCGCTCCTCAACGCGCTGAAGATCGTGAAGAAACGCCTCGCCGATGCGCGCATCGTGTTCACCGGCGCGGGCGCATCCGGGATCGCGACGGCGAAGTTGCTGATGCGGGCGGGCGCCAAGCACATCATCGCCTGCGACCGCGCGGGGGCGCTCTACCGCGGGCGCGCGGACAACATGAATCCCATGAAGGAATGGTTCGCCAAGCATACCAACGAGAAGCGGCTCCAGGGCTCCGCCGCCGACGCCCTCAAGGGCGCCGACGTGTTCGTCGGGCTGTCGGGGCCCGGGGTGGTCTCGCTCAAGGACATCAAGGCCATGAACCGCGACCCGATCGTCTTCGCCATGGCCAACCCGATTCCGGAGATCCAGCCCGAGGAGGCCGGCCCGTACGTGCGGGTCATGGCCACCGGGCGCTCGGACTATCCCAACCAGATCAACAACTCGTGCTGCTTCCCCGGATTCTTCCGCGGGATGCTCGACGTGCGCGCCCACCGCGTGAACGACGAGATGAAGCTCGCGGCCGCCCAGGCCCTGGCGGCGATCGTGACCCGCGAGGAGCTCGGCGAGGAATACATCACACCCTCGATGTTCGACGGCCGGGTCGTCCCCGCCGTCGCCGCGGCCGTCTCGGAGGCGGCCATCCGGACCGGCGTCGCCCGGCGCAAGTCGCGCGGCGCGACCGGCGGAGGGGCAACGCGGTAGTACGCGTGCGGCGGGTACGGGCCTCGATCCACTCTCACACCACCACACGAGGGGAGCCATGGCTCAGCCGAAGGTGAAGGCGGACGTCCCGATCGAGGCGCTGCTCAAGGAGAAGCGCAAGTTCCCCCCGCCCAAGGAGTTCGTGAAGCGCGCGGTGATGAACCGGAAGTCGATCTACGCCGAGGCGCAGCGCAACTTCGTGAAGTTCTGGGAGCAGCGCGCCCGCGAGCTTCATTGGTTCAAGCCCTGGAAGAAGGCGCTCGAGTGGAAGCCGCCCTACGCCAAGTGGTTCATCGGCGGCAAGCTGAACGTGGCGTACAACTGCCTCGACCGCCACGTGGCCGGTCCCCGCAAGACGAAGGCGGCCCTGATCTGGGAAGGCGAGCCCGGCGACTCACGCGTCCTGACGTACTGGGACCTGTACCGCGAGGTGAACCAGTTCGCGGCGGCGCTGAAGCGGCACGGCGTCCGGAAGGGCGACCGGATCACGATCTACATGCCGATGGTCCCCGAGCTGCCGATCGCAATGCTGGCCTGCGCCCGGATCGGGGCGGCCCACAGCGTGATCTTCGGCGGCTTCTCACCCGAAGCGGTGCGCGAGCGGATCCATGACGCCGAGTCCTCGCTGGTGATCACCGCCGACGGCGGCTACCGGCGCGGGACGACGGTGGCGCTCAAGAAGAACACCGACGAGGCGCTGCGCGGCGCTCCCGGCGTGAAGACCGTCATTGTGCTCAAGCGCACCGGCCAGCCGGTGGAGATGCAGAGCGGCCGGGACATCTGGTGGGACGACTTCATCAAGGGCGCCCCGGCGCGCTGCCCCGCCGAGCCCATGGACTCCGAAGACCTTCTCTACCTCCTCTACACGTCCGGGTCGACGGGAAAGCCCAAGGGCATCATTCACACGACCGGCGGGTATCTTACCGGCGTGACGGTGACGCACCGGTGGATCTTCGACCTCCACGACGAGGACGTCTACTGGTGCACCGCCGACATCGGCTGGGTGACGGGCCACTCGTACATCGTCTACGGCCCACTGGCGAACGGCGCCACCACGGTGATGTACGAGGGAACGCCCGACTACCCGGACAAGGACCGGTTCTGGCGCATCGTCGAGAAGTACGGGGTCACCATCTGCTACACGGCCCCCACCGCGATCCGGACGTTCATGAAGTGGGGCGAGGAGTACCCGAACCGGTGCGACCTCTCGAGCCTGCGTTTGCTCGGCTCGGTCGGCGAGCCGATCAACCCGGAGGCGTGGGTCTGGTACTGGAAAGTCATCGGCGGCGGCCGGTGCCCCGTCGTGGACACGTGGTGGCAGACCGAAACGGGCCACATCCTCATCTCGCCGCTCCCCGCCATCACGGTCCTCAAGCCCGGATCGGCGACGCTGCCGTTCCCGGGCGTCGACGCCGAGGTGTTCGACGAGAAGGGGAATCCGGCGAAGTCCGGGTATCTCGTGCTCCGGAAACCCTGGCCCGGGATGCTGCGCGGGATCTGGGGCGACCCCGACCGCTTCGTGAAGCAGTACTGGTCGAAGTACGACAACATCTACTTCACCGGCGATGGAGCCAAGCGCGACGAGGACGGCTACTTCTGGCTCCTGGGTCGCGTGGATGACGTCATGAACGTCTCGGGCCACCGTGTGTCCACCATGGAGGTGGAATCGGCGCTCGTCGACCACAAGTCGGTCGCCGAGGCCGCGGTCATCGGCAAGAGCCACGACATCAAGGGCCAGGCGATCGCGGCGTTCGTCACGGTGAAGAGCGGCGTCGACGGCTCGCCCCAGCTCATGGACGAGCTCAAGGCCCACGTCGTGAAGAAGATCGGCTCCCTGGCGCGGCCCGATGACGTCATCTTCTCGGCGGAGCTCCCGAAGACGCGGAGCGGCAAGATCATGCGCCGGCTCCTGCGCGACATCGCCGAGGGCCGAGCGCTCGGCGACACCACGACGCTCGCCGACCCTGCGGTCGTCGCGTCGCTCAAGTCGAAGTATGAGGAACAGGAGTCATAGATCTCCGCTGTTCGCGAAACTGCTCGAAAAGCGGGCACTTTCGGTATGATAGCCGCGGCTGAGAGCGCGTCGAACCGACCGCACACAAAGGAGACCTATGCGGGCGTCTAAAGTTCCACTCAAGGAGCTCCGTCGCGTCGTCATCGCCGCGTCGGTGGGCAACATCATCGAGTGGTACGACTTCTACATCTTCGGGAGCCTGGCCTCGATCCTCGCCGTCAAGTTCTTCGAGAAGGGCCACCCGGTGGCCGCCTTCCTCAGCACGGTGGCGATCTTCTCGGTCGGCTTCCTGATCCGGCCCCTGGGGGCGTTCGTCTTCGGCTGGCTCGGTGACAAGGTCGGCCGGAAGTACACCTTCATCGTCACGCTGACCGGCATGGGCCTGGCGACGGCCCTCATCGGCTTCGTGCCGACCTACCAGTCGATCGGCCTCGCCGCGGCCTTCATTCTCTTCGCCCTGCGCCTGATCCAGGGTCTCTGCCTGGGCGGAGAGTACGGTGGCGCCATCACGTACGTCGCCGAGCACATCGAGGACGAGCATCGCGGGTACTACACCGGCTGGCTGCAGACGTCGCCCACACTCGGCATCGTCGTGTCGCTGGCGACGATCATCGGCATCCGGAGCTACCTGGGCTTCGACGCCTTCCAGGATTGGGGCTGGCGGCTGCCCTTCATCATCTCGCTCCTCCTGGTCGCGATCGCGATCTGGATCCGGCTCTCGCTCGGCGAGACGCCGATCTTCCAGGACATCAAGGCGCGTGGCCGCACCACCACCAACCCGTGGCGCGAGGCGTTTCTCAGCAAGAACTTCAAGTACGTGGCGATCGCCAGCGTGGTCGTGCTGGGGCAGGGCTGCGTCTGGTACAGCGGACAGTTCTGGGCGCTCTACTTCTTGCAGACGGTCAAGAAGCTCGACGTGCTGACCTCCAGCTCCATCGTCGGCATCGCGCTGCTGATCGCCACGCCGACGTTGATCTTCTGGGGCTGGCTCTCGGACAAGATCGGCCGCAAGCCGATCATCCTGGGCGGCATGGCCCTGGCGTCGCTCACGTACTATCCGCTTTACTCCGCCCTGGGCATCTACGCCGATCCCACGAACGTCAACTACGCGATGTCGATTCTCATCGTCGTGATCCTGGTCAACTACGTGGGCATGACCTACGGGCCGATCGGCGCGTTCCTGGCCGAGTTCTTTCCCAGCCGCATCCGCTACACCTCGGTGTCGGTGCCCTACCACATCGGTAACGGCTGGGGTGGCGGGCTGGTCCCGATCGTGACGACCTCGATGTACCTCTCCACCGGCAGCGTGGGGTATGCCCTGATCTATCCCATCGTGGTGCCGGCCGTCATGTTCCTGATCGCCGTCTTCGTGATGCCTGAGACGCGCAAGAACAGCATCTGGGAGGAAGGCGCGATCGAGGCGGCGCGCTCCCGCGCCTGAGCGCTGAGCGCGAGTCCAATTCCGACCCGCCTATACGTAGCCGCGCGCACCTGATTTCCGGTCCCGCCCGGGGAACGAAGGTCCTCCGGGCGGGACGACTTCCTGGCCCCGTGGGTGGGCAAAATGTTCCCGCGGTGCCGCCAAATTTGACAGGCCAAATGGGCATTTCGCCCTGCCAGGCCCAGCCTGGTACCCGGCAAGTCGCGGGGATTCCTGATGAATTGATCCCCGGCCTCCCTCGTCTGATCGCCGGCACAGCGGTTGCACCAGAGACAGGCCCAAGTACCGAGGGAGTGGCCAGGAGGCTCAGACAATGGAAACCATCCGCGAGCGGCTAGAGGAAGATCTCAGAACGGCAGTCCACCGGCTTCGCCAGCTCGGTGGTGGGGTGACTGTCGAAGAAGTCCCCGGAGCGATCGGCGACAACTCGCCGTTCGCCGACGAGGTCGACGAGATCCAGGCAAACGAGCGTCGGGAGATCGGCTTCGCGACTCGTGAGCTTCTGGTGGGCCGGGTCAACCGGCTGTCAGCGGCTCTCGACCGGCTCAACGACGGTCAATACGGGACGTGCGTGGAGTGCGAGGAGACCATCTCGCCCGCACGGCTCCGAGCGCTGCCGGAGGTCCAGACCTGTGTGCGGTGTCAGGATCGGATCGAGCGCCTCGGGCGCCAGTTCGAGCAGGACGAAGAGGAGCTCGAGGCGGTCGGCGACGACGACTAGCAGAAGTCAGGAGCGCTTTTCCCGCGGGGCCGGAAGAAGATTCCGGCCCCGTTTTTTGTGTAGGCTAAGGGCCGTGCGGACCCCGATCATCGACCTCGTGCGGCCGGCTCTGCACCGTGTCAGCCGCGCATACTTCGGCCTGGAGCTGGCGGGCACCGACAACATTCCCGCCAGCGGGCCCGTGATCATCACCCCCAACCATCAGACCTATGCCGATCCAGCGCTCGTGTCGATCCCGGTTCGCCGACGCGTCTACTACATGGCCTGGAGCCGGCTGTTCGAGATCCCGATGTTCAGCTGGATGATCCGCCGGCTGCGGGCATTTCCCGTCCGCATCGATTCGACCGATCCGTCGTCCACACGTGAGGCCGTCCGCCTGCTCCAGGCGGGCCACGTCGTCATGATCTTCCCCGAGGGTGAGCGGACCCACACCGGGAGAGTCGAGCGCTTCAAGCCCGGCGCCTTCCGCCTGGCGGCGTCGCTCCGGGTGCCGGTGCTGCCGGTGACCATCGCCGGCGGGCACGCGTCGTGGCCGCCCGGGCGGGTCTTTCCGCGCCCGGGACGGATCACGATCAGCTATCACCCCGTCCTCGAGCCCGACCCGGCCCTCGATCCCCGGCGAGCGGCCAGCGAGCTGGCCGACCGGGCCCGCGCCATCATCGTCGGTGCGCTGGGCGATCCCGCGACGGCGCCCGGCCGGTCGCCTCACGTGCGGCGCTCCTCGACGCCATAGCCCGACGCGACGAGGCGCTGCATCAGGGCGTCGATCTGCTCACGGCCGGCGGTCTCGAGCGTCAGCTCGACCTTGCTCTCGCCGATGGCGGCGCGGGAGAACGCACGGTCGTGCTCGATGCGGACGATGTTCGCGCGCGCCTCGGCGATGAGGGCCGTGAGCCGCGCGAGCGCGCCCGGCTGGTCGCGCAGGATCACGCCGAGGCGCACGAGGCGGCCGTCCTTCACGCGGCCGCGCTCGATGATCCGCGAGATCATCGTGACGTCGATGTTTCCCCCGGAAAGGACGAGCACGACGTTGCGGCCGCCGAGTCCGAGCTTGCGGTTCAGGAGCGCGGCGAGCGGGGCCGCGCCGGCGCCCTCGACGACAGTCTTCTCGATCTCCAGCAACAAGAGAATGGCGTTGGCCAGCTCCTCTTCCGTCGCCGTCACCACCTCGTCGACCCAGCGCGAGGCCAGCGCGTGCGTGAGCTCGCCGACCTGACGGACCGCGATGCCGTCGGCGATCGTCGACGCCGCCGGCAGCGTGACGCGTGTCCGGGTCTGCAGGGCCCGTTGCATCGACGGCAGCGCCTCGGCCTGGACGCCGATCACGCGTACCTGCGGCCGGACGGACTTGATCGCGAGCGCCACGCCCGCGATCAGCCCACCGCCGCCGATCGGAACCAGGACCGCGTCCATGTCGGGGCGCTGCGCGAGGAGCTCGAGGCCGAGCGTGCCTTGACCGGCGATGACACGCTCGTCGTCGAAGGGGTGCACGAACGTGAGCCCGCGCTCGGTCGCGATGTCGCAGGCCCGAGCGTATGCGTCGTCGTAGTTGGCGCCCGCGAGGATGACCTCGGCGCCGTACCGCCGGGAGGACGTCACCTTGATGAGTGGCGCCCACTCCGGCATCACGATGACGGCGCCGATCCCGAGCCGCGCCGCGTGGAAGGCGACGGCCAGGCCGTGGTTGCCGGCGCTGGCGGCCGCGACGCCCCTCGCCCGCTCGGCGGGGCCGAGCTGCAGGAGAAGGTTGGCGGCGCCGCGCTCCTTGAACGACCCGGTCATCTGGAGGTTCTCGAGCTTCACGAAGCAGCGCACGCCGCTCATCTCGGAGAGCGTCTGTGAGTACGGGCAGGGCGTCTCGTAGAGGGCGCCCTTGAGCCGCTGCCGCGCCGCCTCGATCTCGGCCGTCCCGAGCATGCCCCTCAGAACGGTGTCCGCGGCTCGCGGAGCGCGGGGGACATGACGGCGATGGGCATCAGCGGTGTCGAACAGGCGTACCCCGCGCGGCCCCGCCAGTCGAGCAGGATGAGCCCACCGTGGCCCCGCCCCTCCTCGACGAGGAGATCGACGGCGACCTTGGCGGCGTACTCTGGATCGTCGGCGTCCTTCAGGTAGCACAGCGCTCGGTGCCCGAGGACGACACGGATGATGGCCTCACCGTCGCCGGTGCACGACACACCGCCGATCGAGCTTTCGGCGTAGGTGCCGCACCCGATCAGGGCGCTGTCGCCGACACGTCCCGGGAGCTTGCCGGCAGTGCCCCCGGTCGACGTCGCGACCGCGATGGTGCCGCTCCGGTCGAGGGCGACGGCGCCCACCGTGCCGCCGAGCATGGCACGCGGCGGGACGGGCTCGGCGTGACGTCGCCGCTGGCGATCCGTGACGAGCGATGCGGCGTCGCACTCGGGAATTCCCACCGAGCGGGCGAACGCGAGCGCGCCGTCGCCCACGAGCATGACGTGGCGACCCGCCTCGAGGACACGGCGAGCGAGCGTGATCGGATGCGCGATGCGAGGGACGGCCGCGACCGCGCCGCACTGGAGGCGGTCGCCTTCCATGATGGAGGCGTCCATTTCGACCGTGCCGTCGCTGGTGAGGACCGAGCCGTGACCCGCGTTGAAGCGGGGATGGTCCTCGAGCACGCTCACCGCGCTCTCCACCGCGTCGAGCGCCGCGCCGCCCGTCGAGAGGACTCGCCAGCCGGCCAGGGCGGCAGCGCGCATGCCCTGGCGAAGCTCATCACGTCCCTCGGATGGATCCGCGGCGGCGCCGCCGTGAACGATGATCGTGGGCACGCGTGTCGTTGGGGCGCGCTCGGCGGGTGGCGGCATGGCCTCCACCGTGTCACAATCCCGCCGGATTGCAAGACCCTCGATCACTCTCGCGCCTGAACGCGGCCATCGTGAGCTGCCGCCGATGTCCCCGCCTCGTCGCGCATCGCGAGTCGGTCGCGGCGGCGCCACCGCCACGCTATCGTGGCCAGCGCTACTGGGCGCGGCCGCTGCCGGGCTTCGGCGACCCACGCCCGCGGCTTTTGCTGGTGGGCCTGGCCCCGGCGGCTCACGGCGGCAACCGCACGGGGCGGATGTTCACCGGGGACCGGAGCGGCGACTGGCTCTTCGACGCGCTCCACCACGCGGGGTTCGCCAACCAGCCGAGATCGGAGCGTCGCCGGGACGGTCTCCGACTCCGTGATGCATACATCACGGCCGCGATCCGCTGCGCGCCGCCGGCGAACAAGCCGACGCCGGCGGAGATCGCCTGTTGCGAGCCCTACCTGCTCGCCGAGCTCAGGCTGCTCACCCGCGTGCGCGTCGTTGTCGGGCTCGGGCGCATCGGGTGGCAGGCGTATCTGAGGGCCCGGCGCGCGCTCGGGTCGCCCCCGCAGCGGCCGGCGCCGCTGTTCGGGCATGGCGCGCTGGCCAGATTCGACGACGGGGTGACGCTGATCGCTTCGTACCACCCGAGCCAGCAGAACACGTTCACGGGGAAGCTGACTCGGCCGATGCTGCGCGCGATCTTCGTGACCGCGCGACGCCTGCTAGGGGACGACGGGGGCGAGAGAGACGCCCGTGCGCCTAGTCAACCAGATCGGTCGGCAGGCGCGGACGCTCGGCGACGGTGAGCGTGAGCTCGCGCCGCTGACCCTCGCGCATGATCGTGAGCCGCACGCGCTGGCCGGGCCGTAGCGTCTTCACCTTCGCGAGATAGTCCTGATGCGTCCGGAGGGACGTGCCCTCGATCGCCGTCAGGATGTCGCCTCCGACGAGGTACTCCTCGCCCTGCACGATCACCGACACGTTGCCGCCGCGGACGCCGGCGCGCTCCGCGGGGCTGCCGTCGTACACGATCTCGACGAGGTAGCCGGGGGAGAGCGGCAGCCGGAAGAGCGACGACACGTGGCTGTCGATCTCGCGGCCGTGGAGCCCGAGCCACGGGCGCGTGACCCGGCCCGTCTCGCGCAGGTCGCGAAGGACTGCCTTGGCGGCGTTGATCGGCAGGGCGAAGCCGATCGAGTTCGCCTCCTCCGAGATGAAGGTGTTGATGCCCACGACGGCGCCGCATCGGTCGACCAGCGGGCCGCCCGAGTTGCCCGGGTTGATCGGGGCATCGGTCTGGATCATCGGCTGTTCGGCCAGGCCCGGCAGGATGCGGTTGAGGCCGCTCACGATCCCGCGGGTCATCGTTTGCTCCAGACCCATCGGGTTGCCGATCGCGACGACCTCGTCGCCCACGTGCAGCGCCGACGAATCCCCCAGGCGCGCGGCGGGGAGCGGCGACGTGGCCTCGAGCCGCAGCAGCGCGAGGTCGGTGACCGTGTCCACTCCCAGCACGCGGGCCGGCGTCTTCGTCCCCGAGTCGAGCGTGACCGAGAGGGACGCCGCGCCGTCCACGACGTGGGCGTTGGTCAGCACCTGGCCGTCGCGCTCGATGACGACGCCGGACCCGACCACGGTCTCGAACCGACGCTGGGGCTTCGCCTTGTTGATCTTGGTCGCCTGGATCGACACGACGGCCGGCGACACACGCTCGAAGAGCGTCGCGAGCGACTCGGTACAGGGCTGCGCGAAGGCCAGCGGCGGGATCGCGATCACGAGGAGAACGACGAGCACGCGCATCAAACTGGATGATACAACGGCCGAGTGCGAGGCGGGCGGTATAATCGACCGGTGCGCACCGTCCTTCCCATCCTCCTCCTGGCCGTCGTGCTCTTGATGCCGCGCGAGGTGCCCGCCGCCGAGCGCGTCGTCGCCGCCACGCTCGACAACGGGCTCCGGGTCCTCCTGCTCGAGGATCACCGCAGCCCGATCGTGTCCGTCCAGGTGTGGTACCGGGTCGGCTCGCGCGATGAGCAGCGGGGCGCGACCGGGATCGCCCATTTCCTCGAGCACATGATGTTCAAGGGCACGCCGACTCGCGGCCCGAAGCAGTTCGCGCGGCTCGTCGAGGAGAACGGCGGCCAGGACAACGCGTTCACCTCGCAAGACGTGACCTCGTACTTCGTCGACATCGCGGCCGACAAGCTCGACCTCGTGATCGAGCTCGAGGCGGACCGGATGCAGAACCTGCTGCTCGACCCCAAGGAGATCGCCTCGGAGCGTGAGGTCGTCATCGAGGAGCGGCGGACCCGCACGGAGGACGACCCGGGCGGGTTTCTCGGCGAGGAGGTCAACTCCATCGCCTTCAAGGCGCACCCCTATGGCTACCCGATCATCGGCTGGATGGAGGACATCAAGCGGATCACGCCGGCGGAGATCCGCGCCTTCTACAAGACGTACTACGTCCCGAACAACGCGCTGGTCGTGGCGGTCGGGGCGTTCGAGGCGCCCGCCGTGCTCGGGAAGATCCGCCGGAGCTTCGGACGCATCCCGCGCGGCAAGACGCCACCGCCGGTGCTCGCCGTCGAGCCGCCTCAGAACGGCGAGCGACGCGTGACGGTCAGGAAGGAGGCCGAGCTCCCCATCGTCTATCTCGGCTGGCACGTGCCGAACCAGCGCTCGAACGACGCTCCGGCCCTCGAGGTCCTGTCGACGATTCTCTCGGGCGGCCGCGCGTCGCGGCTCTATCGTGACCTCGTCTACCAGCGCCAGCTCGCGCTCGAGGCGGGTGGCGACTACTCGTACTTCTCGATCGACCCGAACCTCTTCTGGTTCTGGGCGACGCCGATGCCGGGCCAGACGTCGGAGACGCTCGAGACGGAGCTTTCCAAGCACATGGAGCGGCTCAAGACCGAGCCCGTCACCGACGAGGAGCTGGCACGCGCCAAGAACCAGATCGAGTCCGCATTCGTCTTCCAGGACGACTCGGTTCACCGTCGCGCTGCGCTCCTCGCCCGCTTCGAGCTCATCGGGGGCTACGAGCTCAAGGACTCCTTCATCACGAAGATCCGCGCGGTCACCGCCGCCGATCTCACGCGGGTGGCGGGCGCCTGGTTCGCGCCGGACCGCAAAAGTGTCGGCGTCCTGTTACCGAAGGCGCGATGACCGCCCGAGCTGATCGGTGTCGAGGTGCCGCGAGAGCCGTCGTCGGCCTCGTGGGCGTGCTCGTGTCCGGCCCCGCCTTCGGGGCGCCCCTCGCCCACCGGGAGGTCCTGCCGAACGGCATCGTCCTGCTCGTGGCCGAGCGGCCCGCCGTGCCGATCGTCGCGGTGCGCGTCCTGACGCGGGCGGGTGCGGCCTTCGATCCCGACGATCGCGCCGGGCTCGCAAACCTGACGGGCGCCCTGCTCACCCGCGGGACTGCGAAGCGCACGGGGCCGGAGGTCGATTCAGCCATCGAATTCGTGGGCGGCAGCCTCGAGGCGACGGCCGGCCGCGACAGCCTCACCGTCGCGCTGTCCGTGCAGAAGAAGGATTTGACGCTCGGACTCGATCTCGTGTCGGAGGTCATCCTGTCGCCGACCTTTCCTCCGGCGGAAGTCACGCGCAAGGTGTCCGAGATCCAGGCCGCCATCAAGCGCTCCGAGGAGGACCCCGGCACCGTGGCGAGCCGGGCGCTGTCACGGCTGGTCTACCCGGGCCATCCGTACGGCGTGCCAGTCGAGGGAACCCGCGAATCGGTGGCCCGGCTCACGCGCGATGACGTGGTGACATTCTATGCGCGGCACGCGCGACCCGACACGACCGTCGTGGCGGTTGTCGGGGCCGTCACGGTGGACGAGGCCCGCCGCGAGATCACGGCGCGGTTCGGCTCGTGGGCGCGTCCCGCCGGCGCGGCCCCGTCGATCACGCCGGCGACCGCCCCGCCGTCGCCGCGTGAGGAGACCGTCAAGCGCGAGCTGACCCAGTCGACGATCATGCTCGGCCGCCGCGCCATCCGGCAGACGGAGCCGGAGTATTTTCCGCTGTCCGTCGCGTCCTACGTGCTCGGCGGCGGGTCGGTGTCGCGTCTCTACGCGCGGGTGCGGGAGGAAGCGGGGCTCGCGTACGCCATCTACAGCTGGGTGTCGCCGGCGCGCTACGGCGCGGCGTTCGCCGTGAGCGCCCAGACCCGGACCGCGGAGGTGCCGAAGGTGGTGGTCATGATCCGCGAGGAGCTCGCGCGTATGACCCGCGAGCCGGTCGCCGAGCGCGAGCTGGCCCTCGCCAAGCAGTACCTGATCGGGAGCTTCCCGTTCCGGCTGGAGACGTCGGGCAAGGTGGCCGACTTCCTCGTCGCGGTCGAGGACCAGGGCCTGGGGCTCGACTACGCCGATCGGTACAAAGAACAGATCGGGCGCGTCACCGCGCGCGACGTCCAGCGCGTCGCGGCCCAATTCTTTCCCCCGGAATCCTTCAGTCTGGTCATCGTCGGCGACACCAAGTGAGGTCCCTCGCGCCCGCGTGGGTCCTCGTCCTGCTGCTGGCGAGCCCGCCTGTCGTCCTCGCCGCGTCGTTCACGCTGGGCCCCGGCGAGCGGAGCGACGCGATGCGGGTGGGCGCCCGCTCGATCACCCGCGAGTCGTTCGATGCCGAATGGCGCGTGACCAGTCCGTCGGGCGACAGCCTCACGGTGATCACGCCGTTCCATCGGCTCGTCCTGGCGGCCCGGCACGCCGCCTTCAAGAACGAATCGCTGAAAGAAGATGAGCCGGAGAAGCTTCTCCGAAGTCAGCAGGACCGGCTGGTGATCTGGGCGCAGCTCCGCGGTCCTCGGGAGGACTTCGCGCGCTTCTACGCGCCGCGAATCCGCGTGGGCGAGCGGGAGATCGAACCGGCCTTCGTCCAGAACGAGCGCACCGCCGTGCGCACGGAGGGCGGGGGGTACCTCGCACGCTGCGTCTACCGGTTTCCGACCAAGGAATTGACGGCGAAGGAGCGCCTGCTCCTGGTCATCCGCGACGCGGACGGCCGCGACGTCAGCCGCTTCGCGATCGACCTCGGGGCGATGCGATGAGCGTATCGAGCGCCCGGACGCCGGCGCCGCGCGGCGGCGCATCGAAGGGGTAGCGGCCGGGAGAAGGCATGGGCGCGCACGGCTGGGCGGGTCTGGGCATCATCGGCGTCGCGGAGGCGCTCCTCGTTGCCGGCGACCCGACGATCGCCGGCTGGCTCACGCCGATCGTCTGGACCGGCTACGTCCTCTTCGTGGACGCGCTGGCGGCCCGCGTCACCGGCCGCTCGTACCTCACGACCGACCGTGTCGAAGGCGTCCTCGTCGCGGTCGCATCTCTCGGCTGCTGGTGGCTCTTCGAGCTCTACAACGCGCCGCGGTTCTGGCGCGGCGGAGCCGACGCGGCCGGCCTCTGGTGGCGCTATCACGGCCTCGAGCCGAATCTCTTCCTGCGCCGCGTCGGCTACGACTGGGCCTTCGCGACGATCTTCCCCGCGCTGTTTCTCACCGCGGCCGTTCTGCGCGCCACCGTGTTCGGCCGTGCACGCGTCGGTCCCTGGCGCCCGTCGTCGCGTACGCTCCGTCAGGCGGTCGTCACGGGGGCGGTGAGCGTCGTCCTGCCGCTCGCCGTCGTGTCACCGTGGCTCGTTCCCCTGGTCTGGATCGGCTGGGCGCTCCTGCTCGAGCCCCTGAACTACCGTAGCGGCCGGCCGTCGTGGCTCGCCGACGTCGCCAACGGAGACGCGTCGCGCCTGCTGGCGCTGGTGGTCAGCGGCGCGATTTGTGGCGCGCTCTGGGAGTTCTGGAACTATTGGGCGGCCGCGCGGTGGACGTACGCCGTCCCGTACCTCGGGAGCATCAAGGTCTTCGAGATGCCGGTGCTGGGCTACCTTGGCTTCCCGCCGTTCGCTCTCGAATCCTACGCCATGTACCAGTGGCTTCGCGGGCGTCTCGGCCGCGATGCGGGAGCGATGCTATAATCCGCCGGCATCGAGCCGAAACCCCACGGAGGTGACCCTGATGAAAGCGATCCGCGTCAACACGCCCGGCGGTCCTGACGTCCTGCGCTACGAGGATGTGCCCGAGCCCGCGCCGAAGGCCGGTGAGGCGGTGGTGAAGGTCGACGCCGCCGGCATCAATTATGTCGACGTCTATCAGCGCTCCGGCCAGTACAAGCTTGCCCTGCCGCTGACGCTGGGTCTGGAGGCCGGTGGCACTGTCACGGCGATCGGCCCGAACGTGACCGAGGTGAACGTCGGCGACAAGGTCGCGTACACCGGCGTGCCGGGCGCGTACGCGCAGTATGCCGCCGTGCCGGCGGCGCGCCTGGTGGCGTTGCCGACCGGGCTGAGCACCCGTCAGGGCGCGGCGGCGATGCTGCAGGGGTTGACGGCGCACTATCTCGCCTGCTCGACCTATCCGCTCAAGAGCGGAGACCGCTGCCTCGTGCACGCGGCGGCCGGCGGCGTCGGCTTGCTCCTCTGCCAGATCGCCAAGATGCGGGGGGCTCGCGTGATCGGGACGGTCTCCACCGAGGACAAGGCGAAGCTCGCGCGCGAGGCCGGCGCCTCCGACGTCATTCTCTACACGAAGCAGGACTTCGAGGCCGAGGTGAAGCGGCTCACCGACGGCAAGGGTGTGCAGGTCGTCTACGACTCGGTCGGCCAGACGACGTTCGACAAGGGGTTCAACTGCCTGGCGCCGCGCGGGATGATGGCGCTCTACGGTCAGTCGAGCGGCCCCATCGGCCCCTTCGACCCGCAGACGCTCAACGCCAAGGGTTCGCTCTTTCTGACGCGCCCGAGCCTCAACCACCACATCATCACGCGCGCCGAGCTCCTCCAGCGATCGGGCGAGCTGCTCGGCTGGATCCGGGACGGCAAGCTCAAGCTGCGCACGGAGTTCGAGTTCCCGCTGAAGGACGCGTCGGACGCGCACCGGGCGCTCGAGGGACGGAAGACGACCGGGAAGGTGCTCCTCATTCCGTGAACATCGCGCAGCACCTGCAAAATCCTGAAAAAGGACCTCAGACAGCGGGTCGCGCTAGAATGACGCCAGAGGTGACCATGCGACCAAGAGTTCTTCTGCTCATACTAGGACTTTCCCTCGCATCGCTCCTGCTGCTCGACAACGCCACGGTGTGGGCGCGCGCCGGGAGCGGCGGAAGCCGGGGCTCCCGCTCATACTCGTCGCCGTCCTCGCCGTCCAGTTCGTCCAGCCCCTCGCGGGTGACGACCCCACCACCTTCCTCGGCCCAGCAGCCCACGCAGCGGCCGGGCATGTTCGGTGGCCTGATGGGAGGCATCGCCGGCTTTGCCCTGGGCGGGCTCCTGGGTTCCATGCTGTTCGGAGGCATGGGCGGCGGCTTCGGCGGTGGTCTCGGACTCCTCGAGCTCGTGTTGATCGGTGGGGCGGTCTTCTTCCTGTTCCGGATGCTCCGTGGCCGCCAGGCGGCCCGACCCGAGCCGGCGTACGCCGGGGCCGGTGGCGCCAGCTCGTACAGCTCAGGCGGACAGAGCTGGTCGACGCCAGGAGGCGGCACGACCGTGGAGGCGCCGCCGAGCGTGTCCGATCTCGATCGCGGGGTCGAGCATATCCGTAGTATGGACGCGAGCTTCGATCCCGACGGTTTCGTGGAATTCGCGAAAGCGGCGTTCACCGACGTCCAGGTCGGCATCGTCAAGCGGGATCTGAGCGCAGTGCAGGACCGGCTCACGCCGCAGGAGTACGCCCGTCTGCAGGCGCAGTGCGATCAGCTCCGGAGCGCGCGACGGACGAACCGGATCGAGCGGCTCCGGATCAACCGGGCGCAAGTGAGCGAGGCCTGGCAGGAGAGCGGCCAGGACTGGGTGACGGTGTACTTCGCCGTCTCGCTCGTCGACTACACGGTCGACGACGCGACCGGCGCGGTGGTGGAGGGATCGGCGACGCCTGTGGACATCGAGGAGTATTGGACCTTCACGCGTCCGGTCGGCCCGAAGCCCTGGCGGCTGTCGGCGATCCAGAACACGTAATCCCTCCGGAGGTGCGCGTTGAAGCGCGCCTTGAAGTGGCTCGTCGGGCTCGGCGCGGTCGTCGTCCTGCTGCTGGTCGTGGCGGCGATCGCGCTCCCCCGGCTGGTCGACACTCCGCGCGTCCAGGCGATGATCGCCGGCAGCGCCTCGCAGGCGATCGGGCGGCCGGTTAAGTTCGAGTCGCTGTCCGTCGCGCTGTTCCCGCTGCCGGCCGTCGAGCTGCACAAGCTGGAGGTCGCCGAGGACCCACAGTTCGGCACCACGCCGTTCATCACGCTCGAGACCGGCCGGCTTCACCTCAAGCTCCGCCCGCTTCTCGGTGGCCGCGTCGAGTTCGGTGACATCACGCTCGAGCGGCCGCGCATCGCGCTCATCCAGAGCGCGGACGGTCGTCTAAACGTCGCGAGCCTCGCGCCTCCCTCCGAGTCCCGGAACGCGTCGCGGCCGGGACGAGGCAGCGGCGGCGGCACGGGCGGCGTGGCGGCCGCCGTCGTATCGCGACTGAAGATCGACCGGGGGATCATCACGTACGTCGTCCGCGGGAAGGGGGAGGCGCCGACTCCATACCGGGTCGAAGACCTGGACCTCGCGCTGACCGGCCAGGGGATGCAGCTCAACTTCAAGGGCGCGCTCCGCGTGAATCCGGGCGATCTGGCCGTCAAGCTCGCGGACGGGGTGGCGGCGTTCAACGGCGCCAAGGCGGTGCTCGATGCGCCGGTCCGCGCGCGGGTGAGCATCGAGGGGAAGAATGTCGAGCAGCTCGTCACCGCCGCCGCCGGCCCGACCCCGGCGATCGCCGGGCCCATCAAGGGCGACCTCGCCCTCGGCGGGACACTAGGGACGCCCCGGGTCTCGGGGAACGTGGAGCTGGCAAACCCGAGGGTGACCCGGACAAACGCCGCGTGTCCAGAGCCCACGCGACGCACGCTCTCGCTCGGCCCGCTGAAGCTGGCGGGCGCGTCGTGGGACGGCGGCCGGTTTCAGAGCCGCCCCACCACGACCTCCATTGGCAGTGGAACGATCAGCACCAATCTGACCGCGACGCTCGACCGCGGCCTGCACGTCCAGCTCGGCGACCTGGCCATCAGGGCGCTGCCGGTCGAGAAAGTCCTGGTCGACTTTGTCTGCCAAGGCTACGCGGTGGCCGGACCGCTCGACCTCACCGGGGCGCTCTCCGCGAGCGCGACCGACCCGTTGAACACGCTCGGAGGCTCGGGAGAGCTCCGGCTCGGACCCGGAAAGGTGGTCGGGCCTCAGGCGCTCGCGCTCATCGGCACGCTCACGCAGCTCGCCGGCGCCGTATCGTCGGTGCTCGCGGCCGATGTGCCGACGGCGCTCACGTCGTCGCCCACCGACTTCGACTCCATCACCGGCACTTACCACATCACGAACGGGGTCGTCACCACACGCGATCTCCTCTACTCGAGCCCGGGCATCAAGGTCGGCGTGGCCGGCGACTATGGTCTCGCGACCGGGCGCATGAACCTCGACGTGCGCGTGCACCACGGGCGCGGTGAGTTGCGGGCAAAGGTCAGCGGAAACGCCGCGTCGCCGTCGATCAGGGTGGATCCGTCCTCGGTCAGCGGCGAGGTCAGCCGGGAGAAGATCGAGGGCGGGATCCAGGATCTCCTCAAGCGCTTCGGTCGCTAGTCCCGCGTTTCAGCGAGTCGCGGTGAAACGCCCACCGCCGAGCTTTCCGTCCTCCACTAGCCGCACGAAGAAGGTGTGGAGCTGGTCGTATTCCAGGTATCGCTGTTCCCCGAACCGGGCGACACCGTCCGTGCCGAGGGCGCGGTTCAGCTCGAGCCGCGTTCTCACGATCGGTCGCCACTCCGCTGACAGGTCCTCCGCCTCGATCGCCGCGAAGCCGGCCCGACCGAGCAGGGCGCAATAGCTGTCAAGTGTCTGGAGGGTCGTGGCGGCCATCCACTCCCGGAGCCGCTCGCGCTCACGGCCGCCGAGGCTCGGGTAGGCGATCCAGTCGCTGAAGGCGATCCGTCCACCGGGAGCCAGGACGCGGTGGCATTCGGACAGAACCACCGGCTTGTCGGCAATGTGCAACAGCGCCTCCTGGCTGAGACAGGCGTCGAAGGTGCCTCGGGCGAAGGGGAGGGCGGTCGCGTCCCCGCGGACGACCGCCACCCCTGTCGCGTGGACCAGCCGGTTGAGCCGCGCCGCCCCGCCCGCACGGCCTGCGTGGAGCTCGAGCGCCACGACGGTCGAGCCTCGGCGGCTCGCGAGGAACCGGGCGGGCCCGCCGAGGCCCGCGCAGACGTCCAGAACGCGGCTCGTGGCGCCCACCCCGGCCCGACGCGCCAGGATGTCCACGGCGGCGAGGCCCCCGTAGTGGTCCTGGTCGAACTCGAAGAGGTCGTCGGCCGTCAGCGGCCCCGGGGGGCCGAGCCCGGGCCGAGCGAGGGCCGCCAGCACCCGGGCCTCGCTGATGGGATGGTGGTCGTAGAACTCCCTCACGCGCGCGGGGGTGCCTTGAAGCATTCGCGAACGTATGGTAAAAGCAAACCGGTTTCACCACACCTTCGACGAGGGCAGCCCATGGATAGCGCAAGCCGAGGCGGTCTCGAGGACATCGTCGTATCGACGTCGGACATCTGTTTCATCGACGGGCGTGAAGGCCGGCTCGTCTACCGTGGGTACGACGTCAACGACCTCGTCGAGCACTCGTCCTTCGAGGAAGTCATCTTCCTGCTCTGGCACGGCGGCCTCCCGAGCAAGAAGGAGCTCGTCGCGCACACGAAGGCCCTGAGCTCCATCGCGAACCGGCGGCTGCCGCCGGGCCTCGTCTCCCTCTTGAAGGCGCTGCCGAAGAAGACGACCCCGATGGAGGTCCTGCGCACCGGGGTGTCGGCGCTTTCGGCCTACGATCCCGACGCCGCCGACAACTCCAAGGACGCCACCGCCCGCAAGGCCCTTCGGCTGACCGCCCAGATGCCGACGCTCGTGGCCGCATGGGAGCGAATCCGCCGCGGCAAGGCGCCGGTGGCGCCGAACCCGAAGCTCAGTCTCGCCGCGAACTTTCTCTACATGATGAGCGGCACCAAGCCGACCCCGCTCGCGGTGAAGACGTTCGACGTGGCGCTCATCCTGCACGCCGACCACGAGTTCAACGCCTCGACCTTCGCCGCCCGCGTGACGGCGGCGACCATGTCCGATCTGCACTCGTCGATCGTCTCGGCGATCGGCGCGCTCAAGGGGCCGCTCCACGGCGGCGCCAACGAGCAGGTGATGCTGATGGTCCAGAAGATCAAGTCGCCGGCGAACGCCGACGCGTGGATCCGGAAGACGCTCGCCGACCACGGGCGTGTAATGGGTTTCGGCCACCGAGTCTACCGCGTGGAAGACCCGCGCGCGAAGCATCTGCGCCGGCTCGCGGAGGAGCTCGGCAAGCAGGCCGGCGACACCAGCGCCGTCCAGATCCTGGACACGGTCGTCCGCGTCGTCGGCGAGCAGAAGCGCATCTTCCCGAACGTCGATCTCTACTCCGGGGCCGCGTACGCCTCGATGGGGATCCCGACCGACCAGTTCACGCCGATTTTCGCGATGAGCCGGGTCGTCGGATGGGCGGCCCACGTCATGGAGCAGCACGCGAACAACCGGCTGATCCGGCCGCGCGCGGAGTATACCGGCCCGACGCACGCCACGTACGTCCCGATCGACCGACGCTAGGGAGGCGGTGCGCGCCTCGTCGCGCGTGAGCCTCGTGATGTGCGTCCACAACGGGCTCGAGGACACTCGAGCCTGCCTCCAGAGCCTCGGGATCACGACCGAGCCGTTCCGGCTGATCGTCATGGACAACGGCTCGACCGACGGCACGCCGGAGTTCTTCGAGCGCTTCCCGCACCCGTACCCGCTGACCTTCGCGCGGAGCCCGGCCAACGACGGCGTGATCGCGTCACTCAACCGCGCCTGGCGACTCGCCGACACCGAGTTCCTCTGCTTCCTCCACAACGACACGGAGATGCTGGAAGGGGCGTGGCTGTCGCAGCTCCTCGGGGCCCTCGCCGAGCCGGACGTCGGGCTCGCCGGCCTCTACGGCGCCAAGCGGTTGCGGGCCGACGGACGGGCGGTCGGCCGCACGATCGTCCACAGCCTGCTTCCGCGGCCGACTGTCAGGGCCCCCTGGGAGGATGTGGCCTTCGTCGACTCGGTCTGCATGTGTCTCTCGCGCCGCCTCCTGGACTCGGTCGGCGGCTTCGACGAGGGCTACGGCTTCTACCACGGCCACGACCGGGACCTCTCGCTCGCCGTCCTGGAGGCCGACCGGCGGTGCCTCGTCGTTCACGCCCCGTTCCACCACCATGGCGGTCGGACGCGGACCCGCGACTTCGCGCGGGACCCGTCGCGGGCGGACGCCGACCTCGCGCTGCGCGATGCGGCGCTCGCGCGCTTCGCCGAGAAATACCGCCGGCGGCTCCCGTGCGACGTCCGCGGCCCGCGCGAGCGGATGCGCGACTGGCTCAAGGAGCGCTTCGCGTGAGCCCGCTCCGGATCGGTATCGTCGGGGCCCGGTTCGCCGCCGACCTGCACGCGACGAACTATCGACCGCTCCGTCCCGCCCGGGCCGAGCTGGCCGCGGTGTGCTCCCGGACGCCGGACGAGGCCGAGCGCTTCGCCAGGCGCCACGCGATCCCGCGTGTCTTCACGGACTACCACGCGCTGGTGGCGTCGCCCGACGTGGACGTAGTCGACATCTGCGCGACGACCGACATCCATCACGAGATCGCGGTGGCGGCGGCTGGGGCCGGCAAGCACGTCATCGTCGAGAAGCCGCTGACCGGCGCCTTCTGCGACGCGACCGAGCCCCGGGAGGCGATGCTGGCGATGGCGCTGGCGAACGCCGACGCGGTGCTCGAGGCCGTCGCGAAGGCGGGCGTGACGCTCTGCTATGGGGAGGACTTCGTCTACGCTCCGCCCCTGGCGAAGCTCCGGCGCCTGCTCGACGCCAGCGGCGGCGCGATCCTCGAGCTTCGCGCCGAGGAAAGCCACTCGGGCTCTCACGCCGCGTATGCGCGCCGCTGGAAGAGCGCGGGGGGTGGGGCCCTCTTGCGGATGGGCTCGCATCCCGTCGGCGCGGTGCTCCACCTCAAGCACTGGGAAGGCCTGCGGCGGCGCGGTCGCCCCGTGCGGGTCCGCGCCGTCTCCGCCGAGGTCGCCAGCCTCACGAGGCTGCCGGCGGTCGCCGGGCTCAGGCGCCACATGTCGACACTCGCCGAGGATGTCGAGGACTGGTCGGTCGCCGTGCTCACCTTCGAGGATGGGACGATGGCCACGATCCACTCGAACGACATCACGCTGGGTGGAGTCCGGAACGTGGTGACCGCCTATCTCACGAACGCCGTCATCCAGGCGAACATCAATCCCAACACTGCGGTGACCGCGTACGCGCCCGAGGCCGCCGTCTGGGCCGACGAATACATCACCGAGAAGGTAGAGACGAAGGCCGGCTGGCAGTTTCCGAGCCCCGAAGAGGACTGGATGCGCGGCTATCCCCAAGAATTGGAGGATTTCGTCAGCGCCATCAGCGAGCGCCGCGAGCCCCTGTCGGGCGCGCTCCTGGCGCGCGAGGTGGTCGAGGTCATCTACGCGGGATATCTTTCGGCCGCGAGGGGGCGCCGCGTCGAGCTGCCACGGCCATGATTCCCTTCGCGAAGGGGCACGGGCTCGGCAACGACTACATCGTCATCGATGGGGCCGACCTTCCGCGCCCGCTCTCGACTGACGCGATCGGCCGCATCTGCCACCGGAACTGGGGCGTCGGCTCCGACGGGATCTTGCTGCTGGTGCCGACTCGACGCGCCGATTTCGGATTGCGCATCTTCAACCCCGACGGCAGCGAGGCGGAGAAGTCGGGGAACGGGCTGCGCATCTTCGCGAAGTACCTCTGGGACCACGGCCGTGTGACGAAGACGACGTTCACCGTCGACACCAAAGGGGGCGTCGTCGAGTGCCAGTGCCGGGTGGAAGGCGGCCGGATGGGCTTCGTCACCGTCGAGATGGGGCGGGTGACGTTCCGGGCTCCCGAGATCCCGATGAACGGACCGGACCGGGACGTGGTCGGTGTGCCGCTGCAGCTCGCGGACGGCACCACGCTGGTCGTGACGGCGGCCTCGGTCGGGAACCCTCACTGCGTGACCTTCGTCGAGCGGCTCGACGACGGGGAGTGCCGGCGCCTCGGCCCCCTCGTCGAGCGCCACCCGGCCTTCCCCAACCGGACGAACGTCCAGTTCGCGCACGTCTCGGCCCGCGATACGGTCGACATCCTCATCTGGGAGCGTGGTGCCGGCTACACGCTCGCCTCGGGATCGTCGTCGTGCGGAGCAGCCTCGGCCGCCGTGCGGAACGGGCTTTGCGATCACGGGCGCGTGAGGGTCCGCATGCCCGGCGGCGAGCTCACGATCGACGTACGCCCGGATTGGTCGCTCCGTCTCGAGGGACCGGTCGAGGAGGTCTATCAGGGGACGCTCTCCGCGGAGTTCGCCGCCTCGCTATGAGGCGCGTCTGCGTGTTCTGCGGCTCGTCGGAGGGCGCGCGCCCGGCCTACGCGGAGGCGGCGCGGCGGCTCGGCGCCGAGCTGGTCGCGCGCAAGCTCGGTCTGGTGTACGGCGGCTGCGCGGTCGGGCTGATGGGCGTGCTGGCCGACGCGGTGCTCGGCCGTGGCGGCGAGGTCATCGGCGTCATCCCGGAGCCGCTCGTGACGCGTGAGCTCGCCCACACGGGCCTCACCGAGCTGCGAGTCGTCGGCTCGATGCACGAGCGCAAGGCCACGATGGCTTCGCTCGTGGACGGGTTCATCGCGCTGCCGGGAGGCCTCGGCACCCTCGACGAGACATTCGAGATCTTGACGTGGGCGCAGCTCGGTATTCACGCCAAGCCCGTGGGCGTGCTGAACGTCGACGGCTACTGGGACGGGCTCCGTCGGCTGCTCGGCCACGCCGTTGACGAGCGCTTCGTGCGCCCCGAGGACGCCGCGCTGCTGCTCTTCGCCGATTCCCCGGCCGAGCTGCTCGACCGTTTGAGCCGGCACGGCCTCGACGGCCCCGCCGACGCTTCCCAGGCATAGGCGTTTCGTTCAGACGGCGGCGTGGGCCGCGCGCGCCAGCGAGTCGGCGAGCTTCGCGCCGAGCCATCCCCCCGCGATCGAGGCCGCCAGCGTGAGCGCGAGGGCCAGCACGGTGTCGGCCGGTGAGGGGAGCGCGTGGCTCAGCGCGGGCCATCGCGACAGCACGCTGGCCGAAACGCCGGCGAGGGCGAGGCCGAAGACGGGGGCGGCCAGTCGCCAGCGTCGCGACGGATCCGCGAGCGTCATGAGCGCCGCCGGGACGAGCGGGATCAGGCGCATCGTCAGCGAGCGCCCCAGGGTCATCCCGTTTCGCCGCGCCATCTCGTGGGCGAGCGCGATCGGCGACGCCGGGTCGGCCGCGATCGCCTCGACGATCGCCGGCGGCGGATCGAGCAACGCGAAGCCGAGGTCCCCGACCAGGATGATCGAGAGCTGCACGACGAGCGCCCCCACGGCCAGGGCGAGCGGCATGGTCCGGCTGCCGGCGAGCCGAGCCACCAGCACGAGCGCGAACGTGAACGCGAGCGCTCCCAGGACCGCATGCGTGAAGAAGAACACGGAGCCTCGGCGGAAGGCGGTCTGGGTCGACGGATCGACGAGGATGTAGAAGGTGCCGAGGAGCAGGATCCCGCTGGCGGCGAGCGCAGCCCACCGCGCCCGGCCCTTGTCGTACACCTCGAGTGCGATGAGCAGACCGCCGAGATTCGAGACCTGGGAGCCCGCGAGCGCGAGCAGGTGCGGCGGGCTCCACAGCGTCACGTCGATGCCGAACAGACGGTGCCACAAGTCGTCGATCGGCGCCGCCAGGAGCACGATCGCCATGCCCCACCACGCCAGGTGAAAGCCGCGAGTGCCGCTGAGCCCGGCTACCGCGACGGCGTCGGGCGGCGGCGTTTCGCGTCGTGCTCGCCGCGTCTCCGCGACAAGGACACCGAGCGAGATCACGGCGGCGGCGGTCACGGCGATGTAGGTCATGAGATGCGGGGCGATCCAGAAGGAGTCCCGGCCGATCACGAGGTGCCAGCGGATGTCCCAGCCGACGCCCCAGCCGCCGACGAGCTTTGCGGCGAGCAACGCCCAGAGTGCGCGGCGCCGGAGGGTCATCCGCACGACGTCATGATACACTGCGCGTCGCAGTGATTGCGCCGTGGTGCTGGGATCTCATCGAGCCGTACCTCAAGCGTAATCTGGTCAATCGCGGCATCGCGCATCCCACGCGTCGGCAGATCCTCGAGGAGTTCGTCCGCGTGTGGCCCGAGTTCACCGCGACCATCGGTGTGCAGGAGCCGTGGGCGGGGACCATCCGCTTCAAGTGGCTGGTGCGCCTGCCCTCGAGCGAGATGGCACCGCTGCTGGACGATCCCACGGGGTGGCTCGGCGACCGGTACGGCGGAGGCAAGTTCAAGATGAACTTGCACCACGGAATGCACTTCGTGAATACGCGGAACTTCAAGCCCGAGGGTGACCCCCGGTGGAGCGACGCGCCGGCACTCGAGCTGTAACGTGAGCAGGGGGAGACGTGGACATGCCGAGTGATGAGACGCGACGGCTGTTGAAGCTCTTCGGCGTGGCCGTGACCAGCCTGGAGGACGCGATCGAGCGGCGCGCACCCGTGGACGAGATCATGAAGTGGGACCAGGAGGTCGCGGAGCGGACACGCGAGACGATCGCCTTCGTCGAGCGCTTGCGGAGCCGGCGCATCGGCTGATGGCGGCGCGCGTCGACGCATCGGGCGTCGCGGTGGGGCTGGCGCGCCCGCCGCGGCGGATCGTGTCGCTGGTCCCGAGCATCACCGAGATTCTCTGCGCGCTGGGGCTCGCAGACGCGTTGGTGGGTGTCACGGTCTATTGCGTCGAGCCGCGCGACGTCGTGCGCGGCAAGACCCGGATCGGCGGCGAGAAGGATCCCGACCTCGAGAAGATCCGCGCGCTCGGGCCCGATCTCGTCATCGCCAACATCGAGGAAAACGTCCGGGATGACATCGACCGGCTCCGCGCGTGGTCCATTCCGGTCTGGGTCACGTACCCGCGAACGGTCGCCGAGGGCATCCGGCTCATCGTCGAGCTCGGCGAGCTGACCGGCACCCAGACGCGCGCGGCGGCGATGCTCCGGGACATCGAGCCCTTGCACGAGCGCGTCAGGGCGGCCACGGCGCGTCGCCCACCGGTCGCGGTGTTCTACCCGATCTGGCGGGGGCCGTACATGACGATCAACGGCGACACGTACATCCACGACATGCTGCACGTCTGCGGGGCACGCAACATCTTCGCGGACCGGCCCGAGCGCTATCCGACCGTGACGCTCGACGACGTCGCCGCGCGCCGACCCGCCGTGATTCTCCTACCCGACGAGCCGTTCCGCTTCCGGCGCGCCCACCTGGCGGACTTCGCGAAGTACACCGACGTGCCGGCGGTACGCGACGGGCGGATTCACCTCGTGGACGGGAAGCCCTTCTCCTGGCACGGGCCGCGGATCGCGGAGGCCCTCCGCACGCTGCCAGGGCTGATCGACCCGACCGTTACCCGTCCTTGACCGGCAGGAGCCAGTCGAGCCAGGGCGCGGCGGCGGCCAGGAACAGTCCGGGAATCGCGACGCCCGCGACCAGGCCGACAATCGACAGAAAGACCAGCGAGATCAGCACGCTGCACATGTCGAGCAGCAAGGCCATGCAACCTCCTCCTGCTATTCGACCTCGAGGATCATCTCGATCTCGACCGGAATACCCACCGGCAACTCGGCCATGCCGACGGCCGAGCGGGCGTGCTTGCCGATGCCCTCGCCGAAGACCTCGACCATGAGGTCGGAGAAGCCGTTGATGACCTTCGGCTGATCGCCGAAGCCCTCCGCCGAGCTCACCATGCCGAGGACTTTCACGACGCGCCGGACCTTGTCGAGGCTGCCGAGGTTCGCGCGCACCGTCGCCAGCAACGAGAGGCCCACGTCGCGCGCGACCTGGTAGCCCTCCTCGACCGACAGATCCTTGCCGAGCTTGCCGCGCATGGTCGCCTTGCCGTCGCGCACCGGACCGTGGCCCGACACGAAGAGCAGGTTGCCGACCCGCACGGCGCCGACGTAGTTCGCCATCGGGGTGGCCGGCTTCGGAAGCGTGATGTTCTTTTCCTTGAGGCGCGCTTCTGCGCTCATCGGTATCCGTCCTCCGCGAAGTGAATGACAGGGGCCGCGTCATCGTGGCACACTGGATCGTGCCCGTCAAACCTGTGCCGGTGACGCCGGTCCCGGCCGCCACGCTCGTCCTGCTGCGTGATCGCTCCGTCGGTGGGTTCGAGGTTCTCCTGATCCGGCGTCACGCCGCGAGCAAATTCGCCGCCGGCGATTTCGTGTTCCCCGGGGGCAAGATCGAGGCGACGGACGGGTCCGACGGCGCCGGCGTCATCCGCGAGACCTTCGAGGAGGTGGGCATCCTGCTCGCCTGTGCCGAGGACGGCCGGCTCGCGCGGGTGGACGGCCAACGCTACGCGGCCTATCGGCACGCGTGCCAGCGAGATCACCGCGCGTTCTGGGAGATGCTCCGGGCCGAGCGGCTCACGCCCGCGACCGGCCGGCTCGTGTACTTCGCCCACTGGATCACGCCCGAGACGCAGCCGCTCCGCTTCGACACTCGCTTCTTCGCGGCCGCGACGCCACCGGGACAGGACGCCGTCGCCGACGCGCACGAGATCACCGAGGTCCGATGGCTCGCTCCGCGCGAGGCCCTGGACTCGAACGCCCGGGGCGAGCTGCCATTGCGTAATCCCACCGTGAAGAACCTGGAGCTCTTCGACGGCGCCGCATCGGCCGGGGTGGCGCTCGAACGACTGCGGGGGCGCGAGGTGCGGACCATTCTTCCACGCGTGATCATGGAAGGGGACAAGCGGCGCGTGCTGCTGCCGGGCGACGCCGGGTACGACGACTGAGAACTCGGCCGGGAAATCGAGGAGCGCCACGGGTTCCCCGGGGCGCTCCGAGCCGCTTGTGGGGGGGCCCCCCACTAAAAATAAGCCAGCAGCCGCCCGCAGGCGATCACGCCCGCCCAGAGCGCCAGCGAGATCCCGGCGGCACACCGCGCGGCGAGAGGGGCGCGGGCGCCCTGATCCCACTCGGCCACCCGCCGGAAGGGCCGGAGGTGGAAGGCCGCGGCGTTGAGCGCCGCCGCGACGAGAAGGACGAGCTTCAGCCTGAACGCAGGATTCCCGGCGAACTCGGTCGCGTGGGCGACGAACATGAGGCCGCCGGTGGGCACGATGAGGAGCAGGCTCGCGCGCGCCCAGGTGAGAAGGTGGCGCTCCATGCCGGTGACCGGGAGCTGTCGCGAACGTCCGAGCAGCCTCAGATCGAACATCGCCGCGCTCCCCACGAGGACGACGAAGCCGATGATGTGGAGGATCTCGACGATCGGGTAGAGCCACAGCGATTGCCGCATCGCCGTCGCCGCCGTGGTGGTCTCGAGCCAGCCGAGCCAGCCGAGCGGCCCGGCCTGGGTCAACGGAGCTCCACCGTCGCGCCGTCGATCGTGATGCGCTCGGCCCGCATCTCGTCCTCGGTGCTCCGGTGCGGATAGCCGACGACCGTGGCCTTGGCCCCGACCCGCAGCTTGGAAGCCGGCAGGCCGCGGTGCTCCATGCGAGTGGGCGGCGCCAGCACGACACTCCAGACCTTTCCGGGAACTTCCAGACGCACGTGACCGTGAGGATGCTCGTACCCGGCTTCCTTGATGGTGCCGGTGAGCGTGATCTCCCTGGTCGAGTCGTAGCTGCTCCAGCCGTGGTGCGCCGCGACCGGGGCGACGCCAGCGGCCAGAACGAGGAGACCGGCCGCCGCGATGGTCCACATCACATGGCTCCTTTCACTTCGAGGCGCCCTGACCAGGCTGGCGGGCGTTGACCAGCACCGCCATGTTGCCGTAGGGATGCTTGTTCTCGAGCATCAACTGGTGGCATTCGGGAATGTCGTCGAACGCATAGGTGCGGCTCAGGCACGGATCGACCTTGCCCTCGCTGACCAGCGTCGTGACGGCCGCCGCCTGCGCGTCGTTGGAGAGATGGCTGCCCTGGAAGCGCTTCTGGCGCATCCAGTGATAGCGCAGGTCCATCGTCGCGGTGTAGCCGGTGGTGCCGGCGCAGATGACGACCATGCCGCCGGTCGCGCAGACGAAAATCGACGTCGGCAGCGTCGACTCACCCGGGTGCTCGAAGACGATGTTCGGGCTGATCCGCTCGCCCACGCCGTCCCAGATCGCCTTGCCGAAGGCTCGCGCGCCCTTCGCCCATTCGCCGTAGGCCTTCGTGTCCTCGGTGCTGGGCATCGCTCCCCAGTGCGTGAACTGGTTGCGGTTGACGACCGCGACGGCGCCGTGCTCCTGACAGAACTTGCGCTTCGCGTCGTCGGAGACGACCGCCACCGCGCGCCCGCCCACGGCGCGCGTGATCTCGAGCGCCATGCTGCCGAGGCCGCCGGCCGCTCCCCACACGAGGACGACGTCGCCCGGCTCGACCACGTGGGGCGGCCAGCCCATGAGCATCCGGTAGGCCGTCGAGGCGCAGAGAAGAAAACAGCCCGCTTCCTCCCAGGTCAACCGCTTCGGCTTCGGCACGCATTGATGCGCCTGGCAGCGCGCGAACTGGCAGAAGCTTCCGTAGTTGGTCTGGTAGCCCCAGATGCGCGTGCTCTCGGCGAGCATGGGGTCCTTGCCCGAGCGCACCCAGGGGTCGTCCGGGCGCCACCAGCCGCTATGCACGACCACCTCGTCGCCGACCCTGACGCTCTTCACGTCCCGTCCGACGGACCACACGATTCCCGAGCAGTCGCTGCCGCCGGCATGGAAGTCCTCGGGCTCGCCGGCCCGCTGGCGCTCGGCGATCACGTCGATCGGCGCTCCCAGAGCGGCCCAGACGTTGTTGTAGTTGATGCCCGAGGCCATCACGTAGATGAGCACCTCCTCGGGGCCGAGGGGCGGCGTCGGGATGATCTCGCGCCGCCAGGCCTCGCGGGGCTGGCCGAAGCGGCTCTGTCGGACGACGTACGCGTGCATCCGCTTGGGCACCTCGCCGAGGGGAGACCGTTCACCGAGTTCGCAGAGGTCGGTCATGCGTCGAATCCTCTCGTGATCCTCTCCCCGTTGAATTCTCTGACCAGCCGCGGGAGCCGGGGATCGTCGAGCCCGGGCTGATTGGGTTGATAGAGTGCGGTGCTGTCGAGGAGCCCAGCGTAGCGCTCCCTGAGCTGGCGGCCGATCGTCTCGTAGGTGCCGGTGACCGCGAAGGTGTCGAGCATCTCGTCGGTGATGAGGTCGGCCATGCCTTGCCAGTCGCCCTCGACGGACTTTCGATGGAGCGCGGGCGTGAGGTCCTGCCAGCCGTGGGCCGCGAGCACGGGCTCGTAGGTTCGCGTGGAGGCGTAGAAGGCGATCTGCTGCTTGACCGATTGGCGGTTCCGCGCCAGCTCCTCCTGGGTGTCACCGACGACCGCGAAGCTCGCGGTGGTGTAGGTGAAGTCGGCCCGCTTCCGGCTCGCCATCTTGAGTCCTTCGTCCACGGCGGGCTGGACGTACTCGCGCAGGTACTTCGGGCTGTTGAACGGATGCACGTGCAGGCCGTCGCAGACCTCGCCTGCGATCCGGCACATGTACTGGTTGACGCCCGCGATGTAGATCGGCACCTTCGGCCGCGCGATCGGCCCGGGATTGAAGAAGGGGGTCATGAGGTCGAAGCGATAGAACTGGCCCTTGAAGCCGAGCTTCGTCCCGTTCTGCCAGCAGTCCCAGATGTGCCGCAACGCCAGAACGATCTCGCGCATCTTCGGCCCGGGGGACTCGAACTTCACCGAGAAGCGCCGCTCGTTGTGCCCCTTGACCTGCGTGCCGAGCCCGAGGATGAACCGGCCGTCGGAGGCTTTCTGAAGGTCCCACGCGATGTGCGCGAGGATCATCGGGCTCCGCGGGAACGCCACGGCGATCGCCGTGCCCAGGCGGATTTGCGTCGTGACGCCGGCGGCGACGGCGAGCGGAAGGAACGGATCGTGCTGGGTCTCGGAGGACCAGAGGCAGTCGTAGCCGAGCGCCTCGACCTTCCGCGCGTAGGCGGGGATGGACTTCAGATCGTGGGTCAGCATGCCGACGTCGAGCTTCACGGGGCCTCTCCTCGGGTCGGGATAGGTCATTGTAACGGGGTCCGTGAGCCCGGCGCCAACGACCGCTGGACCCTGCCTCGCCGGGATCCCGCCGAACATCCTCTCGGACCGACTCAAGCTGATGGAGGCGCACGCTTCTGCCGCCAGTGCGCCGGTCGCGTCCGGGGCGCTACGGTCGAGCTCCGGCGGCGGCCGAAGTCCGGCCCGGCGGCGAGCGCGGCTAGGTCTGGCGGATCCGCTCGGGGAGCGCGCTCAACACGGCGCGCGCCTCGCGGATGATGGTCGCGACCACCTCGCCCGCGCCCGGCAGGTCGCGGATCAGCCCCACGCTCTGACCGGCCATCATCGGGTAGTACTCGGCGTCGCCCTGCTTGAGCGCGGCGACGTAGACGTCGTTGGCGGCGCTTCGCTGGATGAGCGGCGGCAGCACCGGCGCGGCGGACTCCGCGTACTCGCGGGTGAAGCGGTTGGCGAGCGCGCGCGCCCAGAGGCCGCTGAGGGTGTCCGTCACCGTGGTCGCGTCGCTCTCGCCCTCCAGCACCCGCTTCTTGTAGAGCTCGGGGGCCATCGATTCGCGCGTGGCCACGAAGCGTGTTCCCAGCAACGCGCCGCTTGCCCCAAGGGCGAGAGCGGCGACGAGACCACGGCCGTCGGCGATCCCACCCGCGGCCACGACGGGGACGCGCACGGCGTCCACGACCTGCGGCAGCAAGGCCATGATCCCCACGGTGGTCGCCTCCGGCGAGGCCGGCTTGCCGTCGATCGAGCGGTGGCCGCCCGCCTCGCCCCCCTGCGCCACGATCGCGTCGGCGCCGCCGGCCGCCGCGGTGCGCGCGTCCCCCACCGTCGAGACCATGGCCACGACCTTGATGCCGCGCCGATGGCAGTCGTCGACCAGCCCGGGCTCGAGCCAGCCGAGGGCCGCCGAGAAGACCGCCGGCCGCTCCTCGAGCACCACCCTGACGGCGGCGTCCACGAGATCGGGCGCCCGAGCGGGTCGGGCCATCGTCGTCGGAATCCCGAGGCGCTGGCGAAAGCGGTTGAGCATCTCCTGGGCTCCGCGCAGCGTCGCCTCAGGAATCGCGTCGGGATCGATGGGCGGCCGGAGGGCGTGGTGCAGCCACAGGTTCACGCCGAACGGACGGTTCGTCAGCTCGCGCGTGCGGTGGATCATTTTCCGTAGATCGTCGGGAGCGACGTTGAGCCCGGCCAGGATCCCGAGGCCTCCAGCGCGGCACACCTCCGCCACCAGCTCGGGACCGGCGATGGCGCCCATGCCGGACTGGACGATCGGGTACTCGATGCCGAGGAGATCGCACAGGGCCGTGCGGAACGTCATGGTGCTGTCTCCTTGATCGCCTGCTCGCGTAGCGTGGCGCCCTGGACCTTTTCGCCGTGCGGGCCGGGCGTACGCGGGACGTCCGGCCGCTACTCGAGGCGGTAGAGCTTCGCCGCGTTCCGATGCGCGACGCGCTCGGCGACGTCCGGCCTGAGCTCGCCGAGGATCCGGCGTGTCCACAGAATGAGCCGATCCAGCATCGCCGGCTCGAAGAGCCGCGCCGCCCAGACGTCGACGCCGATGAGGAACCGATCGGGCATCTTTTCGATCAGCCCCTTCCAGCCTGGATCGAGCGAGCCGGTCTCCGAGGCGAGCATGGGCGTCCGCTGGAAGTGCATGCCGGAGAGATCCACGACGAGATTGGGATTGCGCTGCAGGAGTCGGTCGAGACGGCCGGGCGGACCTTCGCCGCCGTGGGCGAGGACGATCGTGGCCTTTCGATGAGCGGCCAGGGCCCGGTCCAGGGCGGTCTCCGCCGCGTCGGTCAGCTCGTAGTGGATGACGATCGGCACGCCGAATTTCCCCGCGACGTCGAGGATCTTGCCGAAGGCGGCGCTGTTGGGGTCGCGATCGATCGTCCGGCGACCGACCTGACGCAGGTGAACCTCGCCGATCACCCGTGGCCGGCCACGTTCCAGCTGGAGCTCGAGCTGGCTCGCGGCGGTCTCGGAGGTCGGATCGGGCAGGGGCAGGCCGGCGACCACGCGATCGGGGTACTTCTTGCTCGCCGCCGTCAGCCAGATCGTGTCGTCTTTCTGCAGACCGCCGACGCCCAGGAGCACCACCTTGACGACGTTGTGCCGCTTCATCGCCGCGACGTACGTGTTGATCGCGGTCGCGTTCGGTACGTGCGAGTGGGCATCGATCAACGGTCCGCCATAATCGGCGCCCCGCGCCGGGCCCGCGGCGAGCAGCACGCCGAAGCCTACGAGGAGAGCTATGAAGAAGCTCGCGCTGGTCCGGTGCGGCGTGGGGTGCGGTGGGGGTCGAAGGGACCCGTTCCCGGCACGCGGCGACGGGAGTGGAGCGCCCGGGTGGAGCCCAGCCGCACCGGGGCAGCGAAAGCGTGCCGCGTGGTCCTCTCGACCCCCACCGCACCCCACGCCGCACCGGACCAGCATCAGATAATGCCGTCGTGCGACAGCGCATTGAGCTCGGCGTCATCGACCCCGAGCTCCCCGTAGACGTCGCGGTTGTGGGCCCCGAGCGCGGGGCCTACCCAATGGATGGTCGCGGGCGTCTCGCCGAGACGCGGCGTGGGCGCCGTCATGCGCACGCTTCCGAGGTCGGGATCCGGAACGTCGACGAGGATCCCGCGCCCGACCACGTGCGGGTCCTTGGCAATGTCGGCGATGTCGTAGACCGGGGATGCCGTGAGGTCCGTGGTTTCGAACAGGTACAGCATCTCGTCGAGCGTGCGGGACCCAATCGCGCGCGTGAGCGCCGCATCCACGAGGTCGTTGTGGGCGACCCGCGCGTCGTTGGTCGCGAAGCGCGGGTCGCTCAGCAGGACTCCGAGCCCGAGGCCCGCGAAGAGGGCGGCCGCCGAGGCGGGCGTCGACGCCGACAGCGCGACCCATTTGCCGTCACGCGTCTGGTAGGTCCCGCGCGGGCTCGCGTTGTCGGACTGGTTGCCGTGGCGGGCTCTTACCGTTCCGTCCAGCGCGTGCTCGGCGGCGGTCGGGCCGAGGACGGAAAGCAGCGGCTCGTAGAGCGAGATGTCGATCACCTGACCGCGTCCTGAGACGTTATCGCGGTGACGCAGAGCGGCCAGGACGGCGGCCGTGCCCGCGAGCGCGGCGACCATGTCGGCCATCGGGAACGAGGGGAGCGTCGGCGGCCGGTCGGCCGGGCCCGTCGACGCCGCAAAGCCGCTCATCGCCTCGACCATGGTGCCGAAGCCGGGCCGGTCGCGATACGGGCCGTCCTGGCCCCAGCCGGATACGCGGGCGAAGACGAGTCGGGGATTGTCCTTGGACAGGACCTCCCAGCCGAGCCCCCACTTCTCGAAAGTGCCGGGCAGGAAGTTCTCGATGAGGACGTCGGCGCCTCGGCTCAGACGCCGTAGGAGCGCCTGGCCGCGGAGGTGGGCGAGGTTCAGCGTGACCGAGCGCTTTCCGCGCGCATACACCTTCCACCAGAGCTCGCCGCGCTCGCGGAGCCACGTGCGCAACGGGTCGCCGCCGCGCGGGTTCTCGACCTTGATCACGTCGGCGCCGTGGTCGGCGAGGATGGTCGCGAGGACACCGCCGGCGATCAGGCGGGAGCAGTCGATGACGCGCAGTCCGGCGAGCGCGCCGCTCACGTGCGTGACGAGGTCTTGAAGTGCCTGGCCAGCGCGTCCATCATCCGGGCGAGGGCTTCGTTCTCGGTATGTCCCGTGGCCCGGACGCCCCAGGCGATCGCGACGGCGACCCACTCGCCCTGCTCGTTCTTCTGGACCTCGACCTCGAATTGCATGACCGCCAGCTTACCATCAGAACGCGGCACCAGGGAGCGCGCCGGTGTGCCTCACGCGTCCTCCGCCCGACCTGCCGCCCCTAGTGGCCGCGAGGAAGCGTCGGATGGCCGGCGGCGGCGTCGGCGATCGTGTGGTCGTTGTCAGCGGGGACGGCGCCGCTCACGCCCACGGCGCCGACGATCCGTCCGTCCTCCACGAGTGGGACCGCCCCTTTGCCGAAGACGAACTGGTAGTCACCGAGCGTCGCGACGTTGTCGGCGAAGAGCTGGCGCTTACCGAACCGCTCTTCGAGGTCGAGCGTCGTCGCGTGGAAGGCCGCGGCCGCGTTGGCCTTCGCGCGGGCGATCTCGGGCGTCACCCAGAGGGCGCCGTCCATTCGATCGCAGACGACCAGGTGACCGGCATCGTCGACGACGGCGATCGCGACTTTGAATCCCAGCGCGTGTGCCTGGACGAGGCCGCGTTCGATGCACTCGCGGGCCCGGGCCCGCGTGAGCGCCATCTCAGGGAACCTCGACCCAGATCTCGTCGCCCTCAATCGTCACGGGATAGCTGGCGACCCGCGCGCCGCGCGCGGGCATCACACACTCACCGGACCTCACGTCGTACATCCAGCCGTGCCAGGGACAGGCGAGCCGAGCGCCCGAGAGCCGTCCCTCGCTGAGGGGGCCGCCCTGATGGGTGCACTCGTCACTGCATGCAAAGACCTCGTCCCGGACCCGCGCCAGCACGACGCGCGTGCCGTCGGCCTCGACCAGCTTCAGCTGGCCGGCCGGGAGATCATCCAATCGGCCGACGCGGCAACGCCTCACATCTCGTCCTTCACGACGAACGCACGGTAGAGGCCGGTCATGTACTGCCAGCGCATCTCCGTCGCCTGGCGCACCGCGTCGACCGCCTCCGCCTGGCGGGCGGGGGTCGTGCAGTGTCGCTCGACGATCTGGTAGCCGCGCTCGCCGTGGACCTCGTCGGCCTCGATGTGGATCGCGAAGAACTCGACCTCGTGGTCGGTGAAGCGGTAGTGCGTCTTGAGCGGGGGCAGGTTGCGCTGGTAGATGCCCGGCACCTGGGACTCGAGCCCGACGAGGAGCCCCGCCGCCGCAACGTGGAACGGCTGATGGGACATCTCGAAGCACCACGCGGTGAGGCCGCGCGTCGTCGGCAGCTGCTGCTTGGACTCCACCTCGGCCCGCGAGACACCGCAGGCCTCCGCGAAGCGGATCAGCAGGTCGACGTGCTTGGTGCCGGACTCCTCCTCGATGATGTTCTCGAGCAGGAAGTCCCGCGCGTCCGGATCCGGGCACTGGCCATACACGGTGGCGCACCAGCGCGGGAACTGCGAGACGTACTGATGGTGCTGGGCCGCCCAGGCGCCGAGTTGGGCGCGCGTGAGCTCACCCTTCACCCACTTCTCGGTGAACGGGTTCAGGCGGCTGTGGCGGGCGCTGACGGCGGCCTCGAGTTGTGCGCGGAATTGACTCTTGCTCATGGGCTCCTCCCTCGATGCGTCGAGCAGACGTTCGCCTCGCGCGCGGCCGGGCGGTCGAGGAACCTAATGACATATGACCGGGAGACAAGTCAAGCGAGGATGGAGCGGATGACGGGGCAGGCCGCGCGGGCCTAGAGCGCCGCGACGCGGTTGGGACCGAGCCCCTTCGCCTCGCCGAGCGCCCGCCTGGCCGCCGCGATCAGGTCGGCGGCGGACGCCGCGTCGGCGGGAAGGCCCGCGACGCCGAAGCTCGCCGTGACCGTCCCGTGGGCGAAGGGGTGGCTCTCGATGACCCCGCGGATCCGCTCGGAATAGGTGACGGCGCCGGCCTTCGGCGTATTGGCGAGGAGCGCCGCGAAGTCGTCACCGTCCAGGCGAGCGATGATCGTGAAGCTCCGGGAGTGCTTGAGGAGGAGGCGTGCCACCTCCCGGACCACCTCGTCGCCCAGGGCCGGGCCCTGATCCGCGTTGAGCTGCTTGACGTGATCGATGTTCAGGACGACGAGGGAGAGCGGGTGGCCGAACCGCGTGTGGCGTTTGACCTCCTCGTCGATCCGCAGGGTGAAATAGCGCCGGTTGTAGAGCTCGGTCAAGCCGTCCTTGACCGAGACGTCCTCGAGTCGAGCGTTGCGCACGGCGACCGCCGCCTGCGCCGCGAGCGCCCGGATCAGCTTCTCGTGGTCGGGGTCGAACGGAACGACCGCGCCCGCGTCGTCGATAGGGTTCAGGAGCTCGAGCACGCCGACGATGCTGCCGGTCAAATCTTGCATGGGGGCGACGAGCACCGAACGCGTCGAATAGTCGCTGGCGGCGTCGAATCGCTGGTTGAACGCCCAGGCCCCCGGCGCGCCGACCGCATGCGCGTCGGCAACGTTCATGAGCTCGCCGGTCTGCGCGGCGTGCCCGGCGAGGCTCGGCTCGCTCAGCCGCAGGGGCTCGGCCTGGAGCCGCCGCTGCATCTCGAGCTTGCCGAGTTTCCGCTCGAGGAAGTCGTTCTGCACCACCGCGAACCGGAGGTGATCGCCCTCGCGCAGGAACAGCGTACCAGCCTCGGCCCGAGTGAATCGTCGCGCCACCTCGAGGATGCGCTCGAGCAGGGCGTACAGGTCGCGCTCGGTCGTGAGCGCGATGCCGATCTCGATGAGCTCGTCGAGGAGCTGTTCGCGGTCGACGACCGTCAGGGGGTTCACGGGACGGCCACCCGGTTGCGGCCCAGACGCTTGGCGTCGTAGAGGGCCCGGTCGGCGGCGACGATGAGATCGTCGATGGTCGTGGCGTCCGCGGGGAGGCTGGCGACGCCGAGGCTCACGGTGACCGGCGCGTGGGGGAAGAGGTGTTGCTCGATGATGTTGCGGATGCGCTCCGCATAGGTGAGGCCACCAGCCTGCGCGGTGTTCACCAGGATGATCGCGAACTCGTCGCCGCCGTACCGGGTGACGACGCTGAAGCTCCGCGAGTGCTTCACCAGGAGCCGAGAGACGTCGCGCAAGGCCTCGTCTCCGGCTCGGTGGCCGAACCGGTCGTTGATCTCCTTGAAGTGGTCCAGGTCGGCCAGGGCGAGCGAGAGCGGCTCGCCGAAACGACAGTGGCGCTTGAACTCCTCCTCCATCCGGACGGTGAAGTAACGCCGGTTGTACACGTCCGTCAGCGCGTCCTTGAAGGAGAGATCTTCGAGCCGGGCGTTGCGCAGGGCGACGGCGGCCTGCGCCGCGAGCGAGCGCACCAGCGCCTCGTACTGCGAGTCGAAGGGCACGACGCGTCCCCGTTCCAGGGCGTTGATCAGCTCGAGGACGCCGAGGATGTTGTGCGCCGGGTCCTGGAGGGGAACCACCAGAATCGACTGGGTGCGATAGTTGAGGCGCGTGTCGACACGGGAGTCGAAGGCGTACGGTCGGTCCGGCGGAATCATGTACGTGTCGTGCAGGTTGAGGATATCGCCCGTGAGCGCGACGTGCCCCGCCAGGCTCAGCTCCCGCAGACTCAGGGGCTCGGCCTGGAGGCGACTCTGCATCTCTTCCTGGCCCAGTTCCTTCGCGAGCTTGTCGTTCTGGACGACGGAAAAGCGGAGCATGTCACCTTCGCGGAGGAACAGGGTGCCGGCCTCCGCCTTGGTGAACCGACGGGCCTCCGTCAGGATCCGCTCGAGCAGGGTTCCCAGATCCTGTTCGCTGGTCAGAGTGATCCCGATCTGCACCAGCTCCCTGAACGCCTGGGTCAGATTCAACGCCGGTCCCCTCCAAGGGCTCAGAGTCAGAGTAGTACGCGATTATACTCAGCAAACACGGTGCCAGGATGACTTCGATGGAAGCCCTTGGCCAATAGCCTTAGAAATTAGCACGATCGATGGTTCGACTGACGGGTTTCGATATCGGTCTGGCGATTCCCTGAGCGTGTAAATTATTACCATTGACCAATTTTTTGCCGGGCTGACAACCTGCTGGGTGACTACGTGGCAGCGGTTGTTTCTGCGCGTGTCACTCTGGCGTCGATATCGAGAGGCAAGCCTCCAACTTCATCGCAACAGACTGAATCTCTTGGATAAAATACTGGATCCTTCCTGGCACAGCGGTTGCGTAACGGGCATCGGGAATGTGTCGATGACGCTGACCTTCAAGCGCCGCGAAATCAAGGATCTGCACCACCTCGGGACGCTCGTTGCCGAGAACGCTGACGCGATCGAGCCCGGTCTTCGGATCGTCGGATCGAATCTCAATCTCGGACGAGCCAGCGTGGAACTCGTCGCGATCGACAGCGCGCAGACGCCCGTCCTGATCACGCTGGGCCTCACCGCGGACGACGCGATGCTGCTACGGGCCCTCGAAGGGTACGCCTGGTGTCTCGAGTATCCCGAGTCAGTTCAGAAGCTCGTCCCCGCGACGACTCAGCCCGAGTGGCCCCCGCGGGTCGTGTTCGTGGCCGAGCGGCTGCTGGAGTCGTTCGTGAGGAAGATGCGACTGCTCAGGTTCTCGGCGGTCGACTTCTTCGAGTTTCGCTACGTCGAGGCCAACGGCGCGACGGGCTTCTATCTGGACCGCGTCGACTGGGACCGGGCGGGATCGAGCGCTCCCGAGATCGTCGAACGGCCCGAGCGCCTCGTTCGTCAGATCGTCGAGCAACCGGTCGTGGAGGAGTCGGTCGTCGCGCGCCATGAACCGAAGCTCGTGCCGGTGGAGGCGCTGGAGGTCGTGGTACACGCCGATCTGGAAGTCGCGCCGCGCGAGGAGCCGAAGGTCGTGATGCTCCACGAGCCGAAGGCCGCCCCGAGGCTCATCGAGCCCGCCGAAGCCACGGAGCGGCAGCCGGTCGTGCTCAAGGGCCTGAGTACACCCACCGAGCACCCACGAGGGCGCAGGCCGCGCGAGCTGCCCCACATCCCAGTCGCGGGCGAGCAGACGACGAAGCCCCCGCGCGAGATCGTCGTGCCGCCGCCGGCGCAGGCCGCGCGAGCTGCCCCACATCCCAGTCGCGGGCGAGCAGACGACGAAGCCCCCGCGCGAGATCGTCGTGCCGCCGCCGGCGCCGGCCGCGGCCCGCGCGTCGCACGCCGACACGAAACCAGGGCCCACCGTCGATCGCCGCGTCGGCCTTCAGGGGCTCGATCTCCAGAAGAGCGATCTGGCCAAGAGCGCTCTGGCCAAGAACGGCGGGTCGAGGAGCGATCTCGCGAAAGCCGATGCGCCCAAGACCGACGGCGCCAAGGGCGACCTCGCGCCGACCTGGCGGAAGTTCCTCGACAAGCTGACGGGTACGTTCGACGCACGGCCGTCACCACAGCCGACGACGCCACGGGCGAGCGTGCCGCCCGCATCGGAGGCGTCGCTCGTTATCCAACCTCTCGCGGCCGACCTCAAGATCACCCCGAACGAGGTGGCCCCCGACGAGGCCCTCGACGCGTCTCACGACGCGATCGGGGAGCTGACGGACAAGCAGCGGAGCATCCTCACGGGGCTCACCCTACCGGACAACGGCGAGCTCGCGCCCCAGTGGCGGAAGTTCCTCGACCACCCAGCGCTCGACGAGGCGAAGATCGCAGTCGTGCGCGGCTATCTGCAGCGTGAGTTCCCGATGTGCGCGGTCTACGATTTCTATGATTTCCAGCGCAACGCGCAGGTCTTTCAGCTCCAGGACAACCAGGGCAAGGTCACGCAGCTGATCACGATGACCGCGGAGTTCTTCGACACCCACCGGGATCTCGAGATCCGCGCGTGGATCGAGAAGCACCGGCTCGCGCACGCGATGCGGCAGGCGGGGCAGGCGGGCGTACTGGTCTCGCAGGCCGGGCTCCAGATCGAACGCCGCTAGACAATCCGACGGGGCGTCTGACCGAACGCCGGCGCTCGAACGGCCATTATCCCGAGGCGCCGGCCCAGCGCCAGAACAGCGTCCGCTCGGGCGAGATCCGAATGACGGTCGCGGTCTCCCGGTCGAGCCCCAGCGCCCGATATTGGGCGTACTTGTCCCGGAGCATATCGACGGCGCCCGCTCGCTCGGGCCCATCCGTGAGAATGTCGGCGCGTCCCTGGACGATCACCCAGCAGAGCCGCGTCCACTCTTCGTCGTAGCGGTCGACCACCAGCGATACGCGCGGGTTCTCCGCGATATTGCGGACACGCCGGAGCCCACTCGCCGGGATGCGCTTGGGCTTGGTGTCGATCGCGGAGAAGCACGCTTGCCCGTCGAAGACGTAGCACACCGGCACGACGAGCGGCTGACCCGCCCGGTCCGCCGTGCCGAGCCGCGCGACCCGGCTGTCGCGCAAGAGCTCGGCCGCGAACACGGGAAGGTCGACGCTCACTGGATCAGCTTCGCGTACTGGTCCAGTAGGGGCAGCACGGCGTCGCGGCCCTCCGACGGCAACCGCAGGATGGCGCGCGTGATCCCCGCGTTGGCGTAGGCGTCGAGCGTGGGACGCTCCGCCTTCGCCGCGAACACCGACACCGAGATCGTCGCGGGATCCCGACCCGCGGTCGCCGCGCGCGCCCTCAGGTCGGCGAGGCCTGGCAGGATCGCCTCGGCGTTGCGCCCGCGCGGGAACCAGCCGTCGCAGAACTCCACAACCCGCTGGAGGGTGTGAACGCTCTCGCCGCCCAGCAGCACTGGCGGGTGCGGCTTCTGGGCCGGCTTCGGGTACGACCAGATCGGGTCGAAGCTGACATACTCGCCGTGGAACTCGGCTGCCTCGTTCGTCCAGATCGCCTTCATCGCGAGGATCCGTTCCCGGAGCAGCCGGAAGCGCGTCTTGAAGACCGTGCCGTGATTTTCCATCTCTTCCGCATTCCAGCCCGCGCCGATGCCGAACAGGAACCGTCCGTTCGAGAGCAGATCGAGGCTCGCGATCGTCTTCGCGAGGGTGATCGGGTCGTGCTCGATGACGAGGCAGATGCCGGTGCCGACCTTGAGCCGGCGCGTCACGGCCGCGGCGGCGGCGAGCCCGACGAAGGGGTCCAGCGTGTGCGAGTACTCCTTTGGCAGCGGGCCGCCACCCGCGAACGGCGACCGCCGGCTCGCCGGAATGTGGGTGTGCTCGGTCACGAACAAGGACTCGAACCCGCGCTCCTCCGCGGCCCGCGCCAGCTCGTCGATTCGGATCGAGTAGTCCGTCGGAAAGATGAAGACTCCGTAGTGCATGAATTCTCCTTTTGAGGGCCAGGTGGTCGAAGCGGTCGAGCCTCACGTGAAGATGGATTCGGGCAGGAACGCCGAGACGATCCAGTTGGGCGCATCGACGATCTCGCTGATCTTGAGGTCGACAGCCACGCTGCAGAGGATGTAGGCCTCCTCGCGGCTGAGCCCGCGTTCGGTCACGAGGTGGTCGATCATGTAGCGAATCGCCTGTTGCGCGCTGGCGAAGAGGTCGGGGCCGTGCGCGGTCGTCGCAAAGCACGGCCCGCGATCAGTCGCCGAGGCGAGTGGACCCCGCGTCCGGAACTGCGGCTCCTTCTGCTCGCGTCCGGACGCGAGCCCGAAGCGGAGCGCGACCTGCCCCATCATCTCGACCGCCGTGACGCACACCTCGCCGTCGCCCTGCGCGGCGTGCGCGTCGCCGACGCTGAACAGGGCGCCGTCCACCCAGACCGGAAGAAAGAGCGTCGTTCCGGCGGTGAGCTGCTTGACGTCCATGTTGCCGCCGTTCTTCCGGGGCGGCATCGTGCTGTGGGATCCGGGCTCGTCCAGGGCGACCCCCATCACGCCCGGGAACGGTGCCGTCGGCACGGCGATGCGTCCTCCCATGCGCGCATGCGTGCCGTCGGTGAGGTCCCAGATCGTCAAATGCGGCTTCGAGAACTCGGCCTCCGGCAGGAGACCTCGTCCCGGACGAATGGCCGTCCAGCCGAACGCGGCGGCGGGCTTGACGTCCAGGATCTCGACCGTCAGCACGTCGCCGCCTCGCGCGCCCCTGACACTGACCGGTCCGGTCAGGGGGTGGCCGCGGAACGGGCCGCGCGCGAGAACGTCGGCGTGCGTCGAGGACGGTGCGTAGTAGCCATCGGCGGCGTCGCGCGTGTCGAACACGACCGTGTCGCCCGGGTCGATCACGAGCCGCGGCGGCAGCGCGTTGTTCCACTCGCGATGAACCGCGCTCCGGTCGAGGTGGTGCATGGTCGCCATCGCGTCAGGATCCTCCCCTCACGTCGCCAGCTCGTTCCAGACCACCATGCCCGTGCCCGACCGCCACGCCACGGCGGATGGGCGACAGTCTACCGTGGATCGGACGACGGCCTCCAGGTGAGCGTCCGGCACATCGAGCGGCCGGCCGCATCGTGGCGCCCGGCGCGCGCCCAGTGGGCGAGTGTAGCACTCTTGACTTCGCGCGGGTTTGGCCCGACAGTTTTTCGCGCGACGTCCTCCCCGAGGCGCGACCATAGACATGGAGATCAAGCCCCTTCGCGGCTACCGATACGCCGGCGACATGACGCGCGACCTCTCCACGGTCGTCGCGCCGCCGTACGATCAGATCAGCGCCGAGACCCAGGACCGCCTCTACGCGCTCAGCCCGCACAACATCGTTCGCGTGACGTACCCGAAAGACGCGGCGGACAAGTACCGTCGGGCGCGCGACGTGCTCGACGGCTGGCTGGGCGAAGGCGTATGGCGGCGCGACGAGCGCCCCGCGATCTACCCGTACGACCAGACCTTCTCCGTCGCCGGCCAGTCCGTGACCCGGACGGGCTTCGTCGCGCTCGGCCAGGTGACCGACTACGCCCGCGGCGTCGTGCTACCGCACGAGCGCACGCACGCCGGGCCGAAGCGAGACCGGATGGAGCTGCTCGAGGCGACGGGCGCCGACACCGGGCTGCTCTTCATGCTGGCGAGCGATCCGGACGGCGAGCTCCGGCGCGCGACGGCGCCCGTCGGCGAGCCGATCGCCGAGGCGCGCGACCTCAAGGGAGAGCGGCACCGTCTCTGGCGGACGACGGACGAGGCGGCGATCGCGCGCGCGCAGGCGCTGATGGCCGCGCGCCGGGTGATCATCGCCGACGGCCACCACCGGTACGAGACCGCGGTGGCGTACGCGGGGCGCCATCCGGGGGCCGCCGACAAGCTCATGGCGGTTTTCGCGCTCGAGGCGCCGGGGCTCACCATTCTCCCGAACCACCGCCTCGTTCACAGCGTTCAAGGCTTCGACTTCGACGACCTCATGCAGGCGGCGGCCCGCTGGTTCAACGTGGCCCCGCTGGCTGACCCGCTGGCGGTTCAGCTCGAGAACCGCACGATCGGCGTCGTCAGCGGCTCGGACGCCGCGCTGCTGAGGCTTAAGCCCGATGAGTTCGAGCGAATCGCGTGGCCCGAGGGGACATCGCCGGCCTGGCGGGGGCTCGCCGTGTCGATTCTCCACGAGGGTCTGCTCCGCCCGCTGCTCGGCATCAGCGCCGCCTCGCTCGACGCAAAGACGCACGTGGACTACACGGCCGACCGGGCCGAGGCGGTCGAGCTGGCCCGCGCCGGCAAGTGTCAGGCCGCGTTCCTGATCGCCGCGACCACGCCCGAAGAGCTTCAGGCCGTCGTGCGTGGCGGCGAGCGGCTGCCGCAGAAATCGACCCACTTCTACCCCAAGCTGCTGGACGGGCTCGTGTTCCATCGCCTCGGCGAATGAGATGGCGGCCGACGCCCCGATGACGCTCCGCTACACCGGCGCGAGCGTGAAGCGACTCGAGGACCCGCGGCTCCTGACCGGTCGTGCGCGATACCTCGACGACCTGGTGCTCCCGAAGATGCTCGCCGTGAGTTTTGTTCGGAGCCCGCACGCGCACGTGAGGATCGGCCGCATCGACGCGACGGCGGCCCGGGCGCTTCCGGGCGTTGTCACCGTCGTCACCGGCGACCAATTGCGGGCGGAGACGAAGCCGCTCGCGCCGCGCCTCGAGGGCGGCGGGTTCACGCCGACGGCATGGCCCGCGCTGGCCGACGGTGTGGCGCGCTTCTACGGGGAAGCGGTGGCCGCCGTCGTCGCCTCGAGCGCGTACGTCGCGGCCGACGCGCGCGAGCTGATCTCGGTCGAGTGGGAGCCGCTGACGGCCGTCGCGACGCTGGACGCGGCGCTCGCGGCGAAGGGGGTCCTGTTCCACCGACGTCACCGCGAGGGCGATGTCGACGGAGCCTTCGCGCGTGCGGCGATCGTGGTAGAAGAGACGTTCGGGCACGACCGCTGCGCGCCCTCGCCGCTGGAGCCGCGCGGCCTGGTCGCCGATTGGGACGGAGAGACGCTGACGATCTGGTCGCCGAGCCAGTGCCCGTCGATCATGTGCACGGCGCTGGCGACGGCCCTCGATCTCCCGGAGACGCGCGTTCGGATCGTGACGCCCGACGTGGGCGGAGGCTTCGGGCTCAAGATGCAGGTCTTCCCCGAGGACGTCGCGGTGGCGGCGCTCGCGCGAAGGCTCGGACGTCCGATGAAATGGGTCGAGGAGCGCCGCGAGAACCTCGCGGCTGCGTCCCAGGCGCGTGAGCAGCGCACGACGGTCCAGGTGGCCGCCGCGGCCGATGGCACGCTGCTCGCCCTGAGGGCGAGGGTCGTGTCCGACGCGGGTGCCTATCACGCGTACCCGACCACCGGCGCCCTCGAGCCGTTGGGGACGGCGAGCATCCTGCCGGGCCCCTACCGGACGCCTGCGTACGAGTACGAGACGCTGGCGCTGGCGACCCACAAGCCACCGCTCGGCGCCTATCGGGGCGTCGGCATGACCATGGGCGCGTTCGTGATCGAGCGCCTGCTCGACCTGGTGGCAGCACGCGCGGCCCTCGACCCGGCCGAGGTGCGGCGGCGCAACCTCATCCCGCGGGAGGCATACCCGTTCACGTCGGCGACCGGCCTGACCTACGACAGCGGTGATTTTCCGAAGGCCCTCGAGCAGGTCCTGGCCGCGGTCGAATACGAGACGCTGCGACGTGAGCAGCAAGCGGCGCGCGCGGCCGGGCGCCTCGTCGGCATCGGCATCGCGTGCTACACGGAGTACACGGGGATGGGGTCGACGGTCTTTCGCCTTCGCGGAATGACCGAGGTGCCGGGCATCGAATCGGCGACGGTCACGGTGGATCCGGACGGGACCGCCAGGTGCGCCGTGAGCTTCCCCACGCAGGGCCAGGGACACGCGACCACGATCGCCCAGATCGTCGCCGATCGTCTGGGCCTGACGCTCGAGAGTGTCCGCCTGCAGCCCTGCGACACCGCGGGCTCGCCGCGCGGCAGCGGCACCTTCGCGAGCCGAGGGACGGTCGCGATGCTCGGCAGCGCGGGCGCCGCCGCCGACGTGGTCGCGGCGAAGATTCGTGCGTTCGCGGCCCATCGCCTGGAAGCGAGCGCTGCCGACGTGGTTCTCGAATCCGGCCGCGCCTGGGTGCGCGGCTTTCCCGAGCGCGCCGTCGGCGTGGCCGAGATCGCGCGGATCGCGTATTCGCCGCCCCTCGGCGGCCTGCCGAGCGGTCTCGGGCCCGGCCTCGACGCGACCGTCTACTTCGACCCGCCCGGACCGACCTTCTCGGGCGCGGTCCACGTCGCGGTGGTCGAGATCGACCCTGACACCGGTCGCGTCGCCGTCAAGCGCTATGCGATCGTCGAGGACTGCGGAACCGTGATCAACCCCATGATCGTGGAGGGCCAGATCCACGGCGCCGTCGCGCAAGGCATCGGGGAGGCCCTACTCGAAGGCGTCGTCTACGACGAAAACGGCCAGCTGCTCACCGCGACGCTGATGGAGTACGCGCTGCCCAAGGCCGCCGATTTCCCCAGGCCCGAGATCGGGCATCTCGAGACGCCGTCGCCCCTCATGCCCGGAGGCGTCAAGGGCATGGGCGAGGGAGGGACGATCGGCGCCCCCGCGGCGATCGCCAATGCGGTTGCCGACGCCGTGCGCCATCGTGGCGCGCGGATCACGAAGCTGCCGATTCATCCGGAGTCGCTGCTCGGGCGCGCCGAGGCGCGCTCTTACCCGCCGTCATGAGGACCTAGAAATGGGAAAACAGGACATCGACATCGCCCGTGCGGTAAAGCTCCAGCCGATCCAGGCGATCGGCGAGGCGGTCGGGCTGAATGGCGGCGACCTCGAGCCGTACGGAAGCTACAAGGCGAAGATCCGCTGGGAGGCGATCGAGCGCGCGAGCAGCCGGCCGGACGGCGCGCTCGTGCTCGTGACGGCGATGACGCCGACGCCGGCCGGGGAGGGCAAGTCGACGACCACGATCGGGCTCGCCGACGGGCTGCGGCGACTCGGCAAGCGCGCGATCGTCGCGATGCGCGAGCCGTCGCTGGGTCCCGTCTTCGGCGTCAAGGGGGGCGGAACCGGCGGGGGCCACACGCAGGTCGCGCCGATGGAGGACATCAACCTTCACTTCACCGGCGACATGCACGCGATCGGCGCCGCGCACAATCTCCTGACGGCGATGCTCGACAACCACATCGCCCAGGGCAACGCGCTCGGGCTCGATTCCCGGCGGATCCTCTGGCAGCGGGTCCTCGACATGAACGACCGCGCCCTCCGCCGTGTCATCGTGGGCCTGGGCGGGCCGGCGCACGGCGTACCGCGCGAGACGGGCTTCGACATCACCGTCGCCTCGGAGATCATGGCGATCCTCTGCCTGGCCCGCGACCTCCAGGACTTCAAGGCGCGCGTCGAGCGCGTGGTGGTCGCCGACCGGGGCGAGGGCGCCCTGGTCACGGCGCGCGAGCTTCGGGCGGCGGGCGCGATGGCCGTCCTCATGAAGGACGCGATCAAGCCCAACCTCGTTCAGACCCTCGAGGCCACGCCCGCGCTCGTCCACGGCGGGCCGTTCGGCAACATCGCCCACGGGTGCAATAGCCTCATCGCCACGCGGCTGGCGCTCAAGCTCGGAGAGATCGTGGTCACCGAGGCCGGCTTCGCCAGCGACCTCGGCGCCGAGAAGTTCGTGAACATCAAGTGTCGTACCGGGGGACTGGTGCCTTCGGCAGCCGTCATCGTCGTCACGACGCGGGCGCTCGCGCTGCACGGCGAGGAGAACCTCGCCAAGCACGTCGAGAACGTGCGCCTCTACGGGCTGCCGCCGGTCGTCGCGCTGAACCGGTTCACCGACGACACCGACGACAAGGTGAGCACGGTGCTGTCCACGTGTCGGACGCTCGGGGTGCCCTGCGGCGTGTCGCGCGGCTGGGAGCTCGGCGGTGCCGGCGTGACCGACCTCGCCGGCACGGTCCTCGACGCGATCCGCTCCGGCGACCGCTCGAGCTTCCGGTATCTCTATCCCGATGAGCTAGGCCTTGCCGCGAAGATCGAAACGATCGCCACGCGCGTCTACGGCGCCGACGGAGTGGCGTTTGCGCCGGCAGCCGCCGCGAAGCTGGCGCGCTTCGAAGCGCTGGGCTACGGTCGTCTGCCGGTGTGCGTCGCGAAGACGCAGAACTCTCTCAGCGACGATCCGAAGCGGCCTGGCCGGCCCCGCGGGTTCACGGTCACGGTCCGTGATGTCAAGCTCTCCGCCGGCGCCGGCTTCGTGGTCGCCTACGCGGGTGACATCCTGACGATGCCCGGCCTTCCGAAGGTGCCCGGCGCCGAAGGCATCGACATCGACGGGAACGGCAACATCGTCGGGCTCTTCTGAGGAACCATTCCGAGCCTGTGCTAGTATCCGTCAGAAGGCGATGCTCGCAGTCCTTTCCCGGACCGGCAGCTCACGACCCAACCCGGCGCGGGGCCCCGCGAGGCTTTTCTCGCTCGGCGCGGACGCGGCGGCGGTGTGACGTCGTGGACGGGGCGTCCGAGGGGCCCGTCGATCTCGCGGTGGCGCTGCGCTGGCTCGGCGGCGACCAGCTGCTGCTCCGGGAGCTGGTCGGGATCTTCGTCGACGACGGGCCCAAGCGGCTCGAGACGCTGCGCGCGGCGATGACGGCGGCCGACATCCAGCAGCTCGGGCAGGTCGCGCACAGCCTGAAGGGCTCGGCGGCGATCCTGGGAGCCGCGCGACTTCAGGAATCGGCCATGGCGCTGGAAGAGGCGGCCCACGCCGGGCGCGCCGAGAATGGCGTTGACCTCGTCGGGCAGCTCGCGCGCGAGATCGAGCGGGTGATCGCCTTCTTCGCCGATCCCGCTTGGCAGGAGCGGCTGGGCGTCGAGCCGGCGCCGTGAGGGTGCTGATCGTCGACGATGAGCCGGTCGTCCGGCGCCTGCAGGAAGCCTCCCTGACGGGCTGGGGTTACCAGGCCATCACGGCGTCCAGCGGCGAGCAGGCTTGGGAGATCTTCCAGCAGGACGATCCGCCCTCGCTCGCCATCCTTGACTGGACGATGCCGGGTATGGACGGCCTCGAGCTGTGCACGAGGATCCGCTCGATGGGCCGCGAGCCAAAGCCCTACCTCATCTTCGTGACGGCCAAGGCCCGCACCCAGGACATCGTGACCGGGCTCGGGGCGGGCGCCGACGACTACATCGTGAAGCCCTTCGAGCGGGAGGAGCTGCGCGCGCGCGTTCAGGTCGGCTTCCGCATGCTGGAGCTCCAGGCGGCGCTGGCCGATCGGGTGCGAGAGCTCGAGGAGGCCCTCGCGCGGGTGAAGCAGCTCCAGGGACTGCTCCCGATCTGCTCGTACTGCAAGAAGGTCCGCGACGACCAGAACTACTGGCAGCAGGTCGAAACCTACATCGAGGGTCACTCCGACGCCCAGTTCACGCACGGGATCTGTCCGGAGTGCCGGCAGAAGTACGTCGAGCCCGAGCTGGAACGGCTGCGCCGGATCAGAGAAGGCAGGCCTCCTGAGTCATGATCGCGCTGCGTCGGGCCGAGGCCCGCGGGCACTTCGATTTCGGCTGGCTCGACACCTTCCACACGTTTTCGTTCGGGGAGTACTACGACCCGAACCAGATGGGGTTCCGCACGCTGCGCGTCATCAACGAGGACCGCGTCCAGCCCGGTCGCGGGTTTCCGACCCACGGGCACCGGGATATGGAGATCGTCACCTACGTGCTCGAGGGTGCGCTCCAGCACCGGGACAATCTCGGAAACGGCTCCGTCATCCGGCCCGGCGAAGTCCAGCGCATGAGCGCCGGGACCGGGGTGACCCATAGCGAATTCAACGCCTCCGCGAGCGAGCTCGTGCATTTTCTCCAGATCTGGATCGTCCCGGACCGACGCGGACTCCCGCCCGGCTACGAGCAGAAGACGATGTCCGATGCGGACAAGCGTGGCATGCTCCGCCTGATCGCGGGCCCCCGCGGCAGCCCCTCCGTCGTGACCATCCATCAGGACGCGCGTCTCTACTCGGTGCTCCTCGAGCGCGACCACGAGGTCGTGCACGAGCTCAGCCCGGAGCGCCATGCGTGGGTGCAGGTGGCGCGCGGCGCCGTGACGCTCGACGGCCAGCCCCTGTGGCAAAGCGACGGCGCCGCCGTCAGTGCGCAGCCCTCGCTCAGGCTCATCGGACTCGAGCCCGCGGAAGTGCTGGTCTTCGACCTCGCCTGATTGAGGATCGGGGGAAGCGAGCGCCGCTAACGGATCGGAGTGCGGACGGCAGGCGTCACTACGTTCGCAGTATTCGTCGAAGGCTGACCCACGAAGCTCGCGCGTACCGACCGCTCGCCGTTCAGCGCCAACGTGCAGGTCGTTTCCGAAACGGCATCGCAGCCGTCCCAACCGGTGAAGATGGAGCCGAAGGCGGGCGTCGCAGTCAAGGTCACGCTCGTCCCACTGAGGTACGGCCCAGAACAATTCGAGCCGCAGTCGATCCCGCGAGGGCTGGACGTCACCGTACCGCTGCCGAAAGTCACGAGCCCTACGCCAGGGCTTGATTTGTCCACGGCAAGCGTGACGTGCGGCGTCGGGCGGGCAAACACACCGCCGCCCCCAGTGCCCCCGTACACCCCCGTGGGGTTGAGGACGAGAGCAGCGACAGAGAGATTCGTAAGGCCGGAATTGAAGTCGCTCCACGTCATGCCGTCGTCGGTGCTCCTGAAGACTCCGCTGTCAGAAGTACCCGCATAGATGGTTGTCGGCGTTTCAGGGTCGATAGCCACGGCGAGCGTGAGGCGGGGATTGACGGCGACCCAGCTACTGCCGCCGTCGGTGCTCTTGTAGACGCCAGGGGAAACTTCCGGGCCCCCGCCAGAGCACGCCCATTGGCTGCTGCTGGCGTAGAGAGTAGTCGGCGTTTGTGGGTCGATGGCCACGGCCGAGATCGAGCGGTCGCGTGGGCCGAGCTCGATCCAACTGTTGCCGCCGTCCGTGCTCTTGAACACACCGCGACAGATGTCGGGGTAGTTGTACCCGGTACCGGCGTAGAGAGTGTTCGGATTCTGAGGATCGATGGCCATGGACCACACATTGCGAGCTGTCAGTCCGGTATTGGCGGCACTCCATGTCGCGCCGCCGTCGAGGCTCCTGAAGACGCCGTCGCTCGTGGCCGTGCCGGCGTAGAGGATGTTTGAGTTGTACGGATCAATCACCAGCGAACTGACTGCAATTCCAGCCAGACCCACCAGGTTCCAGCTCTTGCCACTATCCGTGCTCTTGAAGACGCCGCGCTCGCCCGAGGAGGCATAGCCACCCGCGTAAAGGACGGTCGCGGTCCGAGGATCGATCGCCAGAGCGGAGCCGAATAGTCCGGTGTTGAGGGCGCTCCAGGTGTCGCCGCCATCGGTACTCTGGTGGACACCGTTATTCGTAACGGCGTAGAGGGTGGTTGGGCTTTGGGGGTCGATGGCCACGGAAGAGACAGTGGTGTTGATCAAGCCGCTGTTCACAGCGGCCCAGCTGCCACCCCCGTCCATGCTCTTGAAAACGCCTGGGCCCTGGAAGCCGGTGTAGAGCGTGGCTGGGCTTTGAGGGTCAATCGCCACGGAAAGGACGGAGCGAATGCCGCCGTTCAAGCCATTGTTCACGGCGCTCCAGTTACCGCCACCATCTGCGCTCTTGAAGACGCCGGTCGTCGTGCCGGCGTAGAGGGTCGAAGGCGTCTGGGGGTCGATGGCGAGGCGAAAGACGCGAGCGTTGGTCAGGCCGGTGTTGACGGTGTTCCAGCTTCCGCCCCCGTCGAGGCTTTTGTAGATGCTGCGATCACTCGGGTTGCTTGCGTAGAGAGTCGTCGGCGTGTGGGGATCGATCGCGATGGCCGGGATGTTCGAGCCAGTCCCGTAAAGTCCGGAGAGACCGCTCCAGGACGCGCCGCCATCTACACTCTTGTAGGCGCCATCAAAAGTGCCCGCGTATAGCGTGGTTGGAGTCTGAGGGTCGATTGCGAGGGTGACCACAACCCCGTAGCGGATGCCCCGCAGGCCGCCGTCGGCTCGGCTCCAATTGCTACCACCGTCGGTACTCTTGTAGATACCGTCTGCGCTTGCGTAGAGGGTGGTCGGCATCGAAGGGTCGACGGCCAGAGCCCGGATATAGGTGCTGGGTAGACTGCTGCCGACGGCACTCCAGCTTCTGCTTCCGTCGGTGCTCCTGAAGAGGCCAGCCCCGGTTGCCGTGTACAAGGTGGCAGGCTGTTGCGGATCGATGGCTAGGGCGAACACATAGCGATTGGTCAACCCGCTGCTGGCATCGCCCCAACTGATTCCGCCGTTTTCGCTCTTGAAGACGCCGTCCCCGGTGCCCGCGTACACAACCGCAGATTCCTGGGGATCGACGGCCAGCGCGTACACGCTCCCTCCGTCTGGCCCGTTGCTCCTCCACGCGTCGCCCACGTCGCCGACCGCCGGAACGCCAGATAGCCAGACGAGGACCGGCACGATCAACAGGGGGAGCGATCTCATGTCGCCAAATCCTGCACCCCATCGCCGTTGAAGTCGGCCACGGCGATCAGGATCGCCGAGCGCATCCCCGCTGCGGTGCTTAGCGATTTGCGCTTTCACCTGCTTCTTCCGCAGGACCGACGCTACTCGGGCTCCAGGTCTGTGTGAAATCGGGTGTTCCCCCCGATGAGACCCGGGGAAATACACGTCCACGCCATAGGGGTCTCTTCCTGAGTGGGAACTGGGCAGAAGGCACCGACTGCCGAGAGGCGTGCAGCGCGGGCGCGTATAATAACGCCTCTTGATGAACCCCACCTCGTGGAAGCGGAGCGCGTAGAAGCGGACCGTCTCCTCCGGGTTCTATTGCCGCCATTGCCGGTAGCCAACTCCACGCGACCCGCTCCGGCTCGATCGCGCAGATTGTTGGCAGCCTTCAAGAGCGCCCGGAGGACGCGCTTCGTGGCCACCGGGGAGGTGCGTACGAACTCCCGGCTTGCGGTGACCATACAGCAGAAGTATTGGGACCACGGCCGGTCGGTGACGGTGTTCACCAACACGCGGCCTATCTTCTTCGCGCGCAGCTCCTGGTCTTCGCCGGATCCTCGGTCGACAACGCGATGTGTTTGATCCGTGCCAATTGCCCTTTCCTTTCTCCCCGGTCGGAACGTTCGCGTCTCTGGCCTATCGCCTGGGCCCAAGGTTCTCGCACACCCCCGGGTGGGCCGTCAAGCGCACGCGAGTCGCCGCTCACGCGGCGCCATACGCTCACGCCGCGCGATAGAAGGTGAGGATCAGCCCGAAGAGACAGAGGGCGGGCCACGGCACTTTATGTCTCTTACGCTCTCTATGACGGGCGCAGCACGGGTTCGCGCCAGGTCTCCGGCCCCCTACAGGTTCGCCTGGAAATCGACGTCGTCGCGAACCTTGCGGTATATCTGCAAGCGATTCCGCTGGCTCTCGGCTACGATGCGGCGACGTAGATCTGCTAGCGCGGGGTGAGGATCGTTTCCGGCGAGCGGGGGCTCGTCCGTAGCCGGGTTCTCGCGGATTCCCGGGCGGCGGCCATCGCCTGCCGGGCGACGATGCTCAGGCAACGCCCCAGGCTCAACGGGCGGCTGACGACGCTGAGTCGGCCCTGCTTGATCGCGGTCAGCACCGACTCGACGGACCGCTCGGCCTCGATGAGGGAG